>Ga0209377_1002441_pt1 | contig 12124 bp, 10 predicted proteins | sample GraSoiAngelo_141_FD_185898 | JGI IMG/M metagenome (GOLD analysis project Ga0209377, IMG submission 185898) | Grasslands soil microbial communities from the Angelo Coastal Reserve, California, USA - 14_0929_12_40cm (SPAdes) (version 2) | ecosystem: Environmental > Terrestrial > Soil > Grasslands ...
CGGGCTGGGGAGAATGAAGCCAATTCGTTGCTCAATCAAGCCCGCTCCGACGGTTTAGACAAAGCGGCTGCAGCCAAAGGCCTGCAAGTGGTCACAACCGACTTTTTCACCCGTACCGACAGTCTCCCGGGCATGGGGTCCGCGCCGGAATTTATGGACGTAGTTTTCAGTGCACGCGAAAAAACCCCGCCAGACCTTGCTCCTCTTCCGCATGGATACGCGGTTTTCGAACTGCTGGCCGTGAAGCCTCCGGCCACGCCTACATTTGAAGAGATCCGGTCGCGGGTGGAAAATGAGTTCAAAAACGAGCGCGCCAGTGTTCTGCTGACCCAGAAGGCGAAGGAACTGTCGGATCGAGCTAAAGCTGAACATGACTTAAAGAAGGCTGCAAAAGAGCTGGGCGCAACCTTGAAGACCAGCGATTTGGTCGCTCCGGACGGGCAGGTCCCGGATATTGGTTCGCTTTCCGGACCGGCCAGTGTGATTTTTGATATGCAACCGGCGGAAATCAGCGGACCTGTCAGCGCTGGCGCGAACGCGGTCGTGGTTTCGCTACTGGAGAAGCGGCAGCCTTCGGATCAGGAATTCGCGCAGAAGAAAGAGCAGATTCGCGACTCGCTCCTGCAGAGCAAACAAGGTGAGCTCTTCGGTCTATTTGTTGCCAACCTTCGGCAACAGATGGAGAAGTCAGGCAAGGTAAAAATCAATCAACAGGAGATGAAGAACCTCACTCGCGGCCGGAACGAAGAGGGCATGTAGAAGGTAGATGCCTGATTCGTGCTCTGTGTGGTCGTGACATCCTGAGCGGGGCATCTCTCCCTTCATAGTTATTAGTAGAACGCTACGATCTCCGCGGGCAGCTCGTTCAACCCAATAACCGCATACTATGCCATTCCCGCGCGCCACAGGCATTTTGCTTCATCCAACGTCACTACCCTCGCGAGGTGGCATCGGAGATTTCGGCCCGGCAGCCTACGAGTTCGTAGATTTCCTTGCCGACGCCCGTCAAAGTCTGTGGCAAGTACTGCCGCTGGGACCCCTGGGTTACGGATTCTCCCCCTACTCATCGACCTCAGCTTTTGCCGGCAATCCACTCCTGATCAGTCTGGAACGTCTTGCGGACCACGGCTGGATTGAGCGTTCACGACTCGCGGGTCTTCCGGATCATGCTGATGCCGTGAATTATCCTCAAGTGTTTGCCAGCAAGATGCCTTTGCTGGCAGAAGCCGCCCGCCATTTTATTGACTCAGCCTCAGGTAAAGCGTGCGACCGGTTTAAATCGTTCTGCAACGATAATCGATGGTGGCTGGAAGATTTTGTCCTTTTCGATGCGCTGCGCGCCCGCTATCACCTGGAAAGCTGGAATCAATGGCCCCGCGGTGTCGCGCATCGCGAAGCGGCTGCCTTAGCAACAGCTCGCGAAGAACTTGCCTCGGACCTTAACTTCCGGCGAGCCATTCAATTCGCCTTTTACGAGCAATGGCGCTCCTTGCATTCTTATTGCAGGCAACGTTCGATTCGAATTATCGGCGACATCGCGATTTTCGTAAATTACGACAGCGCCGATGTGTGGACTCATCCCGAGCTTTTCTGCTTGGACGAAAATCTCGATCCCGAAGTAGTATCCGGGGTTCCCCCGGACTTTTTCAGTAAAACAGGCCAACGGTGGGGAAACCCGCTGTATCGCTGGGACGTGATGCGCTCATGCGGGTATGAATGGTGGGTGCAGCGGCTGCATTGGGCGACTCAAAATTGCGATTACATTCGCCTGGATCATTTTCGGGGCTTTGAACAGTTCTGGGAAATTGCGGCCAGCGAATCCACCGCAATCAACGGCCGCTGGGTGGATGGTCCGAAGGACGATATTTTTCAAAAACTGCGTGAGGTCCTCGGTGGGCTGCCGTTCTTCGCCGAGGACCTGGGCCACATTACGCCTGAAGTGCATGCGCTTCGTGACCGTCTTCAGATCCCCGGTATGGCGGTGCTTCAGTTTGGCTTTGCGGACCCCGGCGCGCACATTTATCTTCCACACCGCTGCACCAATGAGAAAGTCATCTACACCGGTACACACGATAATGACACACTGCTTGGGTGGTGGACGTCAGGAGCCAGTGAAGTGGAGCGCAAAAATGCTGAACACTATCTCGGTCGCGCCAAAGACGGAGTTCACTGGGCTTTTATTCGCGCGGCCCAGGCCTCAGTCGCCAGCTTGAGCGTCATTCCGTTGCAGGATGTCCTCGGCCTCGGAAGTGAGGCTCGTATGAATACACCAAGCAAAAACGATGGAAATTGGAAGTGGCGTTTTGCGAGCGGCGCCCTCACCCGTGAACTAGCATATAAGCTAGCCGTTCTGGCTGAGTTGACAGATAGGGTGCCGGAGCCGGTTGCGGCACCAGGTCCGGAAGATTTCTGTGCGTGATTCCGCAGTTATGTGTCAGGAATCATTGTTGCAGGCATCATGGACCGCTAAGCTCGGTTTTTGCTCGCAGGCGCGTCGCCGCAGCTGGCAGAGCGCAAGTTTGCGATGCATTCTTCAATTCTTCATCGAGAGCCACACCTAGAGCGGCCAATTCCTCCGGCCTCATCAGTTTCTGCATTTGCTCAAACAGTTGCCTCTCCTCTTTGCGAATGTGGGCCGAAAGCTTGTTGGAGAAGGCCTGCAAATCTTCTATCCTTAACTCCCGACCGCCTGCGCGGGAGAAATAATCTCGCAAGGCATTATGCTCAGCAGTTAACTCATCCACCAAAGGTTTCAATTCTGCGCATCGCAATGCGGCAGGAAATAATTCCTTTTCCTCTGCGGCAAAATGAGTTCCAATCTCCTGCTCGTAGATCTGCTGGATTTCTGCCTGCCAAGGCCCCGTTGCAAGTTCGCCCGCGTGAATGGCACGGTCAATTCGAACGCATAACGCCAGGGCGTGCTGGTGCTGTCGAGAAAGCGGAATCAGGTTCTGGTCACGTAGCATGCTTACATTATCCACTGCTGGCAATGTCTGTGGCTTTACTAAATTCCCTCCTGCGTTGAAAATGGAGATTCGCGCGGCGGGCGCTCTCGAACCCCGGTTCGTTTTACGTACCCAGTATCCTACGGTAAAGACAGGAGCATTCATGGTAGCTACCGGAGAACTCATTCGCCTGATGAACTACGTTGACGATCTGGCCACCACTCTGCGGCGCATCAGCGCCGCCATTCCATTCATGACTGACGAGGAGCGCAAGCGACTGGCGGAATACATGCGTAAGTCGGATCCCAGTTTCGCTTCGGTATTGGAACACGTGGACCGGGGAGGAAAGTAAGTGGCAGGTGTTAAGACCATCGCCGTGATCGGTGCAGGCATCATGGGCCGAGGTATAGCTCACGCGGCCGCTCTCGGCGGTTACCGCACTATTCTTGAAGATCTATTGCCCAATGCACTGCGCCGTGCCGAGAGCGAAATCCGCGCCAATCTTGATAAGGCCGTCGAACTGGGCAAAGCGAATTCGAAAGATGCGGATGCCGCCTTCGCGCGAGTGGAATATGCTGGCTCAGTCGAGGAAGCAGCGCGCGAAGCGGACTTGGTCATCGAAGCTGTGCCTGAAGAGATGGAATCGAAGATTGAGATATTCACCTTACTCGACAAGATTTGCCGTCCCGGTACGATTTTCGCTTCCAACACGTCTTCTCTCAGTATTACTGAAATTGCCAGCGTGACTTACCGTCCCAAGAAATGCCTGGGAATGCACTTTTTTAATCCCGTACACAAGATGAAATTACTGGAAGTTGTTCGCGCCCTGGAAACCGATGACGATACGCTGGCCACCGCTGCCGAAGTGGGTAAGCGTATGGGCAAGGACGTGGTGGTCATCAAAGAATCGCCCGGGTTCATCACTAGCCGTATCAATGCGATGATCGGAAACGAGGCGTTCTACATGCTGCAGGAGGGCGTGGCTTCCGCAGGCGACATCGATAAGGCACTCAAGCTGGGGCTGAATCATCCGATGGGGCCCTTCGAGCTAGTCGATCTGGTAGGGCTCGATACCCGCTTGCATATCCTGGAATACCTTCATCAGAGTCTCGGCGAGAAATTCCGCCCGGCGCCGCTGCTGGTGCAGTATGTGAAGGCTGGACGCCTGGGTCGCAAGGCTGGGCGCGGTGTCTATGAGTATCCCGAGCAGCAAGAAAAGTCCGCCGTCAATGATGTAAACAAGGCGACGCCGGTGGGTGCCAGGAAGGGCTAGGCAGCCGTCCAAACGACTGCCTTCCTTCGTGCGGCCAGATGCCGCTTACTTGTTGATGTCCTCTTTGGCTTCGAGCCTTTTGACCAGTCCTGCTACGTATGACTTCTGCTGATCGGGTGCGCCTGCCAGCGCCACTTTCATCTCTTTCGCAGCATTGTCAAAATCACCCTGTGCGGAATAAATCCTCGCCATACCGGAATGTACGAACCACTGGGTAGGATTCTTCTTTGCATTGGTGCGAAAGATCGCGAAGGCCTCATCCTGACGACTGTCCGCCTGGAGCTGACGGCCAAGGAGATGCACTTGCAGGGGCGTCGCGCCCTCAAGGGCTTTATTCTGCGCGGTGGCGGCTTCATCTTTGCGCCCAAGCGCCCGCAAAACGCGAGAACGCGTCACAAGATTGTCGAAACGTTCTTCGTTCTGAATGGACTTGTCTTCATAACTCAGCGCCTCCTCCAGGTTAAGCTTGTTGTCGAGGAGATAGGTCGCCGCATCGTCCCAGCCCATCCACGAATACTGCGCCAGACCTCGGAGTTGGTTGTGGAGACTTTGCTGTACGACGTCATTAACATTCACCGCGACTTTAAAGGGGATGGCAAGCTTCTCCCATCTGAGCGTGAGCACGGCCGAGTCAGGCTTCAGTTGATCGAAGTCGTACGTCAGCGCTTCATGCAGTTCCGCCGCTTGTGGCTTCACTTGTATGCGCAGTGCATCCTCCGCCTGGTTATAGGTAAAGCTTCCCCAGGAAGTCGAGTTCTTTGAAAAAATGATCGTCCATTGGTCGGCGGTGGGAATCATGTGCAGGCCATAGGCTCCCTTGTCCAATGGTTTTCCTTCGATGGTCACCGGATCGCTAAATACAATCGTAGTGTTCTCGTTTGCCCCGGCGCGCCAAACCTGTCCATAGGGCACGACCCCATCCCAGATCTTGCGCCCGTTGGTAAGCGGCCGATGGTATGAAATCGTGATGTCGGTTACGCCGATGCGCTGTGTCAAAAGCGCGTGCTGACTGGGCCGTGGCAGGTCCAGGACAAAGGATTGTGCATGTAAACGAGCCCCAGCAAAAAACACTCCCAGGGCCAGAAGTGCGAGCGAAACAAGGCACGGATTTCTGCGCACGGTGAAAGCCTCCCTTTCGAAAATTTGGTCGGAATTGCTACGGAGCGCCGTTGACATTAGCAAATGCCTGCCGTGCGCCCAAGCCAAGATTAGACGGTGGAGTCCACCTTCAGTGAGCAAGAATGTCTCAACGGCGAATTCGATTAGCGGGACAGTTTGTCAGTCCGCAATCGGGCGAATGCTGTACCGTAATCTGAAAATCGATGTAGGCAATTACTCCGGCCCACCCCTCACAAACTTGTGTTAGCCGTCTAGTTATCTCTCGGAGGCAAACTGTGCGCCTAAATGGATATCTAACTTTAGTCGAGTATCCATACGGAGAGAGGTGTGTCATGAAAATGAATAAGATTTCGCTCCTGATAATCCTGATGGCCACAATGGCGTTGTCACTTAATGTGATGGCGCAGGCCGCTCAGAGTTCCGCTCCCCAAGCTGTGCAAATAACCAGCGACCCGAATATCGAGACGGTAACCAGTAATTCCGCAACGATTACCTGGGGAACTAACCAGCCTTCCGGAAGCAGAGTGTGGTACGGAACGGAAAAGGGTAATCTGACCCAGCAAGCTGAAGCTCCCTATGGTGGCACCAGCCATCGCGTACAAATCAACAACCTGCAGCCCAATACCACCTACTATTTTCAAGTCGAATCCGAGCATGGTCGGGGCGGCAGTGAGACGGAAAGCCGGGGTATAAGGAGCTTTCATGCCCTACCGTCAGGGGCGCAACCAGTGCATAATCAAAAGCCCGAGATCGTTGAGAAGGGTCTTGCCAATGAGGAAAACGGTTCCGTCAAAATCACGGGCGCGCCAATCCTTGAGTACGTGGACAGCAACTCCGCGACCATCGCGTGGTCAACGAATCTCAAGGGGAGCACCCGCGTGACTTACGGCACGGATCCCAATAACCTTACACAATTGGCGGAAGCTCCCTGGGGACAGGGCGGTCTCACCCATCGTGTGAAGCTTCAGAACCTGCAGCCGAATACCACGTACTACTTCAAAGTAGAGACCGGACAGGCCCAGGGCACTGGCGGCGCGGAAATCGAAAGCGAAAAGGTCTTGAGCTTTAAGACACCTGCCTCTGGAGCACCACCGATCCGCAATGAGCATCCCCACTGATCGAGTGAGTTAGGTCCGGCTTAACCTCCAACCCGGCTACTGAGTTAGCCGGGTTATTATTTTTTAAGAATCCCCGTCGCACTAACATTTGCTATTCAAGAACGTCTAAAACATACCTAAAAACGCGGAACTCAAGCTCGTTCCGCTGCGTATCTCACATTAACTGGCACGGTAGGACTTTGAGACCCCCTGCCGTCGCTTTTTAAGGGCCCCCAGGCGCCCTCCAGGCGTTTGGGGGCAACATCTATGCGCATGCTACTCGATATCGTGCGGCAATCGCTGGCAACCCTCTGGGCTCATAAACTGCGCTCGTTCCTGACCATGTTTGGCATCGCCTGGGGCGTGGGTTCGCTGTTGCTTTTAGTAGGCCTCGGAGAAGGCTTTCGGAGTGGCCAGGCGAAAGAACTGGCTAACCTCGGGCAGAACATCATGTTTTCGTTCTCGGGCCGAATCCCGGCGGTAGAAGGAAGTACACAATCGGGACGTCTTTACCACTTTACCTACCAGGACTACCTCGCCATTCGAGACGAGTCCAAATTCATATCTGCGATTTCTCCGGTTTTGAACCGCGAAGATATCCGGGCGGTCAGCGACTATGGCAGCACGAACGGCCAGGTTTTTGGAGTGGCAAACATTTATAACCAGATCCGCAATGTGCCTCTGGGCACGGGGCGCTGGTTCAACGAAGAAGACAATAATGAACGCCGCCGGGTGGCGGTGGTGGGATGGGAATTACTGAAGAATGTCTTCCCCGGGCGACCGGCGGTCGGTTCCAGCATGTTGTTAAACGGCGTGAATTTTGACGTGATCGGCGTACTCGCCAAGGTCGGCCAGGACGGAAATAACGGTACCAACGGTCGCATCTTCATCCCCATTGAGACCATGCGCAATCTGTTCCCCCTGAAAACGGAGAACTCCGAAGAGGCGATTTCATTTATCAACTATCGCCCTGTGACCAGTGACTTGCACCTGCGGGCCAAACTGGAGTTGCACGAGATCATCGCGCGCCGGCACGGATTCAATCCCAAGCTGGAAGACGCTTTTGAGGATTGGGACACGATTGAGAACTCCCAGCGCGTAGCCAAGATTTTCGATGCCATGGACTGGTTCCTGGGGGTGGTGGGGTTGGTCACGCTCGGACTCGGCGCAATCGGGATCATCAATATCATGCTGGTTTCTGTGACTGAGCGGACCAAGGAGATCGGACTTCGTAAGGCGTTAGGAGCAACCTATCGGAACATCCTTACGCAATTTTTCGTGGAAGGTGCATTTCTCACCGCCTTCAGCGGCGGCATTGGACTGGCAATAACGGTGGGATTTGTCACCCTGCTCGCGATGCTGCCGGCTCCCGAGGGTTTTGACACGCCTCGTATTGTGCCGGCTTCGGCGGTGGCAGCGATTGCCTCATTGGCGATTGCCGGCATTGTGGCCGGATTGTATCCCGCGCGCAAGGCGGCACTGCTGCCTCCGGTAGAGGCTCTAAGACAGGAATAGAGAATGATTCGGGAACTGGCTCGACAAGCCTATAACGCGCTTCGACACAACCGCCGTCGTAGCGTTCTGACTATGCTTGGTATGGCGTGGGGCATCGCCACGGTTGTGCTGCTACTTGCGTATGGCGCCGGATTTGAGCGTGGATTGTGGGCCGCTTTTCGTTCCTGGGGCACCAGCCTGGTCTTTATTTTTCCAGGAAGGACGGAAATGCAGGCCGGCGGCACCAAAGCTGGAACCGAGGTCCGCCTGACGGTTAGTGACCTGGACTTCATTCGTGCTGAAGTGCCCTTGCTAAAGCGCATTTCCCCGGAGAGCTTCAAACAAACTGCTGTTTCCTACGGCACACGCAGCGGGAATTACGGCGTGAGCGGTGTGTACTCATCCTATGCGCGCATGCGCCGGATGGATCTGGCTGACGGCAGCTTTTTCAGCGAACAAGACGACTTCAGTCACAGCCGTGTGGCGGTCATCGGATCAGATGTGAAGAAGAAGCTCTTCTCCGGCCAGGACGCTCTTGGCCAAAGCATTCGGCTCGATGGCATCTCCTACCAGATCATCGGCGTGCTTAAGCACCTACTGGAGAACGGCGACGACGATATGAATGCGAAGGTTTACGTACCGTTCAGCGCCATGAAAGACCTGAAAAACACGTACTATCTCAACTCCATCGCCATGGAATACGAGGGCGATCACGAGAAAGTCGTTAACGCGGTTCGCAAGTCCATGGCATTTCACCATAGCTTTGACCCTAAGGACAAACGCGCCGTATTCGTGTTCGATGTCTTTGCGGACTTGATGGATCTGAGGGTGATTACGACGGGCATCAAAATACTTCTGGGCTTTATTGGGTTGCTCACTCTGGGAATCGGCGGCGTCGGGCTGATGAATATCATGCTGGTCTCGGTCACCCAGCGCACTCGCGAGATTGGCGTGGAGAAGGCTTTGGGGGCACGCCGCTGGCATATTCTCTTCCAGTTCCTGGCGGAGGCGCTAGTGATTACCTTCCTGGGAGGCGTGGCCGGAGTTGCCCTGGCTTACCTGGTGTCCTGGTCGGTTGGGTCGCTCACCCTGTGGAGTGCGTTCATCGAGAATGCCAGTGAAGGTGACATTCACCTGACGATTAACTTAGGAACACTGATCGTTTCGACCGGTATCCTCAGCGTGGTCGGCATTGTCAGTGGGATGCTGCCAGCCATCAAGGCAGCGCGACTGGACCCGATCGAAGCATTGCGCTACGAATAGCCCACTGATTACGAATAGCTCGCCTACGCAGGAAGAGGGCGACGGCAGCCGATTGCTTTACAATCCTTTGGTGGCCGGCTCTCCCGATTCTCGTCTTGAGCGCGTTCTCGCCCAACTTCGTCTCTATGAGCACCCTTTACTTGATTTCGGAGCTCGGGAAAACGGCGAGGGCGTCGAAGTCATAATCCAATTCAAGAATTCGCCGGTTCCTGTGCATACCTACTACTTTGCTCTCCATCCTCGCGACCTCGATCATCCCCAATTCGAGTGGACGTTCCAGCGTCAGCTTTATGATTGCTTGCACGACTATCTGGTCGAAATGTTCATCCGAACACCGCAAGACCTGGCCGATCGCCGCCAAAAAGGCTTGTGACCCTGCGCGAAAAAATCGAACAGGAAATCCGCACGCGAGGGCCTATACCCTTCTCGCGCTACATGGAAATGTGTCTATACGATTCGGAATTGGGATATTACTCTCGCACCGCCGAGCAGTTCGGCAAGGCCGGAGATTTTTATACCTCAAGCGACGTACATGCGGTCTTCGGGCGCCTTCTAGCCCGTCAATTCGAGGAGATGTGGCGAGTCCTCGGATCACCTGAAAGGTTAGTGCTCTTGGAACTGGGGCCAGGACGCGGACTGTTCGCGCAGGACGTGCTCGACTGGTCCGAGAAGAAGTTTCCTGAGTTCTTCCGCGCGCTTCACTACGCACTTGCGGAAAGCTCGCCCGCGTTACGCCAACGTATTCAGAAGAAGCTCACTAGGCACTTTGAGACGGGACGGGCGTCGCTCCGCCCGCCGGATGTGATAAGAATCGGCGAGATCGAATCTCTTTCCGGCCCCGTCATTGTCTTCGCCAATGAATTCTTCGACGCATTACCAGTGGAAGTCGTCAGCCCAGAAGGAGAGCTCCGAATCGATGCGCATAACGGGCGTTTCATGGAAACCTGGGCTCCTACATCGGTGGAGGAACTGGAATTCCTCGACCGCTACAGCATTCATCCAGAAGATATGGAGCGAATAGAAGTGCCGCTATTGGCACAGCAGTATATGGCGCGCGTCGCCAGGTCGTTTGAGCGCGGATTCGTCCTCGCAATTGATTATGGCTACACCCGTGAGGAGCAATTAGCGGGACGCCATCGCGGCACTGTCGCTGCTTTCCGTCAACACTCGATGAGTGCCGATCCATACCAGGCTCCCGGCGAGCAAGACATCACCGCGCATGTAAATTTCACCGCACTGGCCGCAGCGACCGAGCGGGGCGGCATGCAAGCACACAAGCTGCTTACCCAGTCGCAGTTCTTAATGGGGATTGGCCAGGCAACCGAATTTGCTGATGCCTTTGAAGAATGCCGGCTGCCTCAGGAACGGGCAAAAGTCGCCCTACAACTCAAACATCTGGTCACCCCGGCAGGAATGGGCGAGAGCTTCCATGGGCTGCTTGCCAGCAAGAAGGTGGATGCGCAGAAAGTAACGGAACTATCCGGAATGGCTTTCGCCAAATCCTAAGGACGCCTACCAGCGGCCTCAGTATCTATCCCGAACTGGTCTTCTCCCGCTCGAAGGGCTTCTGCAGATATTTACGAGCTTCATCCAGCGCGCCCTGTGTGTTGTCGTTGGTCTGGATGGCCTGCCGATATTCATTGGTTGCGCGTTCGCGTTGGCCTGTGATGTCGAATATCTTACCTAGCTGGATGTGGCTCCATACTTCCGTCCAGCGAGGCTCGCCGTCACCGTTAAGCGATTCGCGATATGCATTCGCTGCGGCCTGATAGTTGTGTTGCAGGAAAAATACTTCTGCAATCCGGTAGTGGGCCAGAGAACTGTTCTTATTAACTTCGAGTGCCTTGTTGAATTCCGATAGGGCGCCAGCCAAATCACCCTGCTGTATTAGCCCTTGTCCACGCATGATCGAAGCACGCAGCTTTACGTCGGTAGAGTTCTTGAGCACGCGATCGTCTGGATCCACTACGATGCGCCGTGGTCGGCCAAACGTTTCCACCGTGAAGGGCGAGTCCGTACCCACAACTTCCACTCGCTTATCCTCCGTCTTTCCGTCTGTATCAATCTTCAATTCGACCGGCATACGAAACAGATCGAGATCCTGGGAGATTTGACCTACGACTCGGAATCCCTTGTTGTTACCCATTCGGTATACGGTGTACTTGGTTTTAAACTCGGGAGCCCCCGTCGAGTCCAACCATTGGGAGAAGAACCAGGTAAGCTTGTCCCCATAATTCTTCTCCGCGATACCACGGAAGTTATCCATGGTGGCAGGTTTCCCCGCGTATTGACCGGCGAACGCGCGCATTGTTTGATCGTACTTTTGATCGCCCAGCACCCAACGCAGCATGTGCAGGATCATTGCCCCTTTATCGGTAACCAGCGACTGGAACTCAGGAGAAAAGACATCCAGCTTGCCAATGCTTGATAGCGGCACGGTGTCGTAGGCAAGGGCGCCTACAGACATGTCTTTAACAACTTCTTCCAGACCCGCAACTCCGGCAGCGCTCTCCACATACCGAGCCTCGGAATAACGGGCAAAGCCGTCATCTAACCACCAGTCATCGCGAGAGCCAGGACTCACCGAAGCGCCCCACCACTGGTGTGCAATGGTATTGGCGAGCAGACGGTAATTAGTTTTCTGCGTGATCGCGCGGCTCGCAATGGCTGCGATTTCCGGGGCCCATGCGGCCGGGACTGTATCGTCCGGCAGTTCTACCACTTTCAATGTGGTGGATGGCGCGGAACCATACAGAGTCACGAAATAAGTGAACTCTTTGATCGCCGTGGAGGTGTATTCAGCCCCCAGCGCTTGATGCGTGGGCTTGAAGAAGACGTGAAGATCCAACCCGGCCTCATCGCTCTTGAACTCCTGAAACGTGCCCGCCATGATGGTGCCGGGAAAGCTTGGTTTATCCCACGTGAAGGTATAA
>Ga0209377_1002442_pt1 | contig 12124 bp, 9 predicted proteins | sample GraSoiAngelo_141_FD_185898 | JGI IMG/M metagenome (GOLD analysis project Ga0209377, IMG submission 185898) | Grasslands soil microbial communities from the Angelo Coastal Reserve, California, USA - 14_0929_12_40cm (SPAdes) (version 2) | ecosystem: Environmental > Terrestrial > Soil > Grasslands ...
GGCCCCCGAGACCGTGCGATTCCCTGACCAAGACCCGTCTCCCCAGGTCCAGTTGTAGGCCACGATCGTCCGCCCAATGGGGCTATACGAACCGCCGCCATCCACCGAGACCGTCCGCGTATTGTTGTCAATCATCTGCGTGAAGAGAGCCACTGGGGGCACAGCACTCGTTGTAACGAGCACGTTTCTGGAAAACGCCCCCGACAGGCTGTAGTTGTCGTGTACGGTTAGGCCCAGGATCACCTGCACGTTGTTGTAACCGGACGCGTAGATGTGGTACGTCACGTTCACCGCAACACTCGAGGTCGAGCCGTCGCCCCAACTCCAATCGTAGGAGACAAGAACTCCGCCGGCATTGTTCGAGGCCGAACTGCTCGCATTCACCCGGACGTAGATTTGAGATCCCGAGGAATTCATCTGCTTGACCGCGTAGTCTGCGGTCGGTGGGACCAGCGCGAGGTACCGCTGGCCGCTACTGTTTGCGGCACCATACAAATCGGTGACGTTCAGCCGAACGGGATACGCTTTTTCGAAGCTGTTCGTGTACGTGTGAGTGGTCGTCGCACCCGACGCCGTGCCTCCGTCGCCAAGCGTCCAGGCGTACGTCAGCGGGTCTCCATCCGGATCCGACGATATGCCCCCGTTCAGCGAGATTTGGCGGGGATCCGCAGCATTCGGGGTGATCGTAAAGCGAGCCACCGGCGCCTGGTTTCCGGTCAGCGCCGCGCTCCCCGTCAGCGTCGACGCGACCGTGTCGACGACATTGATGTGGACGGCGCCGGTCTTCCGGATCACGACGTTCTGGAACACATAGATACCCGTCCCTGGTGTGAAGGTCGTCTGTGGCGGCAAGGTTGCGGAAGGGTCATCCGATGAGAAGGTCACGGTTCCTGCGTAATTGATCGCCAGCGTGCTGTTAGGATACGTCGCGCGTGCGGTGAGAATGAACGGCTGTCCGATCAGGGGTGCGTTCGTGGAGGCCGTGAGCTGGAACTGAAGGGCTTGGACTGCGAGCGTTGCAGTGCCAATCTTCGTGCTTCCCTTCCAGGTGGCCGAAGCGCTCAATGTCACGGAACCGCCTTGGAGGCCTTGGACCGTGATCGTGTACGGAACTGCGGATGCCGTGATCTGGACCGCAGCAGCCGGGGCCGCGGACCAACTGAACGTGGCATTTGCGCTTTCGTCCGACCCGCCCGAGTCGATCGCCCTCGCCGTGACAGTCGTCTTGCCAACCTGGTCGACGGAGCCCTGGGCCGCCGACACGGTCACGTGATCGAGGGTCGCCACCGCGGGCCCGCGCTGGGAAAGATAGAACGCGATGCCGCCCAAAGCCGCCGCGACGATGACGGCGGCAATCACGATTACGAGAATCTTTCTTCCGCCGCGCTTCGCTTCCGAAGCGGGTGGAGAAGCGGGAGCTGTTCCTCCTTCGGCCGTGCCTTCCGTCCTCTCCTCGACCCGGAGGAAAACGCGATGGCGAAGCGAATATAAATAGCAGGGGGAAAGGCCCTCCCTCCATCAGCCAGTTCGATTCAGCGTCCTCCTTGCGCAACCGGATGGTTTCCCGGCGTCTGAATGTACGGAAGCGGGCTACGCGGGCAACCCCCGCGCCGATTGATCCGTTAGAAACGGAACAGTGTGCCCCCTCGCTGGACCTTGTTTGCCAGAACGATGAAAACGATGGATAACCCGATGATCAAGGTCGATGCCGCGTTGAGCTCAGGCGTCTGAATCTGTTTGGAGAGTTGGGCCCAGAAGAGGATGGGGAGGGTCTGGATTCCGGCTCCCGTGAGGAAAAGCGTGACGACGACTTCGCTGAACGAGAAGGTGAAGGCGAGCAACGCAGCGGAGACAATCCCGGGCATGATGTTGGGAATCGTGACCCGGAAGAAGGTCGTGATCTCATTGGCACCGAGGTCCATCGCGGCCTCTTCGATGGAGCGGTCGAATTCCCGCAGGCTGACGATGAGCACGACGATCACAATCGGAATGCAGAACGTCACATGGCCCACGATGATCGAGGCGTACCCGAAGTCCCATGCGACTCCGAGGTAGGGCCACAGGTAGAGGTCGTCGACGAGACGAACGAAGACGAGGAGGGACAACCCGAGGATGATGCTCGGAATCATGAGCCCCGTGTACAGCATCAGGTTGAGGAACGGTTTCGAGCTGAACCGGTACCGCACGATCGCGAGCGCGGCGGGTAACCCGATTGCGAGGGAGATCAGGGTGACGACCAGCCCGATGCCGATGCTGTTCGACAGCGCGCTAATCATTGCGGTATCGCCGAACAAGGACGAGACCTCCTGATAGCCTGGCGGCGAGACGTACCACCGGAGGGAAGGGTAGCTCCAGACAATCGTGTTGTTGTCGTGGTTGAATGAAAAGATGATGACTTGGATGAGAGGAATGTAGAAGGCGGCGAGGGCGACGAAGGTGTAGGCGCGGAGGATGCCGGGACCTCGCCAGGATGCGAGTGAATCGAAGAGCCGCTCCGGGCGAGTCCGATTGACCCGAATCGCCCGCGTGGGATTCGATTCTTTGCGTGCCACGCCGGCGGGCGCTTCCTTCCTGGCGATCGGAAAGAGTGCCAAGAGTGCCGAGAGGCGGCTCCACGCACTCCGGACGATTCGCGCGACCACGCTCTCGCGCGCGAGACCGGTCGCCGGGGCTTGCGCATATGCGACGTACACATAGAGGAGGACGATCGTCGGGACGAGCACGACGACGGACGCCGCTGCCCCATCCGGCAACTTTCCGAACTCAAGGAACGACGCCTGAATGTAGTTCCCGATGAGGAGTCCGCTGCTCCCGGCCAAGATCTTCGGTTCGACGAAGGACCCGAAGGCCGTGATGAAGACGAGAATCGTTCCCGTCAGGATTCCGTTGTAGGAAAGCGGGACCACGACGTTCCAGAAGGTCTTCCAGGATCCCGCGCCCAAGTCCTGCGCGGCTTCGATGAGAGCAGGATCGATCCGGAGGATTGCGGTAAAAAGCGGGAGAATCATGAACGGGAGCCAAATGTAGATGAGGACCGGGACCACGATGCCGGGGCTCCCCAACCCGACGCTTTTGAAAATCCAATCGGCGAGCGATCCGAGACCGATGCGATCGAGAACCATCCCGACGTATCCGTCGCGCCGGACCCAAGGGAGCACGGCGTACACCTGGACGACAAAGCTGATCCAGAAGGGAATCACGAAGAGCGAGACGAGGAGGCCGCGGTTCCGTTCGCGACAGACGCGGGCCAGGTAGTACGCAATCGGGAACGCGACAACGAGGGAACCCACGGCCGCCAGGAACGCAACGCCCAGGGTCCGCACAAACAGCGTCGCCACAGGGCCGAAGGGATCCAGGGCTCCCAGGTAGTTCGCTCCCGTGAGCTGCGAGTACGAGATCGTGAGGTCTTGGTTGACGGTCGTGAAACCGAAGAACACGACGATGAGGATCGGCGCCAATAGGAAGATCAAGAACCAGACCGTCGAGACAGAGGCGAGCAGCTCCCCTTTCGAGGACGCTTTCGTCGAACCAAGTCGGGCGATGCGCCGGAAGAACGCGCTCGTGAGCGTCGGGGTCGCCATGTCTCACACCGACGTGAGATTGAACCAGAGGGGGTTGTACTGCTTCACGAGGACGTCCGCGCCGACGTCGCGGGGAAGGTCGCACCGATTCCAATCATCCGGGGCCAGGAGGTTCGGGTATAGCCGCGGATCGGCCCGCATGTCGTATCCGTTCGCGAAGGGGGTTAGGAGGTCGAAACAGGCCTTGTTCGGCGTCGGGTAAAGATTCCATTTCGTCAGGAGCTGGTTCTCCGGCCAATCCGAACTCACGCTGTGGATGAAGTTGATGAACTCGTGGGCGAGCCAGAGATTCCGACACTTGCTCGGGATCACGCAGGTGTCCTGCCACCATCGGGATCCCTGATAGGGGATGATGTAGTCCGCCGGCTGCGGGTTGCTTTGATCCGGCCGTTGGGCGTAGGCGATGTCCCCGGACCACGCTTGGTTGAGCACCGCAATCCCTGCGATCAAGGAGGGCGTGTCGCCGGTGCTGTTGAAATCAAAGAGGTGGGGCTTACACTGAAAGAGCCAATCGCCCATCGCGTTCACCCGCTCAGGCGCCGTCTCGTTCGACGTCCACTGGGTTCCGGGCCAAACTTTGCCCGTCGTGTCGGTGTATGGTCCGACGTACGGGGACGGAATCAGCCCCTGCGCTTGTTGCGCGGTCCACCCGGCCTTCTTGGACCCGAACGTGAAGACATCGCGCTGGTCCTCGAGCATCCTCATCTTGCCATTCAGGGTGACTGTGGTCGGGTACCCCGCTGCTTGCGGGCTGTAGGAATCCATCGTGAAGAAGTCGAGGCCGATGGCCTCCACTTCGTCTTTCGGAATCTGGTCCTTCCGCCAGGCGATGCCGGTCGTCCCCCAGAAATATGGGATGCTGACGTAGTTGAGGCCGTTCGGATCCTGCCGCTGATCGAGGTTGTCCGGTGAATCGACGTGATGCGGGACGCGGATGAAGTCGCTCCAGAGATTGGCGAAGTTGGGGATCCAAGCGAGGTTCAGGTTGTAGATCAGGGCGGACTTCTTGATGTTGTCCACGATGTGGTTCGTCGGGAAGATGACGTCATACTTCTTCCCGCCGAGCGTGATCCACTCGAAGAGCTCCTCGTTGCTCGTGAACGTGTCTTGCTGGACGCTCACGCTGTAGCCCTTCGCGGCCATGTAATTCTGGAAATCCGTCTTGAACGAGCCAGGCCAGTAATCGTACCATTGCGCGACCTTCAGGGTGTTCGGCGTTGGGCCGCTCAGCACTCCTTCCGTCGCTTTGGTATAGTCGACGACGCCGGGAGCGATTTCCCAAGGCGGTGGCGGCTCGGGCGGTCGGTAGACGATGCGCAGCCCGGAAAGCGCCCCGAGTCCCAGCACGCCGGTGACCGCCCCCGCGCCCGCCACGACCTTCAGAAAACGGCGACGCGTGAACGAGGAAGGTTTGACCGCGTCCTCGTCGGAGGATCCGGCTCTCTCTTCGGGCTCCACAGCCCTCCAGTCCCTGCGACACGCCATCCCGAGAGCACAAATAGGCTTTTGGGCCCTCCGTCCCGCGGCCCCAGCGGGCGGCAGCCGACCGCGCACACAACGGCGCGAACGCGCAAAGGATCCGGTGCGAAAAAATGACATCGGAGAATATTGGCCCGAAAGACATATCCACCCCCACCCGCTCGCCGTCCGTGTGAGGGTCGCACTCGTTGGGCTCGGCGGGGTGGGGCGCGTCCTCGCGCACGAGCTCTCGAACAACCCGCGGGTTTCTTCTCTGCAAATCATCGACAAAGTGAAAGTCACCTCTCGGGGACTCGCCCCGCTGCGGAGCCGAATCGAGGTGGGCGCATGCGAGTTGGACGCAGCCCACAACGCGGACCTCGTCCGAGCGGTCCGGGGTTGCGACGTCGTCGTGAACACGAGTGTTTCGGATCTCAACCTCGGGATCATGCGGGCCGCCCTTCGCGTCGGGGCCGACTACCTGGACGTGGCCGCGACCGGTCCCCGGAAGCCGAGAGGCCTGCCCGGCATCTTGGAGCAACTCACCCTCCACGAATCGTACGAGAAGGCGGACTTGCGGGCGCTCCTCTCGATGGGACTGGATCCCGGAATGTCGAACGTGATGGCCCGCGAAGCCTCCGATCGCCTCGAGACAATCGACACGATTCGCATCCGGTCCGGCGGTACCGTCCGGGTTCGTCAGAGCCGTCCGTCGCCCAAGTTCATCCCTCTGTATTCCCGCGAGGCGTTCTTCTCCGACGTGCGGATCCGCCCGACCGTCTGGCAACGCGGACGTCTCGAGGAGCGGGACCTGTTGAGCGGGGAGGAGGACTACGCGTTCCCGGATCCGGTCGGGATCCAGAAGACGTTCCTCATGGCCCACGAAGAGGTGAAGACGTTGCCGCTCTACCTCGGGAAGCCCGTGGGTAAGGTCGACTTCAAGTATGCAATCAACCCGGACCTCGCGCAAGCGCTCAAAGCGCTCGAGAACCTCGGATTGTTCTCTCGAGACCGGACGATCTCGGTCAATCACGGGCGGATTCCGTTCCGGGCGGCGTTCGAATCCGCCTTCCCGGAGCCTTCCTCTGTGGCCCAAAACTTGGTCGGGACGAAGTGCCTCAGCGTTGACGTAGAGGGGACGTCGCGCGGCGTGCGAAAGCGCCTTCACGCAAACATCGCTCTATCCCACGAGGAAGCGGCTCGACGCCTCGGGACCACCGCGGTCTATTATCTGACCGGCGTCGCGGCATCGATCGGGATCGCCCTCATGGACCGAGGAGCGCTCCCGTCCGCCGGAACGTATCCCGCGGAGTCGCTCGAACCCGCTTCCGTGTTCGCGGAGTGGAACGCCCGGGGTTTGCCGATCCAGAGGATTGAACGTTCGGCTTCCAACTGATCCGTCACCCGGAATCGGCCCATCGGGAGAGGTGTGGATCCCGTGATCGAGGTGCGACGGCCGCAGAGTTGGGACACATGAAGGTCGCGATCATCGGGGTCGGCGGAGTCGGCAGGACATTGGCGCAACTCCTCCGCGCGGAGGCGGCGATCGACTCGCTCCTTCTGATCGACAAAGAGGAGAACCGGGTCCGGTTCTTCACGAAGATGATGGGGCGGGTGAAGGTCGATGCCTCACCCCTCGACTTGAACGCTCCCTCGAATCTCCCCCGCATCCTCCGGGGATCCGCCGTTGTCGTGAACACGGCGCCGCCAACGTTTAACCTTGCCGTCATGGACGCCTGTCTGCTCGCGGGCGCGCACTACATCGACGTCGCGGCTTCCGGACCGCGAGAGCCGGGTGCGCTGCCGGGCATCCTCGAGCAGTTGCAACGGCACGACGCCTTCCGCGCGAAGGGTCTGCGAGCCCTTCTGTCCATGGGCCTCGACCCCGGGATGTCCAACGTCTTGGCCCGCGAGGCCGCCGACGCACTCGATTCCATCGATGCAATCCGCATCCGGTCGGGCGGCACCGCACAGATTCCGGGCTACGCCTCGAATATCTTTCCGTTGTACTCGCGGGAGACATTTCTCTCTGACATCCTCTCGCCCCCCTCCGCGTGGTCTGACGGCGCCCTTCGAGAGCAAGAGCCACTGGGCGATTCGGAAGACTTCGAGTTCCCGCCCCCCGTGGGCGTCCAACGCACGTTCCTCGTCAGTCACGAGGAGGTGAAGACTCTTCCTCGGTACCTCGGCAAGCCGATTCGACGGGTCGACTTCAAACAAGCGTTCAATCCCGAATTGATCCAAGCCGTGTTGTCTCTGAAAGCCCTGGGTCTCCTGGCCGAGGACCGGAAAATCTCGGTTGGCGGTATGTGGGTTCCTTTCCGTCGAGCGTTTCTCCAAGCGTTGCCGGAAGCCTCGGCCCTCGTGCATCCGGTCGCAGGCGCGAAGGCGCTCAGCGTAGAAGCCGAAGGGACGGCTGGGGGAACTCGTAAGGTTGAGCGTCGAGACATCGTAATGGATCACCGGGAGGCGGGCCGGCGGGCTGGAATAACGGCCGTGATCTATCTGACGGCGGCCGCCGTGGCGATCGGGACGCGGCTCATCGGTGGGCCCGCTTTCCCCGGTCCGGGGGTCTATCCTCCCGAAGCCCTCGATCCCGGCGTCGTCCTGAAAGAGTGGGGAGCCAGGAGCTTGCCGATCGCGCGCTCCACGCGTTCCGCGCCAACGCCAATCTAGAATCTGGAAGAAGCGCATCGGAAGGATCTCAATTGCCGCCACACGATGGCTTCCACCACGAAGCTGATCTCGTCTCACGAGATCCGGTATGTGCGGCTCTGCGGGCTGATGATTCGGCCGACCCAATACGAGATGAACGGCACATACCAGATGTACAGCCGGACCGGCACACCGAACAGGGTCCACTCCCAGAACTGCGGGGCAATCGATATCGCGGTCGCAACAGAGAGGATCATCATGCGATTCCTCCCGTTCCGGAACAGGCGGGCCAGTTCCGGCGCGACGAGGTTCCTCTCTTCCAAGCTGATCACGTGCGCGAACGCGGCCAGGATCACCATGAGTCCCGTGAGGTCCAGGGTGAAAAGAGTGGACGCGTACGCTCCGATGGCGGACGCCTCGGCAGGGCTCAGCGACGGGTTCGAGAGCTCCACGCTATTCAGCAAGTAAGGGACGATAGCGACTAGCAAGAGGAGAGCGACGTTCAGGAAGGTGACGGCCCTCGTGTCACCCGGCAGGACGGACATGTACGTCGTGTAAATGATCCACGCGGTGATGAGGACCAAGAAGGTGAATCCGAACGCGAAGATGTGGTTGTTAATCTCGCCTTGGGTCGTCGGCGAGCTAGCGATGAGGCCGATCGCGCCGATCGACAAGGAGAGACCGAAGACAAGATCGGCAAGCGTCTCGATCCTCGGGCGCGGACGCCGTTCGCCGAGGAACGGCTGCGTCGACATGGGTTCGACTCCTTCAGTTCGGCCTGACGCCGTCCAAGAAATCTCGGACGACTTCGATGTAATGGGCGCGTTCTTCCCACATCGCCAAGTGGGCGCTCTTCTCGAACCGCACGAGCTTGGAGCCGCGGATTCCCCGATGAATGCTCTGGGCCACCCGCGGCGTCACCTCGTCGTAGCGGCCCACGGTCACGAGGGTGGGGACCTTGATGCGGGGGAGTTGGTCCGTCACATCCCAATCCTTGATCGTGCCGACGATCGTGAACTCGTTCGGTCCGTTCATCGTGAAGTAGACCGGTTGGCTCGCGTGCTCGAAGGTGTACGTGAGTTCGCGCGGCCACACGGGGAGGCGGCACAGGTACCTCCGATAGAACACATCGACCGCCGCGAGGTACTCGGGGTTCTGGTAGTCCTCGGTCGCCTCGTACTTCGCAATGGCGGCACGGGTCTTTGGCGGGAGACGATTCACCAGCCGCCTCATCTCGCGGACCGTCAACGGGACGCTCGCCAAGCCTCCCGTGATGACGAGACTCCGCAGGTTCCGCTGGTACTTCAACGCCGTCGCGATCGCCAGGGCGCCGCCGTAGCTCGAGCCCATCAGATGGACCCTTCCGAGCCGCAACGCCTTTCGCACGCCTTCGACCTCCTCGACGTTGTGGGCGATGGTGTAGAGGTCCGTGCGCCGCGGACGCTCGGACTTCCCGCAACCGAGTTGGTCCATCAACACGACCCGATACCCGAATTGGGCGAGGTCCTCGAGTGACAGAAGATAGTCGTGCGACATCCCCGGTCCGCCATGGAGGCAGAGCACGGTCCCTTTTGTGGGCGTTCCGTACGTGCGATAGAAGAGCTTGAAGCCGAGAATCTTGATGTATCCTTCGACGGGATCCATGTTGCGACGCTCGCCGCGGGATAAGAACATCGACGGATGACTGTTTAGGTCCCGGGTGGGAAAGGCCTCTCTCGACTTGGGATCCGACTCGGATGACGACCTCCCGTTTGGCGGGCGGCATGGCCCTCACGCCAAGTCGGTTCATCAACCGTCCTAGGCATCTTCCGGACCCGATCCGACCTAACGGGTTGCGGTCCAGAGCATCGCCCCGAGGCCCATGGCTTCGAGCACGCCGATCCCGAAGAGATACGGATCGAGGGCGCTGGGGACCAGGGACATCATCGTGACGAACGCGTAGACGACCAGCACGTTCTGTGCAAGGAAGGCCAATGCGACGAGGAGAAGCGCGAAACTGAACGGAGCCCTCGTCCGTGAATAGACGCCTCGATAGACGACGAAGAGCACGGCGGCGAGAACGATATTCAGTGCGCCGACAAGAATGCTGACGGACATTATGACGCCCATGCGCTCACTCCCCCGATTCGTTCATCGAGGACATGGACCTGTTGCGCAATTCCACCCGAATCACCTTCCCGAGGACAGCAGTTTCTTGCGAATCTCCTCGAAGACCGCGTAGTTCCCCTCGAGGTAGGGCGACACGAAGTACGGAGAGGCGTACGCCTCACCGCTGGGCCGCGAAACGAGACCGTTCTTCTGGAGGAGTTCGAGATGGTGGCGGATCGTGCGGTAGTCAAGCCCAAGGGTTTCGCTGAGTTGATTCGCGTTGTACGGTCGTTCATGGAGTGCCTCGAGGATCCGTGCGCGGTTCATCCCGCCGCGGGTGCCGGCGATCAGGTACCACAAGAGCTGGCGGAGGGCCGCAGTCACGGTGTTCGGCGGCTGTAGGTGGACAACGAGATAAGTAGCGTCTCATCGAAACGATTGTCCTCGATGTCAGGAGGAACAGAAAGTGGAGGGGGACCTCGTCCCCCTCCCTGCGAGTCCTCGGCCCTAGAACTGAATCGGGCAGAGGAAATCATTCGCGGGGATCCGTGCAATAGTCACATCCCCCGCGGCCGCTGCACCGAGAATCGCGGCCTCGGACGTCAGCGGGTACGGCGTGACAGTCCAAGTTACCAGGTGGAACTTCCAGTGGCCGCCGTGATAGCCGATCGCACCCGGAGCGACGCCGACGATACCGATGATCGGCTGGCTCTTCACCACGTAGAAGTTGTCCCGTCCTTCGTTCGGGAAAGCGGCCGGGGGCGTAACCGTGCGGACGACGCTGCCATTGTAATAGCAGCAGAAGTCCGGGAAGACGAACGGGGGGGTCTCCGCACGGGCGGACGGCAGCACAGCCACCATAGTCACAAATGCAAGCGCGACGAGGCTCATCAGTTTCAACGACATGCTTTCCTCCGCTTTCTGGAACCCGTCGAAAGGCCATCCCCCCTTGCCAGAATCCGGCCCTAGTCAGACCCTAGTCGGGCCTCGCGGGCCTCTCAGAACCGGGCTATCATGCCGGCTGGTTGCTCGCGCCGCCAGCTTCGAATCCATGTTGTGTACTTTCCTCACCTTGGAGCTCCCAGGGCTCACTGGTTCGACCGATTGCTTCGAAATTCCAACGTAGTGAGAAATTCCCTATACTATGACTGGATCGTAGGCCAACTTCGATCCGAGGCTTGCCGACGACCGCGTTGCTTCCAAACTTTCGGAAGGAGAAGGGTGATATCGCGGACGGCGTCGACGTCCCCATCCCAGTTCGCGAGTGTTTTCCCGAATCGCTCCTCGATTTCTGACGAGACGTCCCGTACCCGGTCCGCGAGGTCGCCTCGATCGCGACCGGAGTAGACCACCACGACCGAATGGCTAGGTCCTCGTTCAATCAGGATCTTCCGCTCTCCAAATTCGAGGGCTCGCATTTCTTCCTGGCGCCCTCGACTGAACGCATCGTGGACGAAATCTTGAACGGCCTTGAACATTCCCATCAAGATATCTTCGTCCTCGTACGGAATGAGGCTCGTCGACCGGTGGGCAATCAGCAGGCCAGATCGGTCGGCGACGAAGACCTGTTCGACGTTGACTGCCGATAAGCGTCTTCGGCCAAGCGCTACGACGAGTCCTCCCAGCCCGAGCGAGAGAGCCACGAGCCACCACCAGGCCCAGATCGAGGCGACCGAGCCGGGTGCGCTGAACCGGATTTGCACGGGCTGGGTGGAACGGCCAAGAGGAACGCCGTTGTGGTCCGTTGGATCGAACGTGAAGTTCGTTGTCGCGAAGGTCCCGTCCGGAACGCCACTTACGGCACGGGCCGTGACGTTGAACGAATACGCTCCCGGCGCGATGTTCGTGAACAAGAAGGAATACGCCCCGCTCCGGATCCCACCGATGGAGGCTGCGTCGTCGGTCAGGTACATCAATTCGTTCGGCAGGGACACGTTGACCCAGAGCGCGGCCGCAGACCCGGAGCCTGCATTCGTGAAGTTCACGTGAAACGTCGTCGACTGGCCCGGGGCCAAGCTCAGTTCTCCGGATGACACGGAGAACGTGAAGCTGGGTTGCATGAACCCCGACACCCGGAACGCGTAGTCTTTCCCTCGGGGGGACCACGAAACTCCGTCCGACGACCTGACCCCGATTCCCGGAGGATACGCGGATTCATCGCCGGAGTTCCACCACTCGTATCCTTGCGCTGCAGGGGCCGTGCTTCGTGCTACAACCCAGTAGGTCTGGCTAGCGGCAAGCTGCACGAAGCTGACGTTGAAGTCGAGCCAGCCGGCCGCCGAAGAGCCTTGGGCCATGGCCTGCGTCAGGTTCGTCGAAGAGGGAAGGCCTCCGGAGTCCAA
>Ga0209377_1002451_pt1 | contig 12109 bp, 10 predicted proteins | sample GraSoiAngelo_141_FD_185898 | JGI IMG/M metagenome (GOLD analysis project Ga0209377, IMG submission 185898) | Grasslands soil microbial communities from the Angelo Coastal Reserve, California, USA - 14_0929_12_40cm (SPAdes) (version 2) | ecosystem: Environmental > Terrestrial > Soil > Grasslands ...
CGCGGTGGCGGACCAGAAGACGGCGCCGGTCGGACCGCCGGGGACCTGCACGACGAGCGATCTCGGCGTCCCGTCGGCCCCGTACAGTGTGGACAGGTCGGTGCCGTTGTCTGCGACCCACCAGGGCGACGTCGGTCCGGCGGTCAGGCCCCAAGCGTTGACGAGGTTTGGATCCAAGTGCACCGCCGCGCCGGAAACGTTCGAGACGAGCGGGTGGACAGTATAGCTGTTGTCCGGCTCTGCAAACGCCGGCACGGCCGCCACGACGGCGGCGACCGCGAGAAGTACGACGAGCGAAGCGCGAAGCCTGGATGCGCGCGTTTCCATCTGCCCTTTCATGTGTCCTCCACTTCTACTTCGACTCTTTTTCTGTTCGATGGCTGGCGAAGTGGCCGGCGTTCCTGCGGCCCGCAGCGATCCACTTCGTCGGCGTTCCCGTCCTCGTCACCCCGCTTTCTGCGAACGAGACCGTTCGCTCCATCACGTCGGATGCCGCCGAGTCGCTCGATGCGCGAGAATCTGCTCAAAGAGCGCCGATGTCAAATGACTCTCGGGCCGCTGGAGGGCGAATGCCCGCACATACCGGCCCAGCCCGACGTCCTCGCCTGTCGTCGGTGCGGTCATGCGACGCAATGAAACGCGTGCCTCCGAACGGATCGCGCATGTAATCAGCGAGTCGCGCGCGAAGCGACAGCCGGGCGCGGTGGACCCGCGACTTCACGCTTGGAACGCTGAGCCCGAGGACCTCGCTGACCTTGACGTTTGACAGTCCGTCGACGTCGCGGAGAACAAACGCCGCACGGCAAGCCGGAGGAAGGCCGTCGATCGCGCCCCGGAGCACCACGACTTCCTCGGCGTCTCCGGCGCTTCGCGTGATCCGCAAGGCCAGGCGATAAGCCCGATCGCCGTAGGTGCCGAAACGTTCTTCAGGCGCTCCCGGCTCTCTCGAGGAAAGCCCGTTCACCAGTTGACGGTCACGATCCATCCTTCCCTCCTCTTGATGATCGCCTTCTCTCAATGAGCGTCACGACCGCGTGGCGCACGCGTTCCATGCTGTTTGTTGTGTCGGGCGCGCGTCACATCGAGATGCCGTTCACGACAAGGCCGCCAGCGGACGCTACTATCCGAACGCCGTGACCGACGATTGGTTCCATTCGCGACAATTGCCAAGCGCCGCACCACGATGTGGGCGAATCCGGGAGATCGGCGCTGTTCAGCACTCTGTTCTTCGCGGTTACTTCACTGGCGGGCACACGGCGGATGCCGAGAGAAACAGGATGGCCGATCACCGCGTGTGGACGGTCTACACGCGGCCCCCGCAGCCGGACCTACGGAAAGTTGTGAGCGTGTTCGACGAGGGGAGGTAAGCCGGCGGGATCAAAGTCCGCGGCGAAGCGCCCGCGGCGGCCCTCAGTGGGCGAGTGGATCCGGACGCAGCTGGAAATGCACGACGAGCGGGCTGGACAGAGTCTTGCCGGGCGCGCCGGGACTCGGCGCGTCGATGCCCTCGATGTGCATCGGCGTTCGGTTGCCAGAGGTTACCCACAATCCTCGGCCCTTCCAGCCGGTCTTCGGATCGTCGATGCGGCCGTCCACGCCTTTGGCGAAGAAGCCCATGGGATACGGAACGCGCAGCTGGACGACCTTCCCGTACGTCAGCGCGTGGAGCGAATCCGAGAAATTGCCGGTGCCGATCGGCGTGTCTGCGCCCAGGCCGAGGATGTCGTGCTGATCGACCCAGGTGTAATACGGCCCCTCGGCGGCGCCGTCCCTGCCGGCGAACGCCGGGCCCGAGATCGGATAGAAGGTCCAGCCTTCGGGACAGAGGTTCCCCTCCGCCGCGCCCGGGCCATTGAGGCGTCCCTTGCACGTTCGCCGGTCGAAGCTCGCGATGTGACCGCTCGCCAGCGTCACCCATGCCCTTCCCTGGCGGTCGACGTCGAACCCGCGCATGCCGTAGCCCGGCGGCGGGACCTTGTACACCTCGGCGAGCGCGGTCTCGGACGGATTCGATCCGAGCTGAATGCGAATGACCCAACCCGGATGGCCGATGTTCGAGCCCCAGATGGAGCCGTCGGCGGGACTGTAGGCGATCCCGTAGAGACCGAGCCCGATCCGCCTGTCCTTCGTCGGATCGTCCGGCGCATTCGGCTCGACCCAGGCGTCCCGCTTGCCGTTGCCATTGGTGTCGACGATCAACGGCGTCCAGCCCTGCGACTTCGCCGCGTCGCGCGTCTCCCAGAACATCTTCGTGTTGACCCAGCCGACGATGGCGAACTCGTTCTGGAGGTTGTTGCTCAGCCACAGGGTGTGGCTCGGGTCCTCGGCAAAATTCAGATGATGCGTGCCGAAGCACGTATCGATGAACGTGAACTGCTTCGTCTTCGGGTCGTACACCGTGACCTGACGGGAGTTCTGCACGAAGCCGTCCCGGACGTGCGCGAGCGGATAGATCCTGGCCGACGGATGGCCGGAAGCCGCCGCGCAATACGTCGGCGGATTCCTGGGCGAGCGGATCTGCGCGGTCCAGTAGACGCGCCCGTCCTGATCCATCATCGGGTTGTGCGCGTTGACCCGCGAATCCCAGACCTGCTCGGTGCCGAAGTACGGCGAGGGCGCCACCACCGGGTTCGCCAGCGCCGAGCTGGGCGCGTCCTGATCGCGGATCGGCACCTTCATGGTCGTCTTGGTGATCTTGATCGGATCCAGCACCGGCAGGTGATCGGTGCTCAGCTCGGCGGCGCCGTAGATCAGGCCGTAGGGGTTGACGGTGGGCTTCCGCCTGTCGGTGACGATCAGGTCGTGGATGTAGTACTTCGGGCTCAACCAGTCGTACACGGTCACCACGAGATTGCGCTCGACGCCGTGCGGCCGCGGCGGCGCCGACGCCGGAAGCTCGCCGGCGCGGATGCGATCGGTCCACTCCGCCAGGCGCCGGAGGTGGCCCCCGTCGTTCGTGTTCATCAGGCCGATGAATCTCACCATCGAGCCGCCGCCCGGTCCGGACTGAAGGCGCCGCGTCCACGCCTCGACCGAGGAGGCCTTCGCGACGTCCAGGGCCGCGGGCATCTCGCGCGTGGCCTTGTCGCCGAGCTGGTGACAGTTGCCGCAGCCATTCAGCTGGACGGCGTTGAGCCACTGCTCCTGGGTCTTGTAGGCGACCGGCATGCCGTTGCCGTCGGGGCCGGTGCCGGGGAACAGGCTCCTGTCGGGAATCTTCAGCATCGAGAACCAGTAGATCGCCGGGTAGTATTCCGCCGCGGCCGCCGCATTCGGCGCCGGCACCGCGGTCAGGTTCAGGATCCGGCCGCGCGCGCTCTTGACCTTCGGCGAGTCGACCAGCCCGTAGCCGCGCACCCACACGCTGTACGTGGCCTGCGGCAGGTCGGGGATCACGTAGCGCCCGTGATCATCCGTGACCGCGATCCTGGCGAATCGGGTGCCGAGCTCGGTCGTTTCCGCGATCACCCAGACCCCGGCTTCCGGTCCATGCTTGCTGGTGACCACGCCGCCGATGTCGTCGCCATCGATCTGCACCGCGACGGGTGAGGCGTGCTGCGCGGACGGTCGCGTCACCGGCCATGCGGCCAACAACGCGGCGAGACCGACCAGCGCGGTCGCCGAGTACAAGGCTCGCGACATGGGCGCTACGATCTGCCGCATCTCCCGGCTTGTCAACGCCGGTCGGCCATGGCACCGTAGCCGCCACCCCAGGGAGGCCAACGATGTCCAAGCCCAAGAGCGTTCTCGTGCTCGCCGTGATCGTGACACTGCTGGCCGGGCTCGCGTCCAGCGCGACGCCCGCCGATCCCATCCGCATCGCCTACGTCGACCCGCTGTCGGGGCCCTTCGCGGCCACCGGCGAGAACGGGCTCAACCAGTTCAAGTACGCCACCGACGCCATCAACAAGGCGGGAGGCGTGCTCGGACGCCAGCTCGAGATCGTGCCGCTCGACAACAAGGTGAGCCCGCAAGAGAGCCTGATCCAGCTCAAGAAGGTCATCGGCGACGGGATCCCGTTCGTGTTCCAGGGCAACAGCTCCGGCGTCGCCCACGCGATCTCCGACGCCGTGCAGAAGCACAACGAGCGCAACGCCGGCGACCGCGTCCTCTACCTGAATTACTCGGCGGTGGACCCGGCGCTGACGAACGAGAAGTGCCACTACTGGCACTTCCGCTTCGACGCCCACGCCGACATGAAGATGGCCGCGCTGACCGACGTGATCGCGACCAACAAGGGCATCAAGAAGATGTACATCATCGGCCAGGACTACTCGTTCGGGAAGGCGGTGGCCGAGGCGGCCGTGGCCATGCTCGGCAAGAAGCGGCCGGACATCACGATCGTCGGCAACGAGCTGCACCCGATCGGCAAGGTAAAGGACTTCTCGCCGTACGTGCAGAAGATCGTGGCCGCCGGCGCCGACGCGGTGATCACCGGCAACTGGGGCGCCGACATGATCGCCCTCGCCAAGGCCGCCAACGACGGCGGCCTCAAGGTGCCCTTCTACACCTACTACGCGGCCTCCGACGGGGTGACGGCGGCCATCGGCGCCGCCGGCATCGACCGGATCCGCCTGGTGCACGAGAGCCATCCCGGCAACCCGAACGCGCCGAAGGCGCTCAGCGACTACATCATCGGATACCGCAAGCTCCACCCGCAGAACGACGTCAACCAGCCGCGGATCCACACGGGGTTGAACATGCTCGCCCAGGCCATCAAGCGCGCGGGCACCACCGACGTCGACAAGGTCGCGGCCGCCCTCGAGGGCGCGGAGTTCACCAACCTGTCCGGCGATCAGGTGGTGATGCGCCGCGAGGACCACCAGCTGCAGATGCCGATCTACATCTCCGTGCACACCAACAAGAACATCAAGCACGACCTCGACGCCTCCGGCTTCGGGCTGTCGCTGGAGAGCAAGGTCGACCGCGACAAGGCCACGCAACCCTCCACCTGCAAGATGCAGCGCCCGAGCTAGACGGACAGACCGCGGGCGGCGTCGTTCGGCCCCGCCCGCGTCGATCCGATGTTCCAGCTGATCTTCTTCTCGCTCCTGAACGGGCTCGTCTACGGCATGCTGCTCTTCATGCTGTCGAGCGGGCTCACGCTCATCTTCGGCATGATGGGCGTGCTCAACTTCGCCCACGCCTCCTTCTACATGCTGGGCGCCTACTTCGCGTTCACGCTCGGGCTGCACATCGGCTTCTGGCCCGCGCTGGTGATCGCGCCGGTCCTGGTGGGGTTGCTGGGGGCGCTCGTCGAGCGCCAGGGATTGCGCCGGGTGCACGGCTTCGGCCACATCGCCGAGCTGATCTTCACGTTCGGCGTGGCCATCCTCATCGAGGAGGTGGTGCAGCTCGTGTGGGGCCGGCCCGCGAAGAGCTACCAGGTCCCCGTCCTGCTCGACTTCCCCCTCTTCCGCGTCATGTCATCGAGCTTCCCCGCCTACAAGGCCTTCATGCTCGTGGTGGCCGTCGCCATCTTCGCCTTCATCTTCGTGATCCTCACGCGCACGCGCGCGGGCCTCATCATTCAAGCCTCGCTCACCCATCCGGGCATGGTCGCGATGCTCGGCCACAACGTGCCGCGCGTGTTCATGGTCGTCTTCGGCATCGGCTCGGCGCTGGCCGCGCTGGCCGGCGTGATCGCGGGGCCGGTGCTCGGCACCTTCCCCGGCATGGCGCAGGTGCTCGGCAGCATCGTGTTCGTGGTCGTCGTCATCGGCGGCCTCGGCTCCCTCACCGGCGCCTTCGTCGCCTCGCTGCTGATCGGTATCGTGCAGACGTTCGCGGTCGCCATGGACGTCTCCGTCGGCGGCGCCCTCGCCGCCGTCGGCGTGCACGTGAACCCGGGCAGCGCCCTGCACGACCTCTGGAAGGTCACCATCGCTCAGGTGGCGCCCATCCTGCCCTACGTGCTGCTCGTGTTGATGCTGATCGTGCGTCCCACCGGGCTCTTCGGGACCCGCGAGACGTGAGCACGGTCAGCACGCGGCCGATCGCCGTCGCCGGCGTCGCACGCGCCGCACGCGTCCGCCGCTACGGCATCTGGCTCGCCGCCGCGGTCGTGCTGCTCGCCCTGCCGCAGCTGATCCGCACGGGCACGGCCATCGCCATCATGAATCAGATGGGCATCGCCGTCGTGTTCGCGCTGTCCTTCAACATGCTGCTCGGCCAGGGCGGCATGCTCTCGTTCGGCCACGCCGTCTACTTCGGCCTCGGCGGTTTCATCGCCGCTCACGTGCTGAACCTCGCAGGCCGGGGCACGCTCTGGATACCGGTGCCCGTGCTGCCGCTGGTCGGCGGCCTCGGCGGCCTCGCCTTCGCCATCCTCTTCGGCTCCTTCTCCACCCGGCGCGCGGGCACGGTGTTCGCGATGATCTCGCTCGGCGTGGCCGAGCTGATGGCCGCCTCCTCGCTGATCTTCGACCGCTTCTTCGGCGGCGAGGAGGGCATCACCACCAACCGCTCGAAGGCGCCGCTGCTGCTCGGGCTGGAATTCACGCGCGACCGGCAGGTGTACTACCTGATCGCCTTCTGGCTGTTCGTCTCCGCGATCGCGATGTACGCGTTCTCACGCACACCGGTCGGGCGCATGGCGAACGCCGTGCGCGACAACCCCGAGCGCGCGGAGTTCGTCGGCTACAGCCAGAATCGCGTCCGCTTCGTCTCGTTCTGCGCGGCCGGCTTCTTCGCGGGCATCGCCGGCGGGCTCTTCGCCGTGAACTACGAGATCCTCACCGCCGAGAACATGGGCCTCAACGCGTCGGGCGCCGTGCTGCTCATGACCTACATCGGCGGCATCGGCTCTTTCGTGGGGCCGGTCATCGGCGCCGTCGTGTTCACGTTCCTCCAGTCGATGCTCAGCGACTACACGGGCATGTGGCTCCTCTACCTCGGCATCCTGTTCCTGGCCACCGTGCTGTTCGTGCCGATGGGCCTGGCCGGCGTGCTCATGCTCCACGCGCCGGCGTGGCGCGCGCGGCGGATCGGCCGGCTCGTCGGGCCGTATCTGGTCACCGGCGCCCTCGCGCTCGTCGCCGCCGTCGGCATCATCGGGATCCTCGAGATGATCCACTTCGTCGTTGCCGCCGACACGACGCGCCCGACGCGGCGGCTCTTCTGGGTCGCCGTCGCGCCGCGCACCCTCACGCCGTGGCTCGGCTTCGCGGCGCTGGTGGTCGCCGGCGCGCTCGGCCTGCGCTGGGCGGCGCCACGCGCGGCCGCCGCCTTCACCGAGGCCAGTCGCCCGGCCGCGACATCATGACTCCCGCCGTCGAGCTCGTCGAGGTCCGCAAGTCGTTCGGCGCGACGCCGATCATCCGGGGCGTGAGCCTGGCCCTGGAGGCCGGCACGCGCCAGGCGCTGATCGGGCCGAATGGCGCCGGCAAGTCCACGCTCTTCAACCTCATCACGGGCAAGTACCGGGTCACCACGGGGAGGATCCGCGTCAAAGGCGAGGACGTCACGGATCTCACGCCCTACGAGATCAACCGCCGCGGGCTGTCTCGCTCGTTCCAGGTGACGAACATCTTCACGCGCATGAGCGTGTTCGAGAATCTCCGCTGCGCGGCTTTGTGGGGGGCCGGCTACCGCTACTCCTTCTGGCACCGCGTGAGCGCCGCCCGCGCCGTGAACGAGCGCGCCGAGACGGTGCTCGAGCAGCTCAACCTGACGGCGCGCCGCGACGTCCCGGCCGGCGTCCTGTCCTACGCCGAGCAGCGCGCGCTCGAGATCGGCATCACCATCGCCGGCGGCGCCGACGTGGTCCTGCTCGACGAGCCGACGTCGGGGATGAGCCGGAGCGAGACCGAGCACGTCGTCGGGCTGATCCGCCAGGTCACGGCCGGCAAGACGCTGCTCATGGTCGAGCACGACATGAGCGTCGTGTTCGATCTCGCCGACCGCATCGCGGTGCTCGTCTACGGCGAGATCATCGCCCACGACACGCCCGAGCGCATTCGCGCCAACGCCGCCGTGCAGGAGGCGTACCTCGGCGTCCCGCAGGGGGTGGCCTGATGCTCGCCGTGGCTGACCTGCACGCGTTCTACGGGAAGAGCCACATCCTGCACGGCGTGACGCTCACGGTGGGCGAGGGCGAGATCGTCAGCCTGCTCGGCCGCAACGGTGTCGGGCGCTCCACGACCATCAAGGCCATCATGGGTGACGTCCACGCCGCCGGCTCCGTGCGCTTTCGCGACGAGGAGATCTGCGGGCTGCCGCCGTACGTGATCGCGCGCAAGGGGCTGGGCTACGTCCCCGAGAACCGCGACATCTTCCCCACCCTGACCGTGCGCCAGAACCTGCTCCTCGGCGTGAAGAACACCCGGCGGCCGGGGCGCTGGACGATGGACGACATGTTCGAGATGTTTCCGGCGCTGCGGCAGCGCGCCGACAATCCCGGCGGCGTCCTCTCGGGGGGCGAGCAGCAGATGCTGACGATCTGCCGCACCCTCATGGGCGACCCGCATCTGATGATGATCGACGAGCCGACGGAGGGTCTGGCGCCGATGCTGGTGACGCAGGTGGCCGACCTGCTGGTTCGGATCGCGGCGCGCGGGGTGTCGATCCTGCTCGTCGAGCAGAAGCTTACCATCGCGCTGAACATCTCACGGCGCGTCTACGTGATGGGCCACGGGCGCGTGGTCTTCGAGGGCACGCCGGACGATCTCCGGCGCAGCGACGGCGTGCGGAAGGAGTGGCTGGAGGTCTAGGTCCGCGCGCAGGTGGTCGACGTCAGCATCCCGGTCATCACCTTCGAGGCATCGGGCAGGACGGCGCCGTTCGCGAGCTCCTTGCGCCACTGGATCCGGTATGGCGTGGGCAGCGCCAGATCGAGTGAGTGGGCCACGTCGCACGCGTGCGCGACGAACTCGGCCGCCGTCTGGACGTCACCGCCCGGCTCGACGTACACGAGAATCTCCATCGTGTCGTATCGGACGAGGATACTCAACGCGAGCACCAGCATCTTCAACGCCGACCGACGACAGCTCATACAGGCTTTCCCCTTGTTGATGCCCGCGGAGTGCCCGCGGTTACGGAACTTCCGTGCAAGGGGAATGCCGATGGTCAGACAGCAGCGCACGGTGGGAAGTTACTGAAACGTTTTGCTTAACGGGGCGGGTTCAACGGGGCGCGATGTCACTCCATGGATTTTCTCGCAGGTCAGTCTGTCGCGGTGACCGTGGCCTCGAACGGCGCGGCCTTGATATCGAGCCGCTCCCCGTTGGTGATGCTGAAACGGAAGACGCCGACGACGAGGTGAGCCCCGGCGGTCCTCGGAACGACTTCGACGCGAAACACAACGGCGCCATCCCTCACGGCGCCCCTGACGACCTTTCGTCCGATCTCGACGCCGTCGTCGGTGGCCGACAGATTCACGATGCGATGGCGATAGGACTCGGTGATCCGGAAGCCTTCTGTCGCCGAAATGGTCGCGACGATCACGGCCTTGGCGCCGAGCTTGACGGTCGGGCTGTCGATGCTCACGGCGAACGTGCCGCCAGAATAATCGGCTCGCGCCGCCGCCCCTGCCGTGGCGCCGGCAACGGCGACGGCCATGAGGGCCGCGACCATGGTGCTGATCCGACGAGCGATGATCAACATGCGGTGGCAGCATCCCGGCGACCGGGGCCGATGAAGGCCATCGGCCGCCGGGATGCGGTCATCCTTCTACTGCGCGACCGCGAACACCCAGACGACGCCACCCTGTGGCACGTCCTTCGGCCACCCGAGCAGGTCGGACAACAGCCCCTGCTGGAACGCCGGGTCGACACCCCAGCCGGAGGCCACGCCGATGTACTGAACGCCGTCGACGGCGAACGAGACCGGCGGAGCGGTGATGCCAGAGTTCGTGCGGAACTGCCACAGGACTTCCCCTGTGCTCGCATCGAACGCGCGGAAGTACCGATCATTCGTGCCGCCATTGAAGACAAGGCCGCCGCCCGTCGTCATGACCGGGCCCCAGTTCATCGAATCGGGGAACAGGTGGCTCCAGACGCGCTTGTTACCGCTGACGTCCCAGGCCTGGACCTCGCCGAAGTGCCTGGCGGTCTTGTCGACGGCGAACCCGATATCGGGAATGTCGACGCCCGTCCACCACTTGCCGGCCTCATACTTCTGGACCTTCCCCTCCATGTAGCCGCAGTGGTTGTCGTTGGCGGGAATGTAGAGCATCGCGGTCTTCGGGTTGTAGGCCGCGAATGGCCAGTCCTTGCCTCCCCAGAGCGAGGGGCAAAAGTCTGCGCGCTTGCCCGTGCGCGGGATGCGGTCCTCGTTGTACGTAGGCCGGCCCGTCGTCGGGTCGATGCTCTTGAAGACGTTCTGCTTGACGTAGGGGGTCGCCGAGACGAACGAGATCTTGTCGGCGCTCCGCTCCAGCCGGTAGAGATACCCGTTGCGCGCCGGCTTGATGAGACCTTTCACGGTGCGCCCGTCCTTCGTGAAGTCGGCGACGATCGGCGCATCCGGCTCGTCCCAGTCCCACGATTCGTTCCACTGGTACTGGAAGTGCGCCGCGAGCTTGCCCGTGTCGGGATTGATGGCGACCGTGGAGGACGTGTAGAGATTGTCACCCGGGCGCTGGTCGCCGAACCACGGCGACGCGTTGCCCGTACCCCAGTAGGTCAGGTTCAGCGCGGGATCGTACGTCCCGGTGATCCAGACGGAGCCCCCGCCCTTCTTCCAGGTGTCCCCCGTCCAGGTCTCGCTGCCCTTCTCGCCCGGCGCGGGAACCGTGTACGTCTTCCACGTCGGCTGCCCGCTGTTGGCATCGAAGGCCGCGACGAAGCCGCGGACGCCGAACTCGCCGCCCGAGACGCCCACCATTACCTTGCCCTTCGCCACGAGCGGGGCGAGCGTCATGTAGTAGCCGGTCTTCCAGTCCTCGACCTTCCGCTCCCAGGCCACCTTGCCGGTCGTGGCGTCGAGCGCCACCAGCACGCAGTCATGCGTGGCGAGGTAGACCTTGTCGCCGTAGAGGGCGACCCCGCGGCTGGTGTTGTGAAGCACGCTCAGCCCCTCGGGCATTTCCTTCTTGTATCGCCACAGCAACTTCCCGGTCTTGGCCTCGAGGGCAACGACCTGGTTGTATGGCGTCGCGACGAACATGATGCCGTTGTTGACGAGCAGCGGCGCCTGATGGCCGGAATCGACGCCGGTGGAGAATGCCCACACCGGGGCCAGCTTCTTCACGTTGTAGGTGTTGATCTGATCGAGCGGGCTGTACGACCAGCCCTGGTAGTTGCCGCGGGTCATCAACCAGTTGGCCGGTTCCGGCTCGGCGAGCCGTTGGTCGGTGACCGGCCGATAGCCCATCCGCTGGGCGTCGGCCAGCATCGGCACGACAATGATCGCGAGTACCGCAACGACGATTACGAGCTTTCTTGCCATCCTCATTCGCTGGTCCTCCTCATGGAAACGGCTCGCCTCTTGCGCCGCGCTGCGCGATCACCTCCTCTAGGTCGTTTGACGTCCGACACGTCCGGTGAACCCACCGGCGGCGACGATGCCACGATCGATCGGCCCGAGCGGCAGCATGGGGAGGCGTCTCGGGGCAGGACCGTCGACGACGCGCGCGCGGTCGGCCGGATCGAATCGAGACGCGTGGCACGCGCAGAAGAGCGTCTTGGAGTCCTTATGCCACATCGAGATGGGACACCCTTCATGCGTGCACACGGCGGAGTATGCGACGACGCCTCCCGCCGCCTCCGTCCGGGTGTCCGCGCTGAGCTGCGCGGGATCGAGCCGGATCAGGGCAACCTGATTCAGCAGGGATCCGTCGCGGATGACCTTCGTCACCGGATCCATCGGGAAGGCCAGTTGCTGAGGACCGCCGAGCGGCAGATCCTCCAGGGCGATCACTTGGCCGCCGCGCTCACCGTAGGCGAAGACGAAGCGATCGCCCTTTCGAGGCCGAGCGGTCTTGTCGTCCTCGGCGGCAAGGACGTCGACCCTGCATAGCGTCGCACCGAGCCCGAGGCCGACAGCGGCCTTCAGGACGGTGCGCCGGTCCAGACGCTCCCCGTTTCCACCACATGGTGGAAGCATTCGCCCCACCTCCCTTGTATGCGCGTTCCAAGGGTGCCGGGATTCTTCGCGGGCATCGGCGCTT
>Ga0209377_1002453_pt1 | contig 12107 bp, 13 predicted proteins | sample GraSoiAngelo_141_FD_185898 | JGI IMG/M metagenome (GOLD analysis project Ga0209377, IMG submission 185898) | Grasslands soil microbial communities from the Angelo Coastal Reserve, California, USA - 14_0929_12_40cm (SPAdes) (version 2) | ecosystem: Environmental > Terrestrial > Soil > Grasslands ...
CCGCACGGTTCGACTGCGGATGCGAGTGGCGTCTGGTCGGGGAAGGCGTCATGACGGTCCGATGCCGGGACCACCCGGATTAGACCCTCGTTCCGAAGGTCCGGCTCCGGCTGGCTTCACGCTTGTCCTCCCCGCGTAAACCGAACGCCGGGCGATCAGAAAATCGGGAGCTGAGCCCGCGCGGTCTGAGCGCTGATCGAGTCGATGTAGTCCCGCATGCACGCGAGGATCGTCCGCACACGAATCACTCCCAGGAGCTTCCCGTCCTTGGTGGCGAGCACCCTCCGGGTCCCGTCTTGGACCATGAGCTTCGCAACGCGATCGATGCCCTCGTTCGCATCGACGGACACCAAGTTCGGGTCATGATGTCCTGCAGTCGGACGTCAGACGGGTTCTATCCCGGCGCGACGACCGAGGATGTCCCACTCCGTCACGATGCCGATGGGCGTCCCTTCGGGCGACATGATGATCGCAAACCCGTGAGGCCGCGTGGCCATGGCTTTCGCGGCCTCGAGCACCGAACGTTACGGCGGCATCGTGAGGAACTCCGTCTCCACGATGTCTTTCGCGTAGAGGACCATCCATCCGTCGTAACGACGACGCCGGTCGTATCCTTTGCCGGCCGCGACCTTCAAACCGCGGGAGCGAATTCCCCCTCCATGGCGGGATTCCCGGAGTTCATTCGGAAGTTGCCGGAAGCGGACACGGCCCTCCGTGGGGTGACCTTGTGGTTGCTGCAGGGAAGGACGGCTTCGGCGACGTTGTTCCAGGCGCGAGAGGATTCGACGGTGCCGGAACACAGTCACGGTGCCCAGTGGGGGATCGTCGTCGAAGGGGAGATGCATTTGACGATCGACAAGGCAACGCGAACGTGCCGGCGCGGCGACGAGTACTTCGTGCCGGCGGGCGTCCCCCATTCCGCGTCGTTCAAGGCGGGCTTCCGAGCGATCGACTTCTTCGACGATCCGAATCGATATCGACCGAGGAAATGAACCGCTTCATTCGTCGACGGGCGTCGCGCTGGACGCGATTCCTTTGTCAACTCGCGGCCGCGACCAAATCTATTAATACGCTCGGGGGCGGTCTCAACCCGTCAGACAAAGGTCCGACTTGACCTTGCTGGGATGGGAATGGGACTACTCCGGTGGCTTCTCTGGCCCCGTCGCTCCCGGGACATCGAGGAGGACGAGCCGCCCCGCCGGCGGCGAAAGCCGAAGCCGCGGACCCGGTCTCACACCCCCGGCGTCTACCGGATCGAGGTCGACGGCGAGGCTGGACGTTTCCATCGGGATGGGCCCCCGTTTTCGTTCTGGTCCTCGTCCCGCGTGATCCTGATCCTGTCGTTCCTGCTGTGGTGGATCCAACCGGCCGGGCCCATGATCGCCGGCTACGTCGGAGGTCGCCGGGCCGGCTCGCCGATTAAAGCGGTGATTGCGGCGCTCATGCCCATCTTCGCCATCTACATCGCGAACGTCGGGTACGCGCACAACTTCGCGTCGCACCAGATCGACTTCGTCGCGTCCTTGCCGATGGTGGTCAGCGACGGGGCTTCGAGCATCCTGCCGTTCCTCGCGCCGTACAAGGATTTCATGGTCGCGTACATGCGGGGCTTCGTCGAGGCTTTGACCTCGACCTTCGGAATGGGGACGAACGGATACCTCATGGTGGTCATCTTCGCGTACATCGGCGGCTTGATCGCGGAGCAGACCCGTCGCGAGCTCCTCTCGCGCTCCGGATCCGGTGCGTCGCTGGGCGTCAACCTCGTGCAGCCGATTCTCGGCGCGCGGCCCTACGTCGACGACGAAGAAGAGGCGTACGAGGAGGACGAAGAGGTTCACCGATCCCGCCGACCCGTTCGCACGCGGGCCCACGGGCATCCCGCGGCGGTCGGCGCACCGGGACGGACCCGGCATCGTCGAGGCCATGCGGATTACCTCGAATTTCTCCGCAAGATTCCCGCGGAACTCGGTGAGTCAGGCGGCTACAGCCTGGTCCGACCTCGGCACCGAGACGAAGAAGAAGCGGACGACGACGAGGAGGGCGAGGAGATCGTCGCCCCGCGCCCCCATCGGGTCTCTCACGGACACACGGAGGCGCGCCCGGAGCACCGCCATCCCGCTCACCACCGGGAGGCGGAGGACGACGAAGACGAGACCGAGTCGCAGGAGCCGCCTGCGCGTCCGGCGCGCACGCGTTCGCAGGCCGAGGAGCGCGCGATTCAGCGATTTGTTGAACGCGCCCTGAAGAATTACGATCACTCGAAGCTCTGACCGCGCAACCTTTTTATCGCACGCGTCTTTGGCGTGTGCGTCCCCTCATGTTCTGTCCGAAGTGCGGTTCGCTTCTCTATCCGGCGAAGGGGAAGGTGCATTGCAATTCGTGCGGCTACGAGCGCTCTCTTTCCGGGAAAGACGCGACCGTCACGCGGGTCGCACGGCCGGGGAAAGAGAAGCCCGCGGACACGCTCGTCCTCGATGAGATCACGGAGACGTTGCCGAGGACGCGGGTCGAATGTCCGAAGTGCGGGCACTACGAGGCCTTCTGGGTCATGCGCCAGACGCGCGCCGCGGACGAGCCGACGACGCGCATCTATCGGTGTGTGAAGTGCCAGCATACGTGGCGCGAGTACTGAAGTTCCTGCGACGTCGTCCGGGAACCTTTATAACAGCCCACCTGATTTCCCGCCGAAATTCTGGGGGAGCCGTGGTTGTTCGAGGGGAAGGTCAAGGCAGATGTTCTCCGGGAGGTCGTCGATGTCGTGTCGACCCTCGTGGATGAAGCGAAGTTCAACGTCGGGAAGGATTCCGTCACGGTCAAGGCGGTCGATCCGGCTCACGTCGCGATGGTCGACCTCACGTTGGACCGGGGCGCCTTCGAGGCCTACAAGGCGGACGAGGGCGAGCTCGGCATCGACATGGACAAGATGAAGGAGATCCTGCGGCTCGCGAAGGCCGGGGAGACGATCGCTTTGCGACACGACGAGGACAAGAACCGCCTGGTGGTGACGGTCGGGAACACGACCCGGCGGATGGCCCTCGTCGACACCGCGGGGATGAGCGACCCGAAGGTCCCGAGCCTCAACCTCCCCGCCAAGGTGGTCGTCCGGACGGACGAGCTGCGGCAGGCGATCCGGGCGTCGGAGAGCATCAGCGACCACATCGCGCTCAAGGCCTCGCCCGAAGGATTCGAGGTCGTCTCGGAGGGCGACACGGACAACGTCTCCCACATGGTGCCGAAGGACCTGCTCGAAGAGATCCAGGCCAAGGAGGCGGTTCGATCGCTCTTCCCGCTGGACTACTTTTCGAACATGGTAAAAGCCATCAGCTCCGCGCCGAACGTGACCCTGTACCTGGGATCCGACTATCCTGTGAAGATGGAATTCAAGATCGCGGGTGGGAAGGGCGAAGTGAAGTTTTTGCTTGCGCCGAGAATCGAAAGTGACGGATAGGCCCTGGGCGGATGGGAGTTGCAGGGCGGTTGCGCGAGAAGCCTCGCTACAAGTAGTAGGCATGGAAATGGTCTGGGACGCTCCTTCGCAACTGGATGCCTCGCGGAGAAACCCTCGCTTACCTTGCCGGCATTGTGGACGGGGATGGATACTTCAAGGTGAGTCGGACCTACCGCACGTCCAGGACTGTTCACCCTTACTACGCCACCACAGTCGGAGTGTCACAGCTCTGGCCGGGTGAAGGGGTCAGGATCTTCGCGGCCGCTTTTGGGGGCTTCATTGAGGACCCGCGAAAGATCTCTATCGGCCGATGGATGGCACGATGCGAAGTCCGTGGTTCCAAGGCGGAATCGGCAGCGCGGCGTCTCCTCCCCTTCCTTCAGTTGAAGAGGAATCAGGCCATTCTCCTGCTCGAGATTGGACGACTGAGACCCGGCCGCGCGCGGGTACGCGATCGCGGGGTCGCCTGTTCAGAGATGGAAGAGGTCCGACAAGCTCTACGACGGTCTCATGATGGGATCGATCGAGCCGGGAAGTTAGGTCCATCGCTACCCTCTTTCGAGGCTTATCAACAGCTGACTCCGGAGCAACTTGGATGGACCCGGAAACAGCTGCTAAGCTATCTCGCGGGCATCATCGACAGTGACGGAAATCTCCGGATTGAGAAACGGCGAGTCAAGGGGATGATAGGCCCCCATTACCGGATTAACATTCGATGCGGACAAGTACTCCCGTCGCGTGCGGTGGAGCTTCTCGCGGCGACCTTCGGCGGTCGCGTGGGTCTCAGCAAGTCTCGTCGACCAAATCAGAGGGATTTGGCCACTTGGAGCCTTCACGACAAGATGGCTGAACCTGCGATACGGGCGCTGCTCCCTTACCTCGTGGTGAAGAAGACCGAAGCGCTCCATCTTCTTCAACTCCGACGTCTCAAGGCCGAAGGCAAGCAAGGGGTGACTGAGTGGGTGCACGCGAACCGGTGGCGGGATGCGGTGAGGATGCGAAAACGATGCTACACGACTTCCCAGGTGGCTGCTTTCGAACGAATTCGCCAAGCTGTACTGCTTTGCACTCGTCCGTGCCGCGGTAGCCGGTCACACGCCAAACATGAGTCGCATGGCCCCGTACGCGGCCATCCCGACCCCGGCGGACGCAGGAATCGTGATGATCCACGCCCAGAAGATCCTCCGCGCGACACCCCAACGCACCGCGGACAATCGTCGCGTCGCGCCGACCCCCATGATGGCAGAAGCAATCACGTGCGTCGTGCTCACCGGGATCCCAGCCAGCGCGCTGCTCGCGAGCGCGATGCCTCCCCCGGTCTCGGCGGAGAAGCCTTGCCAGGGTCGTAGGTGCGTGACGCGCTGAGACATCGTACGAACGATACGCCAGCCGCCGAAGAATGTCCCGAGCGAGATGGAGGCGTGGGCACCGACGATGACCCAGAGCGGGACCTGGAACTGGCCCGAAGGGGGGCCCCAGGGAGGTCCGATCGCCGCGATGATGAGAATGAGGGTGATAATCCCCATCCCTTTTTGAGCGTCGTTCGTCCCGTGGGTCACGCTGTAGAAGAAACTCGAGACGAGTTGAAGGCGCTTGAACTCATGGTTCACCTTCGTCGGCGTGTGTCGGCGGAACAGGCGGATGACCACGAGCGCGAGGCCGAATGCGAAGAGAAGCCCGACGAGCGGCGCGGCGACCATGTACACCACGATTTGCACGACCCCTTTCAGGAGGATCTTTCCGAGGATGACCGCCGGGAGGAGTCCCGTGAGCAGACCGGCCAGGATCGTCGTCCCGAGCGTCGGCCGGTGCCTCCGGATGATGACGTCATAGCCAAAGAACGACGCGGCGCCGAGCACGAAGACCATTCCCGTCACGAAGACGAAGAGGAGCATGTTCGTCGTGCTCGGGAGGAGGATCGACCCCGGTCCCGCCGCGAGCGCGGCCGCGCCGATGATGCCACCGATGAGCGCATGGCTGCTCGACGTCGGGAGGCCCCACAGCCAGGTGATCAGGTCCCACGCGATCGCGCCGACGACGCCCCCCATGATGATGGCCATCGAGTGGAGGAACGCGGCCTCGCTCAGCGGTAGGGCATTCACCCCGAGGACGTTCGTGTCGATGATCCCCTTGCCGATCGTTTCCGCGATGGCATTCGTGATGAAGACCATCCCGACGAAGTTGCCGGCCGCCGCCATGGCGACCGCCTTCGTCGGCGTGAGGACTTTCGTCGCGACAATCGTCGCGATCGCGTTCGCGGCGTCATGGAACCCGTTGAAGAAGTCAAACAAGAAGACAACGAGGATCGCGACGATGAGGATCGTGAAGAGATTCGCCATTCCCAGTGCGTGCCTCCGCGCGTCCCTCCATCCCGCCGCGAGAGACCTCCGGCGACTCACTGATTCTTCGCCACAATGTCGCTCAGCACGTTGGCGACGTCCTCGCAGTGGTCCGTGGCCTGCTCGAGGACTTCTGTGATCTCCTTGAACTTGATGATCGTCACGGGATCTTCCTCGCGGAAGAGGGCCGCGACGGCGTTGTTCATGAGGTCGTCTGCCACGTTCTCGAGACGGTGGACCTCGATAGAGATTCGCTCGACCCCATTGGCCTGTTTCATGTTGCGGATCATCCCGACGGCCTCCTTGAGGAGCCGCGTCCCGTCCTTGATCACGTTTCCGAGTTGCACCATCGCCTCGGTCGGACGTTCAATTTCATAGAGGCCGATCCGGCTCGAGGCCGCCTCGACCATGTCGAGGACATTGTCGAGCTCGGTGGCGAGGGACTGGATGTCCTCCCGGTCGATCGGCGTGATGAACGTCTTGTTCAATTCCTCGTAAACCCGATGGACGATCTCGTCGCCGTGGTGCTCCACGTCCTTGATCCGTCGACACTTCATCGGCACGTCGCGGAACTCGTGCAGCAAGTCCGCCAGGGCGATCGCACCCTCGTCGACCGTGGCGGCGAGTTTCTCGAGGAGGTCGAAAAACTGGCGCTCCTGCGGGATAATCCATGCTTTCAAACCCATTGGCCCTCGCTCCCCGTTAACGCGGTAGTCCTAGGACATCATTAAGGTGTCGTATCGGAGCGGTGCGTCAGCCCTGGTCGAGGTCGACGCCTGAGGCCTCGAGCTGTTGGAGGAGCTGCTTCCGCATCTTCCGGTTGCCTGCGAAGCCCTTGATCGCCTTGCGGGACATCTCATAGTTTCGCAGCAGTTCCTTCACGTCCCGTGGCGCGACGCCGGCCCCGCGCGCGATCCGTTGCACCCGGGAGGACTTCACGAGCTTCGGGTCCTTCATCTCGTCGTCCGTCATCGAGTCCATGATGATCCTGAAGCGCCGAAGACGCGCCTGCGTGTTCTCCATGTCCGCGTCCTTCATCTTGCCGCCGACGCCCGGGATGAGGGAGGCGAGCTTCCGCATCGGGCCCATGTCCGTCAACATCTCGATTTGTTCGTACATCTCGTGGAGCGTGAACTTCCCCGCCATGATCTTCTTCGTCAGCGCCTCGGCCTTCTGCGTGTCGATGGCCTCTTGCGCGCGTTCGAGGAGCGTCTCGAGGTCACCCATGCCCAACAAGCGCGAGATGAACCGAGGCGGCTCGAACTTCTCGAGGTCGTCAATCTTCTCGCCCACGCCGATGAAGACGATCGGCGCCTTCACCTCGGCCACGGCGGAAAGGGCGCCGCCCCCTTTCGCGGTCCCATCGAGCTTCGTGACGATGACGCCCGTGATCCCGACCGCGTCGTGGAACGCCTTCGCCTGCGGCCCGGCCTGCTGCCCCACGGTCGCGTCCAACACCAGGAGGCGCTCGTCCGCCTGCACCGCCTTGGCGACGCCTTCGATCTCCGCGATCAGATCGGGCTCGAGCGCGTGCCGACCGGACGAGTCCACGATGATGACGTCCGTCCCTTCCAGCGCCTTCACGCCGGCCTTGGCGATCTTCACGGCGTCCTTCGCGCCCGGATCCCCGTAGAACGGCGCATTGATCTGTTCCGCGAGCTGCTTGAGCTGGTCGTACGCCGCAGGCCGGTGCACGTCCGCTGCGACGAGGCCTGCGGAGAGCCCTTTCTTCTGGAAGAACTTCGCGAGCTTCCCTGCAGTCGTCGTCTTGCCCTGCCCGTAGAGGCCGACGAGGAGGATCCGCTGCTTCTGGAGGGGGACCTCCCGGGTCGCCCCTAAGATCTTGACGAGCTCCTCATAGATGATTCGGACGACGTGCTCGCGAGGGCTCATGCCCGGTGGCGGTTTCTCCTCGAGCGCCCGCCGCTGGAGCTGCTTCGTTATCGTGAGGGCGAGCTGGACGTTCACGTCCGCTTGGATGAGCGCGCGTTGGATGTCGCGGACGATCTCCTTGATGAGCGACTCGTCGACGTAGCTGGCGCCCGCGATCTTGCGGAGCGCCTCGCGGAGGGAGCCGCCGAGTTTTTCGAGGACCATCCGACGTCTCCAAAGTGCGGAGGCATGTTAAGGTTGGCGGTGCAAGAAGCGCATTCGCGCATCGTCGATGTAAGAAAAAAGGGAAGGGAGGGCTAGCCTTGTCAGAAGGGATGGGATGCACTCTAACGAACTAGCCCAAAATTCCCCCGGAATCGTATTCGGATTTGGCTACTTAACACTTTGTAAAATCTGGGGGTGGCGATGGCGCCGATAACCGCCGGAATCGCGGTATGACAAACCGCTGGCTTGGGGGCCGGGTCCGCTGGGATCCTGCCATGCTATACTAAGTATATTCCTCCCGGGGGCTTCGGGGAGCCGCCAGACGTTCCGCGCCAATGGAGGCTGGCCTTGCGGCGGACTCAGAGGTATCCGGACTTCTGGAGCGTGAGGAGGTCCTCGGTCGAGAGCTTCTCGCCTTTCTTGAACCGCTCGAAGATGAGTTCCGCCTCTCTCTTCGCGTCGACCTCTTCCGCGACTTCCTCGGTGACGCCGCGGCTCTTCATCCAGATGCCGTGGATGATCTTGTCGTAATCGTGGACCTGGCGGATGTGCTCGATGTGCTTGCGGTGTTCCTCGTCCGCGAGCATCTTCGTCTTGATGAACTCCTCTTGCGCCCGATCGGCCTCCCGGCGCAAGTTGTCGCCTTGCTCGTAGAGCGCGGTCATCTGGTCGTGCTCTGCTTGGGCCTTCTCCGCGAGCTCGGAGACGCGCTTGTGGGCGTCTTCCGCGAGGTCTCGCGCGGACTTCAGCTCGTCCTTCATCTTCCGGACGTCCTCGTTCTCCTCGAGCGACTTCTCGAGTTTCTTGACCTCCGCCTGGAGGTGTTGAATCTCGTCGATCAGCGCGCGTTCCTTGTCGACCGTCAGGACGGACGTCATCTGTCGGAACTCGAGGCGCTTCAATTCCTGCTGGAGCTTCCCGAGCGGCACGGCGCCTCGGGGGAGCTTCCTCCGCTTCAGGTCGCTGAGTTGGTCTTGGAGCTCGTTGACTCGGCGGTTGTAACGGTCGCGTTCCTCTTTCGCGGCCTTGACCTGGGCGTTCAATTCGTCCCGCTGGATGCGGTGTTGGGTCGCCTCGTCGACGAGCGCGCGGACTTGCGCGTTCAGGGCGTCGCGCTTCTCGACCCATTCCCGCGTCTTGTCGTTCAGCTCGTCGCGACGCCGGCGGTGGCGTTCCGCCTCTTGGTTCTCTCGCTCCCGCTTCAGCTGTAGATCATCCAGCACCGAAACCCTCTCGAAGACCGGCTGGTGGGAAGTTGCGAAGAATACCTCGGCTTATAAAACTTCCCGCAGATGTTCTCGGAATCCGGAAGGAACGCAAGCGATAACCGCGTCGCAAACTCAAATAGCGGCAGAATTCATCGTAACCGGGGTTCCGTGCGCCGCATCGCATTCGTCGGATTCGTCGTCCTCCTCGCCGTCGCTCTGGGGGCCGCCGCGCCCGCGTTCGCGGAACGGACTCCGTCGCCCTCGCCTGCCGCCACGAGTTACACCCTCGCCCTCGCGGCGGATCGCCGGTCTGCGGAGCGGAACGAGACGATCACGTACACGATCTGGCTGAACGTCTCAGGGGGCGGTTCTCTCCAGCTCGTCGGCGTGAACTTCACCTTCGATCCGGACCTGATCTTGGTCGGGTCGGCGATCTCGATTCCGTTCGCGTGCGGGACGAACAATGCGAACGCGACGTTCGCCCAATGGCAATGCAGCTTCCTCCGCTCCGGTCGTTCCTATCGATTCGCCGTGCCGGCCGTGGTGGATGCGAACGCGACCCGCGGTCGCTCTCGGATTGCGACGACCCAGGCGGTCGAGCTCGGGGGTGGCGCGGCCACCCCGCGGATCGCGCAGGTCCGTGTCTGGATTCTGATCGGCGTCCTCGCCCTCCAGGTCGGCGCGGAACCTGCCTCGCCCCCGGTGATGGGAAGTCGGATCACGTTCGTCGTGAACGTCACGAACGTCATCGCGACGGATGTCGACCCCGCGGACATCCAGAACTTGACCGCATACAACGTGCGCATCACGATCGGCATCAGCCCGCTACTCGAGGTCGGTAGCGCGACCCCTCGGCTCCTGGTGCTGAGCTATCTGACACCGAGTGAAAACGTCAACGTGAATTTCACCGGGATCGTCTCGTCCAACGCGACGGTCGGCGATCCGGTCTGGGTGAATGCGACCGTCCTGTACGAGGACATGGCGAACCGCTCCATCGGTCCCAAGTTCGACGAGCGGCTCCTCACCGTCCAAGCCCCGCCCCCGCTCCGGACCGATCTCACCTCGGTCCTCGCGGTCCTCGCCTTTGCCCTCCTTGCGATCCTGGCGGCCGTCCTGATCGCACCCGTCCTCGGCGAACGCAATCTCACGATCGACGAGGTCTTCCTCGTCCATCGGAGCGGGATCCTGATCCAGCATCTCGGCCGGGGACCCGGCCCCGGTTTGCGGAGAGACGACGATCTCGTCGCATCCATGTTCGTCGCGATCCAGGAGTTCGTCCGCGATTCGTTCCAGACGAAAGCGACCCTCGACGAGCTGTCGTTCGCGGGCCGGAAGGCGGCGGTCCTCCGCGGCCGTCACGTCGTCCTGGCGGCACTCGTCTCCCGCGGCAACCCGCGGTATCTCTTCCCTCAGATGAAAGCGGTCGAGCGGGCCCTGGAGAAGGCCCACGGTCCGGCGCTCGTCGACTGGGACGGTCGGGTCGCGGGCCTCGATCAGACGGGGCCGATCCTCGATTCGTTCCTGGCGGGAGGCTTCCGGAGGATGCACGGAGGGTGGAGATGATCGGGCGACGGTGCGGGCGGCGGGGCCCGAGGACCGGGAGCGGCCCAGGCGCCGATGAGGCCGTTTTCCTCCTGAGACCGCCTCCCGCAACCCCTCGCCCCGTCCGGAGGTGTGCGCGTGCCGATTGAGCGTCCGGACACGGCCTCCCTGGTCCGGCAGCGCCTCTTGGCGAACGCGGACGACGTCGATGCCCTCTTTGTCCTCGCCGCCCTTCGGGTCCAGGATGGCTACCTGGAGGAAGGCTTGACGATCCTCGACCGCGTGCTCCGGATCGACCCGCGGTACCCGGGCGCCTGGCGCTTCAAGGCGAAGCTCCATCGGATGCAGGGAGCGACGTCCGCGGAACAGTCCGCTCGAAAGAGGGCCGAGGACACGGAGAGATGATGATGCCCCCCGACGTCGTCAAGCTGAAGATCTGCATGGCCGGAGAGGGTGCCGTCGGCAAGACCTCCCTCATCCGCCGGTATGTGCTCGACCAGTACGACGACCGCTACATCGCGACGCTCGGCACGAAGATCACGAAGAAGAGTGTGACGGTCGCCAATCCGCTCGGGCCCGACGCGCTCCAGGCCGACGTGATCCTGTGGGACATCATGGGCACGTCGACGGTGCGGGAGCTGCTGAAGGAAGCGTACTACCACGGAGCCCAGGGAATCCTGGCGGTCGCCGACCTCACCCGACGGGATACGCTGATCGCCCTCGACGAGTGGGCGCGGTCGATCCGCTCCGTCGCGGGCGACATCCCGACGTACGGCGTCGTCAACAAGGCGGACCTCGAGAAGGATCGAGCCCTCCCGGCGGCGGAAGTCGAGGCGTTCTTCCGGCAGCGCGCGTGGCCGTGGTCGTACGCGAGCGCGAAGACCGGGGCCGGCGTCGACGAGACGTTCGTGCGACTCGTGAACCACGTGCTGTCGAATCGGGCGTGACCTAGGCGATCCGCCAGCGGCGATGGGCCTCGGCGCCTTTCGTGAAGCAGTAGTGGACCGTGTTGAACTCCGTCCGCATCGCACCGACGTCGGAGGCGACCTTCTCCGGTGGCTCGTGTTTGACCGCGACGCGGGCGAACAAATCCGCGACCTCGTCCATCTCCGATTCCCGCATTCCGAGCCGCGTGAGCTCCTGCGTCCCGAGGCGGATGCCGCTCGGCTTCACCGAGGACGTGTCCCAGGGAAGGAGGTTCTTGTTCGTGATGATGTTCGCCTTCTCGAGGTCCCCGGCGACTTTCGCGCCACCGCCGAGGACCGCGACATCCAGGGCGATCGCGTGGCTCTGGGTGAAACCGTGCTTCTCGGCGAGGGCCTTGATGCCGCGTTCGTGGAGCGCCTGGGCGAGGGCCTTCGCGTTCCGCACGATCTGCGCGGCATAGTCGCGGCCGAACTCCAGGAATTCCGCGAGCGTGATCCCGAGGGCCGCCATCGCGTGGAGGTGGTGGTTCGACACGACGCCGGGGAA
>Ga0209377_1002458_pt1 | contig 12094 bp, 7 predicted proteins | sample GraSoiAngelo_141_FD_185898 | JGI IMG/M metagenome (GOLD analysis project Ga0209377, IMG submission 185898) | Grasslands soil microbial communities from the Angelo Coastal Reserve, California, USA - 14_0929_12_40cm (SPAdes) (version 2) | ecosystem: Environmental > Terrestrial > Soil > Grasslands ...
TCGAGCCGACGGAGACCTTCGTCGGAACCCTCAACGAGGATTTCGCCATCGAGAGTATGCCGGGCGACATCTTCCAGCTGGGCAACCGGTCCTATCTGATCCAGAAAATCGAGTCAGGCCAGGTGCGCGTCGTCGACGCCCAGGGCCAGCCACCATCGATTCCCTTCTGGCTCGGCGAGGCGCCGGGTCGTACGCCGGAGTTGTCGCAGGAAGTGTCCCGGTTGCGCCGGGATGTCGGCGGTCGGCTGGCGGACGCCCGTGAGGCGACGGCATGGCTCGCGGGCGAGATCCCCGGGGTCCCCGAGCCCGCGGCGCGCCAGATGGTCGAGTATCTCGAGGCGTCGCAGAAGATCCTCGGGGTTATCCCGACGCAGGAGACGCTGGTGCTGGAGCGCTTCTTTGACGAGGCGGGCGGGATGCAGCTGGTGCTGCACGCGCCGTTCGGGAGCCGGGTCAACCGGGCCTGGGGACTCGCGCTCCGCAAGCGGTTCTGCCGCAGCTTCAACTTCGAGCTGCAAGCGGCCGCCACCGAGGACGCGATCGTCCTGTCGCTCGGCCCCCAGCACAGCTTCCCGCTCGAGGACGTGTTCCAATACCTGAAGCCCGAGACGGCGGAGCACCTGCTGGTGCAGGCGATGCTCGACGCGCCGATGTTCGGCTCGCGCTGGCGCTGGAACGCGACCCGGGCGCTCGCCGTGCTGCGCGCGCGCGGCGGCAAGAAGGTCCCCACGCCGCTCCAGCGCATGGATGCGGAGGACCTGGTCGCCGCCGTGTTCCCCGACCAGCTCGCATGCCCGGAAAACCTCGTGGGAGACCGCGAGATTCCCGACCACCCGCTGGTGCAGCAGACCATCGCGGACTGTCTGCTCGAGGCGATGGACTTCCCCGGGTTGAAGCGCGTGCTCGAGGGGATGGCGGCGGGGCAGTTCACGCTGGTCGCGCGCGACACGACGGAGCCGTCACCGCTCGCGCACGAGGTGATCAACGCCAAGCCGTACGCCTTCCTCGACGACGCGCCACTCGAGGAGCGCCGCACCCAGGCGGTGATCACGCGACGCGGGCTCGACGTGAAGACCGCGGAGGAGCTCGGGAAGCTCGATCAGGCGGCGATCGATCGGGTGCGCGAAGAGGCTTGGCCCGACGTCAGTTCCGCCGACGAGCTTCACGACGCATTACTCGTCACCGGTGCCCTGACGAGTGCGGAATGCGGAACGCGGAATGCGGAATGGCAGGGGTGGTTCGATGAGCTGGCGCGGGCGGGGCGCGCGACAACACTGCTGCGCGAGCCTCGACTCTGGATCGCCGCCGAGCGGTTGCCGATGCTGGAGGCGGTGTTCCCCGGAGCCAAGTGCGAGCCGGCCCTGACCGTGCCCGAGCGCGATCGCGCCAAGGCATGGACGCGCGAGGACGCGGTGCGCGAGCTGGTGCGCGGGCGGCTCGAGGCGGTCGGTCCCACGACGGCCGCCGAGGTCGCCGGCTCGCTGGGCGTCGCGGTCGCGGACGTGGACTTCGCGCTCGGCGCGCTCGAGCACGAAGGCTTCGTGTTACGTGGCCGGTTCACGCCCGGCGTAGCGGAGCTGGAATGGTGCGAGCGCCGCCTGCTCGCCCGCATCCACCGCTACACGCTCGACCGGCTGCGCCAGGAGATCGAGCCGGTCACGGCGGCGGACTTCATGCGGTTCCTGTTGCGGTGGCAGCGCGTCGCACCGGACGCCCGGGCCGAGGGACCGGAAGGGCTCGGCGCGGTGCTCGATCTGCTCGACGGATGCGAAGTGCCCGCGGGTGCCTGGGAAGCCGACGTGCTTCCGGCCCGGCTCGGCGAATACGACCCGTTGTGGCTCGACGGCCTGTGCCTCTCGGGGGAGATCGCCTGGGGTCGGCTGTCGCCGGCGGCCTCGTCGAACGGGCATAAGTCGGGGCCGATCCGCACGACGCCGATTGCCCTGTTTCGCAGGGAGCGGGGAGCGGTTTGGCGGTCTCTGACGGTGCAGCCCGATCCGGCGAGTCTCCCGCTCTCGCATTCGGCCCGCGCCGTGCTCGAGGCGCTCGACCAGCGGGGCGCATCGTTCTTCGGCGACCTCGTGAACGCGACGGGACTGTTACGCACCGAAGTGGAGAAGGGACTGGGTGAGCTGGTCGCGTGGGGGCTCGTGAGCTCGGACAGCTTTGCTGGGCTGCGGGCGCTGCTCGTGCCGTCCGATCGGCGCCGCCCCATTGGCGGGTTCCGGCGGCGCGGGCATATCGCCCCGTTCGGGGTGGAGACGGCGGGGCGGTGGTCCCGCGTGCGGGCCGCGGCGCCGCTGCCGGAAGAGGCCGTCGCGGAAGCGGTGGCGTGGCAGCTGTTGCGCCGCTACGGAGTGGTGTTCCGGCGGCTCATGACACGCGAGACGCTGCTGACCCCGTGGCGCGACATCCTGCGGGTGTACCGTCGGCTCGAGGCGCGAGGAGAGATTCGCGGCGGGCGCTTTGTAGGCGGTTTCTCGGGTGAGCAGTACGCGCTACCGGAGGCGGTGGGGTTGCTCCGCAGCGTCCGGCGCGAGGAGCCGCGCGGCGAGCTCGTGGCCGTGAGCGGGGCCGACCCGCTCAACCTGGTGGGGATCGTGACGCCGGGAGACGTGGTCGCCGGAGTCGCGACGAACCGGATCCTGTATCGAGACGGAATACCCGTCGCGCTCAAAGAGGGAGCGGGGAGCGGGGAGCGATACCTCGCGGAGGTCGCACCGGATGAACGCGAGCGGCTCAAGTCCGCGCTGGTGCGCGGGCGCGTGGCACCGCTCGTCCGGACCTATCTCGGTAGGAGTCGTCCCAGACCCGCGGCCACGCCCGACTAGTAGTTGACGAAGCTGATCGCCTGCCGGATCACCGCTCGCACTGCTCGACCCTCACTGCGCGCGGGGCGATACACCGACCCACGCACCACGCGCAGCGCCTCCTCGTCGAGTGCATGGTTGGGGCTCTGGACGATCCTCGCCGACCCAGGCTCGACGTGTCCCGTCACATCGAGCGCCGCTTCCACGAGGACGGTGCCGTCCACCCGGAGCGACTGCATCTCCGGCGGATAGCGGATTGGTGGGTGGGAGACGAGCGCCGGCTGCTCCTCCACGGCCCCGACCGCGATCGGCGCAGACATGGTGGCGCCGGGCGGCTTGGCCCCACGCCCCCTGAGCCGGACCGAGTCCGCGAAGCGGCGCAAGAACGGCGCGAGGTCTACGCCGCGCGCAGTGAGGGTCTGGTACAGCGCGAGGCCCTCCGCCAGATCGGCGCGCCCGGCGCTATCCCGCCCCGTGCGCGATGCGGCGACACCCCGCACCAGCAGCGCGTACAACCGTTCGCCGTCGGTTGGATGCGTGAGCGCCGTATCGAGAGCGAGAGCGACCTGCGCGAGCGCGCTATCGGGGCGATTCGCGCCGAGGTGGCTGCGGGCGCTCGAGACGAGCTCCGTTGCGCTGAGCCGGGGCGGCCGCACGTCCACCGCCATCTGGACCATCACGCGCACCGCGGCGCCTTTAAGGCGGCCGGGAGAGAACCGGGACGCCACCATCATCTGTTTTACGGGCTCTATCAGGCCGGAATCGGGCGTCGACAGGACTTCCAGGGACGCCGACTCCGCGTGCCCGGTCGTGTCGATGATCGCCGCGATCTGCACAAAGCCCTGGACATGCCGCCGTAGCAGCTTGCGCGGGTAGTCCACCGGGGGTCCCGACAGGCGTCGCGGCGACTCGTCGACGTCCTTCGAAACGTAGAAGCCCTGGCTCCGCCCGACCGTCTGCTTCTCCTGTTGGAACAGCTGCGCCAGCTCGGGCGAGAGCTGGTCGAGCCCGTTGACATTCAGGCCTGGGTCGAGGGCCAGCGCCTGACGGAACGCTGTGCGGGCGAGGTCCTCGTGGCCGCGGAGGAATTGCACGATCCCGTCCCACACGAGTGCGTTGTTGCGGTCGGAGGGCGCAGCGGGAGCCGTGCTATCCAGAGCAGACCGCAGCAGGGCCTCGGCCGAGTCGAGATGGTTGGCTGCGAGCTGTACCCGGGCAGAATCGACCAGTTGGGAGACACGCGACTGGCCCAGCAGCGCACCGGGCGGTGCGAGTATGAGGGCGACGAGCACGACGACGGACGGCCGCGGCATGCCGCCCAATCGTGCTGCGGTGCGCTGCGAGCGTCAAGCCGCCGCGCTACGGCCGCGTCAGATCCACGCTGACCACGGGCAGGTCCCAATGCGCCGCGAGGATCTCGAAGCGCCGCTGCTCCTCGCGCCGAAACGTGTCCTGGTCGGGAAACAGACGTTTCAGCTCCGCCTCGGGGAACGGCTCGTGCGGCGCCGCGGCGTTCTTCCACACGATCGTGACGCGATAATCCCAGCGGCCATCCTCGGTCCCGTGGAACCGGGGCGCCTCCGCGGTGACCCGCTGGATGTGCCCCAGCTCGATCTCCCGCTTCAACACCGGGAAGTGGTTCTTCTTGAAGAGCCGGATGAACTCGTCGGCGAAGCCCCAGCGCGTCTTGTAGTAGTACTCCACGACGAATGGCTCACTCGACCCGGCTGGCGGCGCCTGCGCTGCGCCGAGGGCCGGCGCCGCAAGCAGCACAGCGAGTACGGACCAACGCATATGTGTCCCCTCAACTCACCGGTTGCTTCAGCTTGTCGAAGTAGAGCTTCCGCACCTTGGCCACTTTGGGGGCGATCACGGCGCTGCAGTAGCCCTGGTTCGGGTTACGGCGATAATAATCGCGGTGGTACTCCTCGGCGGGATAGAAGGCCTCGAGCGGCTTCACCTCGGTCACGATCGGGTCGTCCCACACGTGCTCGGCCGCGAGCTCCTTGATCACCTTCTCCGTCACGGCTTTCTGCTCCGGCGAGTGATAGAAGACCGCCGACCGGTACTGCGTCCCGACGTCCCCGCCCTGACGGTTGAGCGTGGTGGGGTCGTGGATCGTGAAGAAGACGTGGAGCAGGTCGTTGAACGACACGACCGTGGGATGGAAGGTGATCTGGACGACTTCAGCGTGGCCCGTGGTGCCCGTGCACACGTCTTCGTACGACGGGTTCGCGACGTGTCCGCCCGCGTATCCCGACTGAACTTTTTCGACTCCCTTCAGGTCCTGGAAGGCGGCTTCGAGGCACCAGAAGCACCCGCCGGCGAGGGTCGCGACTTCGGTTTTGGCCATGGTGGAAAATTAACCCCAATCCTTCGACTCCGGGGCGACGCGGCGAAACATCTTCAAGAAGGCGTATGGTGAATCGGGATGCGGGATGCGAGATGTGGGATGGGTGGTGTGGGGACTCATCCCGCTTCCCGCATCCCGCATCCCGTGAAGTCTGAGGCCCTGCACTTCCTCCCCTAGCAGGTTAACCGTCCCATCGTCCTTGGCGAGCTTGCCGCGCACCCACAGCAACGGCTCGCCGCGGACCGCCGTCCGATACCGCTCGTACACGTCGGGCCGCACGATCACGTTCACCATTCCCGCTTCATCCTCGAGCAGCACGAAGATGAATCCCTTCGCCGTCTCGGGCCGCTGGCGCGCGACCACCAGCCCGGCGACCTCGACCCAGGCTCCGTGCTCGAGCCGGGGGAGCGCGTCGCTCTGCACGACACCCGGTGGCAGCGCCCCGCGCAGCAGCGAGAGCGGATGGCCGCTCGCCGCGAACCCCAGAACGTCATACTCGGCGAGCAGCCGCTCGGCCGCCTCGAGGCCGCCGAATCGTAGTCCCTCGTGGGGGTGATTGAGCGCCAACTCGAGCTGCCGCCGGCCGCGTGCGTCCACGCCGTGCTCCGCTTCCGGAGGAAGCCACAGCCCCACCTGCCACAGGAGCTCACGCCGGGTGAGCCCGAAACCGTCGCATCCTCCCACCCACACGAGATGCTCGATCGCGGTGCGCTTGAGCTTGGGCGGGGCACGGCGCACGAAGTCGCCGATACTCGCGTACGGCCCGCGTCGCTCGCGCTCGATCACGACCGCCGTCGCCGTCTCCTCGCTCCAGTCTCGCACGAACCCGAGCCCCACTCTCACTGCATCTGAATGAACTGCTCCCTGCTCCCTGCTCCCCGCTCCCTTTTCAATCGTGCACCACACGTCGCTCGCGTTCACGTCGGGGAGCCGGATCTCGACCCCGTTCCGCTCGGCGTCGCGTCCCAGGACGTCGAGCGAGTAGAACCCCATCGGCTGGTTGTTGAAGAGGGCGCAATAATATTCGGCGGGGTGATAGTGCCTGAGCCACGCCGACTGGTAGGCGAGCAGGCCGAACGCGGCGGCGTGCGACTTGGGGAAGCCGAACTCGGAGAACGCGATCACCTGCGTGAACACGCGCTCTGCGGTCTGCTCGGGGACACCGCGCGCCGCCGCGCCGTCCCTGAACTCCTCCCAGAACCCCGCCATCAGCTCGCGGCTGCGCCGCCGGCTCATGGCGCGCCGCAGCGCCTCCGCTTGGCCGGCGGTGAATCCCGCGAGTGCCTGGCACACCTGCAGGACCTGGTCCTGATAGAGGATCACGCCCAGCGTCTCGGCGAGCGCCTCTTTGAGCAGCGGATGCTCGAGCGGCGGCTCGTAAGGGCGGCCCGCGGCCCGGGCGCGGCGCTGATCTTCACGGCGCCGCACGTACGGGTTCACCGCGCCGCCCACGATCGGCCCGGGCCGCACGATCGCGACCTCGACCGCCAGGTCTTCGAGATTCGTGGGCCGGGTGCGCCGGATCATCTGGATCTGCGCCCGGCTCTCGATCTGGAACAGCCCCACCGTGTCGCCGCGGCAGATGCGGTCGTACACCGCGGGGTCCTCGAAGTCGATGCGCGAGAGATCGGGTGGCGTTCCCTCCCGCACGGCGATCCGCTCGACGCACTCCTCCACGAGCGACAGCATGCCGAGCGCCAGAAAGTCGATCTTTATGAAGCGCGCGTCGTCGCAGGAATCCTTGTCCCACTGGCACACCACGCGGTCTTCCATGGCGGCGCGCTCGAGCGGTACGATCTCCACGAGCGGCCGGCTCGAGATGACCATCCCGCCCACGTGCTGAGAAATGTGCCGTGGCAGCCCCGCGATCTCCTCGGCGAGCTCACACAGCTCTTTCCAGAGCGGCGCGCTCCTGCGGCCTGCGAATCCGGGGAGCTGGTCCAATTCGTCAGCCAGTCCGCCGGACCGTCGGTCCGCCAGTTTCGCGACTTGCTCGATCTCGCCCGGCGGCAGATCCAGCGCCTTGCCGATCTCACGCACCGTCGAGCGCAGGCGGTAGGTGGGAAACGAGCAGACGAGCCCGACGTGCTCGTGGCCGTACCGCGTGTACACCCGCCGGATCAACTCCTCGCGGATCTCGCGCGGGAAATCGAGGTCGATGTCCGGCACCGAGGCGAGCGTCTCGTTCAGGAACCGCCCGATGAAGAGCCGGGTGGCGACTGGATCGATGTGCGAGAGGCCGAGCAGGTAACACACGACGGAGGAGACGGACGAGCCGCGGCCGCGACCGGGCAGTAGGCCGCCCTGCGCTCGCCGCGAGCCGCGCCGCACGTCGGCGGCGACCTGGCGGGCGAGGTCGAACAGATCGTGATAGACGAGGAAGAACCCGCTCAGCCCGTGGCGCTCGACGAGCCGCAGCTCGTCGGCGAGCCGCCGCTCCGCCTCGCCGCGATGCAGGGAGTCGACCGGATAGCGCTCTTCGAGCCGCGCGCGGCACAGCTCGGCGAGCGCCCGGGGGGCGGGCGCGCGCTCGGCTCCGTGGAAGTCGGGAAAGCGATATCCCAGATCCCGCGTGAGATCGAACTCACGGCACCGCTCCGCGAGAACCAGAGCATTGGCGACAGCATCTGGACAGTCACGAAACAGCGCTTCGACCTTTTCCGGCGGGCGCAGGAAGAACTCGCTGTTCGCATGACGCACGTCGTGCGAGCCGTCGAGCGTCGTGCGGTGCCGGATCGCCACCATCACGTCGTGCAGCCGATGCCGCTCGCGCCTGTGGTAGTGCACGTTGCCCGACGCTACGACGCCAAGTCGTGCGGAATCGGCGACGTCTTTCAGCGCTCGAGTGAGGGCGAGGTCTCCCCGGACGTAGTTCCGCTGCAGCTCGACGACAAAGTTCTCCTTTCCGAACACCGCACGGCACCGCTCGGCGAAGCGGCGGGCAGCGGCCAGCCCGTCGCGCCGCAGCACGCCGGGTAAGAGGCCGTTGCGGCATCCCGACAGCACGATGAGTCCCGCGTGCCGGGCTTCGAGCGAGGCGAACTCTAGCCGCGGATCGCGTCGATCATCACGGCCGAGATGAGCCTCGGTAATCAACCGGCAGAGGTTCGCGTACCCTTCAGGCGTCTCCGCGAGCAGCGTCACGTGGGAACCGTCGAGCAGGGTCAGCTCTGCGCCGGTGATCGCCTGGAGACCGAGCTGTTTCGCTTCTTGCGCGAACGCCATCGAGCCGTACAGCCCGTGGTGGTCGGTGAGCGCGAGCGCGGGGTAGCCGAGCTGCGACGCGGTGAGCGCAAGCTGCTCGGGGAGCGAGGCGCCGTCTAAGAACGAGAAGGCGGAGTGGCAGTGGAGCTCGATATACATAGAATGCGGAATGCGGAGTGCGGAATGCGGAATAGAAGTGAAGGCTTCGATGCCGTGTTCCGACCACCGAAATCCCTTAAGGTCTTTGCACGAACCACTCCTGTTTCACGAGATCCACGAATAGCACGAGACGTGCGCCGCCTTGCAGAAGCACTTCGTAATACGTCCGGGTGATCTGTTCTCTCCACCATTCGTCGTCGATCCGCCATGTTTCCCGGACGGCTTCGATCGTCACCGGCTCTCGCACATCACCATTCCGCATTCCGCATTCCGAACTCCGCATCTCGATCTTGACCGGCGATCCGACAGCGTCGAGCTCAACCACCGCAGGCTGAGGAACGTTTACGGCCCGAAGTCTGTCCGGTCCATTCCGCATTCCGCACTCCGCATTCCGCACTAGGGTTCGAAGTCGATCAACGCGTAGCGACGCTCGGGGAAGCGGGACCAGGGTTGCACCTCGATGACGTGATACAACATCGGCCGTCTGATCCGGAGCGCGATCTCCCGCGCGGCGCTCTGGAGCGCACGTCGTCGCCCGGCGCGAGCCGCGGCGCCCGCATCGCGCGCGAACAGCTGCAGCTCCGCGGTGCCCGGGGCGAAGGCGGTGAACTCGACGACGAGTCGCTCCACGGCTCCGGCGGGCGGCGACCGCTCGAGCTGCGTCTTGAGCGGCGCCGCGATGCGCTCCCGCGTCGCGGCCGGGTCCTTCAGGGTCGCTGCAACGAGCCAGGAGGCCCCGTGCTCGAGCTCGGCGTGCACGCGCACGACCTGCACGCGCCATCCACTGCGGCGCGGATCCCCGAGCGCGCGGTCGACGAGCTTGTCCAGTGCATGGGCGAGCAGGTCGCGATCACCGACCGGAGTAAAAAACGTCAGGGCGGCCACGATCGGCTCGGGCACCACCCGTCCCACCACCGGCTCCGACACGAGTCCCGCCGCGAACCGCCACAGCCGCCGGCCGGCGCGGCCGAACTGCGACACGACGGCTTCCTCCGGCAGCGCGACGAGCGCGCCCAGCGTCTTGACGCCGAGCTGCAGAAGCCGGCGGTGCGTGTCGGGGTCGAGCGGGAGAACGGCGAGCCGCTGGGAGGCGAGGAACTTTGCCTCCCCTCCCACTGGCACGATGACCGCTTCTCCCGGTTTGGCGCGCGTCGCGGCCACCCATGAGACGAACTTTCCGATGCCCCACCCAATGCGGAATGCGGATTGCGGATTGCGGAATTTCAGAGAAGGGTCGTTCGCCTCACGACGCCTACCCTTACATTCCGCATTCCCCATTCCGCACTCCGCATTTGGTAAATTCCGCATTCCGCATTCCGCACTCCGCATTAGTATTGCCTCGACAATACCCTCTGGCTCCCCGTACAACCCTTCCAATCCATCGGTGCCCACGAACACCCGCCCCAGCTCCACGGGCTCGACCACGGGGCTCACGGTGACGAGCGCCGCGACGAGCCGCGCGAACTGCTCGTCGTAGTGCACCGGGTCGGGCTCGCACAACTTGAGCGCGGGACAGAGTCCGATCGCCTGGCTGACGGTCATCCCCGGCTTCACGCCCGAGCGCCGGGCAAGCGGCGCGACTTGCCAGAGTCGGCGGGTGTCGTCAGGTGCCAGCAGGGCTAAAGGGAGCGACGCGAGCTCGGGTCGCCGCGCCGTCTCGCAACGCAGAGCGAACAGCGGGATCCAGCAGCAGGCGGCGGTATCGCTCGTGAGACGGGGTGTCCGGGTCATATGCCAGGCCTGCAATGGGACCCGAATATATCCCGAAGATAGAGGGAGTGGCAAGACTCGTGTTTCTGATGATAAGTTATTGAATTAACACCAGTTAAGTGGAGACATTTTGGGCCCCCGCAAACAACCTGGCCTCTTTGACGACGTCACGGCGTTGCCGCCGCCTTCGGCCGAGTTGGTCGCGCTCGGGGCACGCATCCCGCCCAACGTCAGATTCGGTACGTCCACCTGGACCTACGATGGTTGGGCCGGGGAGGTCTATCATCGGCCCTATCGCAGCGCCCAGCCGGCCCGACGACTCGAGGAGTACGTGCGCTATCCCCTGTTTCGCACGGTGGGGATCGACAGCGCGTTCTACGAGCCGCCGTCGGAAGAGGTCCTCACGGCGTACGCGCGGGCGCTGCCCCCCGGCTTTCCGTGCGTGAGCAAGGTGTGGGATCGGATCACGGCGAGGCGCTTCACCCAGGACCCGCGCTGGGGCAACCTCGCCGGACAGCGAAATCCGGACTTCCTGAACGCCGACCTGTTCAAGGACGCGGTGCTCGGGCAGTATGCGCGGGCGTTCCGCGATCACGCCGGCGCGTTCGTATTCGAGTTCCAGGCGATGCGGGGAAAGGACCAGCCCGAACCGGCTCGGTGGGCGGAGGAGCTCGACAGCTTCCTGAAGCAGCTGCCGCGTGACTATCGCTACGCGGTGGAGCTGCGAAATCCGGAGCTCTTGACCGACGCCCACGGCGCGGTGTTGGCGCGCCACGGGGTGGCGCACGTGTTCAATTCGTGGAATGAGATGCCGGCGATCGGCGAGCAGCTCGAGCTGCCATGGACATTTCCGGCCGGGTTCACCGTGGCTAGGGGGCTGCTCCGCCCCGGGCGAGCCTATGCCGACGCGGTGAAGCTGTTCGAGCCCTACGACCGCATCCGCGACCCGCAACCGGAGGTGCGAGTGGATCTTCTGCGCCTCATCGCTGAAGTGATGCGACGTCATATGGAAGCGCTGATCCTCGTGAACAACCGGCTCGAGGGCAACGCACCGGGGACGATCCGGGCGCTGGTGGAGATGATGGAGCAGGGAGGGAACGGGCCGGGTTGACGGCGACCGCCGGCGCGCTTGCGAGGTTTCCCGACTTCTGCTAGGGTATCACCGTGTAAATTCCGCAGTACCGCACAAAGTGCACAGCTAGTATGAGCCCCGGCCGCCGCAACGTTCCCACACTGCCGGTCCCACTGTTGCGTGACGCGGTCGGGCGGGAAACGGCGCGACTGTCGTTGCGGCGTGCCGCCGCCGCGATCTCCATCAGCCCGAACGGCCTGCGGAACTTCCTCAACGGCTCGGTGCCTCGCAGCGCCACGCGGGCGAAGCTCGAGCGCTGGCTCGCTGACCAACAGCACGTCTCCCGCCCGCCCAACGTGGGCCAGCTCGTGCGCTTGCTGAACGAGCTGGCGGGGGATCTCTCCACCCAGCAGACGGCCATGCTCGCGGGCGATATCGCGGGGCTGCTCGCCAATGCATACGAAGCGCGGCGGCTGTCCCCACCCCGTTGGGTCCAGGAGTTACTCCGCCACTACCGGGTGCGCCGGGGCAAGGCGGCCAGCGAAGTAGCGTAAAGAGCCCTCCTGCGGATCTTGCGGCCTTAGGGGCGTCGCAGTACATCTCCGTCGTGCAGTTTGTGCAGCTCATCTTTGCAGCGGTGATGACTTGGCGACCAAGCGCGGCAAGCGGGCCCAGTCTCCCAAGACGGCGGAAATCGTGCGCCTAGTCGAGGCGTTGACCACCGGGGTCGGTTCGCACGACGGCGTGGTGCTGGGCCGCGGGATCGCGGATCTGCTACGAGACGCC
>Ga0209377_1002461_pt1 | contig 12084 bp, 11 predicted proteins | sample GraSoiAngelo_141_FD_185898 | JGI IMG/M metagenome (GOLD analysis project Ga0209377, IMG submission 185898) | Grasslands soil microbial communities from the Angelo Coastal Reserve, California, USA - 14_0929_12_40cm (SPAdes) (version 2) | ecosystem: Environmental > Terrestrial > Soil > Grasslands ...
GCAAGGCACTCAGCGCCACGTGCCGAATATCGCCGGGCCCTCTCTCGCCGGTCTGGTCTTGGCTCTGTTCGGCCCCGCCGCCTGTTATATGGTGGACGCGATCTCTTGGCTCGCCATGCTCTCGTCGCTCGCGCTCTTGAGAACCAAAATCCCCGAGGGCGGCGGATGGAGGACTGTTTCGCTTAGATCGCTTCGTGAAGGACTGGAATTTGTCAGGGCGCATGGTGTTATCTTTCCGTTAATGGTGTTGGACTTCGGCGCGACTTTCTTCGGCAACGCGCGGGGCCTGTTTCCCATTTACGCGCGGGATATTTTGCTCGTCGGCCCCAAGGGACTGGGAATACTCTATTCGTCGCGCGCCGTCGGCTCTCTTTGCGCGGCCATGGGCCTGAGTTTCCTGGGTCCGGTAACCCAGGGTGGCCGCTGGATTCTCATGGGCATAGGAGTTTACGGCATCTCTACGGTTTTGTTCGCTGGCTCACATACCTTCTGGTTCTCCGTATTGATGCTGGCGATCTCCGGCGCGGGCGATACCATCAGCTCCGTTCTTCGCTCGACGATCAATCAGTTGATCACCCCCGACGAGCTGCGCGGACGGATGTCGTCCATCAACAGCATTTTCACCAGCAGCGGCCCGCAACTGGGCCAGTTTGAATCGGGGATCGTAGCCGCCTGGCTGGGTGCGGAAGCATCGGCGCTGACCGGCGGGTTGGCGACGTTGGCCATTCTTGCGGCAGTGGCCGCGGTTTTTCCCAACGTGCGCCGGTTCAGCATTCGACACCAGCTCACGACGTAAGATCTGGCCTCAGTCTCAATGACTTATTTCGCGTCGTGAAAAATAATGCCGAGCGTGCATCGGGCGCCTGAATGAACGGTGCTTACTCCGTGGCGAAGATTCGCTCGGTAGTAGCCTTGCGCGCCTCGAACCGGCCGATGATGAACCGAAAAGATCACCGCATCGCCTTGGTTAGGCGAGAGCACTTCAACGCGGGATTGCTTGCGCGGCCGCTGTTCGGCAAGCACAAATTCGCCGCCTGCAAAATCGCGCCCTCGCTGACTCAGGAAGAAGGTGACTTGAAATGGAAAGACGATCTCGCCGTACAGATCCTGGTGCAGACAATTGAAATCACCCGGGCCGTACTTCAGGAGCAAGGGCGTCGCGCGCTTTTGGCCGGCGCGGTGGCATTGCTCCGTAAAGTCCGAAAGCTTTTCGGGATAGTGTGGCTGCTTTTTCCCAAGCCGATCGATCCATTCGTTCGCGAGCGGCACAAGATGAGGATAAATGAAAGACCGGAGCTGCTCTACGATCCGGGGCAGCGGATAATTGAAGTATTTATACTCGCCCTGGCCGAAGGCATAACGGGACATCTCGATCCGACTGCGAAATTGACGGTCGTCGGCATAATAGGCGGCTATTTCTTCACAAATTTCCCTGGAGAGAACACCGGGCAGGATCGTAAATCCATGTTCATCGAGATGAGACCGCGCTTCTTGCCAGTCGATTTCCTGGTCGCAAAGCGCCTCCGGGAGATTCATTTAAAGTCCCTCTTAGCTCGTCACCCTTTCTACGGCTCTTGCTTCGAGAGTTAACAACATTGCCTTGGTCTCGAGGCCACCGGCAAAACCGGTAAGCGCGCCGCTCGCACCGACAACCCGATGACAAGGAAGAATGATCGACAACGGATTCTTGCCGTTGGCGGCTCCCACGGCTCTAGACGCTTTGGGTAAGCCGATGGTCTTGGCCAAGTCCAGGTAACTCCGGGTCTTGCCAAACGGTATTTCCTTCAACGCCGACCAAACTCTTTTCTGAAATTCGCTGCCGCGTGGCTCGAGAGGAACCGTAAACCGAATTCTTTTGCCAGCGAAATATTCCGAGAGCTGTCGCTCTGTCTCAAGCAGGATCGGGTGGCGCTGATCGAGCTTCAACGTACCGAGCCTCACTCGGTTCGGCCGCTCTTGCTCCCAGAGAACGGCGACCAGAGCTTTGGCGCTGGCGACCAATTTGAGTTTGCCGACCGGCGATTTCATTTCTTTGTAGAATAGAGTCATGCTCGTTCCTCCTTTTTCTCTTGGAAAGCGTTTGGGCAAATCCCTTCCAAAGGTAGATCGCCGCATACGACCTCCAAGGTTTGATGGCTGCCAAATCAAGATCGGGATGAAGCTCAAGTACCCGCCTGAGGATCAAATCCGTCCGAGGAAACGCGTCCGTGTCGCCGATGGACCTCAGGCTGATATATTCAGCCGACCAGGGACCCAGCCCCTTCGTCTCAAGCAGTGCTTTCCGAAACGCCATCGGGTCTTGAGCTTCCGAAAGAGAAATCGCCCCGTTCAGCACGCGACGGCTGAAATCGCGAATCGCCGCTCTCCGAGCGATGGTCGTTCCCACCTTACCAAGATCGGACTGCGCCAAAGCTTCAGGACCAGGAAATAGATAGGCTTTTTCTCCCGATATCGGGTGAACGATTTCCTCGCCGTAACCACGCACCAGTTGTCCGACAAGGTTACACCGCTGCTCAGCCGAAACCAGTTGGCCCAAGATCGAGCAGACGGCCGTTTCAAAACCATCCCATCCAGCCGGCAGTCTCAATCCCGGAAAACGATCATGAAGTTTTGAAAGAAGCGGAACCTGGGCAAAGCTATTCGCAATCAGGATGGGATCGGAATCTAAATCGAACATCCTCCTGACACGACTCACGACCTCAAAAAGAATCTTGGGGTCTTCAGTTACCACCCTGAGCTTAAGCTGCGGTTCGGCGGCCATCGGTTGAACTTGGAGAAATCCGAGTGTGCTGCTCATGCGAAAGACCCGCTCGAAGGAGTTTTCCGTGACGTGTTCGACTCCCGGAATCGGATGAGACCGATAGAAGCGAATCATGGTACGCCAATCGTAAGGAGGCCTGAACGAAAGCTTGAGCTCGATCCCGTCTCCGGTTGCGGTCTTTGAACGAGCCTTTCTTAATTGAGAAGGTGCCCGGCGAAAGCGTTTCTTAAAAGCATCGTTGAAACGTCGGAGCGAAGAAAAGCCGGCGGTCCGCGCCACGGTCATCATCGGCATGCCGGTCTCCACAACCAATTTGCGCGCAAAATTGAGCCGGTTGTTGTCAGAGATTTGCTTGGGCGTCTGGCCGATTTCTTCTTCGAAAAGCCGGCGCAGATGTCTTGCGCTCACGCCCAATCGTTCGGCGAACTGCTCTTCGTTCGTACGATGAAGGGCGTTGCTGGCGATGAGTTTGAGCGCTCTCTGAACGACCGCTTTTTTTCCCCACCAGGCGGGTGAGAGAGGAGCGCATTCCGGCCGGCACCTCAAACAGGGTCGGTACCCAGCGGCTTCCGCCGAGGCTGCATCGGGGAAGAATTCGACATTTTCCCGCTTGGGTTTTGCCGGGCAAATCGGCCGGCAGTAAACTCCGGTGGTTTTAACCGCGACGAAGAATTTGCCGTCGAAGCGGTAATCTCGAGCGCGCAAAGCTTTGTAAAGATCTTTCATGGCTTGGTAAGAACAGTATTGGAGTAAATGGAGCCCATGCGCAAGGCATAGACTCGCCGTTTTCGGACGTGATCGTCTCTTCTAAAAATGGGAGAAATTTTTATACTATGCTAGTGTCCTGGAACCAAAGTTCGTTAAGTAAGTCATTCAGATCTTCGCCGTCATACCGGCGAAAGCTAGTATCCAAAAGTCTTTGAAATTCCTGGATTCCGGCTCGCGCCACCCCGGACTATGATCCGGGGTTGGCCGGAATGACACCAGAATTATTCAGCGAACTTCGGAGCCACCACACTAGCAAGGCTTTGGAAATGCTCAATCGGCCGGGTGGTAATGGCCAAGATTCGAAGGGTGTTGCTTCTGATCGTACTCAACCTTGGCGCGAAGATTCAAAGCTTTAGCATGTCTGACCTACAATGCCGCGCGTCCGTCTTTCCCAGAGCGAGCGAAAAACCGTTCCTGTGGATGTAGATTTGGCTGCACTCTTTTTTTCGACTCAGCGCTTCGATCAAACGGATCAGAGGCTGCCTTCCGTTCAGAAATTCCTTCGGCGCACCGGCGGTATACAACGCTTTCACCGCTTCCTCACCCGCATACACCCGGAGCAAAAGGTCGTCGTCGGAAATAGACGGTCCACCGAAGCGGCTCCGGATCTCTTCAAGGGACGGGTCGGGCGGTGCCCAACGTTCCCACTCTTTCGCGCGACTCCGGCTCAAAATCTTGTCCTTCACGTCGGGATCTATGAGGTCGGGCGCTTCCTTGCCCCAGAGTCCCAGCGCGTACTGGATGACTTGATCGGTGACTTCCTTGTAACGGCCTGAGAGCCGACAAACTGGGAAAGCGGGGTCACCATGATGGGATAACCGAATTCCGCGCGCACGCGAGCGGCTTCTTCCAAGATCGCCTGCACTTTGTCTTCCATTCCCACCACGCGAAGCTGATGGCGCAGATTGGAAATCATACCTCCAGGCACCTGGTGCAGATACTGGGACTGATCGTACGCGAGCGGTTTTCCGATAGGAAACCCGTCCCGTTTCGCGACGGCGGTGAAATGCTCCTCGACCGGCTTTAACTCCTCTTCATTTACAATCGGGGTATAGCCCAGAGCCCGGAGGTTCTTGGCTATATTGAAGATAGAAGGTTGAGAGGAACCGTTAGCGAGTGGCGGCACGGCGGTGTGCAGGGTTTGGATGCCAAGTTTCACTGCCTCCAAGTAACATAGCGGTCCCAAGCCGTTGTTGGAGTGGCCATGAAATTCTACCGGCACGTCGCCGGCATTCTCGAGGATAACCGGTATGAGAGTTCGCGCCCGCTCCGGCGTGAGAAGGCCGCCCACGTCTTTGAAGCAAATCCGATAGGGCCGAATAGCCGCTGCTTGCCGGGCTCGTTCCGCGTAATACTGATCCGTGTGGCGCGGCGAGACGGAATAGATCAGATTCACGATCGTTTCCATCCCCACCGCGCGGAGCTCTTGCAGCTCTTTTTCGAAGCCTGGAAAATCGTTCCAGCTGGTGGACGTTCGCGTAAGCGTAATGCCGTATGCCACGGCGCGCTCGACAAAAAGTTTCATCACCGCGGGCGGCAGCTTCACGAAAGTGCCGGATCCATGCATGCCGCCGTGGAGGCGCAAGCGGGTGCGCCGGAAACACTTCGTCCCCTCGCGCACCCATTCCCACGGATTTTGTTTTTGTTCGCGAACGTATTTCTTGATCATCGTGGAGCAGAAAAATTCCAGCGACTCAAACCCCGCGCGATCCATTGCCTCGGCAACGGCGAGCATCGCCCCCGTTCTCATCCCCAGCGCCCAGAGACTCTGTTGCCCGTCGCGCAGTGTGGTATCGATAAAATGAACTTCGCTCATGTTTAATCAGAGGTCATGGAGTATTGGAGTGGTGGAGTAATGGTTTTGAAATCCCAGCACTCCAGTCTTTATTTTTTCTGTGGCGCCGTCTTTCCCTGTGCCAACTCCTTCAAGATAGAATAATCCGCGAGTTTGCTCTTCTCTATCGACGACGCGCGCTTATCGACGTAGCCAACCATCTTTATCAAATTCTCGACGGCTGCATCCGGCGGCACCAGGTCGACCGTCGCGCGTGCTCGCATCTGCTCATAGGTGAAATCCAGCGTTTGTTTGTCTTCGATACCGATAATACGCCGCAAAACTTCCATCGAGCCTTCCCTATTTGTTACCATGTAATGAGTCGCTTCCAAGTATGATTTGACGAATCGCACCCATTTTGGTCGATTCGACTGCAAAGAAGAAACCTTCGCTGTGATCGGGCCATTCATAAACGGCGTTTTTTTACCCGCAACGAGAAAAAAGCCCAGCTGTTTCATTTTGGGCTCAAATGCAAAATCTACGGGCGCCGCATCGATGCCCCCTCTGATAAGCGCGGCCAATCTTTCCTGAGAGCCGCCCAGTTGCAGCAACGTCACGTCCTTCATGGGATTGAGGCCGGCGTCCTCGAGCATGACGCGGAGAATGAGCGACGATTTGCCGCCGAGCCTGTTGACGCCGATTTTTTTTCCTCTGAGTTGCGACAGATCGTCGATCTTTTCCCGCGTCGCCATCGTATAAGAAACGAGGTTATCCCAACTCCCGAGTGAGACCACCGGCACGCCTTGCAAATTGGATTGCACCAGTCCGGTCGGCGCTCCGGAAGTGGCATCGATGTCCCCGGAAATCAATGCCTGATAAGTCGTTGGTTCACTGTTGATCCTGATTATTTCCGCCTTCAAACCGTTCTTTTCAAAGAAGCCCTTCTCCTGCGCGATAAATACCGGGTATGAAACCGTCGGAAACAACGGCACCCCGACACGGAGCTTCTCTTGGCTGAGTCCCGTGCTCGGGATCAATAGTTTAGTAACGAGAATCAGAAAAAAGAAAGTCACGCTTTGACGATTTTTCATGGTCCTTCCCCTACATCCGATTATTCGCCCTTCTTGGCGGGCATTATCCCTACCGCTGGGAAGCGTTTCAAGTATCTTCGAAGGACGTACGACCTACAACCTGACGGACGACAGCCGCGCCTGTCACGATTAATCGGGTCTGGTGTTTTTGCAGGGGATTCGCGCGACTCTCCGCGCGGCCAAAGGCTTGGGATTTTTCGCCACGCGGGCGAGCAACTAAGCCGTCACATATGATAAAGGGACTGCTAGATTCCCGCTGCTGCGGGAATGACGATTAATGGCAGGCTAAATTCCTCATCGAGTTTGAGACGCACACGCTTGATTAAACCGGCTGTTCCTGGATTCGCCCGAGGATCTTTTTCCAAACTGGGGAATCGCCGAGGGAGCCTTGTTGTTTCTTCTCCTGTTCGGCTACCGGCGCATTGTCGTGCGGCTCAGAACTGAGCTTCTCACATTCAGAAGACAGGCGCGTGATCAGTTTTCCTAATTCCGCTTCCTTAGCCGCGGCTGCTCGGATCAGGTTTTCCTTTTTCTCAAGTTCCGCCTCACAGCTCTGCAACTTTCCTTCGGCAGTTTGCAACTGATCTTGGAGCTCTTTGATTTTTTTTAGCTCCAGTTCTTGCGCGGGTCTCTTTGCCGCAAGGCGTTCATCTTTTTCTTTGAGCTGATGTCTGAGTTCGGTGATCTCGGTTTCCAGTTGTTCAGCTTTATTTTGTGATTCAGACTCCGACTGATTTATCCGATTAATGACCCCGTAAACTTTCGATGTGAGACCTGCTAAGTCTCTTTCGCGGACGCGCAACTGGACTTCTCTTCCCCGAAGCTGATTTTGGATCAGTTCGACCTTCGCCTTCCATGCCTCCTCGATCTCTCGCAAGGCCAAGCTACGCGCCTTGAGCGACTCCTCTTTCAGTTGGAGCCTTAAACTGGCGAGATCCGCTTTATTGCTTTGTTCCGTCTGTTCAGAACACTCGACCTCTCGATCTGCAGCGTCACACACTCGATCGCTAACCGATTTAAGTCCATTAACCGCGTTCAGAAAAACATCCGCGTGCGTGCGAATACTTGGCAGACACGTATTGGCGATACGCGCCGGCTGAGTTTTGTATTCTATTTCATCAGGGAAACGACGATTGCCCAGGAACTCGGAATCGGTTCCGTTGAATTTCTCAGAACTGACAAGCTCTGTTTCAATGGTCTCTGGGACCATTGTCGCTTTCCGGTCTGCTTTGCCAATCTGGCGCATAAAGGACCCCCGATGAAAAATCGAAGCAAATGACGTTCCATGAGAGCTGGTGAGCCGATCCAATGTAACCCATTGAAAAAGCATGCTTATTAGACAGAAGGTCTCGTTCCTTTTTGTCACTCTCGACGGTTTGTTGAACATTCTGAGAAATGTTTGATCATCTTTGTTAAGGGGCAGAGTTCTAACTGGCTGGTAACGGTCAAACGCAACATCTCCGCTTATCGCTGATATCGGTCGATATCAGTGGTTACGAATCGGGCAATGACTTAGAAAGCACTTCCAGGTGATTAGCGACCACTTCCAAGCCAAGGACGTTGGTAGGATGCTGGTACATGGGCAGCAAATTCGTTTGACGGAAACGTTTGGGTAGTCTCCTGTACAGTTCATCGACAAGCAAAATAGCGTCAGACAGGTAACGATCTCGGTAGGAGCGCATCGTGGAATCATGGACTGCATCGGACGCTTTAATCCATTGGTCTCTCATGACTTTTCTATCGTCTATTCTGATTTCGGGTTTGTTTTTTTTATCATAGTCGGCCATTAATTCCCGATCTTTTTTATTATAAGAGTCCACTAGCTCTCTGATGTTTTTCACCAGCTGCAAAGCTTTCTGCTTAAGTTCTTTGTTTGACGTGTTGGTGTAGACCGTCTTATCCGGTGTAGCACCCAAACACAGGGCAAGAACGATCATCAGCAACGGCAAATGCTTGCACTCAACGAGAGCCCATCTGTTTCGCATATAATTTCAATTGCCGAACGCTTGGCAAAGTACAATTCTCAATCAACGTTCATTGTGCAAGATAATCCAATAATCGTCCCCGGGCTGCTTCTGGCTTACCTTTAGGTTACTACCATTTTGCGCCGCTTCAATATGGTTCTGAGAATGTTCATTTAAAGTGGGATAGGGAGCTTCATGTTAGCGTGCTCTCCGCAAGAAAAAACTGGATGCTACAGGCGTCCGCGACGTCACACGTGATATTCATTTCAAATTGCCCGTCTCTTACACATAGTTGTCGCTAAGAATCCACTTCGAAACCGTACAGTTTGGCGACGTTCTCACACAAAATTTTTCGCTTATCCTCCTCGCCGATGCCATGGAAGTCCTTGGCGATCTTTTCGCGAGAGTGAGGCCAAAAAGTTGCGCTGTGGGGAAAGTCCGACGACCAGAGCAGATTGTCGACACCGATCTCGTGCCTATGAGCTAGTCCATAAGGATCATCGATAAACGTGGCATACAATTGGCGGCGAAAATATTCGCTGGGCCTCATCGTCAGCTTGGTTGGAAACGGGCTCCCTTGCAGCCGCACTCCGCGGGAGTCGAAGGCCCTATCCATACGATGCAGAAAATAGGCAAGCCAGCCGCAATTTAATTCCGCTGAGATAATCCTAAGCCGCGGAAATCTTTCCAGGATACCGGACAGGATGAATGTGGCAAAGGTCGTTTCCACCTCATGGGAGGCCACCGCGTTGGCGACGGTTCTCTTTTCAGCGGTGGACTCCCAGTAGATTCGCTCGAAGCCGGCGAATTCGTGAAGACTGAGTGGCATCCGAAGCTCCTGGGCTGCTTTCCAGAAGCTATTGTAGACCTCCGAGTAAAATGGCAGTTCGTCGGGTGGCGATGCCCAGATCAAACCTCCCGCCAGCCCCTTCTTGGCGCACTCTTCTAAGTCTTCGGCACCCTGCTTCGGATCGTATAATGAAATAAGTCCCAGACCTTTCAGACACCTTGGTGAGTAGCTACAGAACTCGGCGAGCCAATCGTTGTATACATGGAAACAGGCTCTTTGGAACCCAGCGTCCCTGATCCAGAACATGCGGAATCCGAGAGTCGTATAAAGCACGTCTCCCGTCACGCCGTCCTGATCCATATCTTTTACCCGCTGGGCCGGGTCCCAGCCCCCGCGATGCGCTCCGGCGTAAGAAAAGCCCTTCAGGAACTGCTGGAGTTCCTCGAGTGTTTTGTTGGCGCCGAATCCCAAGATGACATTGTGAGGCTCACGTCCCTCTTCGATGAGCCACCAGGCGCCCGGCTTACCCTCATGCTCCTTGAGCATCCGAGGGGCTTTGTCCCGGTACTTGGCGGGCAAGCGCTCCTGCCACAGGTTCAATGGCTCGCTAACGTGTGAATCCGCATCGAGCAATGGATACTCTGCCATAATCTATTTCCTCCTCTACCAAGCTCGAATTTTTCATTTAGCGCTGACTCCGAAGTAACTACACCTTGCAATCACATGACAGAACCGCAAGATTCGTCTCTGGCGTTCGCATATCCCGAGCCGATTCCCCTTGCGATGGCTCCGATTAACTCGCTGTGGCGTTGAGCGCGGCCTGAAGGATCACTCCGTGGAGATCGACGGCGGTCAAACCGCAATATTCGAGACTATATCCAGGCCTCACCTCCGCCATCCTATCTTCCAAGAGTCGCTGCAAAACGAGTCGCCTGAAACTCCCGTGGCCCATCACTCCATCCGCGTGTTCTTTGAGATCCGCTTCCTCGTGAGTTGAAAAGTAGATCGCTTCCTCGGCGCTCAGACCGTAGTGCCTGGTCAACGCCTTAAAAAAGTCTGCCGACCAATAACCGGTCTGCTCTTCGGTTGCTCCGGCCGCATAGAATTCCGCTAATGTTCCCTCCCAAAGAATCGATCTTTTGAAATCGATCTTGGCGCGGAACTCCGCCAGCATCGGCGAAAGAAAAATCTCGTCCTCGGAAATCCCCAGCGCCCTGGCGGTCTCAAGCACGACGTGTACATGGCCCGGCGGTTTGGGATGGACAAGCTCATCGGCGAGCTTTTGCGCCATTGGCGCCATGAGATCGCGATGCTTTGGATGTGCTTATGATACGAAGCCGCTTCGACGGTATTGATCTCAATCGTATAGGCTCCCCAGTTCTTAAAGAACAGCCGCAGCGCCGCGCGCGGCAAAGTCCCCCCTCTGAGCTTTTCCATGAAGGCGCAGTTGGTAACCCTTTCTCTCCATCTTGCGGCGACTTTCTTGTAGAACTCATCGACAAAGGCCTTCGCCTCTACACTATTCATGAAGCCTCCAGATTTTGATTGATTACGGCACGCGACCTCAAATCGCAACCCTTACCTCGGTGCCTCTTTTGCTGCACTCAGAAAGAAAGATCGCGTGAATCTCAGGGTCCTGGTCTTTGTAATCGATTTGCGTGCCGCCCGCCCGGATGTCTTGATCGGTTTTGGAAAGATCTTCCACTTTGTAAGTAAAACCCCACGGCTTCAGCGCCAGATAGCGGACCGGCTCATTATCGGGATTGAAATGCTGATGAAACCAGTTGGCGGGCGGCACGAACAAACTTCCCGGACGCCAGTCGATCCGGATGCGCGGCTGCCCTTCTTCCCAAAGGAAGGAATACCCTTCCCCGGAGAGAATCACGATGTGCGCGCCGGGTCCGTGCCGGTGGCCGCGCGGGTAAGTCCCGGAAGGATACTGCTCGAGGTGGGCGCTCATCGTGTTGGCGGCGAGATGCAGTCGAATGCCCGTGGCGCCTTGACCTCGGAGGCTTCGGTCCCTCAACTGAAAGTCTCTGATGCCAGGAATGAAGTTGGATTCCCAAGTCCGGTGGGTCGCGACCTCTCTTCCCTTCCCGCTATAATACCCGTCTTCGCCGTTGAATCTGTCCGCGAATGGAAAATCATTGGCGAAGATGAAGTCGAGATTGCGGAAGCGATTGATCATTGGCGGCGCATCTGTCAAAGCGACGTACCGAGCCGTGTCGTCTCCTTGTACATTGAAGTGCTGATGCCAGGCATTGAGCGGCGGCGAGAAAAGGCTGCCTTCCTGCCACTCGAACGTCTGCTTTTTTCTTCCTTCATTCCAGACGGTGGTCGCCCCTCGTCCTTTGAGCACGTAAATCAACTGCTCAAAGAGATAGCGTTGCGGTTGGCTTTGGCCCCCGGGAGGAATCTCGCACACATACGCGCCGCACGAGCGACCCGATCCGACGAGATTAATAAACGACCCGAGGATGCCGGTGCGCTTCCAAGAAGCCACGGGAATCGAGACGAGATCTTCCACGCAGTGACCGCGGACGATGGGGATGCCTTCCGCTTCCTGCCACAGGTCGTAAGGTGTCTTGTCCGAATAGGCTGCTGCTTTTGCCAGATCCATGCCGAGACCTCCGACTAGCGAAGTTTCTTAAAAAATCCTTCTCGTTCCAGTTCGTCGATCACACTCCGATCGATGAACTGCTCCAATCAAGAGACCCTAAGTTCTTCGTCCAAACAGACTCATAATCCGGCGCACCGTTCCTTCGCCTTTCGTATTAGAATAACCGTGTCTGCCGAGTCAAACAAAAGCATACTGCTTAAACTGTCTAAACGATTTTGAGCGGTTTGAACGAGGAGAAAACTTCTCGACAATTCCGGGAGCACAATGCTAATTTCCTCTACGGGAACAATCAAAGTTTCTTCAGCACAGGGGAACC
>Ga0209377_1002464_pt1 | contig 12081 bp, 9 predicted proteins | sample GraSoiAngelo_141_FD_185898 | JGI IMG/M metagenome (GOLD analysis project Ga0209377, IMG submission 185898) | Grasslands soil microbial communities from the Angelo Coastal Reserve, California, USA - 14_0929_12_40cm (SPAdes) (version 2) | ecosystem: Environmental > Terrestrial > Soil > Grasslands ...
GTTCGGTGGCCGCCAGGCGCTGGCTGAGCCCCTCGGCCGGTTGATCGCAGAGGTAGTGGCCACCGATCCCCGGATGCGGGTTGACCTGGTTGTTCCTGTTCCCCTTCACCCGGCCCGTTTGCGTGAGCGGGGGTTCAACCAGGCCGAACTGCTCGCCGCCGAGGTGGCCGGCTATCTTAACATTCCTCTGAGACCCATGGCGTTGCGGCGGGTGCGGGCGACCCCCGCGCAGACAGGGTTGGGGCGCGAGGACCGCCGTGCCAACGTACGCGGCGCGTTCGGGTCGAGGGAGCCTCTTGCGGCGTCAACTATCCTGCTGGTGGACGACGTGATGTCTACCGGGTCGACGGGGATGGAGTGCGCTCGGGCGTTGCGGCAGAGCGGGGCGCGCCAAGTGATGGTCGCGACCGTGGCGATGGCCGTGTTGGACCACTGAATGTTGAGGCCCCAGGATCTCTCCCAGGGCCCTCAACAGTCAGCGACGATCATCGCTGCGGCTATCCCTATGGATCGACTCGCCGGTACATCGCGTCCTGACGGTATCCCGTGTGCAACTGGCCGGTGTAAAAATCGACCTGCAGTGAGGTCGCCGGCGTCTGGAATCCCGTCCAGACCACGTGGACCCTGTTCAGGGAGTCTACCGCCAGCCCGGTGTAATCTCCGTGGAACACGTTGCAGTTCTTCCCGGCTGGCGACCCACCGCAAATCGCAGGCCAGGCCGTAGTATACTGGCCGGCCCAGTGCGTGACGGAGTTGCTCACCTTTTCCGGCGTAATGCTCAGTGTGGTCTTCGCCCCACCCTTCACCAGTACGTGGTTGAAGACTTCCTGTGGCCCTGCCGCCGGATCCTCGTCCCACGCGGCCACAAGCGTCCCGTCTGAAAGATAGCCCGCCCAGGGGAACCACTGCGAGCCGCCACTGTCGGAGAGCATCGTTCGACCAGACCAGGTCGCACCACCATCGGTCGACGTCACCACGTACACTCTGAGGACCGCGCCGGGTCCCGCGCTGCAGGGGTCGTAATTCGGCGCTGACCCGATGTTCAGTCCTCCCGCCGCCGTCAGGAAGCAGCCCGGCGTCGCGCTCGCGTTGGGAGCGCCGCGGTCGGCGAACACGATGGACACGGTATTCCCGCTCGGGTCGGTCGAGTCGGCGACCAAGGTACCCGCCGCATTCCAGCGAATCTGGTGTCCGTACACCGTCTGGCGCCGGATAACCGAAAAGGGCATGTCAGAGAGCCCGTCCTCCAGTTGCACTGCCGGCACCGGCGCGCTGAAGGTCACGCCGCCGTCCGTTGACTTCACCACCATGATCTGGGAATCGAAGTCAAACGGTTGCTCCCACGCGCCGGAGTTCTGCCCATTGGTGAAGTGCACATAGAGGGTGCCGTTCGGCGCAACGACGGGGATGCCGAACTCGTCTTCATCGCATTGCCCCGCCGGGCCGGTCGTCTGGAAGGTGCAGAAGGTTGGATTCGACCCGGAGATCTTCTTCGGTGTGGACCAGGTCAGGCCCCCATCGTCAGAATAGCTGAAGTAGATCGGCGACTCGGCGTAGTTCCCGTGCAGGGTGTTCAGGAAGCGAGCAGCGGCGAGATACGCTCGTCCGTAGTGGGGAGAACCAGGATGGTTGTCGACTGTCACCCACTCCTTGTCCCAAAAGACGGCATTGTTGGCCGGTCCGATGCCTGTGCCCGTTCCGTGGAACACGGAGACGGGTGTCGCCCATGTCTGTCCTCCGTCCGTGGACCGGCTGACGGAGACGTCGCCGTGGGCCACCCACGGACCACCCTGCCCGCCGACGTTCTCCAGTTGAGCCATCAGCACCACATTGTGCTTCTTGTCAAATGCTGGTGATGGGTCGCCCGCGCCATTGCCAAATCGCATCGGGACCTGCCCGTCGAGCCAGGACGCGCCTCCGTCAAAGGAGGTAAAGAATCCCGTGGGGACGATAGCCTGCCTGGCGCCCGTGGAGTTGTTGAACCGGTAGTAGTAGTCGTTCGATCCAGCCACAATGTGATTGGGGTTGTCCGGGTCGACAACGACGGCAATCTCATTGTCTGGTGAAAAGTTCTGGTTGAATTCTGGCACGTTGCAGTTCATGATCACGCCCGCGGTGGGGGGTCCGGAGGTCGTGCAGGTGAACCGCTCGATCTGCTGTGTGCTGAATTGCCCACCCGCTCCGCTCATGCCAGAACTGCTCAGGTCGAATTGCTCCGGCGCGGGCAGCCACTTCAGAGGGAATAGATCGGAGGCCTGGCCGCCCGGCGCCCCTATCGACGGCCACGAGAACAAAACGACGGCCATCAGCGCGGCGCCGATAGCCATGAGGCCTCGCCGAGCGAAAACAAGGTTCCCTTTCATGTAGTCTGTCACACCTCCTCGGGAATGGGGGGCGTAGATTGGCGCAATGAAAGAGTGATGTGGTGGGAGTGGTGCTGTGTTCTTCGCCCTCGGGGCGCCTCCTGCATCCTGAGTGGGCGAGAGAGGAACGAAACTGAATTCATAGCCAGGAATTTTGATGGAACTTTTCTGGAAATCGCCGCCCGGCACGTTAGCGCCGGCGATCTGACGGGACGGCAGGCAGGTGAGTCGGCAGCAGCAGGCCGGGCGGCGCGGCCAGCACTCTCGGGATGGCATTGACGACGATGGCGTAGGTGGCCTGATCGCCGTGGATGCCTCCTTCAAGAGTCGCGCGGATCGGGGGCGTGGCCTCGATGACGATCTCATCCCTTGGACGCTCGGCGCCGGCCGTCATGGTGAGATCGAGGGTGATCTGGTGGGCATTCTTGTGGGTCCCACGGCAGACCTGATGTACTCCTTGCACCGTGCGGTTCGAGTCGACGACGGGCTCGATGGATTCCTCAATCTGGTTCATCGCCCATCCCAGCGCATGGGCGACCATCGCCGCCGACTGCGGCAGACCGACGTGGCCGATGCGACCCTCGCTGACGCCGCGGCGGAACGCCTCTACCGTAAGCCCAACTCCGACCTTCTGCTGCAGGGGCAGGCGCCGGAGGCCAACGTCGACCACGCGCACCACCGTGATCTGCCGGATGTCCCTGCAGGGGGCGCTGAGGACCACCGGAAGCAGGTCCATGACGAACCCCGGATTGACCCCCAGTCCCACCACCCCGACGCCGCGGGACTGGGCCAGAACGTCTAGCGAAGCGGCCTCCACCGGGTGATGGTGCCAGGGGAACGCCAGTTCCTCGCAGGTGGAAATCACGACGAGCCCGGCGTCGATCAGCGGCAGGAGCTGGGGGAGTACCTGCGCCAGGCGCGACTGCGTGGAGTGCAGCACGATGTCCGCGCCGGCATTGAGCACCTGTGATGCGTCGGCGGTGACCAGCACGTCGGCCGGGGCCTGGGGGATGAATGCCGCGGCGGGTTGCCCGGCCTTGGCAGGGGCGATGTCCACGGCGGCAACCAGGCAGTGACCCTGCTGGACCGCGAGGGCGGCAATACCGATGCCGATGGGGCCAAGACCATATTGAATGAAGCGCGCGGAGGGCACGCCCCGTATTCTACAGCAAGAGGAGGGGAGGCAGCGCCTCCCCTCCGGTGTGCGATGGCCGAATCGTCTTCGTGCGCCGCGCGCACGCGTGTTGCCGTTAGTTGCCGGTCACCGCGCGGTACACGTTGATTCGGCCGTAGCCATACCATGCATCCTTGCCGTTCTTGCCCATGTGATCCGCCGACTGTTTCAAGATCTGCAAGATCTGGTCGCCGGTCAGCGCGCCTCCGGCCATCGAGTCCACAAGCGCCGCCGCACCACTCACGTGGGCCGCGGCCATGCTTGTCCCGACCATGAAGATATTCGCCCTACCCGACGTGCAGTTCACACCTGGTGTGAACCGCGCGCACGCCGACAGGACCCGGTCCAGCGGCATCTTGGTGGCCCTGTCGATGAATGGTGTGACACTCCCGCCGGGCCCCGCGAAGATCACCAGCGACTTGCCGTAGTCAGTGTACGCTTGCTCTAACCCTTCGGCGTTCGGAATCACGGCCATCCCGTCAACGTTCAGCCCGAACTGCGGGCCGGTTGCCGACACCGCTACCACATGCGGCAGTTGGGCCGGCAGCTTCATCACATTGCCCATCTTGTCCCAGTTGATGCCCCCGTTGCCCGCAGATGCGATGAGGAGGGCGCCCTTCTTGTGTGCGAAGTTCACGGCGCGGTTCAGGGCGGCCATTAACTGCGCGTTCTCCCGTCCGTCTTTTTCCAGCGTGTCACCGAAGCTCATGTTGATCACATCGGCGCCCACGTCAGCCGCGTACTTGATCGCCGCGATGATAGCAGCATAGGAGGCGAATCCCGAGCGTCCGGCTACTTTGATCGCCAGCAGGGTGATGCCCGGCGCGACGCCCGCCACACTGACGCCCTCCGCGGCGATGATGGCCGCGACATGGGTGCCGTGTCCGCTGACATCGAGATAGGGCAGCGCACCCGGGGGCAATGGCTCCTTGAAGAAGGACTTGCTCAGCACCGGATCAACGATGCTGACTGCCTTGCCGTTGACGAGTCTCTGGAACTCCTGGTGCGCGTAGTCGATCCCAGTATCGATGACCGCTACCTTCACGCGTGGGTCGCCGCGGACTCCGGCATTCCAGGCCATCGGCACCCCGACGCTCTTCATGTTCCACTGCGCCCAGAAGAACTTGGCCAGTCCAGGGTTGCATTCCCCGGTTGGGGGATTGGTGCACGGTTTGCTGTTCAGGGCTTCAAGGGCCCCGCCTTCCCACGTTGCGTTCTCGGTGTCCAGGCTCTCCACGACGGTGGAATCGCCCTGGTTGGGGAGCGCCAGCGCGACCGGTCGGTCCTGTGCCACACCCTCTAGACCCGGGAGGGTGGAGACGGCGTCCATGAAGCTTGGCTCGGCGGATTCCACGATCGCCACGCCGATCTCGTCAAGCTGGGCAACCATGCTCCCGCCGACTGAGGCCACCAGCGCGTCCATGTTGGGGGGGAAGCTTCCCCCCTTGCCCACCAGGACGTACTGCACGGGAACGGCCTGGGCCGCAACGCGGCCGCTCGTCCCCAGCGAGAGGCCGAGGAGCCCCATCGCGATGATCAGAATGATCGTTGTCAGACGCCATGACACGCGCATCAGCGTGTCCTCCTGAGTACAACGTGCTCGACGCGCTATCTCGGCGAGCCCACCGCCGGTTTGTTGGAAGTTTGATCGCAGTTCCGCTCGTCCAACTCTCGGCTTACGCCTCTCAAATGAGCAAGATCAGTGCCAGTAGGGGGGGAGCCGTCGCCGAATATCGAACACTAAGCGGTACTTTGAGCCCCACCAGGAGCCGGTCGTGCCCGTTGCCGTCGTCGCCATCGGGGGCAACTCCCTCATCAAAGACGAAGACCATCCCAGCGTGGGCAGCGAGATCGAGGCCCTGCGCGAGACCTGTGGCCACATTGCTGGCATGCTGGCCTCGGGGTGGGACGTGGTCCTCACCCACGGGAACGGTCCCCAGGTGGGGTTCAACCTCCTCCGCAGCGAGCTCGCCGCGCGGATCGCCCCACCGCTTCCGCTTGACGTGCTGGGCGCTCAAACCCAGGGATCGATCGGCTACCTGATTCAGCAGGTGCTGGGCAACGAACTTCGCGCCAGGAACATCCGCAAACGCGTGGTGACGGTGGTGACCCAGACGGTCGTTGACCCCCACGATGCGGCGTTCCATCGACCAACAAAACCTATCGGCAGTTTCTACCAAAAGGAAGAGGCCCAGCACCTCCAGGCGGAGCGCGGCTGGCAGATGGTCGAGGATGCTGGACGGGGCTGGCGCCGCGTGGTGCCCTCGCCGTGGCCCGTGGAAATTGTTGAGCGATTGGTGATTAAGGGCCTGGTACATCAGGCGATCGTGGTGATCGCCTGCGGGGGCGGTGGCATTCCCGTGGTGCGGGGAGCCGATGGGCGGTTGAGCGGAGTGGAGGCGGTGATCGATAAGGACCTGGCCAGCGCCCTCCTGGCGCAAGCCATCGGGGCCGACCTGCTGCTGATCTCCACGCAGGTGGAGCGCGTGTCCTTACACTACGGCCAGCCCGGCCAGCGGGATCTCGATACGCTTACCGTCGACGATGCGAAGCGGTATCTGAGTGAAGGGCACTTCCCTGCAGGCAGCATGGGGCCAAAGATCCGCGCCGCCATTCAATATGTTGAGGCGGGCGGGCCGGAGGCGCTCATCACGTCGCCGTCCCACCTGGAGTACGCGCTCGCCGGCCGGACGGGCACGCGCATCAGAGGGGGCTGACGCCCCCGAGTTGAAGAGTAGAAAAGTTGTAGAGGTCGAGGAGGTCGTCCGGTGACTGAGGTCAAGTTCGCGCAGCGCATGGCGGGGCTGGGCACGGAGACGGCTTTTGAGGTCCTGGCCAAGGCCCGTGAATTGGAGCGGCAGGGCAAATCGGTTGTACATCTGGAGATCGGAGAGCCGGATTTCGACACTCCGGCGCACATCAAAGACGCCGCCGTCCAGGCGCTGCGTGACGGATACACTCACTACACGCCGTCCGCAGGTCTGTTTGAGGCCCGCGAAGCCATTGCCCAGCATGCCGAAGCGACAAGGAAGATGCCGGTGCATCCTGACGAGGTCGTGGTGACTCCGGGCAGCAAGCCCGTGATGTTTTTCACCATCCTGGCGCTCGTGGATCCCGGCGATGAGGTGATCTGCCCGGACCCTGGGTACCCGATCTACGAATCGGTGGCCAGATTCGTGGGGGCGATTCCCAAGTCGCTGGTGCTGCGGGAAGAACGGGGGTTTCGCATTGATCCGGACGAACTGCGGCGGCTGATCACCCCCAAGACGAAACTCCTGGTGCTGAATACCCCTCACAACCCGTGCGGGTCCGTCCTCACCCGGGACGACGTGGCGGCGGTAGCGGAGGCGGTGCAACGGTCGAATGCCTTTGTCCTCTCCGACGAGATCTACTGGCAGATCATGTACGAGGGCAGCCATACCAGCATCGCCAGCCTCCCGGGGATGAAGGAGCGGACGATCATTTTGGACGGTTTCTCCAAAGCCTATGCCATGACCGGGTGGCGTTTGGGGTTTGGCGTGATGCGCCGGGACCTGGCCGCGCGCATGACGCAGTTGATGGTCAACTCGAACTCCTGCGCGGCGGCCTTCACCCAGATGGCCGGCATTGCCGCACTGCGCGGGTCTCGGGAGCCGGTTGAACGCATGGTGGCGGAGTTTCGCCGGCGGCGAGATGTGATCGTGTCCGGTCTGCGGGCCATTGACGGGGTGACGTGCACGATGCCGGCCGGCGCCTTCTACGCGTTCCCCAATGTCACCCGCATCGATCCGGACAGTAAACGGCTGGCCGATTTCTTGTTACAGGAAGGCGGGGTGGCCTGCCTTTCCGGGACAGCGTTTGGGGAACACGGCCGGGGGTATCTGCGTTTCTCCTACGCTAACAGCGTCGAGAATATTCGCGAAGGCCTGCGCCGCATGCAGGACGCACTCAAGCGATATCGAGCGAGCGTCCACTAAACCACACAACCTACGCGACCTACACAACCTACACGACCTACACAATCACGAGCCACCACGCAGGTAGTTGTGTAGGTTGTGTAGATCGTGTAGGTCAGTGGTTCAAGTTGCCGGGTTGGAAGGTCCGGATGACTTCATCGCATTGCTTTTGCCCACTCCGCCACTGCTGGAGTGGTTTTGCGCAGACGGCGATGTGGTACCGGGCATCTCCGCTGACCAGGACGCCGACTGATGCCCACTCCCGGCCGGCTGAGGTGCCGGTGACCTCGAATTTGTACCACAGCGCCTGAGCGGTTGTGCGTGCGTCCTGCTGAAATCCCGAGACCCCCTGAACCGGCAGGACCTCGAAAACCACGTGCCGGATGGTCGGATCGTCCAGCTTCCCCGGTGCCGATCGGGTCACGACCAGGATGAACTCGGCGACATCGGGCACCCGGTCCGCATTCGGGACGAACCACACCGCGTCGTCACGTCGCACCTGCGTCCACGTCTGTGGGTGCCGGATGGTAAATCCGCGTTCATCGCGCGCCTCGGTCAGACGCGCGGGCGCCGACGCCGTACAGGCGGCGAGCGCGAGACCGGCGCACACGATGAGGCCCCACCTCATGCGCAGGGAGTTCGCGGGCCCGCGCCGCCGTCCTTTGACAGGTGAGGGGGTAGGAGCACGCGCATGAACGCCATGGTGCTGTCTGCTCCTCGTCCGGTGGAGTCCACTCCGCTGCAGCGGCAAGAGATGGCGATCCCAGAGCCGCAGGCCGGCGAAATCCTGCTGCGGGTACGCTGCTGCGGCGTGTGCCACACTGACCTGCACATCGTCGAGGGAGAGATGCCTCCGGCCAGGTTGCCCTTGGTGCCGGGGCATCAGGTTGTGGCCGTCGTGGAACGATTGGGACCCGGTCTGACGCATCCGGCTCCCGGTTCACGCGTGGGCGCGGCGTGGCTGTACGCGTCGTGCGGTGCCTGCGCGGCATGCCGGCGTGGGGACGAGAACCTCTGCGAGCGGATCACGTTCACCGGTTACCATGTCAACGGGGGATACGCGGAGTACATGCTGGCTCGGGCCGGCTATGTCTATCCGCTGCCGGGGTCGTTCGACGACGCACACGCGGCGCCATTGCTGTGCGCAGGGATCATTGGGTATCGGGCGCTGCGGCTATCGGGTGCGCGCCGCGGGGACCGGCTCGGCTTGTTTGGCTTCGGTGCCTCCGCGCATCTGGCCCTCCAGGTGGCGCGGCACTGGGGCTGCGAGGTGTATGTGGTCACGCGCAGCCAGGCCCACCGGCGTCTGGCCGAACAGTTGGGGGCGGCGTGGGTCGGCGGACCTGACGCGCCGGCCCCTGGTGAACTGGACGCCGCGGTGGTGTTTGCCCCGGCGGGCGCTGTGGCGATCGAGGCGCTGCGCCGGGTGCGACGCGGCGGCGTGGTGGTGATTAATGCTGTGCACCTTGATCAGATCCCCGCGTTTGACTACGGCTTGCTGTATTGGGAGCGCGTCCTGCGCAGCGTGAGCAACAGCACGCGCCAGGACGGCCTCGAGTTCCTCCAGCTGGCGGCGTCGATTCCTCTCACCGTGCAGGTGCAGCCCTACCCCCTCACCGAGGCTAACGCCGCCCTCGCGTCACTGAAGCATGGGGGAATCACAGGAGCGGCGGTGCTCGTAGTGCCCTAGTTGAAACGTTGGAGCGTTGAACCGTTGAAACGTGAAGCGATGTCGCGCTTCCCGGTGTGGCGTTTCAACATTCCAACGTTTCAACGTTCCAACGGCCGTTAGGGGCGTTTGCAATTGACGCAGTGATTGGTGAACCGCAGGAGGAGCTTCCCGGTGATGCGACCCACCCCCGCCAGGTTGCTGACCGTGTCCGCCTGCACCTCGCTCCACAGCGGCTGCCCGCCGATCCAGATATATTCGATCCGGGTGCTGACCGCTCGCCCCAGTCGTACGAGAGTACGAGTTCGTAGAGTACCCCGTTCTCATCGATGACGGCGCGCAGCGCATACGGCGGTCCCGGCCGGGCGATGAACTCTTTCATGGTGGGCGCGGTGTACAACCACTCTGCGATCTTGCGGCGGGTCATGACGTCGAGTTTGTCCTCGGCGTGGCCGTACCGGTCGATGGCGTCATCGACGATGGCACGGTGAATGCCGGCCAGGACAAACCGCCCGTCCGGCTGCTCGGTGAGCAGAAAGATATCGTGTGCATGAAATGTCTCGGGGTTCTCGGCCTGCGTCTCGATCTTGTCCGCGATGACGTTTCGGATGGACGTCGCAAACGGGCGCAGCAGCAGGGGGAGATTGAGGTTGTGGACCATGACCTGGCGGTGCCTGATGCCATCGGTGCCGCGCCACTCCAGAAACGATCCGTCGGCGGAAACGACAAACCGGCTGCGCTTGACCGTGACCTCCAAGACGCCGCTGAAGTCTGCGTTGAGCTCGTACGGCTCCGTGACGTTGACGTCGAACAGGCGGAGGAGCAACGTGTCGACGGTGGGGGGCTGTGCCCGCCCGATCGTCGTCGCGGAGAACGTCACAAGGAGTGCCGCCAGGACAGCGGCACACCGGCGGGCTGAGGACAGTGGAAGGCGCGCCATCAGGGAGCCATGGGAAGAGAGGACATTCCGTAGCGTTCCCAGGAGAGCATAGACGCCAGCGGGCGGCGCCCGCGGCTCGCGAGGATGCGTAGCGCTGCGCGTTCGATTGCGCCCCGGCCGCGCGGATGTGGGTACCCCAGGGAGATGACAATAACCAGCGTCCTATCGGGCGGAATGCTGAGGAAGGCCTTCGCCTCGGACCCCTGGTGCATCGTGGCCGGGCACGATGCGATGCCCCACGACCAGGCGGCCAGCATGATGTTCTGGGCACACCGTCCCGCATCGAACGCCGCGCCGGCATCCTCGGTGACGAGCGCGATGGCTGCCGCTGCCGTGGCCACATGGTGCGCGAAGCGGCCGAAGGTGGCCAGCTCTCGCAGGCGGGAGCGCTCGCGGATGACCACGAAATGCCAGGGTTGGCGATTTCGGCTGCTGCCGGCCATGCGGCCGGCGTGAAGGATCTTCAGCAGGACGGGTTCTTCAATAGGCCGGTCGGTGAATGATCGCAGGTCGCGTTTGGTGACGACACAGCGGTACGCGTCCACATCAGGCGAGTTCGACGGCACACCGGGTGGCTCCCGCATTCCAGGCGACCTACACGACCTACACAACCTACACAACCTACACGACCTACACAACCACAAGCCCTCAATGCAAGTAATTGTGTAGGTTGTGTAGTTTGTGTAGATTGTGTAGGTTCCCTCGTCGCTTGTTACAATTGGCCTATGAGGCTGGCCCCGGGAACGGAGGTCACACTGCGGATCGATCGGTTGAGCGCGGGTGGTCGTGGCGTCGGCCGGCTGAACGGACTCGCCGTCCACGTCGACGACACCGCCCCCGGAGACGTCATCCGTGCCCGCCTGATCCGCCTGACCGGCGCGCACGCGGAAGCCGAGCTGATCCGCGTTGAAGAGGCCTCCTCCGACCGGGTCACGCCGCGTTGTCCGCATGTTGGCACCTGCGGCGGCTGCCGGTGGCAGCACCTCGACTACCGGGCCCAGGCCGCTGCCAAAGAGGCCGCGGTCAGGGAACACCTGCGAGGGGTGGCAGGCCACGACCAGGTGCCGGTGCGTCCGATCATTGCGGCGGGCGATCCGTGGCACTTTCGCAACAAGATGGAGTTCTCGTTTCAGCCGCCGGACCGTGTCGGCTTGCACCGGCGTGGGCGGTGGGATGAGGTCGTCGATCTTCAGACCTGTTTCCTGCCATCGCCTCGAACGGTCACGGTGTTGCGCGTGGTCCGGGAGTTCATCCGGCGGCACGGCGTCGCCTGTTACGATACCCGCATCCATCAAGGATTCCTTCGGCATCTGGTCGTACGAGAGGGCCATGCCACCGGTGAGCTCCTGGTGGCCCTGGTCACCGCTGCGGGACCGTTTCCGCACAGTCAGGATCTGGCGCAGGCGCTTCATCGAGAGGTGCCGGGAATCACAGGCCTGGTGTGGGCTGTGAACGCATCCCAAAGCGATGCCGTGGAGGTCAGCGCCGTTTCTGTGCTGGATGGGCGTCCGTTCATCTACGAGCGTCTCGGCGGGCTGACCTTCAAACTCGGCCTGCTGACATTCTTCCAAACGAATACAACGCAGGCGGAGCGTATGCTGGAGGTCGTGCGCGAGTTTGCTGGTCTCCGCGGCACCGAGCAGGTTCTCGACCTCTACTGCGGCGTGGGGACGTTTGCCCTGGCGCTGGCCGGTCAGGCCGCCGAGGTCACCGGGATCGAAGCCCTGCAAGCAGCGACGGAGGCGGCGCGGGACAACGCGGCGCTGAACACGATTACGAATGCCCTGTTCTACACCGCGCCGGCCGCCCACCTGCGGTGGGTCCTGGCTCCCCGGGGCCACCCCGACGTCGTGATCCTGGATCCGCCGCGCGCCGGCGCGGGCGTCGGAGTGACGCGGGAGATCGGCGGGCTGGCCCCTCGCCGCATCGTGTACGTCTCATGCAACCCGGTCACCCTGGCGTCTGACGTGCGTGACCTGCGGAGCAGGGGTTACGAGGTG
>Ga0209377_1002465_pt1 | contig 12077 bp, 8 predicted proteins | sample GraSoiAngelo_141_FD_185898 | JGI IMG/M metagenome (GOLD analysis project Ga0209377, IMG submission 185898) | Grasslands soil microbial communities from the Angelo Coastal Reserve, California, USA - 14_0929_12_40cm (SPAdes) (version 2) | ecosystem: Environmental > Terrestrial > Soil > Grasslands ...
GCCGCTGAGGCGGCGGTCGGCCTGGCGATCATCCTCGCGATCTATCGCCACAAGCAGACGGTCGACCTCCAGAACATCAATTTGCTGAAGGGCTGAAATGCCGAGCGCGCTGCAGCTCCTGTGGCTCGTCCCGGCGCTGCCGCTCGCCGGATTCCTGGCGAACGGAGTCCTGGCATTGCGCCGCCCCCGCGCGAAGCACGCCGTGTCGATCATCGGGGTCGGGGTGCTCCTGGCCGCCCTCGCGCTCGCCATCGTCATCGTCCTGGCCTTCCTCCGAGAGGGAACCCCGGGGCCGCTCGTCTTCCCCTACTGGGAGTGGATGCCCGTCGGGGATCTCCACGTGACGGTGGCGCTGCAGCTCGACCAGCTCTCCGCGGTGATGCTGCTCGTCGTCACCGGCGTGAGCTCGCTGATCCACGTCTTCAGCGTGGGCTACATGGGCGAGGATCCCGGGTACGCGCGCTACTTCGCGTACCTCAACCTCTTCGTGTTCTTCATGCTGGTGCTCGTGCTCGGGGCAAGCTTCCCCGTCATGTTCGTCGGCTGGGAGGGCGTGGGGCTCTGCTCGTACCTGCTGATCGGCTTCTGGTTCAACGAGCGGATCAACGCCGACGCCGGCAAGAAGGCGTTTCTCGTGAACCGCATCGGGGACGTCGGGTTCCTGGTCGCGATGCTCATGATCTTCGCGCACACGGGGTCCCTCGACTTCCAGCCGCTGTTCGCCCAGGCGCCGAAGCTCTTCACGCCGGGCGGGCCTGCCGTCACCGCCATCACGCTGTTGCTCTTCCTCGGGTGCACGGGCAAGTCCGCGCAGATTCCACTGTACACCTGGCTTCCCGACGCGATGCAGGGCCCGACGCCCGTCTCGGCCCTGATCCACGCCGCCACCATGGTGACGGCAGGCGTCTATCTCGTGGCCCGCTGCAACGTGCTGTACGCGCTCGCTCCCGTGGCGAGCGCCGTCGTGGCCGGGATCGGCGCGCTCACCGCCTTCTTTGCGGCGACGATCGCGCTCAAGCAGTGGGACATCAAGCGCGTGCTCGCCTACTCCACCGTCTCCCAGCTGGGCTACATGTTCCTGGGTGTCGGGTCGGGAGCGTACGCCGCTGGCATCTTCCATCTGGTGACGCACGCCTTCTTCAAGGCCCTCCTCTTCCTCGGCGCGGGGAGCGTGATTCACGCGCTCCATCACGCCTACCACGCCACGCACTCCCGCGAGGACGCGCAAGACATGCGCAACATGGGCGGTCTCGCTCGCCACCTGCCGTGGACGTCGACGCTCATGTGGGTCGCGACGCTCGCCATCGCCGGCATCCCGCCCTTCGCCGGATTCTTCTCCAAGGACCAAATCCTCAGCGCCGCCTTCTCCCTGGGCGACGTGCACCCGCTGTGGTACGTGTACTGGCTGCTCGGCCTGCTCACGGCGCTGCTCACCGCGTTCTACATGACGCGCCTGATGCTCTACACCTTCCACGGCCCGAACCGGACGGGCGAGCGGGAGTCCGCGCACCTGCGCGAGGCGCCCTGGGTCATGACGGGGCCCCTGGTCGTGCTCGCGGCGCTCAGCCTCGCGGGCGGCGCGCTCAACGTCCCCGCGCTGTTGCGCGGCCGTGAGTGGCTCGAGCACTGGCTCGAGCCGGTGACGGCCGTCGCGGCGCGGCTGCGCCCCGGCATCGAAGTGCCGCACGGCACCGAGTGGGCGCTGGTGATCGCCGCGGTGGCCGCGGCCGGGCTCGGGATCATCGCCGCGGTGCGGCTGCTCCGGCCGGAGGAGCTCGTCCCGGCCCGCCTCGCGCCGGCGGAGCGGGGCTTCGCACGCGTGCTATGGAAGAAGTGGTACGTTGACGAGATCTACGACTTCCTGTTCGTGCGGCCGCTCATATGGCTGTCGCGCGAGGTGCTGTGGAGGACGATCGATCTCGGCCTGATCGACGGCGCCGGAGTGAACGGCGCAGCGCGGCTATCGCGGGCGCTGGGCTGGATCGGGAGCCGCCTGCAGACCGGCCAGCTGGGCTTCTACGTGGTGCTGTTCGTGGGCGGCGTCCTCGCCGTGCTCTGGACGGCGGTCCGCTAGCCGATGTACGCGCGCTGGGTGCTGACCGCGCTGCTCGTCTGGCCCGCCGTCGCGGCCGTTGCGATTCTCATCGCGCCGCCGCGCTGGGCGAAGCACCTGGGCTTCGTGGCGAGCTTGATCGAGTTCGCTATCGCGGTCCCGTTGTGGTGGACCTTCGTGCCGTCGGGCGGGATGCAATTCGTCTGCGACGCGCCGTGGATCCAGGTGCCGCTGTTCGGGACGGGAGCGCCGTGGTCGATCCACTACACCGTCGGCGTGGACGGCATCTCCCTGTTCATGGTGCTGCTCACCACCTTGCTCGTTCCGCTCTCGGTGCTCGGCAGCTACAGCTACATCACCACCCGGGAGCGGGCGTATTACGCGCTGCTACTCGTCCTGACGTCGGGCATGATCGGGGTGTTCGTCGCCCTCGACCTGTTCCTGTTCTACGTGATGTGGGAAGTGATGCTCATCCCGATGTACTTCATCATCGGGGTGTGGGGCGGGGACAGCCGCCTGTATGCGGCGATCAAGTTCTTCATCTACACGATGTTCGGATCGCTGCTCATGCTCGTGGCCATCCTTGCGCTCGTCTACCTCGTGGGCCAGCGCACCGGAATCTTCTCCTTCGACTACTTCCACCTGATGCGGAACCTCGGTGACCTCGGGCCGCTCGCCTTCTGGCTGTTCGCGGCGTTCTTTCTGGCCTTCGCGATCAAGGTGCCGATGTTTCCGTTCCACACCTGGCTCCCTGACGCGCACGTGGAGGCGCCGACGGCGGGCTCGGTGATCCTCGCCGGCATCCTGCTCAAGATGGGGACCTACGGCTTCCTGCGGTTTGCGGTGCCGTTCTTCCCGGCCGTGGCACTCGCGCCGCCGGTCGAGACCGCCATCGTGGCGCTGTCACTCGTCGGGATCCTGTACGGCGGCCTCGTCGCCATGGTGCAGCCCGACTTCAAGAAGCTGATTGCCTACTCGTCGGTCGCGCATCTCGGCTTCGTCATGCTCGGGATCTGGGCGCTGACGCTGCAGAGCGTGCAGGGCGCCCTGCTCGTGATGATCAATCACGGCATCTCGACCGGCGCGCTGTTCTTCCTGGTCGGGATGATCTACGAGCGGCGCCACAGCCGGCTGATCGCCGCGTACGGCGGCATCGCGCGCGTCGTGCCCCTGTTCGCCGCGATCCTCACGTTCGTGTCGCTGTCGTCGATCGGGCTGCCGGGCACGAACGGCTTCGTCGGCGAGTTCCTCGTGCTGGTGGGCGCGTTCCGGACGCACCCCGTGGCGGCCGGCATCGCCGCCACCGGAGTGATCGTGGCGGCGGCCTACCTGCTCTGGGCCTTGCAGCGGGTGATCTTCAACCCGCTCGACAAGCCTGAGAACGAGAAGCTGCCCGACCTGACGCCGCGCGAGCTGGCGGTGTTGCTGCCGCTCGTCGCCTGCATCGTATGGATCGGCGTGTATCCGAAGCCGATCCTCGACCGCATGGAGCCCGCGGCGCGCCAGTTCATCGAGAGCGTGCGGCCGCCGGGGCCCACCGCCACCGCAATCGCGCCGTGATCCTCGACCTCTCGAGCTCCCGGGACCTGCTGCTCGCGCTCCTCCCGGAGCTCGTGCTCACGGCGTGGAGCTTGGTGCTGCTGCTCCTCATCGCCTGGCGGCACCGCACCGCGGCGGACCTGCGGTTCGCCGGCTGCGTGACGCTCGCCGCACTCGCGTCCACGGCTGGCGCCGTGTGGTGGTTGTGGTGGCACGCGGCCCGTGCCGCGCCGACGCCACTCGCAGCGATGATCGCCGTGGACGACTTCCGCTTCGTCACGGACTGGCTGTTCCTCGGCGCCGCCGCTTTGACGGTCCTGCTCTCCTTCAACTACCTGGAGCGCGAGCAGCTGCTCATCCCCGAGTACCACGCCCTCATCGTGTTCGCGACCCTCGGCATGATGTTGATGGGAGGCGGCGACGACCTGATCGTTGTCTTCCTCGGGCTCGAGCTGCTGTCGGTGTCGGTCTACGTGCTCGCGGGAATCAACCGCAAGAGCGCAGCAGGGGCCGAGGCGGCGTTCAAGTACTTCCTGCTCGGCGCCTTCGCCTCCGGCTTCCTGTTGTACGGCATCGCACTCGTATACGGCGCGACCGGGACGACGGGCCTCCGCGCCATCGCGGCCCAGGTCGGGGCGGGGGCCGGGGGCGGGGGCGGGGGCGGCACGATGCTGGCAATCGGGCTGGCGCTGCTGCTGATCGGGTTCGGCTTCAAAGTCGCCGCGGTGCCGTTCCACATGTGGGTCCCGGACGTGTACGACGGCTCGCCGACGCCGGTCACGGCCTACATGGCGAGCGGCGTTAAGGCGGCCGCCTTCGCCGCCCTGTTCCGCGTGCTGGGCGAGGCGTTCTCCGCGGTCGCGGCCTGGCACGAGATCGTGTGGTGGCTCGCTGTGGCCACGATGGTGGTCGGCAACTTGATCGCGCTGGCCCAGCGAGCCGTGAAGCGCATGCTCGCCTACTCCTCGGTCGCCCACGCGGGATACCTGCTCGTCGCGGTGGCGGCGGGCCCCGGGCCCGGCTCGGCGGCGTTCCTGTTCTACCTCGTCGCCTACACTCTGATGACGTTCGGCGCCTTCGCGCTCCTCGCCGCCAAGGGCCGCCAGGGCGAGCGGGACGTCCTGATCGACGACCTCGCCGGGCTCGCCACGCGCCATCCGTGGCTCGCCTTCGCCCTGGCGGTGTGCATGCTGTCCCTGCTCGGCTTCCCCGGCACGGCCGGCTTCATCGGCAAGTGGTACATCCTCGCCGCGGCGACGAGCGCGGGGCAGGGTGGGCTCGCGGCCGCGCTCGTCCTTACGAGCGTGATCTCGGCGGGCTACTATCTCCCCGTGATCATGGCGATGTACATGAAGCCCGAGCCGTCCGCGGAGGCGCACGTGGGAATGCGACTGGGGCGGCTGGGCTACGCCGTCGTGACGGTCTGCGTCGCCGGGCTGCTGTTCTTCGGCGTGCGCCCGAACCGTCTGCTTGACCTCGCGCGCACCGGCGGCGTGGCCGGCCCGGCTGCCCCCGAAGCGATCCCGGCCGCGCCGGCCGTCAGCGCCGCGCACGCACCCACGGCCCGCTGACGCGGGGCGCCGGAGGGCTCTCTGAAGCTCCCCGCCACCATCTTCCGGGAATACGACATCCGCGGCACCGTGGGCGACCAGCTCACGGCCGAGGTCGCGCAGGCGGTCGGCACGGCGTTCGCCACGGTTGCGTGGGAGCGGCTCGGCGCCGCACCGCGCATCGCCGTGGGGCGCGACAACCGCCCCTCGGGTGCGGCCCTGTCCGCCGCGCTGCGCGACGGGCTCGTGGACGGCGGGGCGATTGCGACGGATGTCGGCGAGCTGCCGACCCCGGCGCTCTACTTCGCGACCCACACGCTGGATGTGGACGGCGGCGTGCAGGTGACGGGCTCTCATAACCCTCCCGAGTTCAACGGACTCAAGTTCGTGCTGCGCGGAGAGGCGGTGTACGGCGCCGGGATCCAGCGGCTGCGGCAGATGCTCGAAGACAACCTCGCCGCGACCCGGGTCGGCGGCCGTCACGCAGCGCGCTCCGGCGTGCTGGCGCACTACCGCGACGCGATCGCGGCGAAAAACGGCCCGCTGCCCCGGAGGGTGAAGGCGGTGGTGGACTGCGGCAACGGGGTGACGAGCCTCCTCGCCGTCGAGACCCTGCGGCAGCTCGGCGCCGACATCGTGCCGCTGTTTTGCGAATCCGACGGCCGCTTCCCGAACCACCACCCCGACCCGACGGTGCTCGAGAACTTGCGCGATCTCCAAGCCGCCGTGCGGCGCTCGGGCGCCGAGCTGGGGATCGCGTTCGACGGTGACGGCGACCGCATCGGCGCCGTAGATGAGGCGGGGCGCGTCGTGTTCGGCGACCAGCTGCTCGTACTCTTCGGGCGAGACCTCGTCCGCCGGATGGGTCCGGGCCATGCCGTAATCTTCGACGTCAAATGCTCCGCCGTGCTCCCGCAGGAGCTCGCCCGCGCGGGCCTGAAGCCCACCATGTGGAAGACAGGCCACTCGCTCATCAAGGAGAAGATGCGGGAGCTCGGCGCCCCGCTCGCGGGCGAGATGAGCGGGCACATGTTCTTCGGGGGCGACTGGTACGGCTTCGACGACGCGCTCTTCGCCGCGGCCCGGCTGCTCCGCTACGTGGCCGAGCAGGGCGGCCCGCTGTCGCGCCTGCTCGCGGATCTCCCGCCCAGCGTGTCGACCCCCGAGATCCGCATCCCCTGCCCGGACGAGCGCAAGTTCGACGTCGTGGCGCGCGCCGCACGCTACTTCGCGGCGCGCTACCAGGTGTCGACACTCGACGGCGTGCGGGTCTCGTTTCCGGACGGCTGGGGGCTGCTCCGGGCGTCGAACACGCAGCCGGCCCTGGTGCTGCGCTTCGAGGCGGCGAGCGACGCCGCACTCCGCGCCTACCGGGTCGAAGTCGAAGACTGGCTCCGCGCCGAGGGCGTCGCGCCGTGACGCCGGCGCGGCGTCGGCGCGCCTTCGTCTGGGCCGCCGCCGCACTGGTGATCGCCCTCGTTGGCGGTCGCTGGCTCGCCATCGAGACCGCGGAGCGGGCCTGGGCCGCCACGGTGACGGGAGGCGATCTCTACCTCGCGGCCCGCGACCTCGCGCGGCTCGTCCAAGGCATCATCCTGCTCGTCTCGCTCACCTGGGGGATCGGCAACCTCTACATCGTGTACCGCGCCATCGGCTCGGTGCAATTACCCCGGCGACTCGGCGACCTCGAGATCGTGGAGGCGGTGCCGCAGCGGGTGCTGCTCGGCGGCACGCTGCTCGCGGGCGCGGCGTTCGGCCTGGTACTCGCGCTCGGCACGGGCGACTGGTGGCTCCAGGCCACGCTCGCCGCGCGGCCACCGCGCTTCGGGATCGCGGATCCCGTGCTGCACCGCGACCTCGGTTACTACGTCGCCCAGCTCCCGTGGGCCCTGACCTCCCAGGCGTACGCGCTCCTCGCGACGAGCGCGGCCACCGTGGTGGTGACGCTGCTCTACCTGGGCATCGGCTCGCTGCACTTTCGCCGCTGGCGCCCGGTGGCGAGTGCGCACGCGCGGCTGCACGTCGGCGTGCTGCTCGCCGCTCTGGCTCTGACGCTCTCCTGGGCCGGGGCCCTCGATCCCGCCGAGACGGTGGCCGGCCTGCACGGCGCGCTCGACGAGGCCGCGCTGCAGCTCCGGCTGCCGGGGGCAGGCTTCGTCGTCGCGCTCGGCATCCTCGTCGCGGTGGCGAGTCTCGTGTGGGGCCTGCGCGAGCAGTCCACGCTGCTCGTCGCCAGCTGGGGGGCCCTCCTCGCCACGTCGCTCGCGGTCTACCTCGTGCTGCCCGGCATCCTGCGCAGCGGGCGCGCGCCGGCCGCGGACGCGCTCGATCCAAGCCTGCTGGGCGAGCGGCGCAGGCTCGAGCAACTGGCCTTCGGGACCGAGTGGCTGGAGGAACGCGGCCCGCCCGGTTTCACCACGCCGGAGGCGGCCGTGGCTGCGCTGCCGGTCTGGGACGCGGATCGCGTGGCCGGCGTTGCGCGACGGGTGCATCTCCTCGGCCCGACGGGGACGGTCGCCACGGCCGCCTTGTCCCCGCACCGCCTGGGCGGCGGACGAGCCACGTGGCTCATCGGCGTGGCGCCGGACCTCGACCGGCTGGCTCGCACCCAGCCGCCGCCGCCCTGGACGGAAATCCATCGCGGCCCCTGGGCCCGGGCGGGCCGCGCCCTCGCCGCCGTGGAGGCGGACTCCGGGCTCGAGCTCGCGCCCGTGCTCGGGGGCGATTCGGTGACGTGGTTTGGAGAGGGTTTCGGCGAGTTCGCCGTCGCCGCCCCCGACACGTGGCCCCAGGCCCGCACGGCCGGCATTCCGCTCACCGCATGGTGGCGCCGCACCGCGCTCGCGTGGGTACTGCAGAGCCCCGAGCTCACGCGGGCGGAGACGGACGGCCTCGTGCTGCTCTGGCGGCGCGACGTCGCCGAGCGGCTGGGACGGCTCGCTCCGTTCGCGCACTTCGACGTTCCGGTCCCCGTGGTGGCGGACGGTGCGCTGTGGTGGATCGCCTACGGCTATGTCGGCGGGGAGGCCTTTCCGCTGGCGCGCCCGGTGGCGTGGGAAGGCCGGGGCGTGCGTTACCTCCGGGCGGCCTTCCTCGGCGCGGTGAGCGCGGCCACCGGCGAGACGCTGCTGTATCTCGCACCCGGCGCCGACTCACTCGCCCAGGCCTGGGCGCGGCGCTACGCACCGCTGGTGCGGCCGCTGGACAGCCTGCCGCCGAGCCTGCGCGGCCAGCTGCCGTACCCGCGCCTAGCGTTCCGCACGGCGGCCGCACAGGTCACGCGCTCGCGCTCGGACACGGTGGCCTGGACGCCCCGCCCGCGGGAGCCGTTCGACCTCGTGGCGCCAAGCCCTGTTGCGGGGGGGGCGGGCGCGACGCGGTTGTGGATGGCGCTCGGGTTCGAAGCGGGGCCGCGAGGCGAGGTGGCCGGCCTGCTCGCGGGCACGATCGCGGCCGCGGGCCCGCGACTGGCGCTGTGGCGGCCGAGCCAAGCGACACGTCTTCCCGGCTCGGTGCTCGGATCGCCGCAGACCGCGCCGGGCGTGCCGCGGCTGTGGCTCGCGGGCGGCGCGCTCGTGTCGGCGCAGGCGCTGTTCGCGCAGGCCGCGACCGATGGCGAGGCGCCGCGCGTGCAGAAGCTCTACCTCACCTGGGGCGACCGTGACGGGGAGGGCCCGACGCCGGCACAGGCGCTGCATGACCTGCTCGCGACGGGCGCCAGCCGCGCCGGCCGCGACACGTCCCTCGCGGCGCGCTGGGACGCAGCGCGCCGGCTCGCGGCGCAGGCCGATTCGGCGCTCGCAGCGGGCGATATGGAGGCATTCGGGCGCCTGTACGACGCGCTCAAGCAGCTGCTCGGCGTGGGCCGCCGTAAGCTTGCCCCACCCCTTGGCCCCCGCTAGGTTGCGGCCCCGTGATGCCAGGCACCATCGTCGTCGCGCTGGGGGGGAATGCCGTCGCCCCGCCGGGCGAGCGCCCCACGATCGCGAATCAATTCCGCCACACGCGCGAGAGCCTCGCGCCGATGGTCGACCTGGCCCGAGACGGCTGGGGGATCGTGCTGGTGCACGGGAACGGCCCCCAGGTGGGTGACGAGCTGGCGCGGAACGAGATCGCGGCCGACCAGGTGGAGCCGTTGCCGTTAGGCGTGCTGGTGGCGGGGACGGCCGGGTGGATGGGCTACATGATCCAGCAGTCGCTGCAAAACGCCCTGACGCGCGCCGGCATCGAGCGGCGCGTGGTCACGCTGATCACCCAGACGCTGTGCGACGCCAACGACCCCAACCTCCGCAACCCCACGAAGCCGATCGGCCACGCCCTCGACACCGTGGGGCTCGCCCGCCTGCGGGCGAGGGGCGTGCCCGTGGTCGAGGAGCGGCCGGGGCGATGGCGGCGGCTCGCGCCCAGCCCGCGCCCCGTGGCGATCGTGGAGCGGGAGATGGTGCGCCACCTCGTCTCAGCGGGGCACATCGTCGTGGCGTGCGGCGGCGGCGGCCCACCGGTCGACGACGACCCCAAGCTCGGCCTCGAGGGCATCGACGCCGTCGCCGACAAGGATCTGGTCGCCGCCATCCTGGGCCGGGACATCGGAGCGGACGTACTCTTGATCTTGACCAACGTGGACGCGGTGTTCCGGGCGTACGGCACGCCGCACCAGGAGCCGATCCGGCGCCTCGACCTGGCGCAGGCCGAGCACCTGCTCGCGGGCAAGGAGCTCGGGACCGGCAACATGCGCCCCAAGGTCGAGGCGGCCGCGGCCTTCGTGCGCGCGGGCGGCGAGCGGGCGGTCATCGCTCAACTGGCGCACGGCCTCGCCGCCCTGGACGGGAAGGCGGGCACGACGCTCGTCAGGGCAGGGCCGTGAACCTGTACGAATACCAGGCGCGTGAGATCCTGCGGCGCCACGGCATCCCGGTGCCGGACGGCGACGTCGCGACGACGCCGGACGAAGCGCGCGCCATCGCCCAGCGACTCGGCGGCCGAGTCGTCGTGAAGGCGCAGGTGCACGCCGGGGGCCGTGGCAAGGCAGGCGGGGTGAAGCTCGCCACGAACCCGACCGAGGCGGCGGCGCACGCCCGACAGATCCTCGGCATGACGATCAAGGGGCTCCCGGTGCGCAAGGTGCTGGTGGCGCCCGCGGCGGACATCGCCTCCGAGAGCTATGTCGGCATGATCGTGGACCGCGGGGCGCAGCGCCCCGTCCTGATGGTGAGCGCGGCGGGAGGCGTGGACATCGAGGCCGTGGCCGCACACACGCCGACGCAGATCCACCAGCTGGCAGTGGATCCGCGCTACGGTCTCCTGTCGCATCAGGCGCTCGGCCTCGCGCTCACGCTCTATCGCGACGTGGCCCAGGCCCGTGCCGCCGCCGACATCATGCAGCGGCTCTACACGGCGTTTTACGCCGTGGGCGCGTCGCTCGCCGAGATCAATCCGCTGGCGACCACACCGGACGGGAAGGTGATGGCGCTCGATGCCAAGATCGTTGTGGACGACAACGAGCTCGAACGGCGACCCGAGATCGCGGCGCTGCGCGATCCAGAGGCCGAAGCGGCCTCCGAGGTCGCAGCCCGCGAGGCCGGCCTGTCCTTCATCAAGCTGGACGGCACCGTCGGCTGCTGCGTCAACGGCGCCGGGCTCGCGATGGCCACGATGGACCTGGTCAAGTACTACGGCGGTGAGCCGGCCAACTTTCTCGACATCGGCGGCAGCTCGAATCCCCAGAAGGTCGTGGCCGCGCTCCGGATCATCACGGCCGACCCCAGCGTGCGCGCGATTCTCTTCAACATCTTCGGCGGCATCACGCGCTGCGACGACGTCGCGAACGGCATCGTCCAGGCCACGCAGCAGCTTCCCCTCAAGGTCCCCATGGTCATCCGGCTCACCGGGACGAACGAGCAGGAGGCCGTCGCGATCCTCACGCGCGCGGGCTATACGGCGCTCACCGACATGGACGACGCGGTGAAGCAGGCCGTCGCGCGAGCGCGGGGGAAGGCGGCGTGAGCATCTTCGTCGACCAGGAAACCCGCCTCCTGGTCCAGGGAATCACCGGCCGCGACGGCTCCTTCCACACGCGGCAGATGATCTCCTACGGCACGAAGGTCGTCGCCGGCGTGACGCCGGGGAAGGGCGGCCAGCTGTTCGACGGCGTGGTGCCGGTGTTCGATACGGTGGCCGACGCCGTGCGGGAGACGAAGCCGACCTGCTCGGTGATCTACGTCCCCGCCGCTGTCGCGGCGTCGGCGATCCTCGAAGCCGCCGACGCCGGGCTGCCGCTCGTCGTGTGCATCACGGAGGGAATCCCCGTGCTCGACATGACGCGGGCGCTTCCGTTCCTGCACGAGCACGGGGCTCGGCTCATCGGCCCCAACTGCCCCGGGCTGATCTCACCCACCAAGGGCAAGGTGGGAATCATCCCGGGGAACATCTGCAAGCCCGGGCGCATCGGCGTCGTGTCGCGCAGCGGGACGCTCACCTACGAGATCATCCACCAGCTCACGAGGGCGGGTCACGGCCAGTCGACCTGCGTCGGGATCGGTGGCGACCCCCTGATCGGCACCAACTTCATCCAGTGCCTGTCCGCCTTCGAGGCGGACCCGGACACCGATGCCGTCGTGCTGATCGGGGAGATCGGCGGCACGGACGAGCAGCAAGCCGCCGAGTTCGCGCAGCGCGGCATGACGAAGCCCGTGATCGGCTTCATCGCCGGCCAGACCGCACCGCCGGGTCGCCGCATGGGCCACGCGGGCGCCATCATCTCAGGCTCGAGCGGAACCGCGGCCGAGAAGATGGCCGCGTTCGAGCGCTCTGGAATCAGCGTGATGAAGCGCCCGGCCGACGTCGTGCCGCTGCTCGAGGAGCGGCTGTGAACCTGAGGGACGTGCTCCGCCCCGAGCACATCGTGGTGCCCCTGCGCGCCAGCACGGTGAAGCAGG
>Ga0209377_1002481_pt1 | contig 12024 bp, 10 predicted proteins | sample GraSoiAngelo_141_FD_185898 | JGI IMG/M metagenome (GOLD analysis project Ga0209377, IMG submission 185898) | Grasslands soil microbial communities from the Angelo Coastal Reserve, California, USA - 14_0929_12_40cm (SPAdes) (version 2) | ecosystem: Environmental > Terrestrial > Soil > Grasslands ...
TCAGAGCGCGTGCGTTCATCACGTGCCTGATCTTATCCCTGCTGATCACGAATGAGCTCATCGATGTGCTAAAATCTGCAGTAGATCGTCCTCGGCCGAAACAGGTGGAAAATGTGCGAATGGTGCAATTGCAAAGGACGCGTCCGGCGTTCCTGACTTTGTTTAAGAAGCCGACCATTCGGTTTTCGGATTCGTCCGATCGCAAACGTTCGGGACCATCGTTTCCCTCCGGTCACCTGACCACCAACAGTGTGATTGCTGTTTTTTGCACGCTGTTTTATCGACGCCGCGGCTGGCTCTACTGGTTCGTCGCCTTAGCGGTTGGTTATTCGCGAATTTATCTCGGCTCGCATTGGCCCAGCGATGTGATCGCCACATTTTTTCTCGGCGTTGGTGAATCACTGCTTTTGATCGCCCTCTTTGAGTCGATCTGGCGGATCGTGGGGCGCAAATGGATGCCGCAGCTCTTCGCGCGTCATCCAAGTTTGGTTGGTCATTCAAATGGTAGGGCGCGATCGCCAGGCGCACCGCAACCGTCCATATGAGCACGACGCGCGCGGTCTGGTTTTTCATCGTCGCGCTGACGGCGATTCGATTGTCAATGCTGGCAACGACTGATCTGGAATTCGACGAAGCGCATTACTGGATGTGGTCGGAGCGCCTCGCGCCGGCATATTTCAGCAAGGGGCCGGCCATTGCTTTTGTCATTCACGCCAGCACTGCGGTCTTCGGCTCGAATGAATTCGGAGTGCGCTTTTTCAGTCCTTTGCTTGCGGCAGGAACCAGCCTGCTCCTGTTTTATTTTGCGCGCCGTTTGTTCAACGCCACCGCCGGCCTGTGGGCGGTCATCGCGTTAAACGCTACGCCCATTTTCAACATTGGCGCATTCCTGATGACGATCGATGCGTTGTCGATTTTTTTCTGGCTGGCGGCAATGTTCACATTCTGGCTTGCTCTGGAAAAAAGTCCGCAGTTCTCCTGGTATTGGCCGCTTACCGGATTGCTGATTGGTCTTGGTTTTCTTTCCAAATACACGAACGCACTTGAACTTGTGTCGATTGTGTTGGTGCTTGCCCTGGCTCCGAGGCTTAGACAGGAATTCAAGCGCCCGGGTCTGTACTTATTGCTCGGCGTGTTCGCCGTTTGCACGGTGCCGCCGATAGTCTGGAACCAGCAACATGCCTGGGTCACGCTGGTGCATTTGCGATCGCGGGGAAGTCTCGAGCACGGCTTTGGTTTTCATCCGGCTGAGGTTCTTTCGTTTCTCGGCCAGCATTTTCTGGCCTACTCGCCATTTCTCTTCCTGGCCCTAGCCTGGGGCGTCATTGCAAGCTGGCGACGCGTCAATCAACAATTCAAGGTCCTGTTCTTGATGTGGTTTGGGTTACCGGTGTTTCTATTTTACCTGCTTCTCTCGTTAAACAAAGCTGCCGCACCAAATTGGGATGGACTGGCTTTTCTGGGCTTCGGACTTTTGGCAATTCATTTCTGGTGGGAAAAACTCGAAGCGGGCGTGACGTTACGGCTGGGCGCGGTCGTGGCGATACTGGTTGGGCTTACCATGAGCGTCGTCGCCCTGGACACAGATGTGCTGCGCGTGGCTGGGTACCAGTTCAAGCGAAGTGACCCAAGCGACCGGATGCGCGGATGGAAAAGCGCTACCGGCGCACTGGAAAAGATGCGTAACGATCTGGAAACAAAATTTGGGAAGAAACTTTTTTTAATTGCCGACGCTCGCGATCGCGCATCAGAGATTTCCTTTTATCTCCGCGACAAACGGGTGGAAGGCCCTAGTCATCCGCCGGCTTATATCCCCGAATCGCAGGACATGGTGAATCAGTTCTCGTTTTGGCCGCGCTACGACGAGTTCGTCGAATTAATACCCGGCATGCCGCGACCAGAGGGTGAAACGTACACCGAAGAGAACGGCATTAACCCCTTCGTCGGCCGCGATGCTCTGTTTATTCGGGCGGGCGAGAAAGAACACGTGCCGCATAATATTCGAGCCGCATTTCAGTCGACCGAGCCGGTAGGGACGATTGAAGTCTCGCGCTACGGAAAAGTAATACGGACGTGGCAGGTGTTTCTCTGTCGAAATTACCGGACACTCCCGTTATGAGAAGCCATTTCTACAAGCTCTCTAGATGGGTGATCCTGAGCGCAGCGAAGGATCACCCACAAGCTTCTTTGATCACGCTCAGAAAACAGCGTGGCACAAACTCCGTGGGTGAGGTCCCTCACTTCGTTCGAGATGCCGCGCGTTCAGTACGACATCGCGCATTGTTCACGAGCTGCCCATGACACAGACAATGAGCTCTCCGGACGTTTCCGTTGTCGTACCGGTCTTCAATGAACAAGAGAACATCCCCATTCTGCAATCGGAGCTCAGAGCAGCATTAACAGGGCTCGATTACGAAATCATTTTTGTCGATGATGGTTCGATCGATCGCACGGCCGAGCGAATCGAAGCCGCGCCGAATATTCGAGTAATTCGTTTCGAAAAAAATGCCGGCCAAAGCGCAGCGATCTATGCTGGCGTCCATGCAGCGCGCGGAGCGACTGTAGTTCTCATCGACGGCGATTTGCAAAATGATCCTGCTGACATTCCAAGGCTTCTTGCTGAAATTGCGCGCGGCGCCGATCTCGTCTGCGGCTATCGCGCGCAGCGCAGAGACACGCGCGTGAAGCGGTTGACCAGCTGGATTGCCAACGCGGTTCGCAGCCGCTTCACAAAAGACGGCGTGCGCGACACTGGTTGCACGCTCAAAGCGATGCGGCGCGAATGTGTCGGCGCGCTCGTTCCATTCAAGGGCATGCACCGTTTCATTCCCGCGCTAGTCAAAGGTGCAGGGTACCAGCTCGTAGAAATTCCCGTCAATCATCGGCCGCGTCGCTTCGGTCAAAGCAAATACGGATTGGGTAACCGCGCTGTGCGGGCGACACTCGATATGTTCGGTGTGCGCTGGCTGCTTTCGCGGCGATTGAGCTTTAAGATTCGCGAGTCGTAGGCCCTACTTGGTATCAAAACACGCTTGTCAACCTAGGCGCTGCCGCTAAGCTTGGCCTCCCGCACCGGGAATCCGCATGTCCTTGGCCAATTTACTTTCTGCCGAGCAAATCATCCCAGAGATGAAAGCAACGGAGCGCTGGGCGGCCATCGTTGAGTTGATCGATTTGCTCGTTGGCCTTGGCAAAATTAAATCGCCAGATCGCGACCCCATTCTTAGCGCGCTTAGACAGCGCGAGGAGACGATGAGCACAGGAATCGGGTTCGGCATTGCCATTCCACATTGTTCTTCCGACCGGCTCGACGAAGTCGTCGCTGCATTCGGAAGATCCACCACCGGCATTGAGTTTGATGCACTCGACAATGCTCCGGTGAAATTCGTCGTCCTTTTCATTGTGCCGAAAAATCAATTTCAGACGCACTTGCGCACATTAGCCTCCATTGCAAAGTTTCTGAACGACCGCTCGGTGCGCGAAAGTCTGGCCAGCGCAAAATCCGCCGACGAAATTTTGTCGATCTTTCACGATCGTTCGTAACTTGTAGCCGTCGACCTCTGGGGGACGCGGCGAGGGAAGCGGCTACAGTTTAGCCGATGGAAACCTTCCAGTCACTGCTTGCAAAAAAGCTTTCGAATGCTTTGAAAAACGCCGGTTTGCCTGACGCGGGCGAATTGACGCCTGCGTCCGATCCGAGGTTCGGCGATTACCAGACTAACGCCGCTCTTGTACTGGGGAAGCAGCGCGGCGAAAATCCGCGAGTTCTCGCGGAGAAAATCGTCGCACGGTTTGATACTGACGATCTGTGCGACGCGCCGGCGGTTGCGGGTCCGGGCTTCATCAACTTCACACTGCGCCCCAGCGCGGTCGCTGAAAAAACAGTGGAGGTGCTGCGGGACGACCGGCTCGGCATTGCTGAGGCAAAATCGCCGCTACGCGTCGTGATCGATTTTGGTTCGCCCAACGTAGCCAAACCCATGCATGTCGGTCACATCCGCAGCACCGTGCTCGGCGATGCCCTTGCGCGCATCGCGCAATTTCTCGGGCACGAGGTGATCCGCGATAATCACATTGGCGACTGGGGCACGCAGTTCGGGATGGTCATTTATGGTTGGAAAAACCTGCTGGATCGGCGAGCGCTTCAGCGTAATCCGTTGACCGAGATTGTCCGCATTTACAAGGAAACAAACCAACGAGCAACCAGCGATCCGGAAGTTCGCGAAGCCTGCCGCCAGGAGTTGATAAAGCTCCAGGCCGGCGACAGGGAAAACCTCGATATCTGGAACGAATGCGTCGCCTTATCAATGCAGGATTTCGAGCTTGTTTATAAATTGCTCGACATCCATTACGACATTCAATGCGGCGAAAGTTTTTACCACGATCGCCTGCCCGGCGTGGTAGAACGCCTGCTCAAATCCGGTATTGCGGAGATTAGCGAAGGCGCGGTCGTCGTTTTCTTCCGCGATAATCCCGAACTGGCCGATAAACCTCTGATCATCCGAAAACGGGACGGCGGCTTCAATTACGCCACCACGGACGTCGCCACCGTCGATTATCGGATCGACGATTTGAAAGCGGATGCGATTTGGTACGTCGTGGGCGCGCCGCAGATTTTGCATTTCAAGCAAATTTTCAATATTGCGCGGCGCGAAGGTTACACGGCTGATCTCCGCCATATCACGTTTGGCAGCATTCTCGGCGAGGACCGGAAACTCATGAAGACGCGGTCGGGCGAGAACGTGCCGTTGCGTGATCTTCTCGAGGAAGCCTGCAAGCGCGCGCGCAAAATCATCGAGGAAAAAAATCCGCACCTGAGCGACGACGAAAAGACTGCCATTGCCCAGAAGATCGGGATCGGCGCGGTGAAATATGCTGATCTCTCGCAGTACAGGATGACCGATTACATCTTCTCGTGGGATAAGATGTTGTCCCTGCAGGGAAATACCGCGCCGTATTTGCAGAACGCGTATGTCCGCATCCGCTCGATCTTTCGCAAAGCAGGCGAATCCGTGCCAAAGATCGACAAGCTGGTTCTCGCAGATTCCGCCGAAATTAATCTCGGCAAACGCCTGTGTCAGTTCGCCGAGACCGTTCCGCAAGTGTTGAACGATTTTCGGCCAAATATCCTGGCAAATTATCTGTTCGAGGTGGCGAACAGCTTCCACACATTTTACGAGGCCTGCCCGGTGCTGAAATCACCGGAACCGGCGCGCAGTTCGCGACTCGCTTTGTGCGATCTGACCGCTCAAGTCTTGAAACAGGGTCTCGGCCTTCTCGGGATCAAGGTGCCGGAGAAGATGTAAGACAACGCCGAACGCCCAACATCGAACGCTGAATCTCGAAATCAGACTCTGAATTTCGGTGTTGGACGTTGGACGTTGGGCGTTGGACGTTTGCTTCCTGCCGTGACAAAAACGCATCCGCGCATTCCAACCTGCACCTACCGGTTGCAATTCAATCGCTGGTTCACTTTTTCCCAAGCACGCGAGATCGTGCCCTATTTGAATGCACTGGAAGTTAGTGACGTTTACGCATCGCCCTATTTTCAAGCGAGCCCGGATAGCCTGCATGGTTACGACATCACTGATCATAACAAGTTGAACGCCGCAATCGGCTCGCGCGCGGATTATGATGCGTGGATTGCGCAACTGCACGAGCACTCGATGGGACAGGTTCTGGATTTTGTCCCGAATCACGTCGGCATCGCTGACTCGCGAAATCAGTGGTGGATGGACGTGCTTGAAAACGGTCGCAGCTCAAGGTATGCGCCCTATTTCGATATGGACTGGGAACCGCGGAAATTTGATCTGCGCGACAAAGTTCTTCTGCCAATCCTGAGCGACCAATACGGCCGCGTCCTTGAGCGCGGCGAGTTGCAGGTGCGTTTCGAAGAAGGAACGTTCTTTCTGCTCTATGGCGAGCGCAGACTCCCGATCGCGCCGGGAACGTATCGTTACATTCTCGAAATTGCTTTAAAAAATCTCGCCGGACACAAGGACGAAGATTTTTACCCGCAATTACAAAGCATTCTGACCGCGCTCGAATATTTGCCGAAACGCACCGAAGCTGATCCAAAGCGGATCGCAGAGCGCATTCGAGAAAAAGAAATCATCAAGCGACGCCTGGAGCGACTTTGTGCCGAAGCGCCGCAGGTGCAACAGGCGCTCGAAAAAGTGTTGGCGCAAATCAACGGAAAGCCGGGCGACGCACGCAGCTTCGACATCCTGGATGAATTGCTCAACGCGCAATCGTATCGGCTGGCGTCCTGGCGCGTCGCGGCCGAAGAAATCAATTACCGCCGTTTTTTTGACGTAAATGAGTTAGCGGCGATTCGGGTCGAATTGCCAAAGGTTTTCGATGCCGTTCACCGGCTTCTTCTGGATTTGGTGAGCACTGGCGCGGTGACAGGCCTGCGCATCGATCATCCGGATGGTCTTTACTTGCCCGGCGAGTATTTCGAAAAGCTCCAGCAGCGTTGCGCGAAAGCGCTTGGGATCGCGCTGCCTAAAGACGGGCGCGCCATTTACATGGTCGCAGAAAAAATCCTCACCGGCTCGGAAACATTGCGCAAAGACTGGCGCGTGCACGGAACCACTGGTTACGATTTTGCGAATCATGTGATGCAGTTGCTGGTCGATTCGTCGGCCGAGGCGGCGATCACGAAAACATTCCATCGTTTCATCGGTCACTCGGTTCCTTTTGGCCATCTGCTGTATGCGAAAAAACTGCAGGTGATGAAACTCGCGCTGGCGAATGACGTCGATGTTCTGGGCAACATGCTCGATCGGCTTTCCGAGCGGAGCCGCTGGTATCGCGATTTCACGCTCGAGGCGCTTTCGCGTGCCGTGCGCGAGACCATCGCCTGCTTCCCTGTTTATCGAACCTATCTCGCGCCGGGTCAGCCGGTGAGCGAAGAAGATCGTCAAATCGTCGAGCGCGCGATCAGCGCAGCAAAACGCCGTAACCCGGCGATAGATGAATCAATCTTCAATTATCTGCGGGACGTGCTGCTCTTTCGTTTCCAACCAAATCTCGATGCCGGCGGACGCGCGGCGCACACGCATTTCGTCTTAAAGTTTCAACAAACTACGGGACCCGTGATAGCGAAGGGGCTGGAGGATACGGTGTTTTACATTTACAACCGGCTGACAGCGCTAAACGAAGTAGGCGGCGAGCCGCAACAGTTTGGACTCAGCATTGAGGCGTTTCACGAGCGCAATCTGGATCGGCAACGCAATTGGCCGGCCACCTTGCTCGCGACCTCAACGCACGACACAAAACGCAGCGAAGACGTGCGTGCGCGAATCGTGGCGATTTCGGAAATCCCCGAGCTTTGGCGACGTTCGTTGCAACGCTGGCACGTAGCGAATCGCGGTTGGAAACGAATGATCAACGACTTGGAAGCGCCGGACGCGAGCGAAGAATATTTGCTGTACCAGACTCTGCTAGGCACCTGGCCAATGCAGGCAAACGGCGAACCGGAACCCATGCCGTCGCCGGAGTATGTCGAGCGGATTCAGGCCTACATGGCCAAGGCGCTTCATGAAGCGAAGATCAACACGAGTTGGATACAGCCAAACCTACAATGGGATGCAGCAATGCGGGATTTCATCGCGAAGATTTTGGATCCATCGTCGCGAAATAAGTTTGTGCCAATTTTGCTGCCGGTTGCGCAGGAGATTGCGCGTCTCGGCGCCATCAATTCGCTCACGCAAACATTACTTAAACTGACGTCGCCGGGCGTGCCGGACATTTACCAGGGCAACGAGGTTTGGGATTACAGCCTTGTCGATCCAGATAACCGGCGCGCTGTCGATTACAATCGGCGCCGCGACATGCTCCAAGCATTGTCGACCGCGACCCCCAGAAAATTGCAGACTTGGCCCGATGGCCAGATCAAGTTGTTTCTGATCCAGCGTGTGCTGCGATTTCGTCGCGAGCACGCTGACCTTTTCCAGCGCGGCGAATATCTACCGCTCCGCGCGAGCGGAACCTTTTCGGAATGTTGCGTCAGTTTCGCGCGGCGCCTCGTGAACAAATGGATTGTTGTGATCGCGCCGCGATTCTCTTCGCGCGTCGGTTTTCCGCTGGTCGACGAGCGGTGGAAAGACACGGTAATCGAATTACCCGAAACACTTTCGCTTGCACAGGCGCACGACCTGTTTACGTGCCGGCCTCTCCCTCTCCGAGATCGAAAAGTGAAGCTCGCGGACGCATTATCAATTCTCCCCTTTGCGGTGATCACGAGCTTGTAGCCGCTTCGCTGTGCGAAGCGCAGCGCTCGGTGAATGGTTCGCGGGAAAGGTGTCGCCCACAGGGCGACGGCTACAGGTTATGCACCGTGCATGCCGTGAAAAAGTTCAACCATCCATTGCGCGAAATTGCTCAGATTTGTCAGCAGATCCGCGCCAAAACTGGCAAAGGTGATCTGTGGCGACGCGAGAATCAGCATCGCGCTGAGCAACAACAGATTCATCAGATAGATCACGACGAGCGAGAAAAAAGTGCCTTGGTCGCTCAAATCGGTCTGGTTCTTTGGGATCATCCAGCACGTGAAGGTGAAATGGAACGCCCACGTCGCGCCGATGACGGCGTAAAGCAGGCGGCCGTATGGCTGCACATTTACGAATAGGCTGAACACTCCGTAAGTGCCGATGGCCAGAATGCTGTAGAGCGGAAAAAAATAAGGCGCCAGCGCGATCCAGAAGTTGGCCTTGCTCGTGACGACATGGCCGCCGTCACGGCCAACCCGAAACCGGCTCACGCGTCCGCCCATCAACCAAACCCAGAGTGCGTGGGTCAGTTCGTGTCCGAAGACATAAATTACGATTGGGCGCGGAAGACCGAAAAAAGCGATCAGCCAAAGGACTGCCCCTAATGAAAAGAACCAGAATTCTTCGCCTGCCCAGAGCCGTTGCGTCATAGTCGCGCGCGCGAACGCAGTGAAAAATGTCTGACTCAGAATCGCGCAGATCGGCAGCAAGAAAATCGCAAAAACAAATTTCACCCATCGGGTCGGCACCAGCAGCGGTTCCGAAGCAGCGATGACGCTTCTTGATGTCGCGCGCGCAACGCTTCGGACAACCTTCCGGCTGCGTTCGGACTTACGCTTTCCGCGATTGTTCTTTGATCTTTGCTTTAGTGCAGCCAAAGTTGACCGCAGATTAGGCGGATTTCAGCAGACAAAAGCAAGACCGAACCGCGGATGGCGCGGATGACTTAAACTCTGGCGAGCACAGGCCGCTGGCCTGTAGTTTCCGGCAGTTTGCCGTAAACCGAGAACATCGCGGTCAAGCCCTCCCCATGTAGGCGCCGGTGCGCGTATCAATCTTGATCGTCTCGCCTTCCTTGATGAAAAGCGGAACGTTGATTGTCTTTCCGGTTTCCAGCTTTGCGGGCTTGGTGACGTTGCTGGCGGTGTCGCCGCGGACGCCTTCCGGTGATTCAACCACCTTCAGACTCACCGAAGCGGGCAACTCAACCTGCACCGGTTTGCCTTCTGCGTAGAGAACCTGCACGGAAAGATTTTCCACGAAGTAATCTTTCGCGTCGCCGATCAGGTTTTCTTGTAACGTGATGGTGTCGTATGTCTCGGGGTCCATGAAATGGTATCCGTTGCGGTCCTTGTAACTGAATTCGAGCTGCTTTCGCTCGATCTCGACCAGCTCAACCTTATCGGTGGAACCAAAGCGGACATCGGCGCTCTTGCCGGTGTTGATGTAGCGGATGATCGCCTGGACGAACGCACGCAAATTCCCCGGCGTGCGGTGATGCACTTCGAGGACAATGGCAGGGTTGCCATTGTATTTGATGGCCATTCCTCTGCGAAGATCGTTGGCGGCAAGCATGGAAAGAAGTGATCGGCTAAAACGTTACAACGTTAGCGCTGAAACGCTGAGAGGGGACGCGGAGTTTACGCGCGTCCGGCGTGAACGCAACCCTCTGGGTAGCGCACGCGTCTCGCGTGTTGGCGAGCGCGTCCTCGCGATCGCGGACTTTCGCTGAGAGTACTCCTTCGTCCGTCGAACGGATTCCCAAAAAGATTGTTTCGGCGTGACGCCGAAACCAGCACGCGAGACGCGTGCGCTACCCAAACGGCCGCAGCGTCGCCTATAGCAGCTTGAGCCGCGTCAGGTCCTGTGAATCGACAATGCCTACGGGCACGTTGTCGTCATCGACCACAACTAGGTCGTCGATACGATGGCGTTCAAGCAGATTAAGCACCTCGACGGCGAGTTTGTCCTTGTGCACCGTGACCGGATTCAACGTCATGAGATCTGCCACCAGTCGTTCGCCTATCCTTGAATCAGATTGAAAATGCCGAACGAAATCGCCGTGTGTGAAAATGCCCAGTAATTGCTGATCTTCGTCAGTCACAACCGCAGCGCCGGCGCGTACGCTAGTCATTGCTTTTAATACGTCACGGATCGGAGCAGCGGTAGAAACAATCGCCATCGCCTCGCGCGGCCGCATGATTTGATGCACGCGCATAAGCATGCTGCGCCCGATCATTCCGCCGGGATGAAACTTCACGAAATCTTCCTTCCTAAAGCCACGCGCCTCGAGCAACACCATTGCCAGCGCGTCGCCCAGCGCCAGCATCACCGTTGTGCTCGAAGTCGGTGCCAGGTTCAGCGGGCACGCTTCCTGTTCTATGTTTACGTCGAGACAGAGATGGGCGTTTTGTGCGAGGACTGATTTTGGATCGCCGCACATCGCGATGATCTTCACTTGGAACCGGGCAATAGCTGGCAAAATCCGAACAATTTCTTCCGTCTCACCGCTCGCGCTCAGGGCCAGCACCACATCGCCGTCTGCGATCATGCCGAGATCGCCGTGCAACGCGTTTGACGAGTCGAGCACCACCGCGGGCGAACCGGTGCTGGTGAGAGTGGCCGCGATCTTTGCGCCGATGTGCCCGGATTTTCCGACGCCCACAACAACGACTTTGCCGCGGGCATCCACCGTTTCCCTGACGAGCTCAACAGCGCGGGAGAAACTTTCGTCCAAGCGCTCCCGGAGTCGTTTGAGCTCAAAAATTTCTATATCCAGGACACGTCCGGCCTTTTCAAGGTAATCCATCGAAGTATATAATGTGGGCAGGGCGTAGTGATGGGCAAGAATTTGCACGTGTCGAACGAAAGGAAAAACATGAAAACAATCACTATTGCAATCGCGGCAGCGCTGATGACGACCGCTTCGGCGCAAGAATTCAGAGCGCCAATCGGTCCGCAAAAACCGGTGCGAGCGATGGAGACGCCGCCGCCTCTCTTAAAACGTCCCGAGGTCACCGGAGTTGTCCCGCGAGGATTTAGCGACGGCCGTAATCCGCTCCAGATGCTCAACCCATGGGCGCCGCCCCGCTACGGTACCTGGGTGGAGAGCACGTCGTTCGACCCGAATCACCCCGGAAAATGGAACGGGATTAAACTCTTCGAGATCGTCTTTTGATATTCGGAGATAGCTGTTTCGGCAGAGAGGCTTTCGATCCTCTCATGCACGCTTAGCAACTAAACGTGCTTTGGTCCGTGCTAGCCGCGATTTACCTTTGCTCGACCTGGGCAAAAAATTTTGCGAGTTGCGAACGTATCGCTTGAAACGAAAGCCGCTCCAGTGCGCGCTCCTGCGATCCGGCAACGATTGCAGCGCGTAAATCGGCGTTTTTCAACAGATCGAGCGCTATTGAAGCGATTTCGTTAATTGTGCGGCCTTCGCCGCAAGTTTTCGGAAACGCAATTCGTTCGATTGCGCCGTCGCCGCCCACGCACGGAATTCGGCAGAGAAGAGCGTCGCCCGCCACCTGGCCTGGCACATGACTTCGGTCAAGTTGCAGCACGATCTTATGCCGCGCTACATCGCGCAAATAGTCCGCGTAAGATTTCCATTTCTCGATCAGTCGAAGTTTTCCCTCGGGAAACTTTAGCTCGTCGAGCAAGCGGCGGGCTTTGTATCCATCCAGATTAACGAGCGTGACCGGTTCACCTGTCGTTTCGCAAAGCTGGCGCGCGACCAGCAGCGCCG
>Ga0209377_1002482_pt1 | contig 12017 bp, 9 predicted proteins | sample GraSoiAngelo_141_FD_185898 | JGI IMG/M metagenome (GOLD analysis project Ga0209377, IMG submission 185898) | Grasslands soil microbial communities from the Angelo Coastal Reserve, California, USA - 14_0929_12_40cm (SPAdes) (version 2) | ecosystem: Environmental > Terrestrial > Soil > Grasslands ...
CGGCGCCACGACCACACATTGCGCACGTTGCCGTAGTCGGCGACGAAGTAGATCTCGTTCGCGGAATCGCCGAAGCGCGGCGAGTGCTTGACCGCGCGGTCCGAAACGAGCACCGACGATTTGCCCTCGGCGATTTCCACGAGCGACCAGCGCTCGTTGCGCAGGCTCGTCACGACGACGCTCCCGCGCATGCCGGCAATCCCGGTGAGCGCCTCGCCGGGCGCGGCGCGGTAGAGCGGGCGCTCGAAGCCGCCGCGCGAATTCAGCAGGACGACTTCCGCCTCGCCGCGCACCACCCGGATCGCCGCGATGCGTCCGTCCTCGAGCGGCGCGGCGAAGCGGAAGCGGCCGCACTCGGTGAGCCGCTCGAGGCGCCCGCCCGGACCGAGCCGATACAGATCGAAGTAATAGTTGTAGTTGCCGCAGATCTCCGGCTTCGAGAGCAGCAGGTCTCCGTCGGGCAACGCCGCAAGCCGCGTCCCCGGCTCGACGTTGCGGACCGCCTCGACGTCCCCGCCCAGGGTGTGGCGCATCAGCTTGGGAAGAGTGTAGCCGTCTCCCTTCACGTACCAGCGGTCTCCCCGGGACGTGCGAAGAGGGCTGGCAATCGACCAGGCGCGGACAAGGATCTCTCCGCCCTCGTCGGGCTCCTTGCCGGGCTCCGCTGGTTTCTCCGCAAAGCGCGCGTTCAGCCACTCGTGGTATTCGAGCCACAGCTCGTCCATCGCCTTGCCGGTGACGAACCGCGGCGTGCTGTGAACCCGGAACGGAAACCAGCGGCCGCTGTAGGTCTCGACATACTTGGGAATCGCCTCAGGCCCGTAGCGCTCGGTGAGGAAACGGAAGAAATAGCCGCCGTATAGATAATCCCGGTTGAGCGGAAAGCCGCGTCCTTCGGCGTTCACCTCGCGGAGCGAGCGCAGTCCGCGCGTGCTCTCAGCGCGCATCATCCCCTCGAAGTGGCTCTGCCCCAGCCGCCCGTAGCCCTTGTTCCAATCGGACTCGGAATACACCGCGAGGCCTTCGATCATCCAGTTGGGTTCGAGCAGGTTTGGAAATCCGCTCGGAAACAACACTGTGAAAGGGAGCGGCAGAACCAGATAGCGGCCGAAGATCCGCCGCAGCACGCCCGCCGGGCCCCGCGCCTGGTCGAGGTGAACGATGTGCGTGAACTCGTGCGTGAGCACGAACTCCAGCCACTCGCGGTTCTGCAGCAGCTCGCCTTCGTCGGGAGGCGACAGGATGATGCCGATGAAGTTGAACGGGTACGGCGAAGCGTACCCGTTCGAAAAATCAAGCGAATCGAGCACCACGATCTGAGTGCGCTCTTCGGGCTTCCACTTCAGCCAGCCGGTGACGCGCGGGTAGACGGTCTCGGCGACCTGCGCCACGACCTCCGCCTGAGACCGGTAGTGATCGGCGAAATGCACCGAGAAATGCGCGGTGTCTAGCGTGCGCCAGCGGAGCGAAGGATCCACGAACTGCGCCTCGGCGCTGAGCCCCCACACGAGCAGGACCGCTGCCCCGGCGTGCAATAGATGTTTCACGTCGCTCGCAAATATTCGATGCCACCGGATGATACCGGATTGCACTACAATTGCCGCCGCGCCCAACGCGCTTTGGATTCCACATGGACCTTCGACGGCTCGGCCTCCTGATCCTCGCGCTCGCGTGCCTGCCGCAGGCGCGGGCGGCACCTTTCGCCTACGTTCCCAACGAAAGATCGGGCACGGTGTCAGTGATCGACACGGCGAATGACCAGGTCGTGGCCACCATCAAGACCGGCGGCAAGCCGCGCGGCATCGCCGCGACTCCCGACGGCCGGCGGCTGTACGTGAGCGACCAGCCGAGCGGCTCGCTCCTGGTCGTGGATCTCACGGCGCGCGAAGTATCGGAGCGGATCCCGGTAGGAAAATCGCCCGAAGGCGTGGGAATCTCGCGCGACGGCGCGTGGATCGCCGTGGCGGTGGAGGAAAACAACAGCGTCTCGCTGATGCGCGCCGAGGCGCCGCGCGAGGCGACGAGCGTGAGAGTCAGCGGGCAGAACCCCGAGCACGCGGTGTTCAGTCCCGACGGCAAATGGCTGTACGTCAGCGCCGAAGAGGGCGCGACGATCGACGTGATCGACGTCGCGAAGCGCAGCGCGGTCAAGTCCATCAAGGTGGGAGAGCGACCGCGCGGCATCGGCTTTCTTCCCGACGGCAGCCGCGCCTACGTCGCGGCGGAGAATTCCGACCGCGTCTACGTGATCGACTGCGGGCGCGCCGAGGTTATCGCCGTCATTGCCGCGGGCAAACGCGCCAACGGAATCGCGGTGCGCCCCGACGGCAAGCTCGTGTTCGTCTCGAACGGCGGCGACGCCTCGGTTTCTGCGATCGACGTCGCCTCCGGAAAAATCACCGCGACCGTTCCCGTCGGCCAGCGTCCCTGGAACATGGCGTTGACCCCCGACGGGAAAAAACTCTACGTCGCAAACGGCCGCTCCAACTCCGTGTCGGTGATCGACGCCGGGGCGATGACCCCGTTGCGCGACATCCCGGTGGGCGAAGCGCCCTGGGGCGTGGTAGTGCGCTAGAGCTATCGCGCGACGCCGGCCTTGCGGAGCAGCTGCTCCGTTTCCTTGTGTCCGCCCTCGACCGCCATCGCGAGCGCGGTCTTGCCGCGGTTGTCGCGCGCGCTCGCGTCGGCGCCGCGCTCGAGCAGCAGCTTCACTGTGTCCGTGTGGCCGTAGGCCGCTGCCCACATCAACGCGGTGAGGTCGTTGCGATACGCGGCGCGGGGGCTCTCGCCATCGGCGAGCAGCACCTCGACCACCGCGGTGCACCCGAGACCGGCGGCGTAGACCATAGCTGTCTTCCCGACCCGATCGGCCGGCGCGCGTTCCGCGCCCTTTTGCAGCAGCGTTCTCACGAGATCCGCGTCACCCGAGAAACTCGCGGCCATGAGCGGAGTCACGCGCGAAAGGTTCGCGAGATTCACGTTCGCGCCCCTTTCGACGGCGAGGCGCGCCATGTCCCCGTTGCCGTTCTTCAGCGCGATCAAGAGCGGCGTGTCGCCCAGGCGGTTGCGCGAGTTCACCGCCGCGCCCCCCTCCAGCAGCCGCTTCGCCAGGGCAAGGTCGCCTTGCCGCGCCGCAACAAGAAGCTGGGCGTTGGAGGAAAGATCCTGCGCGCCCCCGGAAACGGGGGCGAGAAGGCAAAGGGACAGAGCCAAGCTGCGAATCAACGTCTTTCTCCGGAGTCAGGTCGGTGGCGCGCCCGGCGATTGCCACCTTGCCTGATCGTACCTTTGTTCCTATAGTAACTATCTGTCCCGGCTCACGCCACGGGCCGTCTCGGCAAATCTGAACAACACTCGACAATCGCAAGGAGGATCCATGCGCACCCGTCTCCGTTTCTTCATTGCCGCGAGCCTGTGCTCGCTCGCATTCGCCAGCGTTCAGGCCCAGGAGGTCAAGGGCGGCGCCACCACTACCGGAGCGCCGATGTCGCCGTCGCTCGTGCCCGTGACGCAGGCGATGCTCGACGCCGCCGCCGGCGACGGGCTGAATCATCTGCATCCAAACAGCAATTACGAGCAGACCCGTTACTATCCCGCGACGCAGATCGGCGTGGGCAACGTGGACAAGCTCAAGGCGGTGTTCACGTTCCAGACCGCGGTGCTCGAGTCGATGGAAACCTCGCCGCTGGTGGTGAACGGCGTGATGTTCCTCACCACTTCGTTCAACCACGTCTACGCGATCGACGCGGTGACCGGGCGCGAATTCTGGCACTACAAGCACAAGATGGGGCCGATCACCACGTTCTGCTGCGGCCCGAACAACCGCGGCGTCGCCGCGTACGAGGGCATGCTCTACATGGGCACGCTCGACGCGAAGCTCGTTGCGCTCGACGCCAAGACGGGCAAGGTCGCCTGGGAGGTTCAGATCGCCGACCCGGAGAAGGGCTACTCCGAGACCATGGCGCCGACCGTGGTGGATGGCAAAGTGCTGATCGGCACCAACGGCGGGGAGTACGGAATCCGCGGTTTTGTGAAAGCGTTCGACGCGAAAAGCGGCAGGCTCCTGTGGACGTTCTATACGATTCCCGACAAGGGCCACGAAGGCGTGTGGGCGGAGAACGACGCAACCGGCCGCAACATGAAGCGGGACATTGCTGCGGAGAAGAAGCAGTTCGCCGCGAAGGGCGGCGGTTTCTACCAGACGCTTGGGGGCGGCGTGTGGATGACGCCCGCGGTCGACCGCAAGACCAAGACGGTGTTTTTCGTCGCCGGCAATCCCTCGCCCGACCTCTACGGCACGGAGCGCCCGGGGGACAACCTGTACACGGACTCGATGGTCGCAGTCGACCTGAACACCGGCAAGTACAAGTGGCACTTCCAGTACGTCGCGCACGACGTATGGGACCTCGACGCCGTCAGCCCGCCGATCCTGACGCAGGCGAAGGACAAGGACGGCAAGATGGTCGACGTCGTGATCCACGGCGGAAAGACCGGCCACATCTACGTGCACGAGCGCGGAACAGGCAAGCTGATCCGCTTTTCGGAAGCGATGATCCCGCAGGAAAACATGTGGGTGCTGCCGACCGCGAACGGCGCGCGCATGTTGCCGGGCGCGAACGGCGGCGTCGAGTGGTCGCCGATGGCCTTCAGCCCGAAGACGCGCCTCGCCTACGCGCTCAACCTGCATCAGCCGATGACCTACCACGTGGAGGCCGCGAACTACCCGGGCGGCAGCAAGCTGTGGCTCGGCGGCGCGTTCAAGGCGATCCCCAGCGAGAAGCAATGGGGACGCCTCTCGGCGGTCAACATCGATACGGGCAAGGTGGCGTGGAAGTACGACACCGAACAGCCCTTGATCGGCGGCGCGCTCGCCACCGCCGGGGGTCTGGTGTTCTTCGGCGAGGGCAACGGGTTGTTCAAGGCGCTGGACGCGGCAACCGGAAACCTGCTGTGGCAGTACCAGGCCGGAGCCGGCGTCAACGCCCCTCCCGTGTCCTACATGGTGAAAAACAAACAGTACGTCGCCGTTGCCGCGGGCGGAAATACGCAGCTCGACTTCAAGCGCGGCAACAGCGTGGTCGTATTCGCCCTGCCCTGATCCCTGCGCCCCTCAAAGGCCGCCCTCGGGCGGCCTTTTGTTTTCCTGCCTTGATTCGATGAAGCGAGCTCTCGCCTCGGGACTTCTCTTCGCCCTCGTTTCGGCGGCGCACGCCGATCTCGCCGCCGGCAAGCGCAAGGCCCAAGCCTGCAGCGCCTGCCATGGCGCCGACGGCAACTCGGCGATCGCCCAGTTTCCGGTGCTGGCGGGCCAGACCGCCCGGTATATCTATCTTCAGCTGAAAGACTTCAAGGAAGGCCGGCGCAGCGAACCCGCGATGGCGCCGTTCGTCGCGAAGCTCTCCACCCAGGACATGCTCGATCTCGCCGAATACTTTGCCGCGCAGAAACCGAAGCCCATCGCCTTCAAGGCGGACGCGGCGCGCGTCGCCCGCGGCCAGAAGAAAGCCGAAGAGGTGTTGTGCACCATGTGCCACCTGGGAGGATTCTCCGGGCAGAACGAGATCCCGCGTGTCGCAGGCCAGCACCCCGAGTACGTGATCAAGCAGCTCAAAGCCTTCAAGGCGCGCACGCGCACCAACGATGCCGGCAACATGACCAGCGTCGCCCAAACCATCTCCGAGCAGGACATCGAGGATCTCGCGCATTACATCTCGAGCCTGGACTAGCGGCCCGATGCGAAAGCGGTATTTCACCGGCGCGTCGCTGATCCTGTCCCTGGCCGGCTTCGCCCTCGCTCGAGGCGCCCCCTGCGCCGAGAATCCCGCAGAGCAGCTCGAGACCCCCGCGGTCGAGGTGATCGGCGTCACGCCCCTGCCCGGCCTCGGCGTTCCCGCCGCGCAGGTCCCCGCGAACGTCCAGGCGGTCACCGGGGCGGAGATCATGCGGCAGCATCCGCTCAGCCTGCCCGAATTCATGAGCCAGCGCCTCTCCGGCGTGAACGTCAACGAAAACCAGAGCAACCCTTTCCAGCCCGACATCAGCTATCGCGGTTTTGCCGCATCGCCCCTGCTCGGCACGCCTCAAGGGATCTCGGTGTACCAGGACGGCGTGCGCATCAACGAGCCTTTCGGCGACACGGTGAATTGGGATTTGATCCCGACAGCCGCGATCTCGACGATCAACCTCATCCCCGGCTCGAACCCGCTGTTCGGCTTGAACACGCTGGGCGGCGCGCTGTCGATCCGCACCAAGAGCGGCGCGCAGTATCCGGGAACGGCGGCAACGCTCTACGGCGGATCCTTCGGCCGACGCGCGGCGGAGGCGCAGCACGGCGGCTCGCACGGCGAGCTCGATTATTTCGTGAGCGCGAGCGGATTTCGCGAGGACGGCTGGCGCGTGCAGTCGCCTTCCGACGTGCGCCAGTTTTTTTCCAAGCTCGGCTGGGAGGACGGCACGACCGACATCGATTTCAGCATCACCCACGCCGATTCCGACCTCTGGGGAAACGGGCTGCTGCCGCAGAGCATGCTCCGCGCCGACCGGAGGCAGGCCTATACGCTCGCCGACAACACTCGCAACCGGATGACGCTCCTCACTCTCAACGCGACCCGCTGGCTCGCGAGCAGTCTCCTTGGGTCGGGCACGGTGTATTACCGCGAGAGCGAGAAGAGCACGGTCAACGGCGACGTCAACGAAATCAGCGACCCGCGCAACAACGTCGTCCCCTACGAGGACGGCGACCCCAACGCCTCCTCGGTCAATCGCACCCGCACGAGCCAGCGCGGCTACGGGTTTTCCGTGCAGGCCGCGCTCACGAGCAATGAGCGGCCGGGACGAAGCAATCTCGTGATCGTGGGCGGCGGCTACGACCGCAGCGCGAGCGACTTCCGCCAGAGCTACCGCCTCGGTGGTTTCAACCCCGACCGCAGCACAGCGCCCACCGGCGCGGAGACCGAGATCGTGAACCTGGACGGCGGAACCTCGACGGCCAGCCTGTTCGTCACCGATACGCTTTCGCCCGGCCCGCGATGGCACCTCACCGGGAGCGCGCGCTACAACCTCACGCGGGTGCGCACGACGGACGGACTTTCGCCGCCTCTGCCTCCGCCCGCTGCGGGATTGGGAAACGACCTGAGGTTCGCGAAATTGAACCCTGCCGCTGGCGTGTCGTACGCGCCCGAGGGCGCGCCCGGCTTCTACGCCGGCTTCAGCCAGGGCAACCGCCCGCCTTCGCCGGTCGAGCTCGGCTGCGCGGACCGGAACAGTCCCTGCAATCTGCCGAACGCCATGACCTCCGATCCGCCGCTCAAGCAGGTCGTGGCGCGCACGCTCGAGGCCGGAGCTCGCGCGCGGACGGCTTCGGGACTGCGTTGGAATGCGACGCTGTTCCGCACCATGAGCTACGACGACATCCTGTTCGTGAGCTCCTCGGCGAGCTCGGGGTTTTTCACGAACTTCGGAAAGACGCGCAGGCAAGGCCTGGAAGCGGCTCTCGAGCGCTCGCAGGAGAAATTCTCCTGGGCGCTCAACTACAGCTTGATCGACGCGACCTACCAGTCGTCCGCAGTGCTGTTCTCCCAGGCGAACAGCAGCGCGGACGCGAACGGCGATATCCAGGTTTCGCCCGGCGACCGCATACCCGGGATTCCGCGGCACCATCTGAACGTCGCCGCGAACTACGATCTGACGGAGAGGATTACGGTCGGTGCCGGCGCGGTGGCGGTGTCTCCGCAGTTCGCGCGCGGCAACGACAACAACCGGCATCAGCCCGACGGGGTGAATTACCTGGGACCGGGCGAGATCGCCGGCTATACGATCTTCAACATGAATCTCGACTACAAGCTCGATCGCGGCCTGCGGGCGTTCGCAAAGCTCTCCAACGTCTTCGACCGGCGTTATGCAAGCGCCGGCGCGCTGAGGCAGAATTTTTTTCCGGGCGGCAACCTGGCGGCGCCGGGCGCCCAGGTCAACGAGACCTTCTACGCACCGGGCGCGCCGCGCGCCCTTTGGATCGGGATACAGCTCGTGCCCGACGCCGCAGGGGGCAGGCAGAGCCGCGAAGCGCGGGCGAGCCGCGATTGACACTCCCTCGAACCCCGGCTTATCGTTGCCGGCAACGACAGGAGGCAGTCGCCATGCCCTTTCCCGGTAGATCCGCTCTTGCGATTCTTTTCTGCGGCCTGCTCTCGGCGACTGCGGCGCAGGCGCAGCGCGCCAGCCCGCAAGGATTCCCCGATGCGCCCGGAAAAGAAGTGCTCGTCGGCAAATGCTTTCAGTGCCACGCCCCGACGATGTGGCAGGACCACCGGCAGGACCGCAGGGGCTGGGAAGGCGTGCTCTACCGCATGGTCGGGCGCGGCGCCCTCTGGACGGAAGACGAAATAAGGACCATGGCCGACTACCTCGCAGCGGCATACGGGCGGCAGGCGGCGGCATCGAAATAAGAGCGCGGGCTAGGGAGGGACTATGAGAGAGCTGGTCGCACGATATCTGTCGCGCTCGATTTCACGGCGCGGTTTCCTGAAGGGCCTGACGACCGCCGGAATCTCCCTCGCCTCGGCGGAATCCATCCTGGAATCGCTCGTCCCGATCGCCCACGCCCAAGAGGCGCGGGGCATCGCTCCCGAGGCGATCAAAATGGTCGAAGGAACGGGGGCGGAATGCTTCGCCGAGCAGCTGATCGCTTCCGGCGTCAAATACGTGTTCGGCAACTCGGCGAGCGAGGATGCGCAGTTCTACGAGGCGCTGGTCGACCGGCCACAGCTCAAATACATCCTCACGCCGCACGAAGGACCGGGGGCAGCGATGGCCGCGGGCTACGTGAAAGCCTCCGGCGAGCCGACCATCGTGATGCAGGCCGCGGTCGTGGGCCTCGTCAACGCCATGGGGCAGATGTTCAACGCGTTCAAGGAGCAGACGCCGCTCGTTTTCTACAGCTACCGCACCGACCAGACGCGCCGAGCCGGGCGCGACGGCTTCGAGGAAGTGGCCAATCAGGAGCAGATCGTGCAGCCGATGACGAAGTATTCGTGGCTTGCGCGCCGTGCCGAAATGATTCCGGAGACCGTCCGGCGCGGCTTCAAGGCGGCGTGGACGCCGCCTTACGGGCCGACTTACGTTTCCTGGCATTCGGACCTGAACGACGAGAAGACTTACGCCGAGATCATCACCCAGGACAAGGTCGACCCGCGCATGCGCGTGCGCCCCAATCCCGCCGAAGTCGAGCGCGCCGCAAAGCTCCTCGTCGAAGCGAAGATGCCCCTCATGATCGTCGGCGACGAGGTCTACGGTGCCAAGGCCGCGTCCAAGGCGGTGGATCTCGCCGAGCTCCTCGGCATGCCCGTGACCCAGGTGCGGCAGATCTACGCGAACTTCCCCGAGTCGCATCCGTTGTGGGTCGGCGGCCCGCCCGCGGCGCGCATCGCGTCGCTCGATTTCCCGAAAAATCCCGACGTCGTCATGAACGTCGGGAACAAATTGCAGCACAACAGTCCGCAACCCATCGTGGCGCGCGAAGCGAAATTCATCGACATGCGCAGCGACAGCTGGAGCATGGGCAACGTGATGAACACGGAGGTACCGCTGGTCGCCGACGTCGCCTACGGCCTCGACGACCTCAAGGCCGCAGTGGAAGCAATCATGACTTCCGCGATGTACAAGAAGGCGCGGGAGCGCGCGCAGGAAGTGCGCCGGTTCAGCGAGAAAGCGAAAGCGCTGCGCGCCTTGGTGGCGAAGAACCCCGAGTGGGACCGCAGCCCGATGCTCGCCGACCGCGTCACCTCCGAGGTCGCCCAGTTCGCGGACCGCGATGCCATCATCGTCCATGAAGCCGGGTCGGTCGTCTTGCACGGTTTTGATTTCGATCCGATCGGCGGGCGCCAGCTCTTCTTCTATTACGGAGCGCACCTCGGCTCCGGGGTGGGCACCGCGGCGGGCGTGAAGCTCGCTCGCCCGAATCAGCAGGTGATCTGCCTCGTGGGCGACGGATCGTTCGTTTTCGGGCCGACCGCGCTGTGGAACATGGCGCGCCTGGAGCTGCCGGTTATCACCGTGGTCTACAACAATCACGCCTACGGCGGGCCGCACAGCCGCGTGATCGAAAAGACGGCGGGAGGCAAGATGGTGCAGAAGCGGCAATTCGTGCACGACTACCTCGGCAGCCCGGACATGAACATGGCGCAGATCGCCAAGGGTTTCGGCGTGGCCGGGGAAATCGCCGAGTCACCCGAGCAGCTGAAGGCGGCCCTCGCGCGCGCGCGCAAGGCGACGGTGGAGGGCAAACCCTATCTCATCGACGCGCAGGTGGCGCGCGTGGGAGTCGCCTGGGCGGACAAGCCGTGGATCCCGCCGATCAGCATCGCGCGGGAACGCGCGAGGAAAGTCTAGATCGCCGCGCCGCGATGCCGAAAGCCGACGACATCGAAACGCGGTTCCGGACTGCCGGGCACTTCACCGAGGCGCTGAAGAAAAACCTGTTCGCGCTGTATTGCCAGCCGATCGTGCCGGTGGAAACGGCGAAAGTGGACTACAAGTATCTGGAAATCTTCGTGCGCTTTCGCGAAGAGGAGGACAAGCTGCTGCCGCCCGGCACTTTCTTTCCGATACTCGAGGCGAACCACCTGACGCCGCTGCTGGACCGCTGGGTGGTGCGCGAGGTCCTCAGGTGGAGCGCCGACAAGCAGAGCTCCCAGCCCAATTGGCACATTCCGCGCTTCAACCTCAATCTCGCCGACGACACGATTCGCGACAAGGATTTCGGCGGTCAAGTGCGCGATCAGCTCAAGGAGACGAGAATCCCGCCCAACCGGCTGTGGTTCGAGATCACTGGACAGCAGATGGCGCGGCTTCCCGACGCGGCGAAGCAGACGATCACCCGCCTGAAGTCATTGGGGTGCGCCATAGCGGTCTCGGATTTTTCCAGCGTCGAGATGACCGCCCGGGGCTACAAGGACGCCGGCGCGCAGATCGTCAAGCTCTCGGGAAGCGTCGTACGGAACATCCACAGGAATCCGGAAGCCCTGTCGAAACTGCTCGAGATCAACGGCTACTGCCAGAAGCTAGGCATGCAGACCATCGCCGAGTTCGTGGAGCATGTCGACACTCTCCCGATGCTGCGCAAGACGGGCGTCAACTTCGCCCAGGGCTTCGCGATCGCCGAGCCTGGACCGCTCAGCCTGGTGATTTGAAGCGAGTGAAGATTCAGAAGCTCATGCTGAACACAAACCCAAGGCCGTTGGTCTTCGGGTTTGCCGCCGGCGTAGTCGCTACGATCAACGGATTCGTTTGAAAGCTTGTTCTCTTGTATTCGACGCTCGTGTAGCGCAAGCCGAAGTTGAACCTGTTTTTCAACACATAGTCCCCCTGCAGCACGAAGCCGAGTGCATCGTCGTATTTGGCGTTCAAGCCGCTCGCCGCTCCGCTGCCGCTAAGGGTTGGACTCAAATGGTAGGTCAGGCCGCCGCCCAAACGAACGTTGGGCATGCGGTAGAAGACGAGCGCATCGAGCGGCAACACGGTCCAATCGAGATGGCCGTTCTGCGCGGCGATGATGTAGAACTTGTACGAAATCGAAATCTCCGCCTCGAGTTCCTTTGAATCCGTGAGAATCGAGGCCCCGCCGCCGACGAAGACCCCTTGGTTGGCCTTGATCGATCTTGTGGAGCTACCGCTGCTGCCGTTCACCCCCACCGTAACCACGGTATCACCCCCCAAGCCGAAGCCCGCCTTGATGATCGGCCTGACTTCGGCCGCATTCGATATCGCGGGAACGCAGGCCGCAATCACCAAAACCAGAGCGGTGAAGGATTCGAGTGCTCTTCTCCCTGTCATTTTGTGTTCTCCTTTTTGGTTGGGCGGCCGGGACCCGAACAAGAAAACGGCCAGTCACTAGCATACCGTTTGAGCCGGATTCCGCAACGCGCTTCCTGCGCACCGCGCACCGTGCCATACTTCCCCGTCTCAAACGGCCCGCTACAATGGCAGAAAAAGACGCGATACCGGTCGGCGTGAAGCACACC
>Ga0209377_1002494_pt1 | contig 11982 bp, 7 predicted proteins | sample GraSoiAngelo_141_FD_185898 | JGI IMG/M metagenome (GOLD analysis project Ga0209377, IMG submission 185898) | Grasslands soil microbial communities from the Angelo Coastal Reserve, California, USA - 14_0929_12_40cm (SPAdes) (version 2) | ecosystem: Environmental > Terrestrial > Soil > Grasslands ...
GCCATCGCCTGGTACGGGGCCGATGTAGCTGGCAATTCGAACATAGTCTCTGCGACCAACACACATTGGAACGTGTTCGTTGCGGAGAGCGTGAATGGCCATGCGATCTCGCCGGTTTTCGCGATGAACCAAGCCACCGATCACTCCAACCACACGGGGCAGATCTCGACCGGCGGCCTGCTTGGTAGCTCTGACCGGAGTCTCGCTGACTTTTTCCAGATTGGGATTGACCCGAACCATCTCGTTAACATTGCCTATGCGGATAACCATGCGGGCACCTCTGTCACCTACTTTACCCGGGAGAGGACAGCAACTTCCGGTATCGCCACCGGCGGCAAATGCGCAGGCACCGCCCACGAAGCCGGCGGTAAGGGCCATGTAAACGGCAAGCTCGGCGGACAGGCACAGTTCAGCTTCAATTACGACGATTCGACTCAACAGGCCGGCAGCGCTTCCTTCAGCGATTCAGGCTCCGGCGTTAACTTTCAGGCCACAAAGGTCGCTTCTGCGACTTTTGACGAAGTTGCGCACACCGTTACCCTTATCGGATCGGGGGCCAACAATGGCTTGCCCGTAACGTTTACCATCATCGCTGCGGACAGCTCCCTGGCGGCTCCGGGGTTGTTCAGTATTACCCTCAGCGACACTTACAGCAACAGCGGCAATCTGCTCGACGGGAGCATTACTGTCTACTAAAGGGAAATCCGACAGCACTGCGAGACCGCTTATATCCGGTCTCGCAGTTTTTTTTTGATTCAGGAAATCCCGCTGGGATGGTACTGCCCGGCAGCAGGGACCATCACACTAATTAGCTCGCGGTGGCGCCTGCCCGGATCGCCAGATCCGCGCAGTTTCTGCATCTGCTACAATCCTCGCCCGGAGAAGAACACATGGACATAGTCGCGCAGTTGAAGACTGAACGTGACAAAGCAGCACGACAGCTGAACGCACTTGATACCGCGATTAGCGCACTGAGCGGATTGAATAGCACACGGGCAACGCGAGGACGCCGGACGATGAGCGCCGCTGCACGAGCAAGAATTTCTGCTTCACAGAAAGCACGGTGGGCGCGAGCACGGGGCCAGAAGGTTGTTTCAATCGCTCCCAAGCGCCGCATCTCACCAGCGGGACTGGCTCGGATCAGAGCGGCAACTAAGGCGAGATGGGCAAAGTGGAGACAGCAAAAGAAAACGGCCTAGCTCTTACGAACTGAGTGCGGTTTGTTTCCCCAGAGTGCGAGCCTACGCACCGGCTGCGGACGCCCGCTCTCCTGACTGCTTTACCGCAGCCAGCACGATCAGGGCTACACCGATGATGACGAGCGCAGCCATGCCGCCCAGCAGATGTCTCCGTTCGTTCACATCATGGAATGCCTGCACCGCCATATCGGTGTGAGCGGTTTACGAAGATGAGAGGACAGATTGACCGAAGCCGAAGGCCCCCGCGCCTCCTCAGACAACCACACGTAGGGCCTCCAGTGTGTTGACAGAGGGAGATTTTCCTTTACGATCCGGTGGCCGTCGGCTTAGGGCTAGCGGTAACAGTGCTGCTTGCCGACCAACTAAAGCTACCGTTCCGGCTTTTTCCAAATGCCCCGATCATGCATGAGGCGAATTTGACGCTTAATTACTTTTTGGCGGTATTCGGCGTGTCTCATTGGCTCTCGCTTCAGGTACAGGTTCTTGGGATAGATCGGCTTCTCATAAAGCACCTGGTAAAGTTCGGTGCGCAAGTCCTTCAGCCAGTTGTCCCATTGCGCCCGTGCCCGATGGTCGCGCAAAGCTTCGATGTCGATGACTCCGGCGACATAGGTTGAACCCCCGCCGTAGTCCTGGCGTCCCACAATCTGGCCTTTGTAGTTAATGATGAAGGAACGTCCGCCGAAAGTGTCGATCGGGGTGGTTTCTTCGGGGAACAGGTAATAAGTCCCGAGGTTGGGGGCAACGATGTACATGTTGTTGTCCAGCGCGCGTGCCCGGCTCTGAATCTCGAAGATATCGTTTCCCGTTGCGGGGTGCGGGTAGGAAGCGCGATACACGACCTCAGCGCCGTTCAATGCTAAAGCCCGGGCATTCTCCGGATACGAACCCTCGTTGGCCATCATGATGCCCAAGCGACCGATCGCTGTATCCGCCACCGGCCAGAACGCGTCCAGATTGCGTCCGTACTTTTCGATCCACCAGTCGTATACATCGTGAGGACACACCGAGTGTTCCACGGGGAATAGCGGCGAAACTTTGTAGTGCTTAAGAATTACTTTCCCCTTTGGATCGAGGATGAACCCTACGTTGAAGAAGCGATCTTTCAGGTCGGGATGGCGGGCTTTGGCCTGCGCCATGATGAATGCGTCGTACTCGCGCGCAATCTTGCCCAGTTCTTCCGTTTCCTCGCCAGGAATGTCAATCGCGCACTCGCGTGCGAACTTCACATGATCGAGGTCGAGCACTTCGTCGTTGAATGCCTGTAGCGCGCCTTCAGGAAACGCAATCAGCCGCACAGGAATATCAAGCGCCGAAAGCCAACTGGCGGCTTTTACAAGATGCTGCAGATGCTCGAGATTGATCTTGATGTCTTTACGGCGGCGAATCCCACGAACGGAGGGAATCAGGCCTACGGTAGTGTAAGGTTTCACTTTTTCTTCCTCACTGGATCGTGCCAAAACAACAAACAACTGGCCAGCGCAAAGTCTTGGTGTAGGGGACTGGGTGTCCCCTCGCTCTGAGTACTAGAACGTGATCCGGAACGAAAGCTGCAGCTGGCGTGCTTCAGCGGCGAATTTCGGCGAGCCGAAAGTGGGGTTGCCAGGGCTCGAAATGTGGTCGCCAAACTCCTTCGGCACCGGGCCGGCGAAATCTGCGAGGCCATACACGTGATCCACGTCCAACACGTTGGGCCGGTTGAGGAGGTTGAACACCTCAACACTGGCTTCTCCCTTGACGCGTTCGGTGAACGGAATCTCTCGCTGCAGGCGCACATCGACGTTATAGAAAGGATCGCCCTTGTAGGAGTTGCGAGCACTCGTGCCTACACGGTCGGGGAAAGGGAACCCATCGCCGTTAGTATCAAATCCTGCATTGATGCTAAACCAGCGGGCGCTTTGCAGACTGCTGAGCAGTGAGAACTTGAAGTCGCGCACCACGATCGGCCATTCCTTCGGTGATTCCGTCAAGAACGCCAACGTAAAGCGGTGGCGGACATCGTTGTCGCCAAGCGCCCGGTCAAATTCCGGATGCAGGTAATTCTCCGGCGTGTTCGGCAGGTTGACCGTGGTGGCGATGTCGATGGACTTGGACCATGTGTAATTGGCCAAGAAATTGTAGTGGTGCGAAAAAGGTTTTCGCAAACTCAGGGTGCCGGCGTTGTAGAGCGAGAAGCCGATCGGCTTCACATAAAGTACGAAGCCGAACGTGGGATCGGCGGGTCCAGCTGTAGTAGGTACTCCAGGTGGCGACGGGGGAGGACAAGCAGCGGTCGTAGGCGCGTTGCAAAAATACTCCTTCCCGCTTGGCAATTTCGGGCAGTTTGCTTCCACGTGCCCCGGACAATCGCCGTTGATGCTGGTGTATACCGGCAGCCGGCTGGCATGCATCCACTGATACCCCAACGAAACATAAAAGTCCTTGCCAATCTGGTGCTCGACTTCGAGGCTGGCCTGCTCGGAGAAGGGCTGATTGAACTTTTTCTGGGCGTAGCCCAGCGGAAACTGCTGCAGCGCATTCGGCGCAGGATAGGCGCCGCTAGACGCGAAGTTCATGAAATCTGCTCTGAGAGTTCCTGGGAACGGAATGCACGCACCGGGCACCAGATTTGGATCGCACACCCCCACTGCGCCCGACGGGCCGAATCCGATCAAGTTCTGGCTGGGATTCTTGAACTCCGGCAGGAAAGGCTGATTCATGTAACTGAATTCCGAAGCACCCACCCAGCTCACCAGAATGTCACTGTAGACAAACGGTCCGTCAAATAAACCGAAGCCGCCGCGCACCACGCCTTTGCCTCCGTTAAAGGCATAAGCGAAGGATGCACGCGGTTGGATGTTGTTGTAGTTGGTGGGGTGGAACCCACCGATCTGCTTCAGTTCGGATCCGGAAGGAAGGTTGTCAACGTCGTAACGAAGACCAAAGGTGAAGCTGAGGTTTGACCTGGCTCTCCACTGGTCCTGCATGTAGCCCGACCACAGCATGTGCCGGTAGGAAACCGAAGTGGCATCATTGAACACTTGTTCACTGGGGCCAGCGTACAGACCATTCTGGAAATTAGGATCACGATTCGGAATCTGCTGGCCAAAGAGCGACCGTGGCTCCAGAAACAGGTAGGCGACAGGCGTGCCCGGACCAGTGCCTGGAATAGTGCCGTCAAAGGGAAAGGCGCCAAAGAAGCTCTGTGGGCTAAAGATCCCGAACCCCGGACTGAACAGGGGAACCTGCGTGCTGGTCCAGACAGGCTGGAGTTCCCCGCCGAACTTCAGAGTGTGGTCGCCGCGCGTGTAGGTAAGATTCTGCGCGATCTGGAAGTGCTGTTCGCGATAGAAGCGAACACTACCCACAAAACCGCCAGATGACAGTAGGTCAGAAATGCCCAGAGCAGGCTCGAATCCCAGTCCTTTGGGCTCCAGATTGAAGAGACGCCTGCCGTATTGCAGCAGGGTCTCCGAGGTTAGGCCGTGGTTGAACACGTGAATCAGGTTGGCATATAGGGTCTGGTCGCGAACCGGGTTGTCGCGGTACGAAGATGGCAAACCTTCGCCCGGTGCGGCTCCGCGTGCGTTCTTTTTGCGGGAATCGTTGAAGAGGTAGGTGATGTTCAGGAACGTCTTGTCACTCAAAACGTTGTTGTTCTTGACGATTAACTTGTCATAGTCGTCAATCGTCAGGAACGAATTCAGACTCTCCGGCTGCAAACCGAGGGTTTGCTTCACCTGGTTGATGCTGGGAGTGCCAGGGCCCAGGCAGCCGGTCGTGTTAATGCAGTGCAGGATGAAAGATGAATACAGCGGTGACTCCGCTCGCCTCTGGCCTTCGTATCCGAGGAAATAGAAGTTTTTCTCTTTGCGAATCGGGCCGCCCAAGGTGCCGCCGAACTGGTTGAAGCGCAACGTATTGAAACCCGGAGCGGAGAGCAGGTTCTTGGCATCCAGATTGTTGTTGCGGAAGAATTCGTAGGCCGAGCCATGCACACCGTTGGTCCCGGACTTGGTGATGGTGTTGACCACCGAGCCGAGGTTGCGTCCCGTGTCTGCTGCATACGGACTATCCACCACGCGGAACTCCTGCACCCAGTCTTGAGACGGGCTGATGCGCTGCACCCCGGAGATGCTGGTGGTGTAATCAATTCCATCCAGGGCGAAGAACGAAGTGTGGCTCTCGCGAACGCCACCGAAACTGAGTTTCAGAACGGTTTCCGTAAACGGCGACTGCGCACCGACGGCGGTGCTCCGGCCGACGTTGACCGACGGAGTGAGCAGGACGAAGTCAATGAAGTCGCGGCCTGATACCGGCAGGTCAGCAATCTTGGGAGTATCAATTACCTGGCTGACGTCGGATTTTTCTGTGTCGATCCCCTGCACGACATCCTGCACCTGCACTTGCTGTAGGACTGTGACGCCCAAAGTGACTACCAGAGAAGCCGTTTGCCCCACCGAGAGGGAGACGGGGAGTTCCCGTGCTGTGAATCCCTTTGCCTCAGCCGTCAGTTCATAGCTTCCAGGAGGAAGACCAGGAATCACCGATAGGCCGTGCGATTCGGTGACATCGGTACGCTTGGCTCCGGTTGCCGTATTTTTGAGCGTGACAGTCGCGCCCGGAATTACGGCGCCGGTTTGATCATTTACCGTCACCTTCAAAGTGGCCAATTCCTGGGCCAGAACGTTGCCCGAAAGCACCAGCACTACAACGATCCCAACTACCCAAGACGAAGTCCGCTTCATTTGTGGCTCCCCTCGCGGTTGAAACGTAGCCAGCCTGGACAACTGATCGTTCTACTGTTGAAGTGTTCAACAAACTTATCGCCTGCAGCTTCTCCGGCATTCGCATCCCAGCTCGCTGCTTCCAGGTTGCGGTTGGCCGGCACTGATTGGCTGTGAACTCTAGTTCGTGAAAGGCTGCTGTCTTACACGCTTGATGCACTGGGCCTGAATAACTTCGAATTAGTGGCCAATTCAACAACCGGGACCAATCGGTTGTCAAGGCCGATTTATTCCGGATACGCGGAGCAAAAAATCCTTCGCCACCGGGCCACGTAGGGGCGGGTACCCTCACCCGCCCACCACAAACGAGGGCTTCCGTGGCTACGTGAGCACGGATAAGCGTGGTGCAGAAACCAGCCAAACGAACTACCGACTTAACGGCACCGTTCTGTTCGGAAAAGCGAGTTGCCGCCACATGTCCCGATAGTCGTAGTCGGTTTGAAGAGCCAGATTCAGCCGATTGTAAGAGGCGAAATCGCTTACCAAATGGCAGAGCTGCACGATGCCCTTGTCGGTCAACCCTGCCTTCCGCAACTGCGCAATCTCCTGGTCCGTGACGCCGGCGGCATGCTTGTTGACCTTCAGTGCAAATTCAACAATCGTCCGGAGCCGTTTATCCCGAACTGCCTGCGCTCCTTCCACCACGAACCGTTTCACCTCGCCCTCGCCGGTCTTCAAACCGTGGTTCAAAATAGTGCAGAAAGCGGCCGTGCAATACGGGCAGCCATTGGCTTTGGATACGGCAATTCCCACATGCTGGATCTCATCCATGCTGAGCTCGCCCATTTGCCAAAGGACCTTGGTTGCGCCCAGCTTCGCTTTGAAGAACTCAGGAAAATTCATCTCCACGTAGAAGTGGTTGGGCACGGAACCTTCCATCTGCGTAACCCAGTCGAAGATCTCGCGGACCACGGGATCGTCAACCTTCTCCGGCTTAACTAGTTTCACTCGCGCCACTATTTTCCGCCCCTTGAACTCCCAGACTGAAAAATTCTGTTAGGCCGCAACTCCCGCCATCTGTTTAATCACCTTGTCTGCCTCCCCTGGGTCGAACCACCACGGAGAATAATCAGGCGGATTGTTGAACCCGTTTGCGATCTTGCTGGCCAGGGGCGGGATCTGGCTTGCGGCGCCCATCAACTGCAGGATCTGCGGCGCCGGTGGAATCAGCAGGGAGTTCGTCCACCTCACCACCCATTGCGCATAGTCCCAGAAAATATCGAAAGTTTGCTGCATCCACTGCGCATCGAACGGTTTGTTGCCGCGCTCCAGAATTCGTTTCAAGTAGATGCTGGCAGCCTTGCTGGCCGTGTTCGAACCTTGTCCGGTAACAGGATCGTTAGTGGCAACCACGTCCGCCATGCCGAGCGCCAGACCGCCTGAGGACAGTTTGCAGATCGGCTTGCGGACTGTTGGCGGGAATCTGCCCACCAGGATTCCATTGTTGTCGGTCAGTTCGACGTTTCGGCAGCGTTCTCCTTCGAGCGGCATGAAAGTGTCCAAAACCCATTTGCTCTTGGCCAGATGTTCTTCCGAACTCTTCACATCATTCCAGCAGTCCATCGGGCCGCCGGGAACGCCTTCGAACACCATGATCTCGCAGGTACCGGTAGTGGTCAGCGCTGGGAACACGAAGTATTCACCAACTCCGGGCACAAGGTTGAATGAGACCGCGGTAAAAGGCTTGCGTGGAACCATGTTCTTTACATAGGTCAGCGCCAGCGCACGCATGGGCTGGTCGAAGGGAGACTTCTCCGCATCCCGCTCGAACATCCGATTGATTTCTCCCTTACCGGCAGCTACGAGTACCAGATCGTGGCTCTTGGCGTAACCATCAACATCCTGTGGGCCTGCGTCCTTGATAACCAGATTGCCGCCACGCTTGGCAAACTCCTTCATCCAACCGGCAAACTTCACCCGCTGGTCTATCGATTGTCCGTAGCCGTCGAGCTTGGCTTCCCAGAACAGGGCCTTGGTTTTCTCCGGCCCGGGAATAGTGAAGGCGATGCCCTCGGTGATCGGACATTCCTTTTCCCAGAAGTTGATTCCCAAGTCCCGTTCATTCTGCAAAGAATCGTGAAACATGAACTGGCTGGAAGTGACCCGGCCGCTTAAGATCTGCTCCGGTGTCCGGTTGGAAACAACCGTGACTTCGTAGTTGTTCTGTAGCAGTCCCAATCCCAACTGCAGCCCAGACTGACCGCCGCCTACGATCACAATTTTCCGCATCGAGTTTGCTCCCGGGAACTGTCTCGCCTGCTCCAAATCGCTTACGCCAAGTGCCCAAATATAAATGATGCGGTCAAGTTTCCTCGAGCAAATAGCGCAGAGGCAGATTGATTTGTTTTCGCTGGAAGAACCCACGTGCGGGAAGCAGGCGATTTCACAGGTAACCTATCAGTCGTACGTATAGATTCGCGCCGGGCGAGCGTTGCCCTCCCGGCACGATCCTCAGTTCGCGGACACCGTGTGCTCCAGGGCGCGGATGTACTCGATGACTGCCTCGCTCCAGCCATCGATGTGCGTCCACTTGCCGTAGCCGACGCCGTTCTTGTAGCTGGCTACGTTGATGAGGTAACCCTTGCCATTCGGCGTGGGCACCCTGTCATGCGCCTGTTCGTCGGTAATCACGATCAGGCGGTCCCACTTCTCGTCGCGGTTTAGCGACTCGACTGCCTTTCCGAGCTGCGTGCTGTTGTGGCGTTGGGACGCGTCGATGGCATCCCGCAAAGCGAATCCACGGCGCGCGGGCACCTCAACGAGTTCGTCGGAGAAGCTGTACACAGCAACCTTCTCCCCGATTTCACGCAGGAGCACCGCCAGCCCGTAAGCCACATCGGTGCGCTGCATCTCGGAGCGGCGAGACAGCGGCGCAGTCATCGAGCCGGAAACGTCCACCAGAACGATGGTCTTCCCCGGAAGTTTCTCGGTGCCAGCAACGCACTTCAGCATCACCTGTTCAAGCGCCTCCTCCCAGCGCGGAGCGTAACGCGCTGCAGCCAGGAACCGGAATGGGAGCACGCGACCCGTGCTCATCGACCTAATGGCAGAGAGCACGAGCGATTCGTCCACTCCGGCCTCGCGCATATTGCGCAGGTTGCGGAGCAGGGCGAGCGCGCCCAGCTTCTGTTCGCGAAGCAGGCGCTCCCAAGCCTCACGCTTGTCAGCGCCCGAGCTGAGGGCAACTTCCCACGTATCCGGCGTGATCAGGCGTCCCCAGATCAGCTTCTTCCAAACGCCAGCCTGCGCGTCGTCCCGCGGCTTGGCATGGCAGAGAAAGAGCACGTCCCGCAGCTTGATCGGCCCGCTGCGGTCGTACTTGGAGAGCTGATACTCATCAAACTTTGGGAATGCCGCAGCCAGGCCCTTCTTCACCTGGCCGGAGAGAGGCACGCGCCCGTCCTTCCAGTAAATGGCGACGAACTCGGCGAGTTCGTCGGCACGCTGAATGACACGCGCGAGCGTCTCCGAGACCAGAGCGCGGTGCGTCTTGTGGCGGGCCATCTCGCGGACGAGCAGCAGCGGTGCATGACGCAGCTTCATTTGCTCGCGCGCCTCGACCGCCAGTGCAGCCACCTTCTCGGCCGCGACCTTCGGCACCAGTTCGGCGATACGGCCGCCGATCTCGACTCCGTCCTCGTAGAATTGCGACTCCCAGAGCAGACAAGCCAGCACCGAGCGCCGTAGCTGCAGCTCCGGAGAAATGTGACGCGCCGGTGCGCCCTCGTGCGTGCGAGGTCCAAAGTTGAGGTTCAGTGTATTCAGTCGGGCCATGGTGGCCTCCTTTTCTCTTAGCTCTCAGCCGTCAACCATCAGCTTGCTTCGAGCACGTAGTAATTGGCGCTTGGCATTTAGCCAAGTGAATTCGCCATAACTCGCCGGGGAATTGGACGGCTAAGGGGCTGCTCTATCCACTGAGCTACGCGGACTCGCGTCCACGGCAGGAGTCGAACCTGCGACTCGCGAAGTATCCCTTGCTTTCACCACCGGCGAAAGTTTGTTATTGTTCATCGCCGGGGAACGAGCGATGCGGTACCGGCATTGCTGCCGCCGCGGACTTTTCAGTCACACGGTCCCGAAGTAACCGCGATCTAGCACCACCGGCGAAATTCTTCTACACCAATATTTCGCGGCTTGTTGCCGCGAGATCTAAGCGCCTTTCTTCCTGCTCTAAAGCCAAGAGCAGCCCTTGAAACTCCGCCATCGTTTCCGTATGCCGCGAAGCTTCAACGAACTCGCGCGCCTCGGTTTCCGACAATTCTGGGAAAAACCTGCGATATAGTTCCACCTTCTGGCGATCACTCGCCTTTCCCAAGTACAGCTTGTAGTCGATCCTTCCGGGACGCAGTAGCGCTTCATCCAGCTTTTCGATATGGTTCGTTGTCATCACAAATAGGACGCCAGTCGGAGCGTAAAAGCCATCAAGCACATTCAACAACCCGGAAAGTGTGACGCCGTTCTGTTGAGAAGCGGCCGTCTCTGGCCCTTTCTCGCGGCGATCTGAATCAGTTCCGGCTCGCGATTGGCTGCCGTTCATACAATCGATGTCCTCAAACAACAGAACCGAATTTGCGGGCACTTGATTGACTGCGCTCATCAACCTGCGATCCGTGAAATCGGTCAGATTGATCACATAAATCGACAGCCCAAAATGCGTGGCCAGTGCCGAGACCAGCGAAGTCTTCCCCGTCCCAGGTGGCCCATAGAACAAATAACCACGGTGATAAGGAACTCCCAGCCTTTCGTATCGCTGCTTCGACCTTCGGAACTGGGCGATGTCTTGTAACAAGTGCTCCTTTTCTCCTGCTTCCAAAACCACCGACTCCAGCACACGTGGCGAATAGCCTTCTACGTAATCCCAACCATCGTCGTAGGTGTACAACCGCGACTGCACGCCGTGCCTCCTGGTATGGCACTTCACGAGATCGTTCACAAAATGCTGTAGGAAAGCTCGCTTTCTGCCCAGTGTTCGGAACGTGAAAGACTCGACGCGCCTCCCGCTCAGTTCGTGCGTGTTTTCTGTGCGAGAAAACCACACCTCAAAAGGCCTTCGTCCGTACCAGAACCAATGTTTTCCCGGCGCAGGGATCATCGCGATACGCTCATTGCGCAGCGTGGTATCCAGGTCCAGGCGCCGAATTCGTTTTAGAAACTTTTGTTCAAGGAACCACTCCTTCACCCACACGAACGCTGCATCATCGTCTTTCACTGTGATCATCATCGTGGTCTGGCCGACGGTCCATTGCCAGAGTCTTTCGGGCACCGCGCGCAGATAGACACTCAATCCGCCGATGATCATCAACAGCAACCCGCCAGACGCGAATGCGTTTTGGCCGGTCAACATCTTTTCAAAATTTCGAACATATTCCTTTTTCTAACCGGCGCCAGGCCGGGACTCATACTGGCTAGGACAAGACTGTCCGCGCCACATAATTATTTGCACTAAAGAATTCTGGTCAGGGAACAAGGGGTCACGGAAGGGCTTGCGCCCATGAGGATTCGAACCTCACAGCCCGAAGGCTGTTTCGCCTAAGAAGTATCCGTGGCCAATCACCACTGACCGTGTAAGTTGTGGCTGGGGGAATGAGCGGCAGCGGTATAGTCGATTTACAGTCGAAGGACCCGCGGCCTACGCCACCCAGCTAAGTTTCAGTTTTGCGGAAAGAGCGCCGAAGATCGGTTAGCGCGACCGGAGCGACGCCCTATAGCAACCCAGCCGACTTATTGGCCGATGTTGCCCGCTTAGCGTTTTGTTTGCGAAATCCGCCAATTCGGGCGTCCTTTCGTAAGAAGATGATTGAACATGCCACGATTTCAAACTTTTTGCAACATGAAAATTGAGTGATTTATCCTACAAATCTCCACATTCCATAAATCGCACCAGAGCAACGTGCAATTCGGAAGTAATCGGCGCAAGAAAAATGCTTGTAGCATCATCGTTGATCCATCCAGACGATGACGCCAACTATCGCGAACGACTATTCCATAAGATAACGGGTACGGCCCTTGTGACTCGC
>Ga0209377_1002499_pt1 | contig 11971 bp, 8 predicted proteins | sample GraSoiAngelo_141_FD_185898 | JGI IMG/M metagenome (GOLD analysis project Ga0209377, IMG submission 185898) | Grasslands soil microbial communities from the Angelo Coastal Reserve, California, USA - 14_0929_12_40cm (SPAdes) (version 2) | ecosystem: Environmental > Terrestrial > Soil > Grasslands ...
GCCTCGCGTTCGGCGGCAAGGATCACACGACCGTGTTGCACGCCGTGGCCAAGATCCAGACGCTCTTGCAGGATGATCCCAAACTACGCAAGACGATCGACGGGCTTGTCCAGAGCGTCAACCTGTGATCCACATCGCCCCCCACGATCTTCACACGCTTATCCCCGTCACGAGCGTCGCCCAACTGACGCTGTCGTCGTGGTTTCTCGCAGATCCTCCCGATCCACACCGCTTAACGGTGACTACGGCTACGAAGTTGTTTCTTTCTTTTTCACGACAACACTGGAGAACCTCATGGAAGTAGTGCTTGATCGCGACGCGTTCCTCAAAGGCCTCCAGATGGTCCAGAACATCGTCGAACCGCGTCAGACGCTGCCGATCCTCGCCAACGTCTTGCTCGAAGCCGACGGCGAGAGCGTTCGGCTGACGGCGACCGATCTCGAGGTCGGCGCGCGGGTCTCGGTTCCCGCGAAGGTCGGGTCGAAAGGCGCGATCACGGTGTCGGCCCGGAAGCTCGCCGAGATCGTGAAGGAGCTCCCGGCCGCGGCGGTGGCGCTCAAAGTGACCGACAACGTGACGGTGAGCCTGCGCTGCGGTGGCGCGACCTATCGGATGGTCGGTCTGGCGCCCGATGATTTTCCGCCGGTCGTACCGGCTTCACCGCAATCGTGGGTGAGCGTCGAGGCCAAGACGCTACGCGAGATGCTCACCCAGACGAGCTTCGCGGTGTCGCACGACGAAACACGCTATGCGCTCAACGGCGTCTTGTTCGCGTTCCAGGGCAAAGACGTTCGCATGGTGGCGACCGACGGACATCGCCTGGCGCTTTCCATGCGGAGCCTCGGTCAAGGCGTCGCGAGTGCGACCGGCATCGTTCCACGGAAAGCCGTCACCGAGATCATGCGTGTCATCGGAGCGGGTGAAGAGGTCCAGCTCGCGATCACCGACAATCAATTCGTGCTCCAGATGCCGAACTTCGTGATGACGGCGCGCCTGATCGAAGGTCAGTTCCCAAACTACGAAGCGGTGATCCCGCGCACGCATCCCGCACGGCTCACGACCAGCCGCGGCGCGCTTTCGTCGGCGCTTCGACGGGTCGCGGTGATGGCCGAGGAACGCAACAAGCCCGTGAAACTGGCGCTCAGCCCGGCGTCACTGAAGGTGAGCGCATCCAGTCAGGAGCTCGGTGAGGCAGAGGAAATCCTCGATGTCGAGTACGCCGGCGAGGAGATGGTGATCGGCTTCAACTCGCGCTATCTCCTCGAGGCCATTGCGGCCCTCGAGAAGGACCAGGTCGTGCTCGAAATTAAGGATGCCCAGAGTCCCGGCGTGATTAAAAGCGTCGAGGGCGAGGGTTACTGCTGTGTTATAATGCCCATGCGGATCTAGACGTTGTTTTATCCTTTAAAAACAGAGGCTTACAGGGTTGCAGATAGGGTGCGTCCAGTTGCTGGAATTTCGAAATTATCGCGCCCTATCGTGGTCGCCAGCACCCCACCTGAACGTCATCTTCGGGCCTAACGCCCAGGGCAAATCCAACCTCCTCGAGGCCCTCGGTTTTCTCGTCACCGGGCGGTCGTTCCGCACCTCCCGGAGCGCTGAGTTGCCGCGCTGGGGAACGGAAGCGGCGACACTTTCGGGCGACCTCATCCGGGCCGAGACGCGGCGCACGATCCGTCGAGGGCTGAGCAAACTCGAAGACGGCACGTGGCAGACCACCGGCGAGGCATCTCCGGAGTGGGCGCGAGCGATTGCGTTCGGATGGCAGGATCTCGAGATCGTGAACGGTGGGCCGGTCGCGCGCCGGAACTTCATCGATGGATTCGCAGCGCGGCTCTACGTGAACCATGTGCCAACTCTCATTCGGTATCGTCGGATACTCGCGCGCCGGAACCGTCTCTTGCAGCAGCGCCCGGTCGACGCCGGACTGTCGGCGCGCCTGGGACCATGGAACGAGCAGATCGCGCCGGTCGGGATGGAGCTCCTGGGCCGGCGACGGAAAGCGGTCGCCGCGCTGCAGACCGAGCTCGCGCGAGTCTACGCTGCGTTGTCGGGGGCGAGATCCAAAGTCGAGATCCGCTATCGAACGGCGCTCGGCGAAGCCGCCGAACCGGCGGCGCTTCTCGCGGCGCTCGAGCGGCGTCAGCGCGAGGAGATTCGTCGAGGCCAGACACTGGTGGGTCCGCACCGCGACGATCTGGCGATCGAGATCGACGGCGTCGCCGCGCGCGCATTCGGCTCTCGCGGTCAGCAGCGGCTCACCGCGCTGGCGCTCCGGCTCGCCGAAATCTTGCCGGTGACCGAGGCGGCGGGAACCGCGCCGATCCTGCTGCTCGACGACGCGCTTTCGGAGCTCGATCCGACCGTGAGAGGCCATGTCCTCCACGAGATTCAATCCGCCGAGCAGGTGTTTCTGACGACGCCCGATATTCCGGCCGTGGACGGGGCCGCGATGTTTCACGTCAACGGTGGGAGCCTCAGCCCCGCATGAGTGGCGAGTCCTACACCGCCAGCGACATCAAGGTCCTCGAGGGGCTCGAGGCGGTCCGCAAGCGCCCCGCGATGTATATCGGCGATACGGGCGCATACGGTCTGCACCACCTCGTGTACGAGGCGGTCGACAACTCCGTCGACGAGGCGCTCGCCGGTTACTGCGACAGCATCAAGGTCATCCTGCACTCCGACGGCTCCTGCTCCGTCGGCGACAACGGCCGCGGCATCCCCGTCGACATCCACAAGGAAAGCGGCAAGTCGGCGGCCGAGGTCGTGCTGACCGTCCTGCACGCCGGCGGCAAGTTCGAGCACTCCGCCTATAAGGTCTCCGGCGGTCTTCACGGTGTTGGCATCTCGGTGGTGAACGCGCTCAGCGAGTGGCTCGAGGTCGAGATTCGCCGAGATGGTAGGGAGTGGACCCAGCGCTACGAGAACGGTGTCCCGACCGGTCCGCTCGCGGCGACCGGGACCACGAAGAAGACCGGGACGATCATCCGCTTCAAGCCGGCGGCGGCGATCTTCGAGGACACGACTTTCTCGTTCGATACGCTCAGCAACCGCTTGCGCGAGCTCGCGTTCCTGAACCGCGGCCTCAAAATCGTCATCGAGGACGAGCGCGACACGCGGAGTCATACGTTCCTCTACAAGGGCGGGATCATCGAGTTCATCAAGCACCTGAACCAGAACAAGACCCCGCTGCACCCGAAGGTGCTGTTCTTCGAGGGTAAGAAGGGCGACATCGAGGTCGAGGTGGCACTGCAGTACAACGACGGCTACCAGGAGAGCGTCTTTTCGTTTGCGAACAACATCAACACCCGCGAGGGCGGGACGCATCTCACCGGATTCCGCGCCGCGTTGACCAACACGCTCTCGACCTACGCGCAGGCCAACGGGTTCCTCAAGAGCTTCAAGGGCGGCGTCTCCGGCGACGACGTCCGGGAAGGGCTCACCGCGGTGGTCTCGGTGCGGCTGCCGGAGCCGCAGTTCGAGGGGCAGACCAAGGCCAAGCTCGGCAACAGCGACATCAAGGGCCTGGTCCAGCAGATCGTGAACGACAAGCTCGCCGAGGCCTTCGAGGAAGATCCGACCACCGCGCGGAAGATCGCCGACAAGTGCGTGCGGGCCGCCCAGGCGCGCGAGGCCGCCCGCAAGGCCCGCGAGCTGACCCGCAAGAAGGGCGTCGACGACGAGGGGCTGGCCGCGAAGCTCGCCGAGTGCTCGGAGCGCGACCCCCAGTATCGCGAGCTGTTCCTGGTCGAGGGCGCGTCGGCCGGCGGCTCGGCGAAGGAGGGACGGGACCGCCGCACGCAGGCCGTCCTCCCGCTGCGGGGCAAGATCATCAACGCCGAGAAGGCGCGGTATGACAAGGTCCTGTCCCACAACGAAATCCGGCTGCTCATCTCGGCGCTCGGCACCGGCATCGGTCCGGAGGAATTCGACGTTACGAAGCTCCGGTACCACAAGATCATCCTGATGACCGATGCCGACGTGGACGGTGCCCACATCCGGACCTTGCTCCTGACCTTCTTCTTCCGACACATGGTCTCGGTCATCGAGTCGGGCTATCTCTACATCGCCCAGCCGCCGCTGTTCAAGGTGAAGAAGGGCAAGGTCGAGAAGTATCTGATGTCCGATCGCGAGTTCGAGGATTTCTTCCTGGCGACGTGGGTCGCGGACGCGGGCGTGAAGGTGGCGGGGACGAAGGTCCCGGTCACCGGCGAGCCGCTCCGGGAGCTCTTGCGAGCGGTCTCGGAGGTGGGCGCGCTGTTCGCGAAGTTCACGAAGCGCGGTGTGCCGGCCCCGGTGCTGAGCGAGCTGCTGCGCTCGAAGTTCCGAGGCACCAAGCGCGGGATCGGGCACGCCGAGATCGCCGAGGCCGTGGTGCGCGCGGCGGCGACGGTCGACGGATACGACATCAGCGTCCAGGCCGGCGAGGCCAACGAGGGGCACACCGTGACGATCGCGGGCACCCCCACGCGCTCGTTCAGCACCGATCTCTTCAAGTCGCCCGACTACACGAGCCTCGGCGAGCTCTGGGAGAAGGTCGCTCCGGTGGCCAAGGGCCCGACAGCGATCGTTGAGGGCGATCGCGAGACCGCGGTGTCGTCGCTCGACGAGCTGCACCGGATCGCGCTCGAGCACGCCAGGGCCGGCGCGACGTTCCAGCGATACAAGGGCCTTGGCGAGATGAACGCGGAGGAGCTGGCGGACACCACGATGAACGCCGAATCGCGCACGCTCCTCAAGGTCACGATGGAAGACGCCGTCGGCGCCGATCAGATGTTCACGGTGCTGATGGGCGACGCCGTCGAGCCTCGCCGCGAGTTCATCGAGAAGTACGCGCTGGACGTCGCGAACCTCGATATTTAACCCCGTCGGCGGCTCGGCCGCCGGCGTTGAGCAGTGACGGAGTCCCGCGATGCCGAACGAGCGCCAGATTCCGGTCCCGATCGAAGAGGAAATGCGGAAGTCCTATCTGGACTACGCGATGTCGGTCATCGTCGGCCGCGCGCTACCGGATATCCGCGACGGCCTCAAGCCGGTCCACCGCCGCGTCCTCTACACGATGCAGGGGCTCGGGCTCAACTGGAACCGCGCCTACAAGAAGGCGGCGCGCGTCATCGGCGACTGCATGGGCAAGTACCATCCCCACGGCGACGCGCCGATCTACGAGGCCCTCGTCCGCATGGTCCAAGAGTTCTCACTGCGCTATCCGCTGGTCGACGGCCAGGGGAACTATGGGTCTGTCGATGGCGATCCGCCGGCGGCGATGCGCTACACCGAAGCGCGCCTGGCCAAGATCGCCCACGAGATGCTGGCCGACATCGACCGGAATACCGTCGACTTCGTGCCCAACTTCGACGAGTCGGAGCAGGAGCCGGTCGTCCTGCCGACGCGTATCCCGAATCTCCTCATCAACGGCTCGGCGGGCATCGCGGTCGGCATGGCCACCAACGTGCCGCCGCACAATCTCACCGAGGTGATCGACGGGCTCGTGACGTTGATCGACAGTCCTGAGACGACCATCGAGCAGCTGCTGAAGATCGTCAAGGGCCCCGACTTCCCAACGCGGGGTTACATCTACGGCGCCGGCGGCATCCGCGAGGCGTACACAACGGGCCGCGGCACCATCACCCTGCGAGCCAAGGCGCACGCCGAGAAGATGCGGGGCGGCCGCGAGGCCATCATCATCACCGAGCTGCCCTACCAGGTGAACAAGGCGACCCTCATCGAGAAGATCTCCGAGCTCTCGGCGGAGAAGAAGATTCCCGGCATCTCCGAGATCCGCGACGAATCGAACCGCGAGGGCATCCGGGTCGTCCTCGAGCTCGGCCGCGGCGAAATACCACAGATCGTGATGAACCAACTCTACAAGCACACCCAGATGCAGACGACTTTCGGCATCATCATGCTGGCGCTGGTCGACCGCCGACCGCAGATCGTCAACCTCAAGGACATGCTCGACGCGTTCGTCCGCTTCCGCCGCGAGATCGTCACGCGGCGCACGCGCTACGACCTGGCCCGGGCCGAGGAGCGCGCCCACATCCTGGCGGGCCTGCGCAAGGCCGTCGAGCATCTCGACGAGGTGATCCGGCTCATCCGACAGTCGGAGAGCCCCGACGCCGCCCGCGTGGCCTTGATGACGCGGCTCGACCTCTCGGAGATCCAGGCGCGAGCGATCCTCGACATGCGGCTGCAGCGACTGACCCAGCTCGAGCGCCACAAGGTCGTGGAGGAGCACGAGCAGACACTCGCCCTCATCGAGGAGCTGAAGGGCATCCTCGCCTCCGACTCGAAGCTGATGGCGATCATCAGGACCGAGCTCCTGGCCATCAAGGAGGAGTACGGCGACGCGCGGCGCACCGAGATCCTGACCGAGACCACCGAGCTCACGATCGAGGACCTGCTGGCCGACGAGGAGATGGTGGTCACCATCTCACGCGCGGGCTACATCAAGCGCACCCACGTCGAGGCGTACCGGAGCCAGCGCCGCGGCGGCAAGGGCGTGACCGGTATGGAGACGAAGGAAGAGGACATCGTCGAGGACCTCTTCGTCGCGTCGACACACTCGTACCTCCTCTTCTTCACGAACCGCGGCAAGATCCACTGGCTGAAGGTGCACGAGATTCCCGAGGGCGGACGTCAGGCCAAGGGCAAGGCCATGGTGAATCTCCTCTCGCTCGGTGAGGGCGAGGTGGTCGCGACGTGTGTGCCGGTGCGCGATTTCTCCGCCGGCGGCTACGTCCTGTTCGCGACCAAGCAGGGCACGGTCAAGAAGACCGAGCTCGAGGCGTACTCGCATCCGCGCGCCGGTGGGATCCAGGCGATCGGACTGGACGATGACGACCGGGTGATGACGGCCCGACGCACCGACGGCCAGCGCGAGATCATGATCGCGACCAAGCTCGGCATGTGCATCCGCTTCTCGGAAGAAGAAGTGCGCCCGATGGGGCGGGGCGCCGGCGGCGTGAAGGGCATCGAGCTCGACGAGGGCGACGAGGTCATCGCCGCCGACGTCGTCCTGGAGGGCGTCAGCATCCTCACCGTCACCGAACGCGGCTTCGGCAAGCGCACGCCGCTCGACGAGTATCGCCTGCAGGGCCGCGCCGGCAAGGGAATCATCGACATCAAGACCGGCGGCCGCAACGGCAACGTCGTCGCCATGCTCCAGGTGCGCGCCGGCGACGACATCCTGGTCATCACGACGAAGGGCAAGATGATCCGCTTCCACGTCTCCGATGTGTCGTCGCAAGGACGCAACACGTGGGGCGTGCGTATCATCGACCTCGAGGCCGACGATCGGGTCGGCTCGGTCGCGCGCGTCGAGTCGGAGAGCACCGCGCCGGTCGAAGCCCAGTAGCGCCGTGCTTGACGTCCGGCAGATCCGCGAGCAACCCGATGTGGTACGGCGTGGGCTCGCGACCAAGGGCGGTGCTGAGCTCGTCTCCGAGGTGATCGCGCTCGACGCCGAGCGCCGTCGCCTCGTGCGCGAGAGCGAAGACCTCAAGGCTCTCCGCAACAAAGCCTCCGAGGCGATCGGCCAGGCCAAGCGCCGGGGGGAGGACGCCGGCGCCGAGCAGGCGCGCACGCGAGAGGTCGGCGAGCGTATCAAGACGCTCGACGCCGAGCTCAAGGGCGTGGACGAGCGCCTCGAGGCGCTCCTGCTCCAGCTGCCGAACCTGCCCCATCCGTCGGTCCCCGAAGGCAAGGGAGAGGACGACAACGTCGAGGTTCGCCACTGGAGCGAGCCGCGCACGTTCGCCTTCCCGCCGAAACCCCACGAGGAGGTCGGCGCGGCGCTGGGGCTCGATCTCGAGCGGGCCGCGCGGATCGCCAAGGCGCGCTTCGCGGTCCTCTGGGGCGGCGTGGCGCGACTCGAGCGCGCGCTCGCCCAGTTCATGCTCGATCTGCACACCCGGGAGCACGGCTACACCGAGATCTGGGTGCCGCACCTGGTGAACGGCGACACGATGCTCAAGACGGGCCAGCTGCCGAAGTTCGAGGAGCAGCTCTTCAAGACCGTCGAGGCCGACGAGGGCCGCGCGCTCTATCTCATTCCAACCTCGGAAGTGGCGTTGACGGCCCTGCACGCCGGTGAGGTGCTCACGGAAGCCTCGCTCCCCCGTCGCTACACCGCCTTCACCCCGTGCTACCGGCGCGAGGCCGGTACCTACGGCAAGGACATGAAGGGGATCTATCGGCAGCACCAGTTCGACAAGGTCGAGCTCGTGAAGCTGGCGACATCGGCCCAGGCCTCCGAAGAGCTGGAGTCGATGGTGGCGAACGCCGAGATGGTGCTGCGGCGCCTCGAGATCCCGTACCGCGTCGTCGAGCGGTGCACCGGTGATCTCGGATTCAGCGCGGCGAAGGGCTACGACATCGAGGTGTGGCTGCCGGGGCAGGGGCGCTACCGCGAGATCTCGTCGTGCTCGAACTACGACTCGTTCGGAGGTCGGCGCGCCGACATCCGCTATCGCCCGGATGGCGGCGGCAGGCCGGAATACTGCGCGACCCTGAACGGCTCCGGCCTCGCGGTCGGACGCACGGTGATGGCCGTGATCGAGAACTACCAGGAAGGCGACGGATCCGTCACCATCCCGCAGGCGCTTCGACCCTACATGGACGGGCTCACGCGGCTCACCCCGCGCTGACGCGAACTCCGGCCGAAGGGCATGAGGCGCCGTCTAATCGGGCTCGTCCTCCTCGCGCTGCTGACCGCCTGCGCGACCGCAGAGCGTGACCGCGAGACCGTGCTGCTTGGGGACGCGCGCGAGTGTGAAGCGGACGCCGACGCGCAGCTCCAGAACGCCGGGCAGACCGATCCCGGAATCCGGCTTCTGTTCTTCCAGGCGTGTATGAGCCTCCGCGGCTGGCGGAGCGAGTGAGGCTGAGACCTACCGGCGTTTGATGGGATCGTCGCTGCGGCTGCTGACGACCTTGTAGTCGAGCAGCCGGATCTCGTACGTGCCGCGGTCGTAGTCGACCCCGCTCCCCCACGTCCTGAATCCCCGGGTCGCGATCGGGATCGAGACCTGTTTGGCGAGACCGGGCGGAATCACGGTCCCCCGGAAGTCGCGCAGATGGAAATCCAGTACGTCGCCGCGCGGGCTCTTCACCACGACCAGCACGCGGACGTCCGAGATCGTGTCGCTCGTCCGGTTCTGCAGCGACGCGGTGAGCGCCGCGAGCGTGCTGCCCTCGGCGAAGACGCCGAATTCCTCGATGATGTTGTTGAAGTACACGAGGTCCTTGAGCCGGTCGCCGTCGCGCATGTCGAATGGAACCGGCTTGGCCGCGGTGAAGGCGATCGTCGTGGGCGGCACGTCCCGCAGGAGGTTCGCCGGGAGCGCGAAGTTCAGGTTCTGCCCCTTGGCCGACGTGGCCGTCGAGATCCCGATCACGCGACCCTGGGAATTGAAGACCGGTCCACCGCTGCTCCCTGGGCTGATCGGCGCGGTGATCTGCAAAAACTTGACGCTGTCGAGGACGCGGAGCCCGCCGATGATCCCGGTCGAGACCGTGCCCTCGAGCCCCTGCGGGCTCCCGAGCACGACGACGTCTTGACCGACCGCCGCCGTGTCCGAGTCGGCGAGCAGGACCGCGGGCGTGCCCGTGAACGAGGTCTGAATCGTGACGAGATCGTACTTCCGCGCGAAGTTCAGGATCTTGAGCGCGACACCGCTCTGGCCGCGCCAGCGGACGAGTACCTTGGCGGCGCCGCCGACGACGTGCGCGTTCGTCACGAGCACTCCGTCGCGCGTGATGAAGAAGCCGCTTCCCAGCGCGAGCGGTTGGTCGCGATCGTCGAGCGCGATCAGCGTGACGACCGAGGGAAGATTCTCCCGCGCGATCCGGGCGGCCACGGGCTCTTGCTCTTGCGCGGCGACCGCAAGCGCCACGGGCAGCAGCGCGGTCAACGCGAGACTCGCGGCGATGCGCATGCGGGCGAACGACGTCGACTGAGGCGATCGGCGCGGATTCGAGGACGAGCTCACGTCGTGGAGAAGCGTCGCTCCGTTCATCATGCCCGTTCCCTTCTGCGTTCCGCGCTCGATGAATGTCGAGAAACCATTCTTAAACGAGAGTCTCAATTCTGACAAGGGTGGTATTGCTTCAAAACTTTCCGGAATCTATTGTTCTCAGGCCTCCTCGAGTCGCGAGCCCCGTCGGGCCGATTCCGGTTATTCTCCGCCTCTGCTAGACTCCGCGCAGCCGTCGCGAACCGGAGGTGCTGATTGCTCGAAGAGGCCGATCGCCAGATCGATAACCCGCGCACCCGCGTCACTCGGCATCGCCTGGCGCCCGGCGCGCACACCGGCTTTCACCGCCACGCGTACGACTACGTGGTCGTGCCGATATCCGGAGGCCGCATGCGGATCGTGGAAGGCAGCCGGGAAGTCTACGCGGATCTGTCGAGTGGGATCGCGTATTTCCGGCCGGCCGGCGTCGAGCACGATGTGTTCAACGACCTCGACCGCGAGCTCGTATTCGTCGAGGTCGAGCTCATCAGCTGAGCGATTCGTACCCCGACCCAGAGGGCTAGCCTCACCGAAGCCGTGGTCGTGGCGACACACGCTATGTAATCATCGTGACCCTTCCCAGGGAGGGTACGGTCACCGCGGTGATGTACCTCACTTCCTCGGGCGGCTATCTCGTGGCAGCCATGCGCCACGAGATTCTTGATCTCGTTTCACGGTGATGCGCTCGAGCGCGGCCAGACCCGCATCTCGGTGGCAGTCGGGCTGGCGGCTCGTGACGCGCACTTGTGCGTTCTTGCCGAAGTTTGATGCCGCGAGTCTCACACCGAGGGGGTGTCGCCCTCGTAAGTGGTGAGAGATGAAAGGGGTGAGATCAAGATGAAGCGAGCCATCATCTTCGCCGCACTCGTGCTCCTCGGTGCTCTTGCACCCTTCGCGGGCGTTGCCGAAGCCCATTGGGACAACGCGTGTCAGTGCAACGAGGTCGAAGCTCCGTAACGTCGGTGTAGGCGGGGGAGAAACTCCCCGGCCCAAACCGCTCCTGTTTCTGACCTTCTCGTGCGCTCATCACGTTCGTACATCGGTGAGCTCCGGCTGCCTCACCTTCCGGACGCGGCCGCACATTCCTTTCCTTCGCTGTCGGCAACGGCCACCGATCGCTTCAAACCCGAGTTTAGGGTAGCGGCGACGCCTCCTCTCATTGTGATCGGTCCCTACTGGATCACTTGCGTGGTCTGCGCCAGGACCGACTGCGGAATTGTCAGGCCGAGAGCCCGGGCGGTCGTCAGGTTGACGACCAAGTCGAACTTCGTGGGCTGCTCCATCGGCAGATCACCCGGTTTGGCCCCGTTCAGAATCTTGTCCACGAGGGTCGCGGAGCGCCGGTACGAATCGACGATATCCGGCCCCAGAGACAGCAGGCCCCGGCGGCCGCCATCTCCTTGTTCTCCATCATCGTCGGGAGCCGGTGCTTGAGCGCGAGGTCCGCGACCATTCTTGGCCGGTTGGTGACGAGGGGGTCACCCGGCGCGATTAGGGCACCGGCTCGTTGCCTGCTCGCAGCCTGGAAGGCGCCGGCGAAGTCCTCCGGGACTCGGACCTCTAGACGCTGAAGCTCCATCCCCAGCGGCTGGGCCGCGGCCTCAGCTCCTTCAAGATCGGCCCGTAGGCGGGATTGAGCGGATTCCAGAAGACCGCCACCCGCGAAAGGCCCGGCACGATCTCCTTGAGCAGCTGTAGCCGTTTCCCGCTGAGCTGGGGAGCCATCTCAGTAATCCCCGTGATGTTGCCGCCCGGGCGCGCCAGGCTGGCGATCAGACCGGTCTCGACCGGATCCGCGTTGAGGCTTCCCATGACGATCGGGATCGTGCCCGTGGCCTGCTTGGCCGCAAAGCTCGCCGGCGAACCGGAAGCGAGGATGAGCTCCACCTTCCGGGCGACCAGCTCGGCCGCGAGATCAGGCAGCCGATCATTGCGGCCCTCCGAGAAGCGGTACTCGA
>Ga0209377_1002504_pt1 | contig 11965 bp, 10 predicted proteins | sample GraSoiAngelo_141_FD_185898 | JGI IMG/M metagenome (GOLD analysis project Ga0209377, IMG submission 185898) | Grasslands soil microbial communities from the Angelo Coastal Reserve, California, USA - 14_0929_12_40cm (SPAdes) (version 2) | ecosystem: Environmental > Terrestrial > Soil > Grasslands ...
TGGCAGACCACGTAAACCGGGTCGTTCACGTCTATGCTCGCGAGCAGCGCCGCAGGCTCGAGCGCAGCGAGCGGGACATTGACCGAACCGGAAATTCTCAGGGCTTGAAACTCCTCGGGCGTGCGCACGTCCAGGAGATGGACTCCGGGTGCGCGCAGCGCCTCGGCGAGCTGTTTTGCGGACACGCTCTGGACCGAGACCTTCGGCTGCCCGAGCGCGCTCGCGACCGCAGGCTGGCCCGCGCCGCCTTCGAGGTTGGCCGGGACCGCCTCGTGGATGCGTGCAGGCATGGGCAGGTTGAGATTGTTCATGACGGAAAGGAACTCCTCGCGCGTCTTGCCGGCGACGCGTGCGTTAAAGCGCTTTTCCTCGCCGATGCTGCTCACCCTGCGTCCCTTGTAGTCGTGGGCCGGATAGACGAGGGTCTGCTCGTCGAGCGCGAAGAGTTTCTCCGTGATGCTCGTCCACAGCGCTTGCGCGCTCCCGTTCTGGAAGTCCGTACGTCCACAGCCGCCGATAAGCAGAGTGTCGCCCGTGAAGACCCGGTCGCGCCACAGGTACGAGACGCTTCCCGGCGTGTGCCCGGGGGTGGCGATCGTGAGAATCTCCTCGTGACCGAAGAGGATCACGTCGCCGTCCCTGAGCAGGCGGTCGTATCCCTGTGCATTGCAGTCCCTGCAGACCGCGGTCTGCGCGCCGGTGGCCTGCTTGAGCGCGTGCGCGGCGGTCACGTGATCGGCGTGCACGTGGGTCTCTAGCGTGTACTTGAGCGCGAGGTTGTGCTCGCGCAGGAGGCGCACGTCGCGCTCGACCTGCTCGGTGACCGGGTCGATCAGCACCGCCTCGTGGCTCGCGTCGTCGGCGATAAGATACGTGAGAGTGGACGAGGCCGGGTCGAAGAGCTGTTTGAAGAACATGGCATTCTCCGCATTCGGGCGAATCCGCCGGCTCAAGGCTCGGTCTTCAGCAACTCCGTGCCGGCGCGCGCCATCCCGATCTCATCGAGCCGCTCGAGGGACAGCGCCTGAGCTTCATCATAATGCAAATAATTCTGCGCGGCCGCACGCAGATAGGACGGGTCGTAGTGAGTGACGAGCAGGTCCGCGACCAGCTCGCCCCACGCGCCCGAGTCGGTCTGCGCAAGCCAGCGACCGATCACCGCGCGGCCGTAGCGGCTCGTCAGACATTGCAGCTTCTCCTTGAGCGCTGCGGGCTCCTCCAGAAAATGCCGGTATTCCTCGATCAGGAAGCGCACGCGCTCGGGCAGAGGCACCTCGAGGCGCAGGCACTCGCCCTCGCGCATGCGGGCTAGGAGCTGTGCAGGCACCTGCAGCTGGCCGATTTTCTTGCTCTCCGCCTCGACGAAGACCGGGCGCGCGGGATCGAGACGCTTCAACGCGCCCCATACCAAGCTGTCGAGCATCTTCTGCGAGGGCTGCGGCTCGCCCGGAAGCTCGCCGAGCAGCGAGCCGCGGTGGCGGGCGAGGCGCTCCAGATCGAGCACCTGCGCGCCCCGTGCTGCGAGCGCCGCGAGGAGGCGACTCTTGCCGCTCCCGGTGGCGCCGCACACCACCCGGAACCGGAAAGCTGGCGGCATCCGATCGAGCTGAGTAATGACTTCGCGACGGTACGCCCGGTAGCCGCCTTCGAGGGTCGCCGCGTCCCAGCCGACCTGGCGCAGCACGTACGCCATGGCCGCAGAGCGTTGCCCGCCGCGCCAGCAGTAGACGAGGGGACGCCAGCCGCGCGCGCGTCCGCGGAAATGTACATCGATGTGCCGCGCGATGTTCTTCGCTACGAGCGCCGCGCCGATTTTTTTTGCGTCGAAAGGCGAGATCTGCTTGTACAGCGTGCCCACGTGGGCGCGCTCGGCATCGTCCAGGACCGGGCAGTTCACGGCTGCCGGCACGTGGTCGAGTGCGAATTCGGAGGGCGAGCGCACGTCGATCACCTCGTCAAAGGCGTCGAGCTGTGCTACCGTAACGGCGTCCAGGCGTTTCAGTTCCATCCCTAATTTTATCCATGAACGCACCCGCCGATCTCATCCGTCTGACGCAGTTCTCCCACGGGGGCGGCTGCGGCTGCAAGATCGCGCCGGCGGTCCTTTCCGAGATACTCGCCAAGACCCCGATCCGCGGGCTGCCGAAGGACCTGCTCGTGGGGATCGAATCGAGCGACGACGCGGCGGTATACCGCTTGAACGACGAGCAGGCAATCGTCGCGACCACGGATTTCTTCACGCCCATCGTCGATGATCCCCGCGACTTCGGCCGTATCGCCGCGACCAACGCGCTCTCGGATGTGTATGCGATGGGCGGCAAGCCGATTTTCGCGCTCGCCATCGTGGGCATGCCGCTCGAAAAAATGCCGGTCGAGGTGATTCAAGAAATCATCTCGGGCGGCGAGTCGGTGTGCGCGCAGGCCGGGATTCCGATCGCGGGCGGCCATTCCATCGACACGCTGGAGCCGATCTACGGCCTCGTGGCCATCGGCCTCGTGCACCCGAAGAAGGTGAAGAGGAACGACCGCGCGCGCTCGGGCGATGCGCTGATACTCGGCAAGCCGCTGGGCGTGGGCATCCTTTCCGCCGCGCTCAAAAAAGGCAAGCTCTCCGCTTCAGGGTACAAGGAGATGGTGGAGATCGCCACGCAGCTCAACACCCCCGGCACCGCGCTCGCCGAGCTGGAAGGCGTTCACGCGCTGACCGACGTCACCGGCTTCGGCCTCGCGGGCCACCTTCTGGAGATCTGCCGCGGATCGAAGCTCGGCGCCGAAATCCGCTTCGACGATCTGCCGGTCCTGCCTGAGGCGCTCGAATGGGTGAAGGAGGGCACGGCGACCGGGGCGTCGGATCGCAACTGGAAAGGCTACGGCCACGAAGTGCGCATGCCTAACGGCGCGCCCGACTGGAAGCGCAAGCTCATCAGCGATCCGCAGACGAGCGGGGGCTTGCTCGTCGCGTGCGCTCCTGCGGCGGAAAAACGCGTCGTGGAGGAATTTCTCAGACAAGGTTTTCCCCTCGCTCGCCGCATCGGATCGATGCGGGCGGGCGAGTCGACCCTTGCGGTCACCTAGGCGGAGCGATCACCATCGCGGCAAGCCGCCGCCACACGTTCTCCAGGAGGATCGGCTGCGCCTCGGCGACCAGGTGCAGATTGTCCGCCTGAAACATATCGCGCTCGTTCGGTACGCCCTCCAGCAGGAAGGGCACGAGCGGGACGCGCTCGTCGTGGGCGATGTCGCGGAAGGCAGCGCGGAACGCGTTGACGTACTCCGTGCCATAGTTCGGCGGCAGCAGCATCCCGACGAGTATCACGCGGGCGCCCTGGCGCTTCGCCGCCTGTACGATGGCTGCCAGATTGGTTTTCATCTGCGCGATGGGCAGCCCGCGCAGGCCGTCGTTCGCGCCGAGCTCGACGATCACTATCGCAGGCTTGGTCTTGGCGAGCGCAGCGCCGATGCGCGCTGCGCCGCCTGCCGAGGTTTCGCCGCTGATGCTCGCGTTGACCACGGTATAATTTGATTTTCTTTGCTTGAGCCGCTCGCCGAGTAAGGCCACCCAGCCGGCGTTCTGGGGGATTCCGTAGGCGGCGGAGAGGCTGTCCCCGTATACGAGGATGGTCGGCGCGGCGAGTCCCGTCCCGCTGCAGGCGAGCAGGACTGCGAACAGAATCGATCTCATGCCTGATTTTTCCCGACCCATTGTCTTGGCCACAGGGCTCTCGAAGGTCGTCCAGCTGAACGAAAGTACGGCGAACGGCACGCCGGGCGCCAACGAGCTGGTTATTTTGCAGGACATTTCGCTCGAGGTCATGCCGGGTGAGGCGGTGGCTATCGTGGGCGCTTCGGGATCCGGTAAATCGACCCTTCTTGGCTTGCTGGCCGGACTGGATACGCCGAGCTCGGGTGCCGTGCAACTCGACGGGGCGGATCTCTTCGGGCTCGACGAGGACGGGCGCGCGGCGCTCCGGGCGAGGCTGCTCGGCTTCGTGTTCCAGTCGTTCCAGCTGCTCCCGGCGCTGAACGCTCTGGAGAACGTGATGCTGCCCCTGGAACTTGCGGGCGAAGCGGGCGCGGCGGACCGGGGGGCGAAAATGCTGGCGCGCGTGGGCCTCGCCGAGCGGCTGCGGCACTACCCCAAGACGCTCTCGGGAGGCGAGCAGCAGCGAGTGGCGCTGGCGCGCGCTTTCGTCACCCAGCCGAAGCTCCTCCTTGCCGACGAGCCCACCGGGAATCTCGACGCCGCGACCGGCGCCAGCGTGATCGAGCTCATGTTCGAGATGAACGCGGAAGCGCGCACGACGCTGGTGCTGGTGACGCACGACGAGGCGATCGCCAGCCGCTGCCGCCGGAAAATCCGGCTCGTCGCCGGGCACATCGACGGCGAGGGCTGAGGCGATGCTGCGTCTCGCGCTCCGCATGCTCCTGCGCGACGCTCGCGCGGGGGAGCTGCGCGTGCTCGCGCTCGGGCTGGTGCTCGCCGTGGGCGGGGTAGCCAGTGTCGCCTTCTTCGCAGACCGCGTGCGGCAGGCGCTCACGCGCGAAGCGCACCAGGTGCTGGGCGCCGACGTGCTGATGACGGCCGACCACGCCTGGACCCCGGCGTTTCGCGACGAGATCGCGAGGCGCGGGTTGAGCCGCGCCGAAAGCATGACTTTCGTCAGCATGGCGCGCGCGGGGAACGAGACGCTTCTGGCGGCGGTGAAGGCGGTGTCGCCCGGCTACCCCTTGCGCGGCAAGCTGCGCATCGCGCCCGGCCTGAATCTCCCGGACGCGGACAGCGACGCGGTTCCGCCGCCGGGCACGGTCTGGCTCGACGAAAGGATGATGGCGGCGCTCAAAGTCCGCCGGGGAGACGCGATCGAAGTCGGGCGGGCGCGCTTTCGCGTCGGCGCCGTGCTGACGCTTGAGCCCGACCGCGGCGTGTCCTTCATGAACTTCGCGCCGCGCCTGATGATTCGCCTGGAGGATCTGCCCGCGACGGGCCTCGTGCAGCCGGGAAGCCGCATCAACTATCAGCTGCTCGCCGCGGGCGAGCGCGAAGGGATCCGGCAGTTCGAGCAGTGGGCGAGGGCGCGCCTGGCCCGGGGCGAGCGCATCGACAGTCTGGAGAACGCGCGGCCCGAGGTGCGTGCGGGCCTGGACCGCGCCCAGAGCTTCCTCGGGCTCACCGCGATGCTCGCGGTCGTGTTGTCCGCGGTCGCGGTCGCGCTCGGCACGCGGCGCTACACGCAACGGCACCTCGATGGTTATGCCGTGATGCGCTGCATCGGCGCTTCGCAGTCGCAGCTCTTCGCCCTGTTCGCCTGGGAGTTTCTGCTGCTCGCCGGCACCTCGATGGTTATGCCGTAATGCGCTGCATCGGCGCTTCGCAGTCGCAGCTCTTCGCCCTGTTCGCCTGGGAGTTTCTGCTGCTCGCTTTCGGGGCGTCGCTTGCAGGCTGTGCCCTCGGGTTCCTCGTACAGAACTTGGTCGCGTTGTGGCTCGCCGGCCTCATACCGGGCCTCTTGCCGCCGCCGGGCCTCTCGCCTGTATTGCAGGGCGCGGCGACGGGACTCGTGCTGCTGCTTGGGTTTGCCTTGCCGCCTCTTCTCCAACTCAAGGATGTGCCCGCGTTGCGCGTAATCCGGCGCGACGTCGGCCCTCCGAGACAAGGAGCGCTCGCTGTATACATACTGGGACTGGCTGCGGTGTTCGGGCTGCTTCTCTGGCATGCCGGCGAGCTGAGGCTCGCGAGCTACGTGTTCGGCGGTTTTGCGGCTGCCTTCGGCCTTTTCGCGGCGCGGCGAGCTGAGGCTCGCGAGCTACGTGTTCGGCGGTTTTGCGGCTGCCTTCGGCCTTTTCGCGGCGATCGCCTACGGAGCGCTGCGGCTGATCGGCCGGTTCGGCCGGACCGGCAGCGTCTCCTGGCGTTACGGCCTGGCGAACCTCCTGCGGCGCCCGCGCGCCAACGCGGTGCAGATCGTGGCGATCGCAGTGGGGCTCACGGCAATCCTGCTCCTCACCATGATCCGGGGCGATTTGCTCGACGCCTGGCGCGGACGGCTCCCGCCGGATGCACCCGACCGGTTTCTCGTCAATATCCAGCCCGAGCAACGACAGCCTCTGGCTGAATTTCTCGAGCGCAACGGGGTGAAGGGACTACAGACCTTTCCCATGGTGCGCGCGCGGCTGGTCGCCATCAACGGAAGGCCGGTCGGTGCGGACGACTTTTCGGAAGAGCGCGCGAAGCGCCAGATCGAGCGCGAGTTCAACCTGACCTATCTGTCTGCATTGCCGGCCGACAACAAGCTCAGCGAGGGCGCATGGTTCGGTGCGGAGGATATCGCGCGTGGCGCGGTCTCAATCGAGCACTGGATCGCCGAGCGCTTCGGCATCCGGGTCGGGGATACGCTCGAATTTCTCTCTGCGGGCCGCAGCTTCTCCGCGCCGGTCACGAGCGTGCGCAAGCTCGATTGGGACTCGATGCGCCCGAATTTCTTCTTCATCACCACTCCGGCAATGCTCGAAAGTTTCCCGGCGAGCTACATCGCGAGTTTTCATGCGCCTGCGGGCGACGCGCTCCTGACCTTGCGCCTGTCGCAGGCGTTTCCCAACCTCACCGTGATCGACGTGAGCGTGATCCTGCGGCAGCTGCAGCTCGTGATGGACCAGCTGATCGGTGCGGTGCAGCTGGTTTTCCTGTTCGCGCTCGGCGCCGGCGTGCTGGTGTTGTACGCGGCGCTGCTCGCGACCCAGGACGAGCGCACGCACGAGGCGGCGGTGATGCGCGCGCTGGGGGCGAAGCGCTCCCAGGTGCTCGCGGCGCAGCGCGCCGAGTTTGCAGTGCTCGGTGCGATCGCGGGGTTCCTCGGCTCGCTCGGCGCGACCGCGATCGGCTGGACGCTCGCGACGCGCGTGTTCCAGCTCGATTTCATCTGGAACGGCTGGGTCTGGCTGGCCGGCCCCGCGCTCGGGCTCGCGTGCATCGTGTTGAACGCCTGGGCTGGAGCCCGCGCGGCACTCAGCCGCCCGCCGATGGCCGCGCTGCGGGAGGTCATTTGAGCGAGACCGGCACCTTGAGCGCGACTCTGGCTCGCACGCGCCGCGAGCGATGCAGGTGACCAAGCAACAGCTTTACAATAGCTTGTTCAAGACCGACGACTGGACGCGAAATCGGGAAGACTGATGGCCGAGACTCTTCTTGTCATTGTTGTGCTGCTCGCGGTCGCAATCATCGTGCTTCAGCTCATTCTGCTCGCCCGCGGCGGGTCGGGGGCATCGCGCGAAGACTTCGAGCGGCTGACACGAGAATTGCGCGGAGACATAGCCGATGGGCGCAGGGAGGCTCAGGACGCTGCGCAGAAACAGCGCATAGAAGTTTCCGCTAGATTCTCGGAATTTTCACAGCCTCTGCTGGTGCAGATGACGGCCCTCACTGAAACGAACGAGCAGCGCCTTCGAGAGGTGCGCAACACGCTCGAGTCCAAACTGAAGGATCTGCAGACGGAAAACGCGTCCAAACTCGATGAAATGCGCAAGACCGTGGACGAAAAACTCCACGTAACGCTGGAGAAACGACTTGGGGAGTCGTTCAAGCAGGTGAGCGACCGGTTGGAGCAGGTGCACAAGGGGCTGGGCGAGATGCAGACGCTTGCCGCCGGTGTCGGGGATCTCAAGCGCGTGTTGACAAACGTGAAGACCCGAGGCACTTGGGGCGAGGTGCAGCTCGCCGCGCTGCGATCTCAAGCGCGTGTTGACAAACGTGAAGACCCGAGGCACTTGGGGCGAGGTGCAGCTCGCCGCGCTGCTGGAACAGACGCTTACGGCCGAGCAGTACGATGTCAATGTCGTTACCCTACCTGGATCGAGCGACCGCGTCGAGTTCGCGATCCGGCTTCCTGGCCGCAGTGAAAACAAGCCGATCTGGCTGCCGATCGACTCCAAATTCCCAATCGAGGATTACGAACGCCTGCTGGGGGCGCAGGAGCGCGCTGACCCGGCGGGAGTCGAAGAGGCAGGCAAGGCGCTGGAAAGTCGGCTCAAGCTCGAAGCAAGGACCATCCACGAGAAATATGTCGGTCCGCCGCACACGACCGACTTTGCCTTGCTGTTTCTGCCGACCGAGGGGTTGTACGCCGAAGCATTACGACGTCCCGGTCTCGCCGATTTTCTTCAACGAGAATACCGCGTCACGATCACCGGCCCCAACAACCTTTCGGCTTTGCTGAACGCCTTGCAGATGGGTTTCCGCACCCTCGCGATCGAGAAACGCTCGAGCGAGGTGTGGGAGCTACTCTCGGCAGTGAAGACCGAGTTCGGTAAATTTGGGGACGTGCTGGCGAAAACCAGGGATCAGCTAGAGACGGTGACCATGTCCATAGGTCAGGCGGAGGTTCGCACGCGCCAGATGGCGAAGAAGCTGAAGGACGTCGAGGCACTTCCAGCGTCGAAAACGACAAGACTGCTCGGCGAGCCGGAGATTTCGGAAGAGGACGACGCGGCTGCCTAGCGGCGCGCCCGCTACAAAGAGGATCGGAATGGCTGAGGAGGTTTCGAAGAGCCGCGAGGCCGACCTGCGCGCCCGATGCAACGCGCTGCTCGAAATCATGCGCAACCGGCTGACGACGCGCCAGTTCGATCCGGATTGCGTCGTGCCGCGCGAGCACTACGATCTCATCCTCGAAGCCGCGCGCCATGCGCCTTCGGGCGCGAATGCGCAGCCCTGGCATTACATCATCGTCACCGATCCCGGAGCGAAGAAAAAGATCGCCGACTATTTCGTCGAGGAGCAGCGCCGCCGCGCCAAGCTCAAGATGAAGTTCCCCACGCCGAACTACCGCGGACTGGAAACCGCTCCCGGAATGATCGTGGTGGTCGCGGACTTCCGCTTCACTCGCGCCTTTCCAGTGCTCATGGACGGCAGCGATCTCGACCGCCAGTACCACGAGAACGCCGAGCGCATCCTGCTGCAGAGCGTGGCGGCTTCGACCATGTCCGCGCATCTCGCCGCGGCCGCTCTCGGCTACAACGTCTGGTGGGTGACGGCGATCGGCCAGGAGACGGCGCAGAAGGCCATGCGCCCGCTGCTCGGCGTGCCGGAGGAGCTCTCGATCATCGACATCTTCTGCTTCGGTCCCGCGGCGAAGGCGCCCTACAAGCGCTGGAAGAAGAAGCTCGACGAGATCCGCAGCTGGGACCGCTTCGACATGAAGCAGTTCATGACTCTCGATCAAATCAGCGAGTGGATCAAGGAAACGCGGCACAAGGTGATGTACCGCGACGAATCGAAGATCGATTAGGTTGGCGTAAAAAAATGCCCGCAACTCGCGTTGCGGGCATTTTCACTTGATCGCCGCGGTTCTACGCGGCGCCTGCGCAACCGCCTCAGCCTCAGATAAGAATTGCGGAGCGATCCGTAAGAAAGGCGTGGGCGTTGTTGCGATGGTCAAGGGGGCGGCCGAAGCCGCCCCCTGACTATAACTTAGGTCTGCGCCTAGTCGTCCCGGTCGCTGTCCGGCTCCCTCTCGCCTGCCCGGCAGATCTTCCAGACTACGCCAGTCCCAGGAATCTGGAGAAGCGGGCCGTCGCCTGCGACCAGGAACTTGCTGTCCGGGTCGGACTGGCCAAAGTCACGCACCGCGCCGTAATCCACGAGGTAAGCGCAGTCGTCAGGCCCGAACTTGAGATCCACGGGGCGATTGATCCCGTGAATCCGCCCCACGAACGCCTGCTCGAATGTGCTGTTGTGGGCAAACCGCTGGAGCTGGAGCTGGAGCGGCTCACCCGGGCGGCTGAAGTTGATGAGCTGGATGTCGTGCCCCTCTTCCGGGGTGCCATTGGATTTCGAGAACCCGAAGTCCCCTTCGCGGCCGGCCAGGGCCGCACCGCGCTTGACCGGGCCGTGGACAAAGGAATTGGGCACGAAGTCAAGCCCGACAATTGCGACGTCCGCCGGCTCAAGGGCCAAGGGCGCCGTGATTGGCTGCGGTGGGAACGCGAGAACGGGTTGCACCGGCTTACCGACGACGGCGGCCGGATTGTCGTCGCCGGGGCCCCCGACAGGGTTGAAAACCGCCTGAGTTGAATCCAGGAAGCCGAACCGATCCGGCCACCCGTGGTAATCCGGGCTGCCATCGCGATTCTGCTGGGCGAGGTGCAGGCGGTCCGGGGAGTTGTTGGTCGGCCGCGCACCCCGCTCGTCTTCGCCGTTCTCGGTGACAAACAGTCCGCCCTTCAGGGCATGGTTGTCCGGCGCGAACCGAATGCCGTACGGGTTCCGGTACCCCCACGAGAAGGGCTCGATGGTGGACTTCGGGTTTGTGGCGTTGACTTTCGCTCTCAAGACGGAGCCGTCGCAGATTCCTCGCCCGGTCGCGCTCTCGAACGCCCTCACAGTCGCCCCCGGACGGGCGACGCCATGGGGCGAGTACCCGCTGGTCTTGTGGCCATCACCGGAGTCAAACGTGTTCTGGCTCAGCGTAATGTCCTGACACGGGATGTCTTGCTGGTTCGCGCCACCGCCGTTGTCGTGACCGACTACGCTGGAGTTGGTGGTCGACCCTTGAGACCAGTAGATCCAGCCGTCTTTGAAGGTGATCTGCTCCGCCGGGTGGTCTCCCGTGGGCAGACCGGTGATAAACGGGGTGACGTGCCCGGTCTCGGGGTTCACGGTCACGATGCGCGAGCTATTGTTCTGCGCCCCAACGGCCCGAATGGCCTGGTTTGAGTCCGTGGCGAAGAGTCGCCCGCCCTCGAAACCTTTCTCGAACGCGATGTCGATCGCCGGGCCGTGCGGCTGGAGACCTGCGCCGCTCGTCGTGGGCTTGGCGAGAGGACCACGGATCCGGTTCCCGCTCTGGTCAAACACCAGGATGTCGGGCGTGAAAGGGTTGGTGGCCGACAGCTCGCCCCCGACGAGAGTACTGGTCTCGTCGTTGCACCGGCTCGGCAAGCCGTGCCCCGACTCCAGCACGAACACCTCAAACCGGCGTCCGTCGCCGCGAAACGCGACTGCGGTCGGGAAGTTGAGGCCTTTGGCAAAGACCGAAACCTCGAAGCCCGAAGGCACGACGATGTCCTGGCCGTGTCCCGGATCGAAGAACACCGTTTCCGCCGGACAAACCGGGTTGGACGCGTCGGCCAGGGCCGCGGGCGGAACGACAGCGATGCCGGCAAGGAAGAGCGCGGCCGCAAGGGCATTCCGTCTTGCAGTGCTGCGGCGTGAAACGCGGGTTGAGTATTGCCTCACTGAAACGATCCCTCTCATGAATCCTCCTTTTGGATTCTCGCTACCCACGGGCCGCGCGAATCCGTAGCACAGGTGAAATGTAATGTCGATATTGCAAGACCGATCCGCTCGATCCGATCATCTTCGGGGAACATCGGGCAGGAAGAATTTCAAACCAGCGGACGCATAGATTCTATAGCCGGGAAAGATAGAAACGCCAGAGGGAAATCATGACAAGGACAAAGGGAAATCATGACAGTGACATATGCGCTTTAATGTATGCGCGACATGAAGTGGTGACGCGCTGCACAAACGGCCGGAGCCCTCCCACGTGCTTGTGCGCGAGTGGTTTAGAATGCCCGTCGAGCAAGGATTTGCAGATCAACCAAAGGACAAAAACGATGAGAACCTACTTTCTTCGCTTTCTCGCAGTTTGCGCCGCGTGGCTCTTCGCCGCCGCAGCATCGGCCCAGCAGGACTTTTCCAAGGTCGAGATCCAGACCGAGAAGCTCGCGGACACGGTATATATGATGACCGGCTCCGGCGGGAACCTCGGCGTTTCGGTCGGCGAGGACGCCGTGTTCGTGATCGATGACCAGTTCGCCCCGCTCACGCCCAAGATCCAGGCCGCGATCGCTAAGCTCAGCTCCAAACCGGTCAAGTTCGTGCTGAACACGCACTGGCACTTCGATCATACCGGCGGAAACGAGAACCTAGGCAAGGCCGGCGCGGTTATCGTCGCGCACGAGAACGTTA
>Ga0209377_1002505_pt1 | contig 11957 bp, 9 predicted proteins | sample GraSoiAngelo_141_FD_185898 | JGI IMG/M metagenome (GOLD analysis project Ga0209377, IMG submission 185898) | Grasslands soil microbial communities from the Angelo Coastal Reserve, California, USA - 14_0929_12_40cm (SPAdes) (version 2) | ecosystem: Environmental > Terrestrial > Soil > Grasslands ...
AACACTACGTGCGCCGGAGCGGTATTTTACGGGGACGCGTTCCCGTCGCCGCGGTGCAAGATGTTGATTTTGAGATACCTCCTGGGAAAACTCTGGCTCTGGTCGGAAGCTCGGGATCGGGGAAATCTACGGTTGCCCGCTGTGTGAGCCGGCTGGAAAGACCTGATGCCGGCCAAATCTGGGTGGGCGACACAGACATTTCACGGCTGGGAAATCACGACCTGCGCCCATGCCGCAGTGAAATCCAAATGATTTTTCAGGATGCAGTCACCTCTATGAACCCACGGTTCTCGGCGGCGCAGATCATCGAGGAGCCATTATTGATTCAGGGGCGCGGCAGCAAGGAGGATCGCCGGACGCGTGCCCAAGAAATAATGAGCGAAGTTGGCCTTGCGCCGAACTCGGCAGACCGCTCGGTGATGGAATTCAGCGGGGGGCAGCGACAAAGATTGGCCATCGCGCGGGCGCTCGCGCTGCAGCCAAAACTGCTGGTGCTGGACGAAGCGCTTTCGGGCCTCGACCTCTCTACAGAGGCGCAAATTACCAACCTGCTGCTTGACCTTCAAGCAGCGCATTCGCTCACCTATCTCTTCATCTCCCATGACATGGCGCTTGTGGCGCACTTGGCGGATGCAATTGCGGTCATATCGGCAGGGAGAATTGTGGAGCAGGGTCCGACAGCGCAAGTGATTTCGAGTCCCAATCACCCGGAGACCAAAGCGCTGATGGCAGCGGCGAACGCTTTCCAAAAAAATTACGCGGATGTGCTTGGAGGCTCCCGATGAAATACCTGGGCCGGAGGCTGTTGCGTGCAGGTTTGCTCCTGGTGGGGGTGTCGGCACTCTGCTTTTTGTTTACAGAAATGGCGCCTGGAAGCTTCTTTGACGAGATGCGGCTCAATCCGCAGATTTCGCCTGAGACCATCTCTGCCTTACGCGCGCGATACGGACTGGATCAACCACTGGCGGTGAGATATGCGCGATGGATGGCAGCGCTAGTCCGCGGAGACTTCGGGTATTCAATCGCGTACAACACACCAGTCGCGCCGCTCCTCTGGGCGCGCGCAAAAAATACGCTCTTGCTCACTGCAACGGCAATGTTTCTGACCTGGCTCATTTCGGTCCCATTGGGCGTCCTGACGGCAGCTTCTCGCGGACGGTGGCTGGACAAAGTCGTAGGAGTCGGAAGCTCGTTGTTAATTTCCATTCCGGAAATCGTTGTTGCTATCGCTCTGCTCGCGCTAGCGGTTCGCACACGAATCGTGCCTGTGGGCGGAATGAGATCTCTGGGTTTCCAAGAACTCTCGATGTGGGGGCAATTCCACGACATCGCGCAACGCATGTTGCTGCCCACGTTGGTCCTGGTATTAGCCAGCATCGCTGTGATTGAAAGACACGTCCGGTCTAGCGTCCTTGAGGTGTTGGAAGCGCCGTACATACAAGCAGCGCGTGGACTGGGAATCGGCCGCACTCGATTGTTGTTCCGTCATGTTCTGCCGGTGGCGGCGAATCCGGCGATTTCGTTGTTTGGTTTTTCCCTCGCTGGCTTGCTCAGCGGGTCGCTTTTGGTGGAAGTTGTCACTGGCTGGCCTGGCCTGGGACCGCTAATCCTTGATGCGACGCTCTCACGTGATCTGTATCTGGTCATCGGAGGGGTGATGTTTTCAGCGGTGTTCATGGTGGCCGGCAATTTTATCGCCGACCTGTTGTTGCTGGCTTCCGATCCGCGGATTCGCGCCGGAGAATCCGATGCGAACTAAAATGCTGATCTTGTTATTGGCCTTAGTGCTCTTGCATGTGATTGTAATATTCGCCGGCTTCATCGCGCCCTACGATCCTGGTGTGCAGAACCGAGAATTACCCTATGCTCCACCTACTCGGCTGCACTTTGTGGACGCTTCGGGTTTTCACCTGCGGCCATTTGTTTACGCCTCGATGCTTGTGGTCGATTCTTATCAAGAAGACCGCACTCACGAATATCCCGTTCACCTGTTCGTTAGAGGAGACGATTATCAGATCCTCGGGATGTTCAGATCCAACGCACACCTGTTCCGAGTGGACGAACCCGCGCACATCTTCCTTTTCGGTGCTGATGGCTTCGGCCGCGATGAGTTTTCGCGGTTGTTGTATGGTGGCCAGATATCCCTAGCCGCAGGCGTATTGGCGACACTTCTCTCGCTGACGACAGGAACTATCATCGGTACAATCTCGGGTTATTACGGCAAGTGGTTTGACGAGTCGCTGATGGGCTCCGCCGAGCTGTTCTTGTCACTGCCTTGGCTCTATTTCCTGATTGCGGTGCGAGCATTCCTGCCACTCCACGTCAGCCCCGCTGGAACATTCCTCCTTCTTATATGCGTCATCGGCCTCATTGGATGGGCGCGTCCCGCGCGGCTTGTCCGAGGAGTGGTTCTCAGCGCACGAGCGCGTAACTACGTCTCGGCGGCGCGAGGTTTTGGCGCTTCAGATTTCTACCTGCTGCGCCGGCACGTTTTCCCGGAAACATTTGGAGTTCTTTTAACTCAAGCTGCCCTGCTGGTTCCACAGTATGTTGCGGCAGAGGCCACGCTGTCGTTCTTCGGACTCGGCGTCAGTGAACCGGTGCCGAGCTGGGGCAACATGTTGAGCACGCTGCAGCAATATAACGTGCTGGTCTCATACGGCTGGCTGCTGGCTCCTGCGGGCGCGCTTGTCGTTACCTCCGTAATCTACTGGTGGTTGGCTGATGCGCTCCATTCGCGGTTAAAATCTCATTCAATCTGAACAGAGTTCTGTGGGGAAGGGGTGTTATGAAACTCATAGCTCGCCTTGCCCTTTACGTGTGTCTGCTCGCTGCCCCGTGCGTCGTCGCAGCACCTAACCCTGCGGCGCTGAATCCGGCCGAGGAATTGCAGCGCGTGGAAGGCGAGGTAGGACGCTACGGCGGACACTTAGTAATCGGACAACGTTCCGAACCCAAAACTCTGAATCCAGTCACTGCAACCGATGCAGTCTCACGCGAGGTCATTGGCCGCCTCATGGCGGACTTGATCACCATCAATCGGGCATCGCAGCAAAGCGAGCCCGGATTGGCAAAGTCTTGGACAACATCGGCAGATGGGCGCACGTTCACTCTCAAGCTTCGCAAAGGCATCCGGTTTTCGGATGGGCATCCATTCGACGCAGACGATGTGATTTTTTCTTTTACGGTTTACCTGGATGAAGCGGTGAATTCACCACAGCACGACCTGCTGATCATTGATGGCAAGCCGCTCACCGTAACCAAGGTGGATCAGTACACCGTGCTATTTACGCTGTCTCGGCCCTATGCCGCCGCAGAAAGAATCTTTGATGGCCTGGCCATGCTGCCGAAGCACATCCTCGAAAAGCCCTATCGCGAGGGGCGGTTCGTCCAGAGTTGGTCATTAAACACCCCGCCCGCCGAAGTCGTGGGTTTAGGTCCGTTCCGGGTCAAGGAATATCTCGCCGGACAGCGAATCGTGTTAGAACGCAATCCCTATTACTGGAAAGCCGATCATGACAACCATCGCCTGCCATATCTGGACGAGTTAGTATTTCTCTTCGTCGGCAGCGAAGACGCGCAGGTAATGCGCTTTGAAGCCGGTGAAACCGATATGGTAAGCCGGTTGAGCTCAGAGAATTTTGCGTTGCTGACAAAGGAGCGCACTCGTACTGGCTCGCAACTGGTCGACCTCGGTCCCAGCCTGGAATACAACTTCCTGGTCTTCAATCTCAACGATCTTGCAACTAAAAAATTGAACATCATTTCCGGCAAACAAACCTGGTTTCGCGATCTCAAGTTTCGCCAGGCGGTATCGGCCGCGATTGACCGCGACTCGATAGTGCGCTTAGTGTACGGCGCAAGAGGCACGGCGCTTTGGGGCAATGTCGGTCCTGGCAACAAGCTTTGGGTCAACCAGGCAATCCCTCATCCGCAACGTTCATTGGACGCCTCGCGACAACTGCTAAAGTCTGCCGGATTCTCCTGGAATAACGCCAGCCAACTGCTCGATCCATCGGGCAAAGCGGTCGAGTTCTCCATCATTACCAGTTCGTCCAACACGCAACGCATGAAGATGGCGACGCTGGTGCAGGATGACCTAGCGCATTTGGGCATGCAGGTTCATGTTGTGCCTCTCGATTTTCGCGCGATGCTCGATCGCGTATTCCAGAGTTTTGATTACGAAGCAGCCATCATGGGCCTGGGCGGCGGTGATCCTGATCCCAATCCTGAGATGAATGTATGGCTTTCGAGCGGGAGCACTCATCTGTGGCATCTCGGAGAAACGCAGCCCGCCAGCGATTGGGAGCGAGAAATTGATCAGTTGATGCAGCAGCAGATGATCACGCTGAACTACGAGAAGCGGAAGCGGCTTTATAATCGAGTTCAGCAACTCATCGCCGAAAACCTGCCCTTCGTTTTTCTTGCCACGCCGAATGTTCTGGCCGGCGCGAAGGCTCAGGTCGGCAATTTTCATCCCGCAGTGCTGGATCATTACACACTGTGGAATGCCGACCAGCTTTACCTACGCACCGAAACCAGAGGCATGGAAAGAGCCGGAATCCGGTGACGGTTGCGGCAAAAATGCAGCGCGAAAGTCGGGCCTCCTGGCCTGACGATCGCCTGGTAGCTGAATGCCTGCAGGGTGACGAGAAGGCTTGGTCAGCCCTCGTAGACAAATACAAGAACCTGATCTTTTCGATTCCCATCAAGCTGGGCCTGTACGACGATGCAGCCGACATTTTCCAGGCGGTATGCCTCGACCTGCTTACCGACCTGCCACGACTGCGCGAACCGAGTGCCTTGCCGAAATGGCTCATGCAGACTTGTTATCACAAGTGCCTTCAATGCCGGCGCAGAGCGGAAAGGCACGTAGCACTCGCTGAGGAGGATGCCGAGCTACCGCCAGTGAACGGTAGTCCGTCGGCGCTCCCTGGCGACCTGCTTGTCCAACTTGAAAAAGAACAGATGGTCCGCGACGCGATTGCACAGTTGTCTCCACGATGTGAGCGGATGATTCGTATGCTGTTTTTCGAGACTCCGCCTCGTCCCTACCAGGAGATTGCAAAGGAACTCGGCATTGCCACAGGCTCGATCGGCTTCATCCGCGGACGCTGTTTGGGAAAACTTAAACAACAGTTGGAAAACATGGGGTTCTAAGTGAGCGTGAAGGCCGTTCAGCGGACCGAATGTGACGCCATGATCGAGCGTTTGCTGGCGCTTGACGACGACGCTGGCCGCAGGGAATTAATCGCGCAGAATCCGTCGCTCGACTGGGATCAGCTTGTCTCCACGCTCACCGATCGCGTGCGGCAAGCGGTCCGTGTAAGTGCCGCCAATGCCGAGCGCCTAGCAGATCTCGCAATTGCGGTTGCGGAAACCGCAGGCAGTACGATGGCTTTAGCAAAGAGCCTGCGCGCCAAAGCCAACGCGCTCTACTCTCTGGACCAACATTCCAGCGCCATCGAAATGCACGAGCGTGCCGCGGCCCTATTTGAAGTCGCAGGCGAACAGCTCGAATTGGCGCGCAGTCTAAGCGGATCAATTCAGCCGCTGCTTCTGCTGGGGCGCTACGACCAGGCGCTGGCGGCGGGCGAACGCGCCCGGAACATCTTCGCGGATCAAGGAAATGCTTGGCGCTTAGCGCGGCTGGAAATCAACATCGGGAACATCTACCATCGCCAGGATCGGTTCACCGAAGCACTGGCGTGTTACGAACGCGCTTATCAAGAACTACTTTTGCACGATGATCCCGAAGGCCTCGCTGCGGTGCTGAGCAATCTTTCGCTTTGCTACATCAGCGTAAACGAGTTTACGAAATCACTGGAACTCCATCAACAAGCCCGCCAGCACTGCGAACAGAAAGGCATGCCGGTTCTCGTTGCTTATGCAGATTACAACATCGCGTATCTCCATTTTCTTCGCGGCGAGTATGGACGCGCGATCCAGATGCTTCGCGATGCCGCCGCCAACGCACAAAAAGCAGGCGATGCGTACCAAATGGCGCTGTGCAATCTCGATCTTGCTGAGATCTATCTCGAACTCAACCTGAGCGCAGAAGCGGCCGAACTTGCGCCTGCCGCTCACGAAGCCTTTCAGCAGCTCGGGTTTGGCTACGAAGCTGCCAAGGCGCTGGCCTTCGCCGCCATTGCCGCCAGCCAACAGGGGCAGGTTTTTGAGGGGCTGAAGCTGTTTACCAAGGCAAGAGAACAGTTTGTCGGCGACAAAAATCAGGTTTGGCCCTCGCTCATCGACTTGTATCAGGCGCTGGTGCTCTTTAATGGAGGCCGACTCTTCGAGGCGCGCCGGCTCTCGACTATGGCACGCGATTTCTTTACTGCTTCCACAATGCGCAGCAAAGCGGTTTTGGCGGAATTGCTTCTCGCGCGCATCGCGCTGCGCCTGAATGACAGCTCTACAGCACGTCAGCACTGCGATTCCGCCCTTCAGCAGTTGAAGGAATTAGAGAGGCCAGTGCTCGCCTGCCAGGCAGAGTTTCTATCGGGCAAGGTCGCACAAGCACTCGGCAACGACGATCATGCTTACGAGTCATACTGCCGTGCGCGGAGCTTGCTGGAGACGCTCCGAGGAAACCTGCGAGGCGAAGAGCTAAAGATCGCCTTCTTCCACGACAAACTTGAGGTGTATGAGAACCTCATCGACCTCTGCCTCCACCGGCCAGGCGGGTTTGAAGAAGCGTTCAGCTATATTGAGCAGGCGAAATCCCGCAGCTTGATGGATCTTCTGCTCCAGCCCGTACACGTGCCCTCAGAAGCCGATGCCGGGCAAAGTGGACTGGTGCGTTCGATTCGCGCCCTGCGCGAGGAACTGAACTGGTATTACAACCTGATTGAACGAGAGCAACTTCGCCCTGAAGAACGGTCGCCGGAGCGAATTCAAAAATTAGAGCAGCAGGCGCGGGAGCGGGAACACGATCTCATGCGCGCAGCCCAAGAGGCGACTGCGGTTGAGATGAGCGATGCAGGATTGCAGGCGCCGAGCAACATTTCGCTCGACGAGATTCGCGCCACCGTTTTTCCGACCACCGCCTTGGTGGAGTATTTCTCCGTGCAAGATCGCATCCTCGCATGCGTTCTCAGCAACAATGATTTGCAGATCTGCCCTGTAACCTTGCAATCGCGCGTGCAAAAGCTGCTGCAGTTGTTGCAATTCCAGCTCTCAAAGTTTCGGCTCGATCCACAATACGTCAGCACATTCCAAGAATCGATGCTGCAATCCACGCAGGCACACCTGAAGAATCTCTATCAGGAGCTGATTGCGCCGGTGCGTAATTTGTTCAATGCCAAGCACCTGGTTTTTGTTCCGCATGGCCTGCTTCACTACGTTCCGTTCCATGCCCTGCATGACGGCGAGTCGTATCTAGTCGATCAATTTTCTGTTTCCTACGCTCCGAGTGCGAGCATTTATGCGCTCTGCCAGCAAAAACAGGCAAACACTTGGGGAGAGTCGCTGATCCTGGGTATCCCGGATGCCCAAGCGCCCTCGATCGCTGATGAGGTGCAAGCCCTGCAATCAATTCTGCCGGACTCAATACTCTTTATGGGCTCTGCGGCAACTGAAGAAATTCTGCGGGCTCATGGGCCTGGCAGCCGGATCGTCCACATTGCCACGCACGGATATTTTCGTCAGGACAATCCCATGTTTTCCTCTATTCGTCTGGGAGGATCGTATTTGAGTTTGTACGATCTGTATCACCTAAAGCTGCCGGCTGAACTGGTCGTCTTGAGCGGCTGCGCAACCGGTCTAAATGTGGTTAGGCCGGGGGACGAAGTGGTCGGATTGGTTCGCGGTCTGCTCCAGGCCGGAGCGCAATCGCTCGTCCTCAGTTTGTGGGACGTTCACGACCGTAGCACCAAAGAGCTCATGATTGCGTTCTACACTCGCCTGCAGCAGGGCCTCTCCAAGCCGCTGGCCCTGCAAGCTGCCATGATCGAATTGAGGGAACGTTGCCCACATCCTTATTATTGGGCCCCTTTTACATTGATAGGAAAGGTTTAAGTCCGCCTAAATATTGTTTTCTGCCCCTATATTTTTTCCTGAGCTGCTCTCCCTTATGTATCAGATGGGCAGAAGCCTTCGTCGCTGAAAGCGGCGAGCACTGACCGCCAAATCCGAACCGAGGTTGAAGAATGGAGCATTTCTCGGAGCAAGCCTGGGCTGATTTCGTTCGTGGAATCGGTGAGTCCGAAATGAAAGCCAATGTCAAATCGCATCTTGCGCGTGGCTGTTCGGATTGCAGAGCGGCATTCGATGTCTGGAACCGAGTGCAGGCAACTTTGGGCAATGAAAGAACCTACACGCCCCCGGACAGCGCAGTTCGAATGGTGAAACAGGAATTCGCTGCCACGCACTCGCCGGAGCAGCGTTCGTCGGTCTTAGCAAGCCTCTTATTTGACACATTCGCGCAGCCCTTGCCGGCGGGAATACGTTCCACCGTAGCGGTCGCGAGGCAACTGATATACGAGGCCGAAGGACTCACGGTAGACCTACGTCTGGATCGTCAGCCGCAGTCCAACAAGATCTGTGTGGTTGGCCAGGTGCTCGATAAGGGCATCCCGCGCGTCTCGCCCAGCGGCGCTTCCATCATGATCTGGACGGAAAAAGGACTGCCTATCGTCCAGGCCAGGGCAAACGTGTCTGGGGAGTTTCAACTCGAATTCGAGCCACAAGATGGCCTACGGCTTTCGGTTAATGTGGATGGCCGGAGAACAATTCGGATTCCATTAGCAAATTTGAAAGCTGTCAGCGCCGCTGAGTGAGATTACGTTGGGAACCGAAGCAGGTTACCAGGAAAGATTACAGGTGTAATTAGCGCGATACAGAGGAGTCACTTTAGAATCTCGGAACCACGCACATAGCAACTCCCCCACTGGAGAATTGACGATGAAGACGATGACTGACAGTGGGAGATTTAATTTCGCACGGCGAGGCGTGGCGATCTGCCTGCTGTTGTTGATCCCACTGCTTGCACAACCGGCACACGCCCAAGCTCGTCTTGTGGTACGCGACTCCTTGGGACTTTCAGGCATCAATCTGACATGTGCGCTGCTGGGTTGCAATGTCGTCCGTGGGCTGGGCGATCCACAAGGACAATTGTTTCTGGTCACCTTCCCGTCCATTCTGAATCCGGTGACGGCGCTATTGAAAATCAACCTGCAACTCGGCATTGTTGATGTCGAGATAGACCAGGTCGTTAATACTCAGGCGGCCTATGCAGGGCCGGCACCCTCGTACCTGACAGACGAGAAGCCGACCTCGTACTATGGCGAGACGGTTTGGCACGGCTATGTGGCACAGCCAGCCAACCAGGTGATACGCACCAGTTCAACCCAATCCACATTTCACGTCACCGGGTCTGGAGTAACGGTTGCGGTGATCGATACCGGCGTGGACCCCACGAATCCTGTATTGCAGAATCTGCTTGTGTCCGGGTATGACTTCACTCGAAATGTTAACGGTGGCTCGGAGAAATCGGACGTTAGCACTTCGCCGGATCTGAGCCAGGCCCAGACCGCCCAAGTCAACCAGAGAACGGTTGCGGTGCTCGATCAACGAACGGTTGCTGTGCTTGACGGATCGCAGTATTCGGCTTTTGGCCATGGAACCATGACCGCCGGCATCGTGCATTTGGTTGCACCACAAGCGAAGATCATGCCGCTGAAGTCGTTCAACGCCAACGGGGCAGGCTACGACTCCGATATTCTACGGGCGATTTACTACGCAGTGAAGAATGGCGCAAAGGTCCTGAACATGAGCTTCGACTATCCGACCTACTCGGCGGAGCTCGCCAATGCCGTGAAATATGCGAACAGCAACGGAGTGATCTCAGTCGCATCGGCCGGAAATGACGGTCAGCAAGTAGCGGTGTATCCCGGCGCGTTGCCGTCGGTGATCGACGTCGCCTCTACTTCGAACTCGGATATTCAATCGGTATTCACCAATTACGGCGCGCCGCCGGTCTGGATGGCTGCTCCCGGCGAAGGTGTAATGACGACTTATCCCTGGGGCACTTATGCCGCTGGATGGGGAACCTCGTTCAGTGCGCCCTTCGTCAGTGGAACCGCTGCCCTGATGCTGGGCACCAACGGGAACTGCACAAGTTCTAAAGTTGCCTCTGGGCTGGCACATGCCCACTCCATCTCTGATCCGCAACTGGGGTACGGTCGACTGGACACCTACCAGGCCGTGCAGTCATGCCACTGATGGCGAGTCGAGGCGCAAGCGCGACGATGACGATTGCCGGAGTTGGCGATCCACTCTCTCCACAAACCGGTCCTCTAGTGCTACGCATTAAAGAGCTGGAAGAACAGCACCTTGCATTTCGCAATTCGCTTATCTGTGCGTTTAACCAGCTACTCGATCTCAAGGACATCAGTACCGGGGTACATAGCACGCGATTGGCGGAGTGGGCGATCCGAGTCGCTCGAAAACTGAATATTCCCGAAGAACATATGTATCAGGTCGAAGTCGCGGCCCTGCTTCATGACATCGGCAAAATAGGTGTTCCGGACGCTATCCTGAAAAAGCAAGGTCCGCTCACCTCTGAAGAACGCGCTTTGATTAACCGCCATCCTGAATATAGCTGGTCCATCCTGCGCTTATTCCCTGGGCTCGAAGACGCAAGTTTGTACGTTTTACATCATCACGAGAATTTCGACGGGACTGGCTATCCTGCACGACTGAAACGGGAGGACATCCCGATCGTCTCGCGTATCGTCTCCGTTATCGACGCCTACGACGCAATGGTCTCAAACCGCTGCTACCGAAAAGGACTCCCTCACACCGAAGCGGTCCGTCGGCTTCTGGAAAGTGCAGGAACTCAGTTCGACACGGAGGTTGTACACACCTTCATCCCCATTGCGGAGCAAGAAGCTACCGAAGTATTCGCGGCAGCCGGAACCAGTACAAGCGCCGCGCTTTAGATAGAGGCGAAGCGGGTCTCGCGCTCGGTCGCTACAGGCTTTAGAGAACACCATCAGGAGCGTGTTCGCACCTGTCCGGGCTGTCGCAGGATCATGGTGATCCAGCGGGAAGGTAGCTCATAACAAGCCCTTTTTTTATAGTGTTCCAGATTCCGAACAAATTCGACATTCTTGTTGACCGCCGCGCTTGGTGCAATTTACGCTCTCGCCCAAGAATGACATTCATCTCGACTTGAATGCCTCCCTCGCTGAGGAGCAATGTCAAAGCGTGAGTGCCGAAATGAGCCCGCATTTCCGGCCGGATTCTTGGTTCCGTCTGGCCGGGACGGGCTCAGTAAAGAAGCGCGAAACCCCGTTCGGCAGCAACCCAGTGCGAATCCGCGGACCCTTGTTCTTTGACGCAAGTCACGTACCTTGCGCCCCGGACAAGGAAGCTAACCCCGCGCGCTTGTCGCTTTGGGAGATCCATCCGGTCTATGCCATCGATGTTTGTAGCGAGACCACTATTGCAGCGTGCAGAATCGATGATGAGTCCCTCTGGACTCCGCTGAACGAATTTGAGCCATAGAGCGGGCCGCAGCAAAGTCGAAAAGCCCTCTTCCGGCCCAGGTAGCATCTGCGTAATTGGTAGTAGTCGTCCTTGTAGGTCCATCGGGACCAGGGAGTACCAATCACAGAGGTGAATAATGCCTGGAATTGCGACCAAGTTCGTGGTGGCTGATCTCGCTTTCGATCAGAATTTGGGCCGTTCGATTTCGGAAATCAGAACAAATTCAGCTAAGCCACCAGATCACTGAGCATTCGCTGTGCGTCAGACATTCTCTTGAAGGTGCGCGGACGCTCGCCCGGCAAACCAGCCCAGCGCCGTTTGATAGCCCAAAGGAAGCGCTGGAGCGATGGGAGCATACGTCTCAATCCGGAAATAAATATTGGCGTTGCTATGGCGGTCGACGGTGGTGCGGTTGCGGCGGTGATCCATAAAGCCGACCGCACCAAGCTTGGCGAGATCGCTGT
>Ga0209377_1002510_pt1 | contig 11949 bp, 10 predicted proteins | sample GraSoiAngelo_141_FD_185898 | JGI IMG/M metagenome (GOLD analysis project Ga0209377, IMG submission 185898) | Grasslands soil microbial communities from the Angelo Coastal Reserve, California, USA - 14_0929_12_40cm (SPAdes) (version 2) | ecosystem: Environmental > Terrestrial > Soil > Grasslands ...
CAGGCGGGCAAGGTACTACACCCTGACGGCGAAGGGACGAAAGAGGCTCGACAGCGAAACACGAGAATGGGGCAGGCAAGTGGCCGCAATCGGCAGAATTTTGGAGACCTCGTAGGGAGCGAGCCATGTCTTTGTTCAGAAATTTTGCAACCGGCCTTCGGTCGCTTTTCCGAAAGAACCAAGTCGACCGAGAGTTGGATGAAGAACTAGGCGCCTATTTGGAGATGGAAGCGGCGGAAAAGATAAGGCAAGGCGTAAGTCGTAAGGATGCGCTTCGCGAAGTGCGACTAGAGCGCGGCAGTCTCGAAGTTACCAAGGAAATCGTTCGCTCTGGCGGCTGGGAATTCTTCGTGGAGACGTGTTGGCGAGACTTGCGATACGGCGTGCGGATGCTATGCAAAAAACCCGGCTTCACGATCATCGCGGCCGTGACGCTGGCGCTTGGGATTGGGGCGAACACGGCGATATTCAGTGTTATAGACAGAGTTCTACTGCAGCCCCTGCCCTATCCTCATCCAGAGGAACTGGTCGCCGTGTGGCACACGGCTCCCGGGCTCAACATCAAGGACCTGAGTTCATCGGATTCATGCTACTTCATTTATCGTGAGCAGAGCCGCACGTTCCAGGACATTGGTCTCTATAGGAACGACTCCGTGAACATCACAGGCATGGCGGAGCCGGAGCGGGTAAGCGCGCTCGACGTAACCGATGGCGTCCTTCCGATTCTGGGTCTCAGAGCTACTCTGGGGCGCACCTTCACGCGCGCGGATGATTCCCCGGGCAGCGCAAAGTCCGTGATGCTGAGTTTCGGTTTTTGGCAGCGGAAGTTCGGCGGCGATCGCTCAGTGATTGGAAAAACGATCACTGTCGACGGAGAATTGCGGCAAGTTATTGGCGTGCTGCCGCGGGATTTTCACTTCGGCGGACGGGACATCGCGATGCTCCTACCCTTGCAGCTCGACCGCGCTTACACTTTCCTCGGGAATTTCAGCTATGAATCCGTCGCCAGGCTTAAGCCGGGAGTCACACTGGCGCAAGCCAACGCGGACGTGGCGCGGATGCTTCCAATCGTCCAAAAGAGTTTTCCGATGCCAGTGGGCCTCAACCCAAAAACCCTGGAAGATGCTCGAATCGGGCCAAACCTCCGGACGCTAAAACAAGAGGTTGTTGGGGACATGGACAAGGTTTTGTGGGTGCTGATGGGGGGCGTCGGATTTGTGCTGCTCATCGCCTGCGCAAATGTTGGCAACTTGCTTTTGGTCCGCGCGGAGGGACGTCAGCGTGAGTTAGCCATCCGTGCCGCTCTGGGCGCAAGCAAGGGTCGCATTGCGGCGAGTTTGCTTCTCGAAAGCTTCCTTTTGGCGCTTCTTGGGTCCGCGCTCGGTCTGTCGCTCGCTTATGGCGCCTTACGGGTGCTTGTCGCCACGGCGCCCGCTGGACTTCCACGGATAAACGAAATCGCAATCAATGGCCCTGCCGTTTTGTTCACATTGGTTTTATCGCTGTTTGTCAGCCTACTCTTCGGTTGCGTGCCGGCTTTCAAATATGCGGCGGTGCCTCAGTTGACCGCGCTGCGGGAAAGCGGACGTTCCATGAGCGAGAGCCGCCATCGACACCGGGCACGAAGCGCGCTCGTCGTGTCCCAAGTTGCGCTGGCTCTCGTCCTCCTGGTCAGCGCCGGACTTATGATTCGCACTTTTCGCGCCCTGATCGAAGTCGATCCGGGTTTCGTCATGCCTTCGGATATCCAGACATTCCGCGTTGATATTCCCTACACACAAGTGAAAGAGCCGGAGCGTGTGATGCGCATCGAAGAGGAGATTCTGCATAAGATCGAGGCCGTTCCGGGCGTTTCTTCAGTCAGCCTCTCCATGAGTGTTCCCCTGGATGGGAACCAGACGACCGGTCCAGCCTTCGAAAAGGACCGCACCTACTCACAAGGTGAGCTTCCGCTCCACCGGTTCAGGTTCGTTGCACCGGGCTTTTTCAAAACACTCGGCACGCCGCTCGTCGCCGGTCGCGACCTCACTTGGAGTGATATCTACAACAAGGTTCCGGTCGCAATCGTCTCCGAAAGAATGGCGCGCGAGTATTGGCACGATCCAGCGAGCGCGCTCGGCAAGCAAATTCGCGTGAGTCCCAAAGACGACTGGCGGGAAATCGTCGGCGTTGTGGGGGACGTCCGCGACGATGGTGTAGATAAGGAAGCACCCAGTTCGGTGTATTGGCCTATTCTAACGTCCGAGTTCGAGGGCAATGAACTTGATGTGATCCGCTCGGTGGCCTTCTGTATGCGCGCTTCGCGTGCCGGCTCGGCGAGCCTGATGGAAGACGTTCAGAAAGCCGTCTGGTCGGTGGACTCGGACCTTCCCATAGCAGACGCGCACACGCTCGAATATTACTACTCGAAATCAATGGCACGGACTTCGTTCACTCTCACGATGTTAGGTGTCGCCGGGGGGATGGCATTGTTGCTCGGCGTCGTCGGCCTCTACGGCGCAATCGCATACTCAGTGTCGACGCGCACGCATGAGATTGGCATCCGCGTGGCTCTCGGGGCTGAGCCGGAAGATGTTCTGAAAATGGTCGTGCGAGGAGGATTCAAACTTGCGGGATTCGGTGTCGGAATTGGTATCGCGGCCGCCCTCGTGTCAACACGCTACCTCGCGACCCTGCTTTATGGCATCAAGCCCACCGACCCACTGACTTTTGCCACAGTCGCGTTGCTTCTTATTGGAGTGGCCCTGCTCGCCAGTTACATTCCGGCGCGGCGAGCAACCAAAGTGGATCCGATGGTGGCGCTACGTTACGAGTAACTCATGGCTCTCGGAGAGCCACAACGAAGGATGAAAATGGACCCAGGCACCTATGCTTTGTTTTCAACGCGATAGGCAGCTATTTTCATAGGAGTGAAAACTTATGGCATTTCTACGAAACATTGTGACTGGGCTTCGGTCACTGTTCCGAAAGGAGCAGGTGAACCGGGAGTTAGATGAAGAACTGGGCGAATACCTCGAAATGGCCACCGACGAAAAGATGAAGCAGGGCATGAGCCGCCAGGATGCCCTTCGCGCAGTCCGCTTGGAGCGGGGAAGCCTCGAAGTCAGCAAGGAAATCGTTCGCTCTGGCGGCTGGGAATCCTTAGTAGAGACGTGTTGGCAGGACCTTCGCTTCGCCGCCCGAATGCTTCGCAAGTCTCCCGGCTTTACCGCCGTTGCCGTCCTGACTCTCGCGCTCGGCATCGGAGCCAACACTGCGATATTTACGCTCCTCCACGCGTCTCTGTGGACACCCCTGCCAGTCCGCGATCCTAAAGAGATTTTTCATCTAATGCGCGCCTCTTCGCAAGGCGACTTCGCCGGCGAATTTAGCTATTCCTATCCGCTCTTTCAACAATTCAGCAGAATAGCCTCTCCTTGGGGCGAAGTTTTCGCCACGGAGCGTGTTGGGTCAACCAAATTTGGACTCAATGGAGTTTCTGATGAGCGCGAGGCGGGAGAGGCCGTTTCCGGTAACTTCTTTTCTGTTCTAAACGTGGGGCCAATTGTGGGGCGAGTCCTCGAACCGCAAGACGATAACGTGCTTGGAGGGAATCACGTCGCAGTCTTGAGTTATGCATTCTGGAAGCGCCGCTTCCAATCCGACGCATTGGTTCTCGGTAGGAGAATTCTTTATGACGAGACGCCCTACACGGTCGTTGGTATCGCGCGGCCCGGATTCACCGGAATCGAGCCAGAGGTCTCCGTAGACGTATGGGTTCCTATTACCGCTGGTGCGCTTGACCGGGGATGGCGACCGGACCCGAACATTAGTTGGCTGCGCCTCCTTGTCCGGCTACATGATGGAGTTGACCCAAAGCGGGCTCAGGCCATGTTCGAGGCTGCCTTCCGCACGCACGTTGCTGACGTGCTCTTACCAAGTGCATCGCCGCGCTTCAAACAGATGCTCGAAGCCCAGCATATTACCGTTCGTCCCGCCGCCTCCGGCCTCGCGACTACGGGACGCAAGTATGAGAAACCACTGCTTGTTCTGTTTGCCGTGGTCGGAGTTGTACTTCTGATTTCCTGCGCGAACATAGCCAACCTAATGTTGGCGCGCAACGCCGCCCGTCACCATGAGATCGTGGTCCGTTTAGCTCTCGGCGCCAGCCGCACGCGCATCGCATGGCAACTGTTCACAGAGAATTTGACCCTGTCGCTCTTAGGTGCCTTCGTCGGTGTACTCCTGTCGGTTTGGGGCACACGCGTACTAGTCTCCCTGCTTCCTACATCGCCGCTGCCAATGGCGTTTAATCTCCAGCCGGATTTTGTCGTGGTTGGCTTTACAACTGGGGTTGCGGTCGCGACTGCGATACTCTTCGGCCTGGGCCCCGCATTACGGGCCTCTAGAGAAAAACTCGAGATGACCTTGCATGGCGGGCAGCGCATAATTGGGTCGACCTGGAGCGGAAGGCTTCTCCTCGCTGGTCAGCTCGCGCTCTCCTTGCCTTTGCTAGTCGGTGCTGGGCTGTTTGTCGACACCCTGCACAATCTGAAGAGCAGCGACCTCGGGTTCCATGCCGAGAACGTCGTAACATTTGACCTGTCTTACCCCAAAGGGACAGCCGACGACCGCCTTCACCAAGCATATGCAGAGATAAAACAGCGTTTGGAATCGCATCCCGGTGTGATCGTTGCAAGTTATGGGTCTAGCGTGTACGGAGATGGCGGCTGGTCGGGCGGTGTTGATGTCATCGGGAATCCATCATCCGGAAAAGACAATGACGTGGGGTTGATCTCGGCCGGACCTGGCTTCTTCGAAGCTATCGGCTTGGGACTTTTGCAGGGCCGCTATCTACGCTCCCAAGATCAGGCCGAGAAGCCTCCCGTGGCTGTGGTCAACGAGAGCTTCGCTCGCCACTACTTTGGTTCAAATTCCGCGATTGGCCAGCGCATCAAGCTCGCGTTTGAGCCGCAAGTCATTCGCGAAATTGTCGGTGTGGTGCGTGATGCGAAGCACTATGGCGTGCGCGAGAGGGTATGGCGCATGGTGTATTTACCGACTGGGAAAGGCGACAGTTTTTTCGTTCGCTCGACTCTCAATACGCAGTTGCTGAGCGGGGCCATAAGGGCAGATGTAGCGGCAAGTGACAAAGTTCTGCAAGTCGAGGAACTCCAGCCATTGGAGACAGTCGTAAACGACATGATTTCCCAGGAGCGTTTGACCGCGTTGTTATCGTCAGCCTTCGGGCTGTTGGCTTGCCTAATTGCAGCGATTGGACTCTATGGAGTTGTTGCCTATGGCGTCTCGCGCCGAACGAATGAGTTTGGCATTCGCGTGGCTCTGGGTGCTCAGCGAGGCGATATCCGAACGCTTGTGCTGCGCCAAACGCTCGCAGTAGTCCTCTGCGGCGTTGGAATAGGCATCGGCGGTTCACTTGCTGTAGTCCGCTTGTTGTCTTCGGCGATCAATGGAATGCTCTACGGCATCAAGCCGACAGACATTTCGCTATTTATGGGAGCAACCATCTCTTTGGTTGCCATTGCGTTGCTTGCTGCGTTTCTCCCTGCGCGGCGGGCATCGCGAGTCGATCCGATGGTCGCCTTGCGGTACGAATAATCCGCGCTGTCCGGCTTAGCTCAAGTCTGCTTCTGACGCCGATACTCACTGATTTCGGTAAGTACCCTTTTTCTGCCGCGCATTTTCTTGGGCACTGCTTCGGGCCAAATTCCTGCGCCCGGCAGCTTCGCGGGTTCTGCTTTCACGGCTCCTCCCGAACATGTGACTTGAACCATCGTTTGGCCATTTCGGAAGCATCGGTTGGCCGTTCATCGGCCTGTAAGTCCTGTAAATCCGAACTCCGTCAGAGTGCCCGTTCGGACGTTTGGAGCATCGGTTGGCCAGGAGTACAGAATCGGAAAATGTCCCACCGCGGGCGGTACGGTTCGCGTAGGCGATGAAGTGAGTCTCTAGCGGGCCAGTGAGAATTTCACCTGGATGGTTGTATCGATTTCGACGGGCTCGCCATTCAGGAGCGTGGGCTGATAGCGCCACTGGCTGACCGCTTCGACGGCGGCGCGGGCGAGGTCCGGATTGATCTGGCTATTCAACACTTGCAGCTGGAGCGGCCTGCCGTCCATACCCACAACCGCATGAAGCAGCACAGTACCTTGCACGCCCGCGTCTTTGGCGCTCTCCGGGTAGATGGGCTGCACCTTTGTAATCACCTTCGCCGCTTCCACGTTACCGCCAATGCGAATGCGCGTGGCCTTTGATTTCGCCTCGGCTTCCAATGCCTGTGCGGCTGCTGCGGATTTCGCGGAACCCTCCGCCTGTACATCCACGGTCTCGTTGGTGCTACCGATGTTCAACTTGGCGGTCATCGCGAGGTCGCGGCCCGGATCGAGGACAACTTGCGGCGCGAGGTAGGTGGCAAATCCCGGCTTGAGCACTTTCATTTCGTACTCGCCGGCAGGCAAAGCTTTGAAAACAAAATTGCCATCCGCGTCCGAAGTGGTCATGTCAACGGTACATGGCGGGAGTGCTAGACTCGGCGCGCATGTGTTTGCTTTGTGGTTGGTCATGACGATGGTTGCGTTCGGAACAGCGCCGCCGCTGGGATCAAGGATGGTACCCGTAAATTTCCCGGACAAATTCTGACCCGGCAGGCGCAGGGCGGCGAGCGGAAGGAGCAAGCACAAGGCAGCGACTTTCAGGAGCAGCCCCGTTCTTCGCGAGATTCCCCCGCGGTCTAAATTTGGATTCAGCATGGCGATAAATCTCCTTTCCAGATTCGTTGGGCGGGCAATGGCGAGTGCGGTGGACCAACCGTGATGTGAGTTCTTAAGCGTCCGCGCGAGATCGAGAAGTTGACTAGCGTAGTGGGAAGGCGCGATTCCGGAGAGCAGAACGGCGTCATCGCACGCGCGTTCGCTTTCCTGGCGGAGCTGTGCGGCGGCCAGCCAGACTAGGGGATGGAACCAGTAGATGGCGCGGGTGAGTTCGGCGGAAATTTGCAAGAGCCAGTCGTTGCGGGCGATGTGCGCGAGTTCGTGGGAGAGGACGATGCGGCGGCGGTCTTCGGGCCAATCGGTAGCGTCTGAGGGCAGCACGATGACGGGACGGAAAATTCCCCACGTGAGGGGCATGGCGAGAGAACTGCCGCATTGGAGAAGGCGGACGGAGCGAGCGAGTCTGTGGAACTGGGAAAGTTTGAAGACAGTGCGCATCCAATCCTCGTCGAAGATGGGCTTCGCATGCGCTGAGACCCAAGCGAGGCGCGCAAGACCTGCTGCAAGCCTTAGGAAGACGAAAGAAAAGCCGGGCGCCCAGACGAAAAGAACGGCGATGACAAGTTTGTTGAAGGCTGGAGAGGCGGCTACGGCCTCAATAATGATGGAAGGAATCGCGTAAGAGTTTGAACTCGCTGTATTCGCGTGCGCGGGGCTCCACAGAGCGGCGGCGCTGCCGAGCGCGGAGGAGTGCCACGCGGGAAGCAGCAGCGCGAGGAAAGGAAGCACGAGTAAAGCGAGAATAGCAGCTGCCCAAACGTGATGGCGTAGGGCGGAGGAACGCCGGCGCAGTGCGATTACGGTTGTCAAGGCACACGCGAGAAGAATGGTGGCCTTGGCGCAACACGCGATTAAAAACGTGAGCGCGAGTTCAGAGTTGGCGAGCGTGCTCATGGTCAGCTCTCCTTTCGGCCTTTCGCAATGAGGCGGGCGAGGCGATCGAACTCTTCCGGGGAGATACGCGCGACTTCACCGCCGAGAAGCGCGGCTACGATTTTTTCTGTGGAGCCGTCGAAAAATGTTTCGACAAGATGGCGAAGCGCGGAGCGGCGGGCGACGTCGCGAGGCACGGCGGGAACGTAGACGTAGCGGAGGCCCTGCTCTTCGTGGCGGACGTGTCCTTTTTCTTCGAGCACGCGAAGCTGGGCGCGGACTGTGGAGTAGCTGGGTTTGTCGGCGAGATTCGAGAGGACGTGGCCCACAGAAGCGCGCTCGAGCTTGTAGAGAATGTCCATGATCTGGCGTTCGCGGCGGGAGAGGGCGTTTCATGTGCTATTTTCCCAGCAGCTATGCTAGAAAACTAGCAGGATCGCATTTTCGTGTCAAGAGAATTCTTCGGAATTAGATAGTCATTCGAATAGATGGCTCCGCCAAGACGGAGGAAAACCCTGGCCCGGTTCGATGCGGGCAACCGATCACAACACTTAGCACTTGTTGCAAACCTATCTGACCGAGTCATTCCGAGGAGTCCGCCGCGGCGGGCCTCGGAATGACAGCGCCAGAGTCTGTCGCGTGCAAAGTGCCTCACTACCCGTACCCCGCAGTTGAGAAATTTTCCGATTCTGTACTCTCGGCCGAACGATGCATTCAAAGCCAGGGTTTGACGACGGAGTGCGGATCTAAAGGGCTTACGGCGATGAGCGGCCAAACGATGGTTCAAATGCGGCCAAGCGATGCTTCAAGTCACAAACATCACAGGTCCCTCCCATAAAGCACCCGCTCGCCTTGGGAGCAGCGGCCTCTCGCTTTTGGGTGCCCCAGGAAAATGGGGCAGGAAAAAGGAGAAAAATTCATGTCTTATCTATATGTTAAGTGGAATAGCTTCGAGGGTGGTTTGCTCGCCGACGGTTCGGCGATTAAAGCATGATTCGTGTTCTTTGGCCAGTCCCCGAACGAAGGTCTCGGAACGAAGGTCTGCGACGCCGTAGGCGGAGCGTTTAGGCCGCGGTGGAGGGACTGGCCAGTTTCGGGAAGGTTTCGACTCACACTTTCGGCATAGGCCTACGACCAGTCCACGCACAGTTCATGTGAATTCGTCAGGGCGATTAGGGCACCAGCTTAACGGGAGCACGCCAGAAAGCCGCCTTTTGTGCAGTTGGGTCCAGCACCGTCACCTGACAGTCGTACTCCCCTAACGGGAGCTGATTTAGGGCAATGCTGAAGCTGAGGGACATTGTTTTCAGGCGGTCCGCTTCAAGCTGACGCTCCACCGCGAAACCAAACAGGTTGCTCGCGCGCAAACTGCACATGAGGAGAAAGCCATTGCTCACAGCGGCCGGACTGACTCTTGCTGAACACGCGGGTCACGCTAGGAATCGCCAGCTACCTGCGGCGGGAGAGAGTGCAAATCCTGTCAGAGACGCTTGGGAACCACTGTCGGATACCGTTCGCCTTTAGCAGCCGAAAGCGTCTGTGCGGCGGATTTTGGCTCGCAGAAGCCGTTCGCCGCTCTTGAACAACATCGGGAATTCCTGCGATTTTGAATTTGTTGAACCCGAAGGTCGCGAGGTGCGAGCGTTGCCCTTGCTGTACGTGTAAGGACGTAACGCTGGTGAGAGGGGGAGGCGCTATGCCACTGGTTCTCAAATTCATCCGCAAGTGGAACAGGTGGTACCGCGTTTTGCGCTATCGCAAGGGATTTGGACTGTTGGATTCCGTGCGCTATGGCCTTTGGCTGGCGCATAACTGACCGGAAGGTGCTGTCATGACCGTATCAATTCGCCAGAGACAGGTCAATATCGCGCGTCATCAGCCAGAGGTGAAGTCTTACCGTCAAAAGTGGGAATCCGTAGACCTGATCTTCCGGATTAATGTAGCCTCGCTGAAGGTGAAGATCATGAATCTCCGCGTCATGAAATGATGAAATGATGGCCATCGGCCAAATATGGATGTGAGCTTCTCGCTTCCGACAATTAGCGACGCAATCTCCGACATCGCGGCCTCGTTTCTTTGCAAATGGATTCTCTCTACTCGAATCGTGGGCAGATCCATAGGGTGCGCCGTCCAAGCCCTGCTTCGACGGGGAATTTGATTGTGGCTATCGGTGTGTGTCTTCCGGCTCGGGAGCGAGTTTGGGTGCGGTACGAAGAAACTTCATGAGTCCTTCCCCGGTGGCCTTGCCTGCCCGCTTCTTGAAAAAGTCGGCCGCGGTTTCCACCACTCCAACCTTTTCGGCGACCGCTGCCGCGATCCATTGGTTCAACGACACGCCATCCTCTTTCGCGAGCCGCTGGGCAGCCTTCTTGATGGAGATGGGAAGCTTCAATGGATAGGTAGCTTTGCTCATGGTTTCACCTTCTTTAACAGCTCGCCCGGACGCAGCACAGAAATCCTAAATCGCTCCGCGGGCCCGGCAAAGTCTGCGACGTTATAAGTCACGAGGGCATCCGCCCGGCCATTGATCGCGGCCTCGAGCACCATCTCGTCATTCGGGTCCCGGGACTGCGGCCGCCATTGAAAATGAACTTCGACCGGCTCGATCAACGCGGCTAACTCCGCCAGAAATTCTTCAATCGCCTCGGGCGCCAGGCCATGCGCTAGCCGATGCTCGGGACGCTTCAACACGTCCTCATACTCCAAAAAAAGAGGCGGCGTCGCCAAAGCTACCAGCCGCCGCGTGGCGGCCAACCGTAGAACGGCGTTTCCCGCACCCAATTGGGTGCGAAGTCCGGCGACCACCACCGAGGTGTCGAGAACGATCCTTCTCATGCAACATCACATAGGATGTCACATTGCCCGGGATATTTCAACTAAGATGCCGACGATAGCGCTGTAGGCTGAATCTGGTTAGGATGAACCTATGCAAAACTGGCGTGAGCGAATCAGTATAAACCGGACCGTCTGCCACGGCCGGGCATGTGTCCGCGGAACACGTGTCTTGGTATTCGTCATAGTGGACAACGTTGCGGCAGGTGTACCCCGCGAAGAGATATTGCGGAACTACGCCGCACTGACGGACCAGGATATCGATGCGGCATTGGCGTGTGCGGCTGAGTTGACGCGGGAGGGCACCGTAGATTTACCCCTGGAAATCAAAGCTTGAAGTTCAAAGTCTACGAGAATCTTCCAACAGAATACGCATCGATCCTTCGTGGGGCGGGTTTCGAAGCAAGAAACTCTCGTGTGCCAACGATTCGGTGCTCTCCTAGCGTTGCCGCACGGAAGATCGCGTGTTGATGACGTTGGACTTGGAATTTCGCGAATGTCTGTCGATGGCGGTGGAAAAAGGGGCCAAAACAGCGGTGGTCTGGTTACTTTTCACTCTGCCCCTTTCCCTCTTGGAAGGGGGTGTTCTCTCAGAACGGCCCGCAGCGGTCAAGGGCGCGCCGGTGTTGCGCGGCGAAGCGAACCCTTCACGGCGAGGACCGTTCTGAGATCCTCGACAAGAGGGAAAGGGGTGGCCCTAAATGGACCGCTAAAATGGCCCAGTCGCTCACCGCCTCTGACACGAATGTCCAAGCATACCTCCAAAATCCCATCCTGGAATCGTGTTCTTTCGGCCTGAGCCCCAAGACTAGCCAACGCTTGTTGCTCTTTTGAAGTGCCTCGTCCCTTTGTTCCGGCAACTCTCTCCAAAGAATCAGCTTTGGATTGGCGAGCCGCCCGGTATTGCGAAGAATGACGCTTCGAGACCCGGGGCCTCAATACTGATAAGGGCGAGGTCGGTGGTTCAAGTCCACCCAGGCCCACCATAAATCAGCCAGTGTTCATGCGGTCATCCTCACTTTTCCCGGTTTGCGGACTCTCGCGTAAAAAGCCATTTCCCAACTACTTGCCAAGTTTCCGGGCGAGCCGATATAAACGCAATCGTGACGTTCCGCGCCCCTCGTTGCCAACTCGATCGCGAAAAGGAGGGAAACAGACCTCAGGGTAAGAGTTTTGGTGGTCCAGTTGCCGCCTTTTTGCCGTCTCGACATTTCAGCAAGTGCAAGCGCAACAACTAAATCCTCGTGTTGGGACGTGGCGTACAAACCCAGGACCAGACGATGGCGGCAAACATATTGGGAAGGTCCGCTTCTTGATAAGGGCGAGGTTAGTGGTTCAAGTCCACCCAGGCCCACCATAAATCGCGGGCGAATTGATTAGGCGAGAAGCAAGCCTTGGTCCCAATTGGCCTAACCTCGAAACGTGTATATAATAGCGATATACATGGACCTATGGACGGAGTGCACCGGGTTCA
>Ga0209377_1002512_pt1 | contig 11947 bp, 10 predicted proteins | sample GraSoiAngelo_141_FD_185898 | JGI IMG/M metagenome (GOLD analysis project Ga0209377, IMG submission 185898) | Grasslands soil microbial communities from the Angelo Coastal Reserve, California, USA - 14_0929_12_40cm (SPAdes) (version 2) | ecosystem: Environmental > Terrestrial > Soil > Grasslands ...
ACGTCATTCCAGGGTGTGCGGGCGGGTATTCAAATCCATGGACCCATCTCTTCCGGGGTTGCCAAGAACCGCGTTTACGCTGCCTACGGCACGGGAGGGGACGGCGTCATCCAGATTCTCGACCGAAAGAAGCTGCTCACCGCTTTCACCAATCCTCTCAAGCCGACGGCGGAAGAAATGCTCGCGCCGCAGGTGGGAACCATCGTCATGTCACCTGACCAGGGCGCGCACACCACGATGCCGATGTATGGCGTGCCGATTCCCGGATTCCAGGGCCATGCGGTGCTGAAAACCCGTGACCTCCTTGTCGTTGCTTCGGAACAGGGGCGAGGGGACCATTGCATGCCGGGCCCCGGTGGAAACCGTCCCGCCCCGCACTTGGGCTTCCTGCTCGACATCACCCATGAACCGACCCCTTGGCCTCTGGCGACGTTCCACGTGCCCGAGAACCCGGGAGATTTCTGCGGCCGGGGCGGGCGGTTCGGCGCCCACGCGGGCGACGAGTCGTTCTATCCCCCCTACTACGGGAAGCTTGCCATCTTCTCGTGGTTCAACGCGGGCACCCGCGTCTTCGATATCCGCAACCCGTTTGCCGTCGAGGAGGTCGCCTATTTCATTCCCGCGCCGAACAAGAACACGATGGCTTTCTGCGCCGATGGAATCAGCCATCCGGAGGGCGATCCGAAGGTCACTCCCGCGTGCACCAAGGTGATTCAGACCAACAACGTCGAGGTCGACGATCGCGGTCTCATCTACAGTGCCGACCGGGCGGGCACCGGACTGCACATCATCCGGCTTACTGGGCGCGCAGCGCAGGTCGCGGGAAGGTGACGCGCGGCGCGGTCATTTCGGCGCCATGCGGATAGCGCCGTCCAGCCTCATCGTCTCCCCGTTCAGCATCTCGTTCTCGACGATGTGCCGGACGAGTTGCGCGTAGTCCGCGGGCTTGCCCAGGCGCGGCGGAAACGGCACCTGCTTCGCGAGCGCCTCCTGCACGTCCTTCGGCATGCCGAGCAGCATCGGCGTCTCGAAGATTCCCGGAGCGATGGTGCACACGCGGATTCCGTCGCGCGAGAGGTCGCGGGCGACAGGAAGGGTCATGCCGACCACGCCGCCTTTCGAAGCCGAATACGCGGCCTGCCCGATCTGCCCGTCGTAGGCCGCGACCGACGCCGTGTTCACGATCACGCCGCGCTCGCCGGCGGCGTTCGGCTGTCCCTTCGCCATGGCAACGGCGGCGAGGCGGATCATATTGAACGTGCCGATAAGATTGATGCCGATCACGCGCGCGAACGACGCGAGCGCGTGCGGCCCGTCCTTCTTCACCGTGCGCTCGGCGATCGCGATGCCCGCGCAGTTCACCAGGCCCTGGAGCGCCGCGAAATTCTTGAGCGCCGCGTCGACCGCGGCCTGGCCGTCCGCTTCGCTCGTCACGTCGCATCGGGCGAAGCGCGCCTTGGCCCCGAGCTGCTTCGCGAGCGCCTCGCCCTTGTCCGCCTGAAGGTCGGCGATGACGGCATTCGCGCCGGCTTCGACGAGCATCTTGACCGTGCCTTCACCGAGGCCTGACGCTCCCCCTGTGACGATAAAGGTGCTGCCTTTGATCTGCATGCGCTACTCCTTAGGTCTTCTTCGCGCTCTTCTTCTTCTCCGGCATCAGCCCCGCGCGGTCGCGCAGCAGCGGATCCAGGCCGTTCTTCGCTACGAGATAAGTCCAGCGCTCGAACCTTCTCTCGCGCTCGAGTTTCTCCAGGAGCTTCTTGCGCCGTTCCTCGAACTCCTTGTCGTTCTTCGCCTTGTCCTCGGCCTTCTCGCCCTTCGCGGGCGCGCGCGTCTTGCGTGGCTCGCCGGCGACCGCCACCTTGACGTAGTAATTGTCGCCGACCTGCTTGCCGACCCTCAGCACGTAGCTCAAGCCGTCGAAGGTATCGGCCTTGATGACGATCGCATGATCGAGCCCGGTGTCTGCCTTGGCGGGGTCGGCGACCACATCGACGAGGTTCACCCAGCCGAGCGAGCTCGCAAGGTCGGTCGCCTTCTGCAGATCGGGCCTTTCCTTCGACCCGGCGAACTTCCAGTCGGCCGACTCGGTCTCGCGCGCCACGCTCCAGCGCTGCTTTCCGTCCTTCGACGACGAAATCGACTTCGCACCGTCGGCCCGGAGGAGATCCTTCACGAGCCACTGCTCGGGCTTGGATTCGACTTCGGTCAGCGGCTCCCCGACCGCCAGCACCGTCCCGGCTTCGCCGCCTGCGACGAGGTAGCGGCCCGTCGCCTCGGCCTCGCCTCGCGAGAGCGAAGCGACCGGCGAGCTCTTCACGATTTTCTTTCCGAGGAGGAGGCGCCCGAGCGAGCCGCCCTTGGCGTCCTTCAGCTCGATCAAGGTGCCGGCGCCCGCCACCTTGCCCTTCGGCTCGAGCAGCTCCAGGCGGGCGCGCTGGCTCGCGGGCAGCGGCTCGCTCTGAACGATCTTCAGCTCGGCGAGCTTCACGAGGAGCGCCGCGATGCGATCGGTCTCGGCCGCGAATCCGGCGCGCTCGCGCACGCTCCAGCCGCTCTCGCCGCGCACCAGGTGCAGCTCGCCGGCCGGGTCGACGATTGCGATCTCCGCGACCTCGCTCAGGCGCAGGCCCGCGATCGCCTTCTGCCCGGCGCGCGAATCCGCCGCCGTCCAGGCTGAGCGTTCGGACAGGACGACTGCGGCACCCAGCGCGGCGAGGACCGCCAACGCGGCAAGCGCGATAAAGAATTGCCTGCGGTTCATATCGCGGGCGTGCCGCGGCGGCGCAGGATCGCGAGGCCGATGCCGGCGATCGTCACGAGCAAGGGCATCAGCGCGATGTTCAGCACCTTGGTCCAGAACTGGAGAGCTTCGCTGTCGGCGCGCAGCTCGCGGCGCACCTCTTTCAGCGCCAGGCGCGTCTCCGCGGCCTTCCTGCGGAAGTTCTCGAGCTCCGTCTGCTGCTCGGCCGAGAGGATCGCCCCCGCGCCTTGCCCCTTGCCTTTTTGCAGCGAGTTCAGCTTTTCCTGCGTCTGCCCGAGGTTGTCCTCCAGCTCCTTGATCTTGCCGAGATAGGCCTGCTGCGCCTTCGCCTCCATGTCGCGGATCACCGTGAACGGGCGCGCGGCGCTCGCGCGGCCGCGCAGCTTGATGAGGGCGGGATCGCCCGCGAATTGGTCCACCAACGCCTGCGCGAACGCGATATTGCCGTTGCGCGGGATCACGATCCGCTGCCCGAAGATCTCCTGGATTTGCACCGCCGCGCCGTCGTTGATGAAATCGCTGTCGCCGACGAGCACGACCGCGTTCTCGCCCGCCGATTCCTTGAGCTGCGCCGCTTCCGGTTTCGCCTCCGGGGCCTTCGCCGCCTTCTTTTCAGGCGCTTTTGCCACGTTCTTATCGCCCTTGTCCTCGTCCTTGGGCCGGCCCTCGGGGAACGCGGTCTTGAACCTGCCGGTCAGCCGCACGGCCAGAGGATATTCGGTGCCCGAAGGCTTGAACGCGCGGATGGCCGCCTCGCCCTGCGCTGTCGCCGCGAACGAATCGACGAGCTGGGAATACGCGGAGCTCTTCATGAGGACCGCCTCGCTCAGTCCCTCGACGGGCTTGCCCGTAAATGCCCCTGCAAAAGGCATCAGCAGCGACCCCAACCGCGCCGTCGCGACGTCGTGCGGATCGAAAGCATTGTCGTTGAGCGAGAGCAGCGTCGGCAGCGTGCGCGCTCCCGCGCCCGTGAGGTAGCGCATGTCGAGCACGACCTTCCCCGAGTCGAAGGAGAGGCCCCAGGCCTTGAGCAGCTTGTCGAGCGATGACGGCGTGCCCCCGCCGCCCATGCCTCCCATCTGGCCCAGCTGATCGAAATACGCGCTCGGGTCGAGAAAGGCGATGAGCTTTCCGCCGCGCAGCACGAACTGGTCGAGCGCGTACTGCGCCCGCTCGCCGATGCCGCGCGGATGGATCACGAGCAGCACCTTGATGTCATCGTCGATTTTTCCAGTGTCCAGGCCGACGCGCTTCACGGTGTAATCGCGCCGGAGCTCGCCGATGAATACCTGCGGCTCCATCGGCTGGCCTCCGGTCATGGGGCTGGGCGGCATGCCGAACACCGGCAGCGCGCTCATTACGCCAATCACCGGCTTCGCCGTCGCGGCGGCGCGCGCGATTGCGCGCACCAGATCGTATTCGAGCAGCGGCTCGCGGTCTAGCGCAAGCGCAGGTAAGGCGAGCTTCTGGTCCGCGTAGCTGATCGAGGCGCCGAGGTAGAACTTGTCGCCCGCGGGTGTGACTTGCGCCTCGACGCCTTCCAGGGTCGCCGAGTCCTCGGCATCGGAGTCCGGCTGGGGATCGAGCTTCTCGACGATGACCTTGCCGCGGCCAGCCTGCCTGAATTCCGCGAGCAGATCCTCGACCCTGCGCCCGTACGCCTTGATGGGCAGGGGGATGTCGCTCTGGCTGAAGTACAGGCGGATCTTCACCGGGGACTCGAGCTTGCCGAGAACCGCACGCGTGCCCTCCGAGAGCGTATAGAGCCTGCCTTGCGTCAAGTCGATTCGCCCCCTTACCGCACCCAGGACAAAATTGAGGAGCACGAGGATCAGGGCGGCGGCGACAAGACCGCCGGCAGAATACAGCAGACTTTCGGTCTTCTTGTGCATGACCCCTCAGCCCGTGCGGTGGTTGCGGATGACGACGCCGGTCGCGAACAGCGCGTAGGCCATCACCGAGAGGAAATACAGCAGGTCGCGCGAATCGAGCACGCCTTTCTGGAAGCCGTCGTAGTGGGTGAGGACCGAGAACTTCGAAACCGCTTCCACCAGCCAGGGGCTCGCCCAGCGCGCGAGCAGATCCGTCAGGGGCGAAAACCCGACGAGGATCAGAAACAGGCATATGACCACTGCGAGGATGAAGGCGATGACCTGGTTGCGCGTAAGAGCCGACGTGAGGCAGCTGATCGCGAGGTAGGCCCCGGCGAGGAGCGCCGCTCCGACGTAGCCGCTTGCGATCACCCCGTTGTCGGGATCGCCGAGCCAATTGACCGTCGCGACGATCGGGAAGGAGAGCGCCAGCGCCACGATGAGGAACAGCCACGAAGCGAGAAACTTGGCGACGATGGCCTGCCAGGGGGCCACGGGCATCGTCAGCAGGAGCTCGATCGTCCCGAGCCGCCGTTCCTCGGACCACAGACGCATCCCCGCAGCGGGCACCAGAAACAGGAACAGCCACGGCAGCCAGTTGAAGAACGCCGCGAGGGAGGCCTCGCCCCGCTCGAAAAAACCGCCGAAAGTGAAGGTAAAGAATCCCGAAAGCAAAAGGAAGATCACCAGGAACACATAGGCGACCGGAGACTCGAAGTACGCCGCGAGCTCGCGCTTTGCGATGGTGCTGATGGCGGCCCAGTGACTTCTCATGCTGCCTCGGCCTGGACGTCTGAGCGCGTGATCGACCGGAAGAAATCCTCCAGCCTTCCGGTGGCGGCGCGCGCCTTGAGCTCCTGGGGCGTGCCGTTGGCGACGATGCGGCCGCGGTCGATGATGATCGCGCGCGTGCAGGCCGCCTCGACCTCCTCGAGGATATGCGTCGAGAAAATAATGGCCTTGTTCTCGCCCATCTTGCGTATCAGCGTGCGCACCTCGTGCTTCTGGTTCGGATCGAGCCCGTCGGTGGGCTCATCGAGGATCAGCACCTCGGGATCGTGGATCAGCGCCTGAGCGAGGCAGGTGCGGTGGCGGAAGCCCTTCGAAAGCGTATCGATCGTCTGCCCGAGCACGCTCTCCAGATGGCACAGCTCGACGACGCGGCGTATCGCGCCGCGCCGTCCTTCGCCCTGCAGGCCGCGCATCTCGGCAGCGAACCTGAGGAACGACAGGACCGACATCTCGGTATACGAGGGCGCCGCTTCCGGAAGATAGCCGATCCGGCGCTTCACCTCGATTGGATTTTCCTGCACGGCTAGCCCGCACACCGAGACCGCGCCCGCGCTCGGGGGAATGAAGCCGGTGATCATGCGCATCGTGGTCGACTTGCCCGCGCCGTTGGGCCCGAGGAATCCCAGCACCTCGCCCTTCCCGACCTCGAAGGAGACGCCGTCGACCGCGCGTTTCGACCCGAAGGACTTGCTGAGATTTTCCACCTTGATCACGGCGCCCCTCCAAGAACACCTACACAGACCGGCACGGCTTGGCTGAAGTTCCCTGCCGCGGCCGGCGGAACCGGATTCTATCGCAACCTCGATCCGGGTATAAGCAAATGACCAATGACCATCAGACTCCCGCTTTCAAGCATCAGGACGAAAGCCGTATAATTTTGGACTTTCGAGGCTCGCCCTCGGGTGCGCCGCCAAACTCAAGGATCGCGCGATGACCCACGTCGTCACGGAAAGCTGCATCAAGTGCAAATACACCGACTGCGTCGACGTCTGCCCCGTCGATTGCTTCCACGAGGGCCCGAATATGCTGGTGATCGATCCGGATGAGTGCATCGATTGCGCCGTGTGCATCCCCGAATGCCCGGTGAACGCAATCGTACCCGAGGAAGACCTGTCCGAGGAGCAGAAGAAATTCACCCCCCTGAACGCCGAGCTCGCCAAGATCTGGCCCGTCATCACCGATGCCAAACCCGGGCCCGAGGACGCAGACCAGTGGAAGGACGTGAAGGACAAGCTGAAGCTCCTCGAGCGCTAGGCGCGGGATGCTGAAGCTTGCCCACGGCCTGTCCTTCGCGGAACTCCACGAGCGCGACGGCCTTGCCAGGCTCGATACGGCTTTCCTGGACCATCTCGGCGCCGCGGAATCCGCGCTGAGGCCGCAGCTCGAGGCCGCGCGCGCGGATCCCGGTCTCGATTCGAAAGCCGAATCGGCGCTGATCCTCGAGATCGCGCCGCATCTGGACGATTTTCTCGCCGAGCTGTTCGGCATCCAGGCCGAGTTCCGCGCGCTGGCGGCCCGCCACAACGAGCTCGCCCCGCTCTACAGCATCAAGCGCCAGTTCGTGCAGCGCCGCGCGGCGAACAAGGTAAAGCCCGAGGAGGCGGCCCAGCTCGATGGACCCGCGCTCGAGGCCGAGCTGAAGAAAAATCACCTGGACGGGCGCTTCGACGAGCTGACGTTCGCGAAAAAAGTCGCCCATTGGCTCGCCCATGAGGCCGCGCACGCGGTTCCGCTCGACCTCGCGCTGAAATATTCGGCCTGGGCGCTGCACACGCCCGCCGGCCGCGAGCACGTGCGCTCGGGCGTGCTGTTCAAGGCGCCGGCCAAGATCGATCCGCACAACCTCCTCGTCCACGCGCAAAAGAGCGACCGCGAAGGCGTCGTTACCTACACGATCCGCCCCGAGCACATCCGCAGGCGCAAGGGCTTCGGCCTCACCGATCCGGGCACCGACCTCGTTGGCGCGCTCGACCAGGCGAACTACTGCATCTGGTGCCATACGCAGGACAAGGATTCCTGCTCGAAGGGTTTGAGGGAAAAACCTTCCGCCGACGCGCCGCATAAAACGGTGTTCAAGAAAAGCCCGTTCGGCGTGACCCTAGCCGGTTGTCCTCTGGAAGAAAAGATCTCCGAGTTCCACACCCTCAAGGCGCAGGGCAACGCGCTCTCGGCGCTTGCCGTGATCGCCATCGACAATCCCATGGTTGCCGCGACCGGGCACCGCATCTGCAACGACTGCATGAAAGCCTGCATCTTCCAGAAGCAGGAGCCGGTGAACATTCCGCAGATCGAGACGCGCACGCTGAAGGACGTGCTGGAGCTGCCCTGGGGCTTCGAGATCTATTCGCTGCTCACGCGCTGGAACCCGCTCAATTTCCGCCGGCCTCTGCCCCGCCCTGCGACCGGCTACAAAGTGCTTATCGCCGGCATGGGGCCCGCGGGCTTCACCCTCGCCCACTACCTCATGAACGAGGGACACGCCGTGGCGGGCATCGACGGCCTGAAGATTGAGCCGCTGCCGACCCAATTCTCAGGAATCAAGAGCGACGGGACTCGCGTGCCCCTCGCCCCCATCCGGGACTTGCAAGCTCTCTATGAATCCCTGGACGATCGCGTCATGGCGGGATTCGGCGGCGTCGCCGAGTACGGCATCACGGTGCGCTGGGACAAGAATTTCCTCAAGCTCGTGCGCCTCCTGCTCGAGCGGCGCGCGCAGTTTGCGATGTACGGAGGCGTGCGCTTCGGCGGCACCGTCACAGTCGAGGACGCGTTCGAGCTCGGCTTCGACCACGTGGCGCTTTGCATGGGCGCTGGCAAGCCCACGGTACTCGACATCCCGAACGGACTCGCGCGCGGCGTGCGTGCGGCCTCCGACTTCCTGATGGCGCTCCAGCTCACCGGCGCGGCCAAGACGGACTCCATCGCGAACATGCAGCTGCGCCTGCCCGTGGTGGTGGTCGGCGGCGGCTTGACCGCGATCGACACCGCCACCGAATCGCTCGCCTACTATCCGGTGCAGGTGGAGAAGTTCCTGATGCGCTACGAGACCCTCGTCGCGGAGACAGGCGAGGATGCGGTGCGCCAGAAGTGGGACGACCAGGAGCGCGAGATCGCCGAGGAATTCCTCGCGCATGCGCGCGCGATCCGCGAGGAAAGGGCCCTCGCCGCACGCGAAGGCCGCGCCGCGCGCGTTGTCGAGCTCCTTCGGCACTGGGGCGGCGTCACCATCGCGTACCGGCGCCGGCTGATCGACAGCCCTTCCTATACGCTCAATCACGAGGAAGTCGAGAAAGCGCTCGAGGAAGGGATCGCGTTCTGCGAAAGCCTGTCGCCGGTGGCGGTCGACGTGGACAACTACGGTGCCGCACGCGGTATCCGCTTCGCACGCGAAAGCGGCCTCGGCGGCGAATCCGCGGAGCACTGGCTTCCGGCGCACACCGTGTTCGTCGCCGCCGGAACCCAGCCGAACACGGTGCTCGCCCGCGAGGACGCGGTGCACTTCCAGCTCGACGGAAGATATTTCCAGGCTTGCGACGAGGACGGACGGCCCGCGAAGCCGCAGCGCGCGATTTCCAAGCCCGAGCGCGCTGACGTGCTGCTTTCGCGCTTTCCTGACGGGCGCTTCGTGAGCTTCTTCGGCGACCTTCATCCTTCCTACTTCGGCAACGTCGTCAAGGCGCTCGCCTCGGCGCGCCAGGGCTACCCGGTCGTATCGCGCGCGCTGGCAAAGACGCCCCCGCAGTCACGCACTGCGCCCGCAGAGTTCTTCGCTTCGCTCGCCGGCCAGCTGCTCGCCACCGTGCACAAGGTCGAGCGGCTCACCCCTACCATCGTCGAAGTGGTGGTAAAGTCCCCGCTCGCCGCGCGCAAATTCCGTCCAGGCCAGTTCTACCGCTTGCAGAATTTCGAGACCCTCTCCCCCGTCGTGACAAACGCCGCCACGACGACCCGTCTGCAGATGGAGGGGCTCGCGATGACCGGCGCCTGGGTGGACCGGGACCGAGGCCTCGTCTCGACCATCGTTCTCGAGATGGGCGGTTCATCGGATCTTTGCGCGATGCTCCAAGCCGGGGAGCCCGTGATCCTCATGGGCCCCACGGGCAACCCGACGCACATCGCGGCGAATGAAACGGTGATTCTCGTGGGCGGAGGCCTCGGCAACGCCGTGCTTTTCTCGATCGGCGAGGCGTTTCGCGGCAAAGGCTCCAGAGTCCTCTATTTCGCTGGCTACAAGAAGATGATCGACCGCTACAAGGTCACCGAGATCGAGAAGGCGGCCGACGTAGTGATCTGGTGCTGCGACGAAGAGCCTGGATTCAAGCCGACGCGGCCCCAAGACCGGACTTTCATCGGCAACATCGTGCAGGCGATGGATGCCTACGGAGAAGGGCGGCTCGGGCGTTCCTCGATTCGCATGGAGGACGCGGACCGTCTCATTGCGATCGGCTCGGACCGCATGATGGCTGCGGTTGCGCGTGCGCGGCACGACATCTTGAAGCTTCACCTGAAGCCGGACCATGTCGCGATCGGCTCGATCAACTCGCCGATGCAATGCATGCTCAAGGAAATCTGCGCCCAATGCCTGCAGCCGCACCGAGATCCCCGTAGCGGAAAGAGAAGTTACGTGTTTTCCTGCTTCAACCAGGACCAGGAGCTCGACAGCGTGGATTTCGGCGCGCTCTCGGAGCGCCTCAGGCAGAACTCGCTGCAGGAAAAGATCACTGCGCAGTGGATACTGCACTGCATGCCGGAGCTGCGCAAGCAACGAACCTTGGTCTGAACTGGACGAATCCCGCGGGCCCGCGGGAGCGGAAATCAGTGCCAGTCCTTGTGAGGCGGGACCGGCAGCGGCATCACCGCAATTCCCTCTTCCAGGAGCTCGCGCGTCTCCTCGCCGGTCGCCACGCCGCGGATGTTCCGCTGCGGGACTTCCTTGTGATGGATACGCCGCGCCTCGGCGGGAAAATCCCCTCCCACGTTCTCGGTGTTGAGCAGGATGTAGTCGATCATCTCGTGCAGATTGCGCGGCCGCACGGCCGGCGCGACAGGCGCCTGCGCGTTCTCCCGCGGCGGCTCGGCATCCGGCCTGCCGATTTTCGCCGTGAGCAGCTTTTCGATGCTGGAATCGCTGCAGACCGGGCACGACAGCAGGCCGCGGGCCTTCTGGCCCTCGAAGTCGTCCGCCGAAACGAACCAACCCTCGAAGCGGTGGCGATCCGCACAAATGAGCTCAAATACGATCACGTTCGCGTTCCCTGGCAAATATTCTACCGCGCCCGCGGTATATCGGTGCGCCAATGCGTTGTTTCAAGGGATGAACCAGGTGCGGTACGCCCACACCCCGCACAGCGCCGCCGCGGCGATCCAGACCGCGACGATGACGAGCGCCGCAACACGGCTCACGGGACCAGCGCTCGCCATCCTCTCCTGCGCGCGCGCCCTGCACTCCTCCAGAATCGGACCCGGGATCATCCTGATCGCGAGGACGATCCCCAGCGGGATCAGTATGAGATCGTCCAGATATCCCAGGACCGGCACGAAGTCGGGGATGAGGTCGATGGGGCTCAGCGCATAGGCCACGATTCCCGCGACCAGAAGCTTCGCGTACCAGGGCGTGCCAGGATGGCGCGCGGCGAGCCAAAGCGCGAGAGTTTCGCTCTTGAGGTGTCGCGCGCGTTGTTTGAGGCTGGAGAGCAGCGGCATCGCCGTCGGAACTAGGCGTCGCCGGGTTCCCGAGTCGGGTCGGCCGACACCTTCTCGAGCGACATCAAGATTCCGAACAGGACTGCGACCAGCCCGATGATCGGCCAGAGCAGAGCTTCAGCCAAGCTGCCGCGGGCAGAATATTCCGCGCGCGCGTAGTAGGCCACCGCGCGCTCGCGCCGCATCAGATCTTCCTGGGTCGGGGCGAGGGTCCTCGTCCCGCCGCTGCGATCGACGTAGCTCGCCAGCGTCCCTGACTCCATGAACGTCCGGCGCGCTCGCCCGACGCTCGCGACCTCCTTTTTCTCCGGCGAAAGCCTGCCCCAGTTCGCGGGCAGCGGAGAAGCCGCGGCCTTTCGCTGATTCATGCTCAACGTCGCCTTCAGGTCGGAATATTTCCAGTAGGCGAAGCCGCCGTACAGGGCGCAGATACCGGCCGCCAGAACCGTCATCAACACCGCCTTGCCATGCACGCCGTAGGCGCAAAGCCGCCGCGTGCCGTCGAACAGGCAAAGAAACGCAGTCGCCCCTCCGATCACGTTGAAGACGAAGTCGACCCAACTCTCGATCATGGCGAGTGCTGACCTCCCGTAGGCGAATCGTCACTCGAATCGTCACTGAGTGTCATTGGGTATGGAGAGAAAATGTTGCGAAAATGCACATTGAGCCTCGAGTTCATGCTACTCCGTTGGTGCCCGGGGCAGGGGTCGAACCTGCATGACGGAATTACCCGTCGAGGGATTTTAAGTCCCTTGTGTCTACCAGTTTCACCACCCGGGCTTTAGGCGGGGATTGTGTCAGAAAGAAACTGGGAGCG
>Ga0209377_1002513_pt1 | contig 11946 bp, 8 predicted proteins | sample GraSoiAngelo_141_FD_185898 | JGI IMG/M metagenome (GOLD analysis project Ga0209377, IMG submission 185898) | Grasslands soil microbial communities from the Angelo Coastal Reserve, California, USA - 14_0929_12_40cm (SPAdes) (version 2) | ecosystem: Environmental > Terrestrial > Soil > Grasslands ...
CCGCGGGATGAGTCAAGATCAGGTTCTCGACCTCTTCGGCGCTGATTTTTTCACCGCCGCGATTGATCAGATCCTTTTTGCGTCCCTCGACCATATAGTTGCCGGAAGGATGCTGTCGCATCAAATCCCCGGAGCGATAGAAACCGTCGGTCGTGAAGGCGCGGGCGTTGTACTCGGGCGCGCCGTAATAGCCGCGTAAGGTGTAAGGGCCGCGCGCCAAAAATTCTCCGACTTCTCCAGGGGCGACTTCATTATCGTCTTCGTCCACAAGACGAACCTCGTCGTCGGGGCTGATCGGCCGCCCCACCGTTTCCATTCTCACGGCCTCGGCATCGTCCAAGCGGACGAACATCAACATGCCTTCGGCCATGCCGAAATTTTCCTGAACGGTGACGCTCGGGATCAGTTCCTCGGTGCGGCGGCGGATTTCCGGCTGGAGCCGCTGTCCGCCGCTTTGAATCACTTGTAGAGAGGACAGATCGAACTTTTTGATCAGCGGGTCGTTGATCCAGCGGATCAAAAGCGCCGGCACCACGGCAACGTGCGTTATTCGATGCCGCTCGATGAGCGGGAAGATATCTTCGCCGCGCGTGGTATTCGCAAGCACCACTTTGCCTCCATGCATGAAAAATCCTTGCAAACCGGGACAAGCGAGCGGCAGGTTGTGCGCCAGAGGAAGCACGTCCAGCAGAATCTTATCAGGCCCTACTGACGTAACCGAAGCCGCCATTTTGGAATTGTAGACGTAATCATTGTGAGTCCGCGGGATCAGCTTGGGCACGCCGGTGGTGCCGCCTGAAAGCTGGAACAGCGCCGGGTCCTCGGGATCGATAGTGATACTCTTGAGCTCGTCTGCGGAGCGTACGCTTTTTCGCTCGATCAACTCGGTCAACGATAGAAAACCTTTCGGCGCGGCGCCTAAAATGATGCCAAGGCGCAGATTAGTATGCGCATCGCGGATCCTTCTAATGAGCTTTGTGTAGTCGAAATCGCGCGCCCGGTCGGGAGCGACACACGCCGCCGCGCCGGAAAGCTCGATGAACTGGCTGATCTCTCGATAGCGGTGCGTGGGCAGCGCCATGATCGGAATACAGCCGATTTTCTGGAGTGCGAAATAGAAGTAAGCAAACTCGACGACGTTGGGAAGTTGAACGACGACCCGGTCGAGCGGTCTGAGTCCTTCGTCCAACAGGTTCAGAGCCAAACGCGTGGCGCGCTCGTCGAGCTCGGCATAGGTCACCTCCCGGTCGCGGTCGATGATCGCCACGCGATCGGAGTATCGGGCAGATATCTCCGCGAAGGTATCGCGCAGGGAGCGATCCTCCCAATAACCCTTCGCGCGATAGCGAGCCGCGAATTCTTGGGGAAACCGGACAACTCCTTCAAGCATCCTCTTGGCCTCTTTAACAATCGTTCAAGTCGTTCAAAACGTTGAAGCCGATAAAACCGTTTGAACCATTTGAACGGATTGAACCTCTATCATTGTCGCTTCGCGAGACGGCTTACGTCGTGCTGGAAAATCCGCCGTCGATAATAATGATCTCGCCGGTGACGAAGCGATTGCCGTTGATGAGACTCAACATCGTGTCGGCAACGTCGGCGGCGGTGCAGCAGCGTTTGAGCGGCGTGTAGCGCGCGCGGCGCGCCATCAGGCCCTCGTAATTCTCAGCCAAGGTGCGTTTCATCCAATCCCCTTCCATCCAGCCCGGAGCGACCGCGTTGACGCGAATCTCAGGCCCGAGAGCATTGGCGAGGGTCTTGGTCAGGTTGGCGACGGCGGCTTTACTGGCGGCATAGGGTAATGGCTGCGCGCTGGGGCGCAAACCGGCAATGCTGCAGGTGTTGACGATGCAACCGTTGGGCGACCGCCGCAACAGGGGGACCGCGGCGCGGGTGACGAGAAATAGACCGAGGACGTTGACCGCGAATACGCGGTTCCAATCTTCGATCTTCATTCCCTCCAAATTCTTCGGCTCAACGTCGATCGTCGTGCCAGCATTGTTGATCAACACGTCCAGCCGGCCGAATTGCTGTTTCGTCGCCTCAAGCATCGCGCGCACGCCGGCGTCGTCGCTGACGTCGCAGCGGTAGACCGAGGTCCGCGCGCCGGCGGATTCCACATCTCGGGCCGTTTTCTTGGCTGCTTCCTCGCTGCGGCTGTAGTTGATCACCACGTCGTAGCCATTCTTGGCCAAGGCCAGCGCTACGCTGCTGCCGATGCCCGTAGCGGCGCCTGTGACAAGCCCTACGGGTCTGTCGTTACTCATTGTTTTTACCTCTCTTGGATCTCATTGTCGCGGAGTGTGAACAATCGTGAAAATTATTTTCAAACGCGGAGATGGTGTGGCATCGCTGCAATTTGCAACAAAGCTTGTCGTCAACTCCAAGTCTCTCCGCGTGGTAAGCTCCTCGCCACATTGAAAGTAAACTCTTCCTTGCGCGATCAGCTCAGACGGTCGCTGAAGCCCTTTCATCCGTGCCAATCCTTCAACGTGGGAATTAAGAAGCCCGAGCGCGGACTCCCAAGCGCCTGGCGATGCCAACCGTGATGTGGGAGCAACGGAAAATAGAGCACGGCTTCACGCCGATTCTTGTAGCTCTCAGGAAGGTACTCGAACACTTCTTCTTCGAGTTCGCGGATATGACCGTCGGCGTCAAACATTCTCCACCCGCTCATGGATGCCTCCAAAAATCCGAATCGCTTCCTTTCTATTTTCTCCACCTAGGGATGTCAAATGAACGGATTGGCGTCCCTACTCTCTGGAAATTTGACAATCGAAGTTTTGGTGCGTTAGGTTGCGGCAGTCATATCAGATGGGAGTATGCCGTGATAAAAGGCTCAAAATTCTTTGCTGAAACGATAAAGGCCTATGGCTGGGATGGCCTTTCCCGGCATCCTTGCGCGCTAAGTGTGCGCTGCAACGGCTGTTCAATGCGGCTTACGGCGGCACGCAGCGCGGGCGGGCGCACGAAATGTGGATGTTTAAAGAAACCAACTTTGCGAAAGTGGCTGAAGGCATGGCCTGCTTCGGCATTCGAGTCGAAAAACCGGACGAACTGCGAAGCGCATTGCAGCGAGCTTTTTCTTCTGGCAGACCGGCAGTGATCGACGCCGTTAGCGATTACAAGGCCTTGCACCCACGCGCGTGGGCGTAAGAAAGCAGACAAATCCTCTTTTTCTCTACGAAGGTCAGTCAACGAGAATGCCGTGAGAAGCCGTTAAGCCCCAACCCTCACGTGCAGGTCGTTAATGCTGTTTCTTTACTTGATCAACCGGAGCGAAGTCTTCGTGCGGAAAAAGCGATGGATCGGCATGAAGATCGAGTTGGCGCCGCTCGCCGGCAATCGCCGGCGAGCCTCTTGTTATTAGACCACCGCCCTCAAGAAGTACTCTTGGCTAGAAAAGCAACGACTTATGCCGTCGGCCCACCCTTTACCACAAATCGATCGTGACGATTTTTTTGCCAGCAATCTTCGTTGTGCTCCCTACAGACCGGGAGCTCTTGCCCATAGCTAATTGTTGAGAGACGCGGCTCGGCGACTCCCAGAGTCGTAAGATAGTCTTTCGCTGCTTGCGCTCGCTTTGCTCCCAACGCGAGGTTGTATTCAGCGGTCCCGCGCTCATCGCAATGTCCCTCGATCTGTGCCGTCGCTGAAGGATTCTTTTTTAACCACTCCGCGTTGGCTTTGAGCGTGGCGCGCGCATCTTCCCTCAGATCGTAACGGTCAAAATCAAAATAGATATCCTTGAGAGGACCTTCAGGACCAGTCCCGACCTTCCCTCCCTGCTGAAGCTGTTCCAAGGAAGACTGACCAACAGGGGCGTTCGTCTGACCCTTGGTCGACGCTTCCGGCTTTTGTGCTTGGGCGGTTTCCTCTGGCTTCGGAGCGGGTTTTGTCGATGAGCAACCGACAAAGGAAAAAACCGCGATGCCAAACAGAACGATCTGGATCGTTCTTTTGGGATACGCCAATTTTAGATTCAGTAAATCCATATGAACCTCCTTAGGGTAAGACAGGCTAATTTTTAGACTTTTTCGACCCTTTAGTTCTCTAATACCATTTTTGCGCCGACGCGCGCAAGAAAAAAAGCCATTTCTGGCCTATTCATCGGCTTTTACGCAATTTAGATGCCACGAGAGCATGACTTATCCACATGAACCGACGAAAAACTAAGTATTCTGATGAAACTTTACGCGTTGGCGGCCAATGTCTTACCTCTTCTTCATTTTTCCCTATCTGACTTCTCCCGGAAACAGCTTAGACGCGTATTCTCGATTAACAGACTCAATGAAAGAGTTGTCATAAAATTTTTTTTGGTCGGCGCTCTTGGCCTTTGGATCTGAGGAATCCTCCAGCACGAGCCGGATTGCAGCGGGATCTACGGTCATGTCTTTGTTCCAAACCCTCAATCCTTGCGCGTAATTTTCAGCCAAGATCTTCGGATCGGAAATCTTTGTATATTTTGACTCGATCTTCTTTGCGAAGTCTTCATCATCAATGGCCCTCTTCAGGCCATCCAGGTAAGCCACGAGATAAGCCTTAATCGTATTTGGATACTTTTGAGAGAATTCCCGGGTGACCGCCGTACCGGGGCCGATAATTTTCAGCCCTTCTTTATAATAGTCAATAATCACCGGATAACCTTGTTGTTTGGCCAATTCGGTCTGGGGCGGCGTGATAATCAGGGCATCGGCATTTCCCGCGAAAAAAGTCGACAAAGCTTCCGGCGGGCTGCGATGGTAGAGAAGCTTGAGGTCTTTGCCGACTTCCATGCCGCGTTTTCTTGCGGTTATTCGAACGGCAATTTCCCCAAAGGCGCCGGGAAAAGTCGTTGCAATCGATTTGCCACGCAGGTTCTCAAAAGAGGTAATGCCTTTCTGCCCGAACAAAATAAGCGAGTTTCGGTCCACGGCGGCGGCAACGTAGATAATATCCGCGCCCGCTAAGTTCGCGGCGATAGCGGCCGTCCCACCTTGATAAATGTCGATGGTTCCCGAAATAACGCCTTGCACCGCGACAGTGGCTCCGACCTGATTGACCGATACATTAAGGCCACGCTTGGCAAAATAACCGCCTTCCAGCGCCACCAATAACGGCAGGCTCGTCGATCCCGATCCGGCGGTAGCAACCTCCAGGCGATTTTTTTCAGGCTTGGCAAAAGTTGTCTGTTCGGCTCCTTCGGAGATCCACGGCGACGTAGTCAATAAGATCAAGCCCAAGAGGAGAGTGTTCGATCGCTCAAGCAAACAATTCTCCATGAATCGTTACCTCCTCATTCTAAGCAACGCGAACATGGCCCGCTTGAGCCACCGCTTTTCTGCTTTGGCCTCTCCCCTATATCAGGCGCGATCAGCTAGAGCCGCAGCCACAACGAAGGACATGACGCCGTGCTAGCCCGGATTATTCAGGTGCAAGGAGAAAGTATCATACACTGTAGCGCGAGGAGTAAGCCTCGGAGCGAGCGGGCACAGGAGCGTAAAGGCGCGCCGACATGTATGGTGCTTGGCTACAAGCTCGCTTCCTCACTCGACCTACGCTTCACCACCTGGATATGCAGGCCTCCTCAAGGTACAGACCCATTGCCCGCGACCGGAGAGGCTTGCTGCTCGGTCGATGTACGGCGTGAATAATCCGTGCGAGGAGATTTCTATTTTCTCTCGGCAGAGTAAAAGGTTTCCAAGAGCCTTCGGCGCATCCCCTCCTCCCCCTCCGGCAACACATCGAACTTTGTTGTATCGCCGGTTTTTTGCAAAATTCTCCGGCCCTGATCGTCTTCATGCATCGCGATCAAAACCTCCCCAAGGCGAGCCGCCAACGCCGGAGCCATATCTTTGCGGATCGAAACGAGGTGGCGCGGGACCAGCTCGGTTTGCGCCAGGATGCTGATATCCGATTTTCTTTTCTCGTCGAGCCGTGCGTAGTCGTCGTCGCTAAACGCTCCGGCCGCCGCCTGTTTCGCAAGAACCATGGCGACGAGTTTTTCTTGAGAACGGGCGAAAATATAACCGATTTCACTGGGAGAAACATTCGCTTCAAGCCCGCCCTTCTCCGAAAGTTTAAATCCGTTCCTCAGCAGAAAGAACTTCGGCATAAAGTGGCCCGAGCTCGATTCGGGATCCTCGAAGACGATGATCTTTCCTCGAAGGTCTTCCAGGTGATTTATTCCGCTGTCCTTTTTCGTAAAGATGAGGCTTCGGTATTCGGCCTTGCCTCTCTGCCAACGTCTCAGGAGCAACTTTCCGGCCCCATGTACGAAATTGACGACGTACGTGGGATAGGGACTGTCCATGTAAAAATCGACCTTGCCTTGTTCAAGAAGTTTGGCGAGCTCGGAGAGAGTCGGAGCTATAACGACTCTTCCTTCGACCACGTAGTGGACAAAGTCGCGAAAGTGCTCTTCGATCTCCTGCTGATGCGCTTCAGCGACAATCCCCAAAGAAATCGTTTTGGCTTCCAGCTTCTCCCGCGTCTGTGCCGCGGCGTTCGAAGAGACGATTACGCCCAAGAAAAGGATTGCAAAAATGACCCTCGGTGTTCTGCTCATAACTGTTCCCGCAAATGTTAGGCGAATTGGTAAGCGGTTACGGCGAACCACAGGGAATTTGCCGTGCCATAGCTATTATATAAACGACGGGATCTTGGCAAGAAACAAAGCCGCGGGTCCGGCCCCGATCTTACAAACTTCATTTTCCATACTGCCGGTTCATCTCGTCGAAGAAACCTGCGTTCTCAAGCTCGTTGATGAAGCGCGCCTCGGCAAAGCCTTCCGGACTGGCGCTTGGAACTTCCGGCCTCGTGCGCGAAAGGAGGTACATCATCGATTTCACCACCCGCACGTAAGGAGTCGGCTTGGTCGAAAGCCGCTCTTTCTGTTGTTCATAGATCGCATTCAGAACCTCAGAGTCCTGAGTGGCAACGTATTTTTTCAACACGCCGAGACTAAGCTCGGATTTGGCTTTAAACAGATAAGTCCCTTCGATCCAGGCTTTGAGAAACTTCAGCGTGATATCCGGATTCTTAGCGACGTAAGAGCGCCGCACGAGAATACTCGATCCGGAAACTTCGAGGGGCAGCTTGGAAAAGTCGATCAGTTGTCTAAAGCCCATTTTGGTCGCCGTTAAACGCTGAACCCCGGATATGATTACGGCCTGAACCCGCCCGGTCTGAAGCGCATTCAGACGTCCGCCCTCATCCCCCACCGGTACGATCGTTACATCCTTTTCGGATATACCGTTTAGGCGCAGGCCCTCGCGCATCAGAATATCGGTCAACGACCCGATGGCGCTGATACCCAAGACTTTGCCTCGGAGTTGTTCAACGCTGGTGATGCTTTTCTGCGCCACGACCGCATGCTCGAGTTGATTCATCGACGAGGCGATCAGCGCCGTGTCGGCCCCTCGCTGATACGCCTCCAGTGCGGGCATGCCGGAATGATTGACGAATTGCACGCTGCCGCCGATAAGCGACATGATGCTGCGCGGGCCGCCCGGGATGTAAACGAGATTGAGATCCAAGCCTTGCTTGTCGAAAAGCCGCGCTTCCTTGGCGACCCAGATAGGCGCCATCGAACCGGAGATGGCGCCGTAGCTGGCGTTGATTTTTTCCGGCGTCGCGGCCTGGAGGGGAGCCGATAGTAATTGGATGAAAATGAAGAGCTTAATAAGGCGCGCCGTGTGATAGAAAACTCTTTTCATCTCGTCTCCCTTCCGTTTTCCTTCGAATCCCCGCTGCGCACAGAGAATCTGTAAATTGTCCGCCATTTTTGGGTTTCCTCGCCGCCATTACTTCTTGTACGGCGAATGAATGAACCCGCTCTGCTCGATCCGGTTCATGAACGACGGATCGACGATGCCTGCGATGATTATTTTTGGTTGAGCATAGCGCCATCTATGAACGTGAAATTCGCCTTCTCGTTGACCATTGTGGGAGGTTGCGCCGAATAGATGAAGGCCTATCTTTTTGGTGCCATCTCTTTAGCGGCTTCCGCTGCCGGAGAAAAATCAAAGATAGATGCGGCAGGGATTTCTCCCTTTAGACCTGCCGTTGCACCAAGCATCGCGATGTAAGCCTTCGCCTGCTCATCGGAAGGAATCCCGTTTCTTGAAAAAGTTTCCCTCACGGAGTCGTAGGCCTTTGCCGCTTGCGATCGATTGAGATTTATCCATCTTGCGACGATATCGATTGTCCCCTCGCGTTGAGTCCAAGTATAATCCAGCCCTTCTATCGTCGCCTTGAGCACTTCGATAACTTCTCCCCGGTGTGACTTGATCTTTTCTTCGGTTGTGGCCAACCCGGCTTGTGGAATCGGCAGTATTGTCCCCATGTGCAGGAGCCGCTTTAACCCCATCTCTTCGGCCTTCAAGTCGAACGGAGCCGGGACAACGGTGGCATCGATCGTCCCCTTCTGCGTGGCAATCATTCTGTCATTGGTCGAGTTCAAAGGGATAACCGTCGTATTCATTCCCAGACGGTATTTGTCGATGAGAACCCGAACCTCGTACGCGGGGAGATTTCCAAAACCGCCGGCGCCTATCCTTTTGCCAGCCAGATCTGTTACTGTCATGATCTCGGGCCGGCTTACGAGAAGATGCTGGAGCTTCACTGAAGTAAAGCAAATGACTTTGAGCGGCGCTCCCCGTGCGCCGGCCGTGGCAACCCCACTGGGTATAGTTGTGTAATCAACCGCGCGGTTAAGCAGCGCCGGAGCCGATAGGCCTGCCGCCATCTGAATCATTTCGATCTCGAAACCACGCCTTGCGAAAAAGCCTTTCTGAATCGCCACATGAATCGGCAGGTAACTCAGCGATGCCGAAGGGGCGGCAATTCTGATCTTCGTAACGGGAACTGGGCCTTTCCCCTGAGACTCCGCACCCGCCGCCAGCGCTCCCCTCAGCCAAATCATCGCGAGGACGATCACCGCCGACAATCTCGGCGATTTCAGAAAGAGCCGCTTTGTCATGATGCGAAGTTCTCCGATTGCTTTGCGCGTGTGTGTTCTTGCTCTCGTTCGATTTCGCTTGCCGGTTATCACTGTGATGATTTCAAGTCAATGGAAATCATCGCCACCGGCCGGATCGATGTAGTTCTTCCAGAACCGGACGTCACAGACTTCCCGTAATCTGGAATGTGAATCCTTGCTCCCAAGCGGACTACCAGAGACCCAGCATTTGAATGAAGCGAAGTTTCAGGTTGACAGCCGTGATCGGGCGATGAAAGAATGTCGCTATTGATCATCCTATCTTGGCGTAAGGGTTAACAAGGAGGTTTCCATGGCCGCCGTCGCTCCGCCTCTGGCAATGATTCTCATCATCGCTCTCATTCTCTATCTGGCGTGGTGGAACGCTTACAAACGTAAGTAAAAGCCACACCCCTGAGCGCGAGGGGCTAGCTCGACGTTGTAACATGAATCCGAATACCTTCTATTTTCAGCGATGTGTTATGGGCGCGACTGGTTTCATGTGTTCCTTGAAAATCCGCGCAGCCACGTCCGGGTGACTCTGCGAAAGTAGTCCGACGGCGTACAGGAGATAGGAAGAATCAACGAAGAGGTTGGGATTTTTGGGCCGCAACACTTCATATCGCGTATTGCCGCCGCTACCCGACGAAAAGATGTGAGCGATGTGCGGATTGTAAATAAATACTCCGCCGGTTCCGATCAAGGTGCGCGTCTCGGTTAAGTCTTTGCCGTAGTGCACCCAGGTTTCGCCTTCCCGCGTGATAATTCTTTCTTTTTTCCCGACGTGGCGTTCCACGGCGAGATTCACGGCGATACGCGCCAGCTGAGCATCTACCGCGCTCTGCCAATCCTCTCGCGGGACGCGGGAAGTCTCCTGACTCACATCGTTGATGTAAGTCGCAAGCGCTTCGCGCGAAACGGCAAAGGCAGGAAAAGCAGCCCGAAACTCCGCCTCGAATCTGTCGATGCCCACGCGATCCAGCAGAGTGCCGGCGTTGAAACGAATGCCCAGGTCTCCCTCGACGGTCCGTTTCGCAAAGGGTTCGGGCAAACCTTGCTCAGCGATGTTTGGCCCTTGCGGTTCTCCGTAGCCGATGGAATGGACATCCGTTGTCGCGCCTCCCACGTCGACCATGAGCATCTCGCCCCAACCCTTCTCTCCCTCCACCCCTTCCGCCCCCAGAATCGCGCCCTGAAGAACCGCCATGGGTGTCGGTAGAACAACCGAAACGAGTCCGCTGATGCCATCGAGCCCCTTCGCATGGGTGATGCGCTCCATGAACAGCTTGCGGATCTCTTCGCGCGCGGATTCCACCGCGAGCTGCCCCGATCGTGGCATAACATTCGTCGCTCGGCGGATTTCTTTCCCACTGTTTGTTAAAATATCGCAAACTTCGGCGGCCACAGTTTGGTTGCCGGCCACAACGATTGGAACGGATAGCGCGGATCTCGCGAGCAAACGCGCGTTGTGAAGGATGGTCGCGGAGTCGCCTTCATCGGTGCCGCCGGTAAGCAGTATCATGTCGGGACGCTGCGTTTCGATCTCGTCAACCACCTTTCCTCCGAGCTTGAACGACCACGATCCAACTACCTTGGCGCCGGCGCCGAGCGCCGCCATGTTCGCAGCCTCCACCGTCAATCCGGGAACCAGCCCGATCACGGCCATTCTCAAGCCGCCCGCCGCGCTGCTCGAGGCAAGAGCCAACGTGCCGTCGAGAACATTCAAATCCTTGACCCGCTCCGGGGACAGGCGATTCGCTTCATGCAGGTTTGTCAATGCCTGCAGGAGACCTTCGCGCACGTCGGTGTTTACCGTGGACGCGGCCTGACTTCGCCCGATTACCTCGGCCGTGCGAAGATCCACCGCTACAGCTTTGGTGTAGGTGCTGCCAAAATCAATCAGGAGTGCGAGGGAGTTCAAGTTAGACACGGAGAATTCAGAAGTCGCCGGTCGGACGTCGGAATACCACGGTTCTCCTCCCGAATTCTGAAACCTGAATTCTGACCTCTGACTTTTGACCTCACGGCGCCGTCATAATCTTGCGATAGACTTCCATCAAATTTTTGTCCCGAACAGTGTTTTCAATGTCCCGGTTCATGTCCTCACCGCGGGTCAAGCCGACTTCCAATCCTATTTTATCGGCCTCCTTCATAAATTGCGGGTCTTGTGCCATCGTCGCAAACGCATCGCGGAGAACTTTGACGCGGTCCACTGGAACTCCGGGAGGTAAGACAATTGATCTGCCGATATTCTCGGCCGCATAAAGCGCGCTGAGGAGATTTTTCTTCCCCGGAGGAGCCAACTCTTCGATAGTTGGCACTTCGGGTAGGCGCGAGTCGCGTTTGTTCTTCGAGGTAACGAGCAGCCGAATAAATCGCTTCTCGATCCACTCTCTTCTGGTACCCAACAGCGAACCCGTTCCTTGCGATCGGCCGTCGAGAGCGCCGCGCTCAATGTCGAGCAAGATCTCCGGCGTGCCTTGATAACCGGGGATGACTTGAAAATCCAAACCTAGAATCTGTTCAACGATCTTCACCACGACATTGCTGGTATGGTCGAGGGATTGCGCTCCCATTTTCGGCTGCTTGCCATCTTTGTTGGCTTTTCTGATTGCTTCAAAGCTAGTGTAGAGAGTCGCCGATCTCACGTAAAGCGTCTGCGCTTCATCCAAAGCTTGACCCACCCAGATGAATTTTTGCAGGTCGAACTTGAGGGCGTCGTTGCCTGTGGCAAGACCAAAAAGACTTCCGGTATTCATGGTGCTCATGGTAAGGCCGTCAGGCTTGCTCCGGTTATAGAGCTCATTGACCGCGATCATCCCCCCCGCGCCCGGCTTGTTGGCTACGAGGATTCTGGGATTCCCCGGGATATACCTCTCCATATGCCGCCCGATGAGCCTTGCGGTTATATCCGTCCCACCTCCCGCCGAAGACCCGGCAAAGAGAGTAATCGTCTTCCCTTCGAAAAAATTCTTGCCGGACTGGGC
>Ga0209377_1002514_pt1 | contig 11944 bp, 14 predicted proteins | sample GraSoiAngelo_141_FD_185898 | JGI IMG/M metagenome (GOLD analysis project Ga0209377, IMG submission 185898) | Grasslands soil microbial communities from the Angelo Coastal Reserve, California, USA - 14_0929_12_40cm (SPAdes) (version 2) | ecosystem: Environmental > Terrestrial > Soil > Grasslands ...
GCTTTGGGTGAAAGATCGGGATGAGAAAACAGGGAACCGATACATGCAAATTATCGAGCGCCGCTGCTCGAAAACCGAAATTGGCCGCGCCGACATCGCCAAGCATTGGTTTGTCGATCAAGAGGGGCCATGGAGCAAAACGGAACAAGAAGCGTATCAAGCCTTTCATAAGGAGCTGGAGCCCGCGTCCTCAACGCAATAAGTCAACTTCGGCTCCCGCCGATCTTGAGACTTTTCGGCCCGCCCCTAGGACCGGATCTTAGTCTCGTGCACGATTGCCGATCTCGACGGCAAGAGCGACATCTCACCCGAGCACATCAGCGAAGCAATCCAATATCGCACGTTCTATCGCGCCCTTTGGGTTTGAGATTCCGCTGCATGCGAGCATCAAACGTGAGGACGCCGTGGCGTCTCGTCGAGGGCGGCACGATTTTGATTCTTCCGAAATCTTCGTCTGAGACCATCTACTGATTACCGTTCACCCAAAGTAGCCTTAATGAAGTCGATACAAAGTTACTTTCCAGAGGAGCAGGCATGATTGAGATAGCCTTTGAGCGCTCCGTGCGAGATGGGGATCTCATGTAGCGTGGGTCCGTTGTTTCCATTCTGAGAGCGCCCCGACAAACTCCGGATCGGGTGATTCGTGCAACAGGGCGATAAACTCGAGCGAGTGACCGTCGCGGTCGCGGAAGTACAGCTGGGCCGAAGGCATCGAGCCAATTACCGATGGCTCAGTCGTTTTCTCGCCAGCAAAATTCTGCGTCTGGATGCCTGCGGCGTTTAGTCGTTCGCCGGCAGCGAGCAGTTCAGCTAGCGGAACATTGAATGCGATGTGGCATTTATGAAACTTGTCGCCGAGCGTCGTGCTTGGGCCCCAGAGGCCAAGCATCGATCTTCTGTCGGCACCAGCCCATAGAAAAATGGCATCGCGTGTTACGTCGCGATGCGCGAACTGCAATCCGACGATCTCAACGTAGAATCGTTGCGCTGCCTCGCTATCAGCAACCGGAAGATGCGCTTCGTATAAGTGCATGTGACCAGATTACACGCGCTCTACCAGCGCGCATGCCTCAGATGCTTCTACCGCGCCGAGTTGGATGTTGTCCTTGTCGAAATCGCGGCTGTGGTCGAGATCATATACTGCGCAAACGTCCTTCGGGAAGAGAAGGTCCAGTGTCCAGTCAAACGCCACACGAATCTTTTTGTCCAAGCCAGGTAACTTACTGAGGTAAATCGTTCGCCACATCCACCAGGCGAAGAAGCCGGAGAAATTGAAACCAAAAATCCGTGCCACGCCTGTCCGACGACCGATTGAGGCTAGCAGCCCAATGGTTCTGAACGAAAATGGCTTTAGGCGACAACCCAGCAGTACAGCCGCGATATTCTGCGCCACAACTTTGCCTTCGCGTATGGCATGTTGCGCGGTTGGCGGATGAGATTTCCCAGGATTTCTGATATCTGGCACAAACGCACAGTCACCCACGGCCCAGACATCAGGCCAATCGGGGACGCGCAAGAACTGGTTGACGACTATCCGACCTTGTTGCTTTACGCAGGAGAGCGAAGAGATAAGCGGACTGGGCACAGTTCCGGCAGTCCACACCAAAGTGCGGCATGGAATTTGGACCCCATCGACCAAAAATACACTGTTCTCCGTCATGCGCTTGACCCGGGCGTTAAGCCGAATTTCCACTCCGCGTCGCACGAGCACTTTCTGCGTGTATCGTCCCAGGCTCTCACCCAGTTCCGGCAGAATTACCGGACCGGAATGCACGAGCATAACTCGCAACATTTCTTCGCATAGGTTTGGGTAGAACGGCAGCGCTTCCCGCACGAAGTCATTTAAAGCGGCAACTGTTTCCACACCCGCGAAGCCGCCGCCTGCCACCACGAAAGCAAGTAACGACTGCCGAACGCTGAGATTACATTCGGAATTTGCCTCCTCCAAATGTCGGAGGACCCGGGCGCGCAATCGAATCGCGTCCGGAAGCGATTTCATTGCTAATGCTAGCTCGGAAAAACCGGGGAGATTATAAAAGTTAGTGATTGATCCCAAGGCGAGAACCAGATGATCGTAATCGACTTGTTGTGGGTGGTTGCGGTAACCGCGCGAAATAATGACCCGTTTGTTTGGCAGGTCAATCTCGTTCACGTCACCCACTAATACCTCAACCTTATGGAGCAGTTTCCGAAGGGGATTTATGATATTTGTGATCTCGAGATCGCTTGCTGCGATTTCGTGAAGCATAGGCGTGAATAGAAAAAAATTCTCGCGGCTAACGAGGCAAATCTCCACTGCGGGCTCTCGTGCCAGCAATTTCTCGAGATGCATGGCGGCATAAACTCCGCCGAAACCACCGCCAAGAATGACGATTCGTTTCTTGCCTCGGTTATTGGTTGGGCAATCGATCATCGAGTTCTTTCTGTAGCTGAGTTGCCGGTGAGAAGTCGTCAAGAACCGTGTAGATGCTGCTAGAACTACCGCGCAGACGGTAGCTCGCTTTTTGCGTCTAGAAGTTTGGACGGCGCTACGCTGCTGGGGCCGGACTGACTTAAGTCCTTCTCAATCTCGTCTCTCGCTGCGCTGAACTCTTTTACCGCTCGACCCATCCCTCGGGCGAGTTCCGGCAGCTTCTTCGCTCCGAACAGGAGCAACACGATGAGGAGGATTACCATCATGTCCGGCCCCATAAGATTCATGATACTGGCGATCGTAATAGGCATAAAAAATCTCGGATATGTTTGTTTCGTAAGAAAGTTGTGCTGCGTTCAATCCATTCATACCGAATTAGCAAAGTTATATTCCAAGAAAGTGATCTCCCGCATCGTATGCCCGGCGGATCTCTGGGGAGGAAAGCTCGATCCACCAGGCCTTCCTAGTTAGGAGGAGCGGAATAAAAACAGGCCTGTCCGGTTGTACTTAACAAATGGAAAGATGTATATGAATTACAAAAAACTTATCGCAGTAACAATTGCTCTTGCAGTTTGTGCTCTCGCAGGCTCAAACGTGACGGCGCACGGCGGCGGCGGTGGTGGTCACGGCGGCGGCTTCGGTGGAGGCGGCGGCTTTCGCGGCGGTGGCTTTAACGGTGGTGGGTTTCACAGTGGCTTTAACGGCGGTGGCTTTCATGGCGGTGGCTTTCATGATAGTGGTTTTCGCGGTTTACCAAGGCAGTGCCGGATATACCGACTGTTTGATCGGGCAAGTCCAGCCCGTCTACCTTGTGCAGGCTATTATCATGGCTCGATCGATGGCAAGAGTGGCAATGCAACACGGAGCGATCCGCGAATATAAGCGCGCTCACGGCTTGCCAGGGGATGGCAGGATCGGCCAACAACTGCTGACGACAATGGGCTTGAGCTACGAATCGCCGAACGGACGCTCGGGTTTCCTGATGAGAATGGCGCAGTGGTTCTGTTCAGTCCCGATCGCGTCGTTCCAAACGGCAGCCGTCTTGCTAGAGTCGTGAGTTGCAACGACGCAATTTGATTGAACTGCAGGCATCTCCTCCCCTCACTTTGTAGGCGCGCTCGCGTGGAGCTAATCGACTCTCCCACCTCGAAAGAGGGATCCGGCACCACCTCATATGTGACAGCACAAAATCCCGCGAACGCGCACTAGCCGCAATCTGCTAATCACCAATATTGGCGGCGATGACAATGAACAGGTCTGCTGAAAGTCACCCTTACGTTCAACTCCAGCACCAGATTCACGACGCCCTCCGCAGGCAACATCCCGAATGGATTGAACAAAACGGGGATTGCGCCACGTGCGAATCATACGAGTCACGCTTCGCAGAACTGCTCGACCTTTTCCAATCGACCGAGCGCAAGTGGGCTGCCTGATCCAAAGCACAGAATATTTAACCGAATGAAAAGTGCGCCCGGCAGCAGACATCTTTAACTTTCTCGCTATAACATGGAGTATGGCCGCTACGAATTCGCAAACCGAATCAAATAGTGGCAGTTCCATCTTTGGTGCCGGTGGCAAGGCTCCGGAGCTTCGCACTGTGATCAAAGAGGACGTGGCCTCTTTTGAAGAAGCGCTGCTGCCCCATCTTGATGCAGCCCACAATTTGGCCAGATGGCTCCTTCGCAACGAACAGGATGCGCAGGATGTGGTCCAGGAAGCGTATCTGCGAGCGTTCAAATCGTTCAGTGGATTCCATGGTTCCAATGGCCGCGCCTGGTTGCTGACGATTGTCCGAAATACGTCCTACACGTTGCTCAAAAAGAACCAGGCGGTTGATTTCACAACTTTTGACGAAGAAATACATGTGGTGGCGGACGAATTTGCTAGTCCCGCGACGATTCTCGAGCATGGTGAAGACGCGGAACTGATCAGAGAAGCAATGGATGCATTGCCTGCGGAATTTCGTGAGATCTTGGCGCTGCGACACCAGGAAGGTCTCTCCTACAAGGAAATAGCCGAGATCGCGCAAGTTCCCACGGGGACAGTTATGTCGAGGCTGGCTCGCGCCCGCGGAAAGCTCAAGGAATATTTAGCGGCTCGCATCGGTAAGGATAAGTGAGATGAACTGCGAAGAAGCCACTAAACTGAAGGACGGTTATCTGGATGGCGAACTGGATCCGATTACCAGCCAGACAATCGAACAGCACTTGCGGGAGTGCCCTAAATGTGATCAAGCTTACAAAATCCATGGCTCGCTGATTCGTGCGATTGGCAACGCAACTCCTTATTACAAGGCACCCGCGGAATTACGTGAGCGAATTCAGTCGTCCTTGCGAGAGGAGATCGCCGAACTGCCCACGCGCAATTTTGCGCGAGATGCTCAGCCGCTGTTCCCAAGAAGACAGTCAAGGCCGCGGCCAATTCTTTGGGAGACATCCTGGAATTGGCTGGCTCTCGCCGCGGCAATCATTTTCGCTGCGATCATCGCTTTGACCTTGGTGCCCCGATTGCAGCGACCTGGGGCCGATCAATTCTTGGCGACGCAACTCATCTCCAGTCATGTGCGTTCGCTGATGGCAAGCCACCTCACCGACGTCGCTTCTTCCGATCAGCACACTGTAAAACCGTGGCTGGACACGAAGCTCGATTTTGCCCCTCCGGTTGTCGATCTTTCCAATGAGGGATTTCCGCTGATTGGCGGGCGCCTGGATTACTTGGATAACAGGCCCGTGGCGGCGTTGGTTTACGGACGGCGCAAACACTTTATCAACCTTTTTGTTTGGCCAGCAGCGTCGAACGAATCAAAAGCTCCGAAAACAATAACGCGCCAGGGATACCAGCTTCTGCACTGGGCTGACGCGGACTTTAACTACTGGGCCGTTTCGGACGTGAACGTTAACGATCTGCAGACTTTCAGGCAGCAGTTCGAAACTCGGACGCCGCGTCACTAACAACATTCCTGGTCGTTAGTAAGACGATAGCCGCTAGCTCATCGGCAATAGTCGCGCCCTGCTATGTCGAACTGGCGCCATTCTTTCCCGCAACTTCTTCGGGACGGAAACGGTCTCCGCTAGAGCGGGAATATTCGCTCAGCAAATCGGTATGAGTTGGTGGAGGTAATTAAAAATAAAACAATGAAAACAAATCACAAACAGACTTACACCTACATATCCAGGTTCAAGCCACTTCTCAGGTACGTGACCACAAGAAATCTGGCGGTCGCGATGTTTATTGCTGTGGCGCTGCTTGGCACGACGCGCGGCAATGAAAAAGAGAAAATAGCACTGGCCAAGGGCGAGGCGAAAGCAGGACAGTTATCGCAGGGCTCGCTCGTGGTTTATTCCGCAACGGATGCATTCGAGGACGGTGACGTGCCTTACTATGCACATAGCTCGTACACCATCTACACGGCCGACGGAAAGCTATTCAAGAATGTCGAAAATCACATCTCGCGTAGCGATGAAATTCCCGAGGTCGTGACACTGCCAGTGGGATCGTACGTGATCGAAGCTCGATCGGAGACGGACGGGTATGTCCGAGTGCGCGTCGTTATCAAGGCCGGTCGGCAAACAATCGTCGACTTGGATTCCACAGGCAAGGAATCGCCCAGCGCGATAGCAAGCAATTAAGCGTCGGAAAATCCGTTAGGTTTCACAAAGGATCGCATGAATGCGTTTGATCTAAGAGCCGCCCTGCTCGCGAAACACGCGCAACACCCGGTAATCAACCCGCGCACACATGGGGTTGAGCATGGGTCAAATGCCTGGCTGACTAACTCCAAGCTGCTCCCATCTCGCGTGTGTGCAAGAAGGGTGCCATCAGCTTTTTGCCAGCGCTTTGTTATTTTCTGACAACAACAAGGAATATCTCACGCGGTCTTACAGTCTGGAGATATGCGTGCCGAAGAACGGGCGTTCTTACAAACAACAGTCTAATCAACAACCTGAGGTAAAACATATGTTCAGAATTTTAGCCGCTTTTGCATTAATTTGCGCCTTTTTGCAGGTCGCTCCGCTCGCGACTGCAGCGACGGACGAACAACAGAATTCGGCCCAGCCCGTGAACGCTGTGATCGAGTGGAATAGAACTCTTTTGGCAATCGTTCGCACGCCCGGCGCTCAGCCAGCTACCATTCACTCAACTCGCAATTTCGCCATTTTACACGCCGCCATTTACGACGCCGTCAATAATATCGACCCGAGGTTTAGTCCGTACCTTGTGCGCCTTCCCGACGTTCCGAGGAGCGCATCGAAAATAGCTGCGGCCGATGAGGCAGCTCATGATGTCCTAGTGTTTTTATATCCTGCGTTTCAAGTGTCGTTGGACACGGAACTACAGCAGGACTTGGCCCAGATTCCCGATAACGAGAGAAAAGCTCAGGGAGTAGCCGTGGGGCAAGCAGTTGCCAGCCAGCTGCGCGCTGCGCGCAGCGCGGATGGAGCCAATGTAATTCCACCGCCGTACATCCCAGGTAACCAGCCCGGAGACTACCAGTTGACGCCGCCTAACTTCGCGCCGGCGGATTTTACCCAGTGGCCTCAGGTGACGCCGTTTGCGTTGGAGCGGGCCGACGAGTTCCGTCCCGATCCTCCTCCGGCGCTCACAAGCGGCCTTTACACTGAGGTCTTCAATGAAGTCAAAAGCCTCGGGTTCATTAACAGCACAACCCGCACTGCCGAACAAACCGAGATCGGCCAGTTCTGGAACGGCAACATCCAGGACTTCTGGAACGAGATCGGGCAGACGGCCGCGCTGCAGCGCCATCTCAATCTTGAGCATAGCGCGCGTCTCTTTGCACTCCTCAATATAAGCTTAGCCGATACTGCGATCGCCTTCTTCGAAGCCAAGTACACGTACAACTTTTGGCGGCCGGTAACTGCGATTCGACTCGCAGACACTGATGGAAATCCGCAGACCGAGCCTAATCCGACATGGCTTCCACTATCCACGAAAACCGCTCCAGATCCTTCCTACCCCGGAGCACACAGCGCGATCAGTAAAGCGGGTGCGACTGTATTCGGTTTTTACTTCGGCGACCGATTCACTTTCGATGTCAGCTCCGAGTCGCTGGCGGGAGTGACGCGACACTTCACCGGTTTCTCCGCGGCGGCGGAGGAAGCGGGACTGAGCCGTATTTACGCAGGGCAACACTTCCGCACTGACCACATCGCTGGCAAGGGTCTGGGCGGGCAGGTGGCAGAATCTATCGATAACACCATCCTGCTTCGAGAGGAATAAAACATCAGAAAGTCCGTTACCCTAGTGAGACTCGTTTCGCAGGAGGTGGATGATGCAGAGGATGAGAAAAAGCATGTTAATAGAGGCTAGGTCGAGCCCAATGGTATTTTTTACAACAGTGTTGCTGCTGTCGCTCGGCAGTGCGTCAGCTGGAGGTAAGGATCCGTTATTTCCTGGCCCAGTAAGACCAGGGAATTTGGATTATCGAACCGAGTTACAACAAGGCTATCTAAAGGTCTATTCGGTGAGTGATGAATTCAACGATGGCGCTTACTATGCACACAGTTCTTACGACATCTATTCCAATCACGGGACGCTCTTCAAGAGAGTTGAAAATAACATTTCCCGCACTGATGATTTAATCCCCTGGGAGGTGGCGCTTCCCATTGGGTCCTACACGGTCGTTGCTCGGTCGGCGAGAGGTGGAGAAGTCCGCGTTCACTTTGTTATCAAGACTGGCCAGCGGACGATTGTCGATCTGGATCTAGCAGAACAGGAGACATACAGACGGCGTTTCAAGACCAGTGATCGAGTGGCGAGTTCAAGCTATTCGTAACTGTTCAAGCTTACGAAAAACTTACATGAACACCGAAGCGAGGAGTGAGTTTGATGCAAGCTACAACGATCGCGTCGGGAAAATCCGCGCAGCGGCTGCCATCGCATTAAAGGAATTAGATGAGTTGCGTTCAGGCGGACTCATGACGCAAGAAGCACTCCATGCTGAGGTTGCGCGCATCGCACGAGAGAAGCTGCACCCTTACGGATGCGATCTCGTTGTTCATCGAATGGCTGATGGCCTCACGCGATTCTTAATCGAGGTCCAGAGCACTGGGAGACAATACGATCTAATCAAGAGTTTTTTCCATCGTGACGAGGATGCCAAAGATTTTGGGAATAAAATCGCGCGGCATCGGTACGGACGGGTGCAAGGCAACACGCCAAGCACTAACTAAGACCAAACCAATATTAATCCATTCAATGAAATCTGAAATCAAACCTACAGTTACTATTGAGCGCGACAGCGCTGAATCATCGAATCCTAGTCAGCAATTCCCGCAGCCTCGACGCCTCGCCAGACGATCCTTTCTGCGACGCCTTGGACTGAGCGCAGCTCTTCTCGCGCCCGGTGCCGCCTTACTAAGCAGTGCGAATAAGGCTTTAGCAGCTAATGACAGGCAAACGCTCAACGCAGGTGATGTCGCGATCCTCCAGCTCCTCGCTGCTGCCGAACTGATCGAGGCCGATCTTTGGCTACAATACAAGGAACTTGGAGGAGTCGATGCGCCAACCTCAGGCTACACCGCTGCCCTTCAAATTCTGGATGGCGACCAGCCGCAGTACATTTCCGACAACACCGATGATGAGCTCAGTCACGCAGCTTTCCTAAATGCCTATTTAAGATCCAAAGGCGAGCGGCAGGTTAACCTGAGGCAGTTCGCCAACTTGCCACCAAGCCAAGTCTCGTTCGTCCCGCAAACTGGACGGCTTACAAACCTTAAGCAGCTTACTGTAGATACCAGCTGGTGGACCCGCTACCGCAGCACGACCAACCCCGATTTCGGCGCAACCTTCCCGAATGCAGTCCCCAGTTTGGACATTGGGCTGCATACCGCGATTCCGAGAAACGACGACGAGCTAGGCGACCCAGATAACCCTAGTGATCATGTTAAGGCGATCGCTTTCACGGCCGGATTTCACTTTGGTTATATTGAACAAGGTGGCACGAGCCTTTACGCGACGCTGGCTCAGAAAGTAACCAGTCTCGAAGTTCTACGAATCCTCCTTAGTATCGGCGGATCCGAGATCATGCACTTTCAGACCTGGCAGGACAAGGCAGGCAATGCGACTCCGTTGACCGACGTCGACCCAATCAACAATTCAACGGTGACATTTATCGACCTGACCACCGGGCAGCCGGAGACGTTGCAAGCCAACCTGATCATGCCCGAGCCGTGCGACTTTATCAGTCGAAATCTGCCTCCCTGTGCCATCATTCGCCCGAGCGGTCCAGGGCAGTTAGACGCGCGAGGCGCTATCAACAGCTTCATTGCGGACGGGCTCTTCAGGGGACAACCGCCTCAGTTCTTCCAGTTACTCAATTCTCTCGCGAGCGCTGCGGACGCGGCGGAGAGAGAAGTCGGTGATTGATCTTACTTCGCGAATTCAAACGCCGCGTTCCAGGCCGACGCCTGAGCGCGGCGTTTTTTTTGCAAATATTGCGAGTCCCGCACCTAACTCTCCAAGATTTTTGGGAATAAACGCGAGCTAGAGCGGTAAGGACAGATGTAACGCAAATACCAATCAGTTAACCGAAAGAAAAACCTATGTCCGACTACATTTCTCACGATCACGAGCACGACGGCATTGATCGCCGCGGCTTTTTGCAATGCATGGCTTGGGCCGGCACCGGCCTGCTTTGGACGGTCAGCGGCGGCGTGTTAGTGTCAAAAACACTTGCTGAAATTGCGAAGGCTGGGACGCCATTTCCGGCTACTGACCTTAGCTTTCTGCAAATCAGCGATAGTCACATCGGGTTTAATAAAGAGGCCAACAAGGATGTCACCGCGACATTCCAAGTTGCGCTCGATCGCATCAACGCGATGCCCACTCCGCCGGCTTTCCTTATTCACACGGGGGATATCACGCAGTTGTCGAAGCCCGAGGAGTTCGACACCTTCGATCAAGTGCTCAAGAGCTGCCGGACCAAGGACGTTTTCTATGTTCCGGGCGAGCACGATGTTCTAAATGATGGCGGAAAGCTTTACCGTGAACGGTATTTAAAGAGCGTCGAAGCCAAGGGCTCGGGTTGGTACAGCTTTAACAAAAACGGAGTCCATTTCATTGGACTGGTAAACGTCCTGGACCTCCAGGCCGGCGGTCTGGGGCAGCTTGGTGATGAGCAGCTCGAATGGCTCGAAGCCGATGTAAAAGGTCTCGGAACGAGCACGCCGATTGTGGTCTTCGCCCACATCCCGCTCTGGACAGTCTATCCCGAGTGGGGCTGGGGAACGAGCGATAGCGAACGCGCCCTTGGATATCTAAAACGCTTCGGCTCGGTGACGGTGCTAAACGGCCACATCCACCAGGTCCTCCAGAAAGTCGAAGGCAACGTCACTTTCCACACTGCGATGTCTACCGCTTTCCCGCAGCCCGCACCAGGAACTGCGCCGTCGCCAGGACCGATGAAGGTACCTGCCGAAAAACTGCGCAGCATGCTCGGCCTAACCAGCGTCCAGTATAAGCAGGGCAAGACTGCCCTCGCCGTCGTCGATTCCAACCTCAGTTAACCTAACCAAACCTAACCTAACTTAACTATGAAAACACTAACTCAGAGAAATAAGAAAATGGCAATATTATGCGCCATCAGTTTCCTCAATCTATCTATCTTCACACTCACTGGCGAAATGAAGGAAGCCGATACCACCGGCAACCAGCAAAATAGAATAGAGATCAAAGACTTCGCCTTCAATCCCCAGATTTTGACCGTGAAGTCCGGTGAGAAGATCACTTGGATCAACCGGGACGAAGAACCTCACACGGTCGTGAGCGTCGAGAAGCAGTTCAAGAAATCGACGGCGCTCGACACGGATCAAGAATTCACAATCACAACGGGCGCTCCCGGCACTTACACCTATTTTTGCTCGGTTCACCCGAAGATGACTGGCACAATCGTGGTCGAGAAGTAGTAAGGCGCGATTGTCCCTTTCCATAGGGCCCGCTTTAGCAGCGATCTACATTATGAAATTATTTTTGCTGGCTGCTTTGAATCCCTTCGATGTTAAGGCCGCGCTCCTCGCCGGACACGCGCAGCATCCGGTGATCATTCATTTTCCAATTGCGCTCTTTATCGCTAGCGTTGTCTTCGAGGTAATGGCGGCTTGGCGCAAGCAACCGGTTCTCGCAGCGGTCGCCTATTACAATCTGCTAGGAGCGGCGTTAACCATCCCGTTTGCAATTGCAACTGGTCTGGGAGCGTGGCGCTGGCAGCTCGAAGGCGCGGCGCTAAAAGGCAATTTACGCCTCCATATGATTTGTGCGCTCACTTCCGCATTGCTGATCTTGTTTCTCAGCTGGATGCGCTCGCGCCTCCGTAGCAAGGGCAGGTCGCCGAGCGTCGCCTATTGGGCGGTGACGCTGATCGCACTGTTGATGATCACCCTCACGGGCCATCTTGGGGGAATCCTAAGTGGCGTTGAAATGTCCTGAGGGCGCCTCGCGAAAGCGGGTTACCAGCCGTCAGCGGATAATTCAAATAGCGAGAATTTTGAATCCAATCAGCACGCTCGCCGCATC
>Ga0209377_1002516_pt1 | contig 11943 bp, 9 predicted proteins | sample GraSoiAngelo_141_FD_185898 | JGI IMG/M metagenome (GOLD analysis project Ga0209377, IMG submission 185898) | Grasslands soil microbial communities from the Angelo Coastal Reserve, California, USA - 14_0929_12_40cm (SPAdes) (version 2) | ecosystem: Environmental > Terrestrial > Soil > Grasslands ...
TGATCGAGACGATTCGCGCTCGAGGGGGGGAGGGCGGGGGACGCCTTCCCTGGCTCGGCCGTCATCTCGAGCGACTCCATTCTTCTGCAGCAGCCCTGGGGCTCACGCCGCCGCCGAGTGAACTCGGCGACCTGATTCGGATGTCTGTCGCGTCGCGAGATCGCGTGGTCCGGGTCGAGTTGCGTGACGGCTCTGCCGAGATTGCGACGCGCGACGTCAGCGATGAGCGGTCTCTGTCCGTAATCGTATCGCATGAGATCCACCAACCGTATCCGCACAAGACGACGCGGCGCGAGCCATTCGGCCGAGCGCTGTCACGCGCGCGTCGCGAGGGTGCCAGTGACGCGATCCTTGTGACCGCTGCGGGGTTCGTGGCCGAGGGAACGGCCTGGAATCTGTTCTGGTGGGACAACGGGGCGTTGTGTACGCCGGCAGCGGACCTGGGCATCCTGCCGGGCGTGGGACGGCATCGTGTGATGGAACTGACGCCGGTGCGAGAGGAGCAGGTGCCGCCCGCTGCGCTCAACGGTCACTCTTTGTTCGTGGTGAACTCAGTGCGGGGGATCGTGGAGATCGCCACTTTCGAGGGTTCCCGGTGCCGGGCCGATCCGAGGACGGCCGAGCTTTCAGCCAGCTTCTGGCCCGATTAGGTTACCTTGGCGTCGAGCATGGTGGCTGTAGCTCAATTGGTTAGAGCGCCGGACTGTGGCTCCGGAGGTTGCGGGTTCAATCCCCGTCAGCCACCCCTCTTGAGACTCGTTGCGACGTGGCGCCACGCGTTCAGTGCAAGCCGAGCCGGCCTAAGATCTCCCGGCTCGTTTCGTTTGTGAGGGCCTTCTGAGTCAAAACAACCGTATCATCCGCGTCGAGCATCTCGTTCGAACCTTCGGCACCGTGACCGCCGTGAACGACGTCACGTTCGAGGTGAGCAAGGGCGAAACGTTCGCGTTCCTGGGGCCGAACGGCGCCGGGAAGACGACGACGATCAAGATGCTGACGACGGTGCTGCGCCCCACGAGCGGCACGCTCGAGCTCGACGGCCTGAATCCCGTCACCGACTCCACCGAGGTCCGCAAGCGTTTCGGCGTCGTGTTTCAGGATCCCAGTCTCGACAGCGAGCTGACGGCGTGGGAGAACATCGACATCCACGGTGTGCTCTATCACGTGCCGCGGCGGGTACGGCATGAGCGGGGGGAGACGCTGCTCAAGCTGTTCGAGCTCTGGGATCGGCGGAACGATCTCGTGAAGACGTTTTCCGGCGGCATGCGGCGCCGGCTCGAGATCGCGCGCGGCCTCCTGCACACACCCAAGGTGCTGTTCCTCGACGAGCCGACGCAGGGGCTCGATCCGCAGAGCCGCAATCAGATGTGGACGATCGTCAAGAATCTGAATGCGTCCGAGGGCGTGACCGTGTTTCTCACGACGCATTACATGGACGAGGCCGACCGCGTGGCGAATCGCATCGCGATCATCGACCACGGCAAGATCGTCGCGACCGGGTCTTCGGCGGAGCTGAAGCAGCAGACCGGCACCGACTCGCTCGAAGCTGCGTTCCTGAAGCTCACCGGCACGACGATCCGCGACGAGACGTTCAGCGCCGAGGATCGCATGCGGCAGGTGTCGCGCGTGTGGAGGAGGTAGCGGAATGAACGTCGTCTACATCCTGTGGCTCCGCGAAGTGAAGAAGTACCTGCGCTCGAAGACCCAGATTGTGGCGTCGTTGGGCACGCCCCTGATGTACCTGGCGGTGCTGGGGTTCGGCCTGGGTCCGGTGTTTCGTCGCGCGGGGGAGGGGAGCTATCTCCAGTTCATGGCGCCGGGCGTCATCGGGATGACGGTGCTGTTCACCGCGATGTTCTCGGGGATCGCGATGCTGTGGGATCGCCAGTTCGGTTTTCTGAAGGAGACGCTGGTGGCGCCCGTGCCGCGCGTGCAGATCATGATTGGGCGCACGCTCGGTGGCGCGACGGTCGCCGTGCTGCAGGGTTTCATCATCTTCGCCGTGACTCTGGTGGCCGGATTTCGGCCCACGAGCGTGATGTCGGTCCCCCTGGCGTTTCTGCTCATCGCGCTGATCGCGATCGTCTTCTCGGCGCTCGCCACTGCTATCGGGTCGAGCTTGAAGGAGATGGCGGGTTTTCAGATGGTGATGAATTTCCTCGTGATGCCGCTCTGGTTCTTGTCCGGTGCGCTGTATCCATTACAAGGCCTACCCGCGGCCCTGGCGGTGCTGACGCGAGTTGACCCGCTCACGTATGGGATCGACGGCGTGCGGGGCACGATGATCGGCGCGAGCCATTTCGGGATTCCGCTCGATGTGGGCGTGCTGCTGGCGGTGGGCGTTCTATTCGTGACGGCCGGAGCCTGGCGTTTCTCAAAAATCGAAGTGTAGCACCCGACCGCACGCGCGTTCGAGACCCTCTACCAGCGCGACGCCTCTTGTCGGCGCTCGAGTCCGCTGCGGCGCTCCAAGCTGATGCGGCGGGCACGGGTACGGCGCTGGGCGTGGCGCCGCTCGGGAGACGTGCCGGCCGTCGGCCACATGCGGCGTTCGGTGCTGCGGCGCTCGAAGGGGACGCGGCGGTCAGGATGCCGACGACGTCGGGTCATACGATTGCCCGAGGCAAGAGTGCTGGAGTGAGGAGAGGACCTGCGCCCGCCGGCTTCGGTGTGCGGATACGGTTCGTGCCACGCGACAGTGAATGCCTCATTGCAGCGCGCGCAGCGCAGGGTAGGGACGTGGAGCGCTGGCGTCGTCTCGCGATGGCGGCAACTCGGACAGACGACGTAGCCGTCACGAACACCAGCAAACGGGCGTTTGGGATCTACGACGGGCGGGACCACCGTCCAATGCTGAGGCGGCGTGGTACGCAGCTCCAAGAGGGACCGCGACACCACAACCAGCCGCCCACGCACCTGCAGCTGCGCTTCGCGCGCAGTCATCCCGGTAACCGGGTACCACGCACCCCAGCGCAGCCCGCAGATCGCGCGCGTATGCAACCGCGCCCAACTCATGATGCTCATCGGATCCCGGGATCGTACACCTTGCACCTTGGGACGTGTCAACAGACGGTTGCGGCCATGCTGTGCATTGTTGCGCGCGTGCAACAATCCGAACGTGGTTCCCGTCGACAGGTTCGAGACCCGCGAGGGGATTACCTATCTACTGTGGACACGGCGGGACCAAAGACGTGCTCACTGCTCGAGTCACTTCGAGCGCCCGATCAGGATCTGGAACATCCACGAGTTGTTTAAGACGCCCAAGCCCGCATCCGTGATCGGGATCGTATACCGCACGTCGATGCCCACGAATCCGCCGGTACTCTTCCACTTACCCAGCGTGATCCCGACCGGGACTCCCCACTCGGTCTCTGTATTGTTGCAGAACGCGTTGACCGGCGCGTCCGTGGCATCGCACTTCACCGGGAACGCCACCGTGAGGCCCCCGTACGGTCTGGCGCGCGAGCCGTTCGCCCCCCTCGCGAGTCCGCCGGCGGTGATCCCGGTCTCGATGTAATCGATCCGTGTCCCCTCGCCGCCCTTCTGCGTATAGGACACTTCGAACAAGTTGAGGCTGCGATAGGTTTGCATGCCGGCGAAGAGGCCCCCGGTGAAACCCCATCGGGATGGCGTGTCGGGGTGCGAGAAGTCGCTGTAGGTGCCGCCGCCCGAAAGGCCCATGACGACCTGCGCCGAGCTGCCAGTGGCTGTCACCAGCAGCATACTGACGGTCATCACCGTGAACCGGTTGTTCATTTGCTCCTCCACGCCAGCGTGATGGGACAGGAGAACCTTGCACGGGGACGATGCCATCCCCCCAGGGCAGTGGGAAGGTTCCTCATGGTACAATCTCTGGCGGCGGCTGGAGCCGGACCCCGAAGAGGCAGGACCCGCGATCGTTCGCGGGTCCCGAGTTTCTGGTAACGCCGTCTACAGACCGACGGCCTTCACGGCGTCCACTACGGCCTGCGGCTGCTCCTCATAGATGTAGAGGCCGCTTCCCAGCACGCTTGCGATCGAGAATGACGACAGCCCGGTGCGCAGCTGCTCCACGTCGCCCGCTGGCACTCCTCCCTCGTGTCGCGCGGTGCCGACGAGCAGGCGCACCGGGCAATGGATCTCGCCGAGGTGTGGCGCCAGACGCTCGCGCTCATGGGCCTGGGCCATTCGCATGAAGGCCTTGAGGGTGCCGTCGAGATCCGCCGCGGCGCCCGCCGTATAAGCCGCGACGACCGAGTCGGTTACCCAGCTCGTGTCGCCCGATGCCGCCACGAGACTCCTCCGGATCTTGCTGCGAATGCGCCCAATCCCGCCGAACCACTTGATCCAGCGTGCGAAGCGCATCGCGCGCCGGAAGCTCGGCGTCGCGGCAGCCTCCGCAGGGCCTCCCTCCAGCGAGACGATGCCGCCCACAAGATCGGGCCGCCGATACGCGAGGCGATACGCCATCGAGGCGCCGAGGGAATGGGCCACGAGGACGGCAGCGCGCACGCCGAGTGTATCGAGCACGGCGGCTATACGGTCCGCTTGCGCGGTGAGGGAGTAATCGCTGTCCTCCGGTCGCGCCGACGACCCGATACCGAGCGGCTCGATTACGATCACTCGATAGCCCGCCTTCGTGAGGCGGGGGACGACGTTGCGAAATCCGAATTGCGACCCGAAGAGACCGGGGATCAGGACGACCGGCCGGCCGTCTCCGGTTACACTGACCTGCAACGACTCAGCTCGAGCGACCGGGACTCGAAGGGCAACTGTTGAGTCACCGAGGCAGAAGATAAGGGCGAGGACCCACATGGGCGTTCTCCTTTCGAGCGCGCGCGCGCGCGCCGCAACACGAGGACTGCGAAACCGACGATGATGGCGCAGGCCACATAGGTCACGAGCACCTGGGACGAGACGGGCACGACGAGCCCGAGCGCCGCGAAGAACCACACGCGCGGAAAGCGTCCCAGGAAGGTGGCGAAGAGGTATTTGCGCTTCGAATACCGGGACATGGGAGCGAGCGTGGAGACGATCCAGTAGGGAATTGGGCTCCACGAGCAAAGCCAGACGGCGAAAAACGGGCTGCGTTGGAAGAGGGCGAGCATCCAGCGGACGAGTCGAGAATTTCTGGCCTTCTCGAGGCGTGGATGGTTCATCGCCGCCCCGAACAGGTGATAGTTGATGTTGTCCATGTAGAGATTTCCCGCGACCCCGATCAGGGCCACGAGCAGCGGCGGATAGATCCGACCGGTCAGCATCAGCAGCGGCTCGAACATCGCGGGCACCACGACGGTGATCGGCCCGCTCATGAATAGCGTTACGCAGAAGAAGCCGACCAGACCCGCCACGGCGGGCCAGCGCCAGGTTGGATAGATCGCCAGGGCTGCGACGACGGCACTGGCCCGCAGCACCGCGTCCCACTCGGCGGTGCCGTAGCGTTTCTGAAGGACTGCACGCAGGGAGTTCATCGGAGCGCTCCGGCCGGGGTGGCAAGGCGAGAAAACGAAACACCATCGAGCCCGTCGGGAACCGGGACGCCCAATGCGTCGAGCATCGTGGGCATGAGGTCCACAGAACGAACGGGTGCTGCGGGCAGGGGGAGGCTGGACGCGATCGGCACCAGCATGTGATCGGTGATCAGGCTGCCGTGCCCCGAACGATGTTCGGGCAGCTCCCACGGGCCGCGGAAATCGACTCCCCGCTCGGCGGCCAGCACGACGTCTCCACTGCGCGGTGACGACATCAGCTGGAGCAGCTGGCGCGGCGCATCGGGGAACTCGGTGGTGAGCGATCGCGCGAGCAGCTCGCGATCATCCTGCATCGCCTGGCAACCGAGTCCGAGAGGGTCGCCGAGCAGGGGCTCATAGGTCACCTGCCCATCGTGTTCGGTGAGGTGTGCCCGGAGGTGTCCGCGGGCCACCACCACCCCGTCGCGAGCGTCGCGATATCCCCCCAGCGCTACGCCAGGGAGCCGGATGAGTCGGTCGACGAGCTCGGCGCGCCGCTCCGAGTCGAGGAGATAGACATGCGCAGCGCCATTTCCGGATACCATGACGGCGGCGCGTGCATTGCGGCGCCACACGTGCATCGGGTGGCGGATCGTCGGAACGCCCATCGCCTCGAGCTCCAGCGCGACGTCGTGGTGCTCGCGCACCGGGCTCGCTCCATGATCGGCCACCACGAACAGGGTCGGCGGCTCACCGCTCGCGACAGCGCGCCGCATGAAATCGCCCAGGGCACGGTCAATCTGGCGGCAGCTGTCGAGGACCTGCGGATGCGCGGGGTCAAGCAGGTGCGTCAGGCCGTCCGGCCCGGGGAACACCACGAACAGAAACCGCCAGGGACGTCGCGCCATGGCAATCCAGGCGTTCGCGACCGCGCGGTCGAGCGCCGGGTAGCCGCCGAAGTAATGAGCCGCGGCGCCCAGGACTGCACGGCGCACCGGCATCAGATGCGCGCCGCGTGCCAGCCCGCGCGTGATCGGCGTACAGATCGCGAGGCTCTCGGGGACGAGCTCGAAGATCGATGGACCGGCTTCGATATCACTGTTGATCGAGGCCGCCTGCGGCCCGCAGTAGCTGCGCGCCGAGCGCCACCGGTCGATCAGACCCCCAGCGAGCCCGGCCCGATCGAACCACCGGATGCCGGGCACGTTCGCCGGGCCTGGGTAGCGGCCGAACAGGAATGGGATGTAGGCGACACCAGTGGTGGAGGGGAACACGGTGGTGCCGCTCGTCATGCCGCCAGGCTCGATCACCCAGCGCGACAGGTTGGGGAGGTCACCCCGGAACAGGAGCTCCTGCAAGACGTCGTGCCGCACGCCGTCGAGGAGGACGCAGACGACGCGGCGCGGATCGCTTGGATCCTTGCCACCACTTGGTCGTTGCCGGCGGCGAGCGTGAGAAACACCAGGAGCAGTGAGAGAGCCCATACGAACCTCGCGAAAGCGGTGTCACCGAGTGCTGCGTTCGGGACAGAGGTTCGCTCGGCTCTCTCAAGCCGATTTCAAGTCTGCTTGTGGCTCACTTACCTAGGCGAAGAATTCGGCGGGATTGCTCGTTCGCGATAACGTCGCACCTGCCCTGGAGTCACCATCTCCTGCAGTAGAATGGCGCGTTCGATCGGCGCAGCGAACGTGTATCCGCGCGCATCGACCGTAAGCCACCGGTCCCATTCCAGGCGATCGAGCGCGCGCTCCACCTCGTCACCCGTGAGGCCTGTCGCACGCTCGAGATTGCCACTGGTGAACCGCTCACCGAGCGCCGCCGCCGCCGCGAGCACGGACTGCGCTGGCGGTGCGACCTGCCGAAACCTGAGGCACACCGCACCGACCACTGCGGGCGGCAGATCGCCGGGGAGCGTGTCGACGAGGGTCTGCCGCGCCACGGGCCACGCCGGCGCGTCGGGAGACATACGGTATCCGAGCGCCACGGCCTCGAGCATGGCGGTGGCAAGGAGGGCCACGCCGGCGCTGTCCCGCTCCACTCGCCGCACAATGCGCTCGATCTCCTGCCCGGCATAGCGCGGCAACCACCACCTCGCCAATGCGTCGATTGCCGCGCCGTCGAGCCGGCCGACCCGGATCACGTCTCCGGCGATCCCTCTTCCGATCTGTGCGCGCAATCCGTCGAGCGACGCCGGCCGCTGCTCGCCGATGCCGATGCTGATAGCGATCAGCACGCGACGTCCGGCGCTATTGCGTGCCAGCTGGGGAAGCGCACCGGCTGTTTCCGCGTCGAGATCCTGCGCATCGTCGAGCGCAAGTAGGACCGGTTGTTCGTCGGACACGGATCTCAACGCGGCAGAGAACGCCTGTTGCGGATCCATTCCAGTCCCGCTGTCCGACGACTTGTACTGCACCTCGAGCGCCGGGGACAGTGCGCCCAGAGTCTGGAGTGCCGCTCCGGAAACGCCGGCGATGCCGGGGGCTGTACCCAGCCCGCCGGACAACAGACCGCCGAGGCCGGTCCACGGCACTCCCGCGTCGGACGGAACCGCCCGGCAGGACGCGACGCTCGCATCTTCGAGTCGGGCCCGGTCGAGCAGCTCCTCGAGCAGCCGCGTTTTCCCCTCGCCTGGCTCTCCTTCGATCAGCACCACCCCAGTCACGCCGCCCCGCGCGCGCTCCCACGCCGCAATGAGACGCGCCAGCTCCGCTCCTCGCCCGATGAGTGGCGCGCGCGGACGCGCACCGCTCGGGCTGGCGACGACGCGCCGTGCTACCCGCGCCTCGCGCACGCGCGCGACGAGCCGGTGCGTCTCGGGCGCCGGCTCCATTCCGAGCCGATCGTGCAGCTCGGCGGTGAGTCGCTCGGCCAAGGCGAGCGCTCCGGCGCGATCGCCGTCGAGCGAGAGCGCGCGGATCGCCGCGCGAGCAGCCGGCTCCGCCGTCGGCTCCAGCTCGAGCGCCTTGAGAGCCGCCCCCCGGGCTCCGGCGGTCTCTGCCGCCGCAAGCTGTCCCTCCGCCCATTTCGTCAAGGCCTCGACCGAGTGGGTGCGCCACAGCAACCGCTCGCCCGCCATCCAGGTCTCGAACTCGTTGGCATCAGAGACCGAGAGACCCTCCAGGAATTCACCGCTCGCCAGGCGCGCTGCGGGACCCCAATCACCCGCCGCCGCGTGGGCGGCGAGCTCATCACAGTCGAGCGACACTGCGCCGTCCGCGAGGGACACCTGGTCCACGTCGGCGTGCACGCGCTCGTCACCCAGCACGCGCCGGAATACCCGCAGCGCCTCGCTCAAGGAGTGGCGCGCCGATTTTTCGTCGCGCTCGCTCCACAGCAACCCGATCAGGTGCTCGCGCGTGCGCGCACGACGTGGGCTGCGCGCGAGGTACACGAGCAGCGCGAGATGCTTGCGCCATAACAGCTCCGCGGGGGCGGGGGACCCGTCGATCGAGATGCGCGCGGGGCCGAGGACGTGGAGGGAGACGGCGGCGGACATACGGCGACCATAATAGATTGACCCGGCCATGCTGACGCCAGATCTGACCGATGTGCAACGGGCCGTCGGCCCGCGCTACGAGGTGCTGGACCTGGTCGGCGTGGGCGGTATGGGCGCGGTATTCCGCGCGCGGCACCGCGAGCTCGGCCATATGGTGGCGATCAAGGTGCTGCCGCCCGAGATCGCGGCGAGCACGGTGCGCGAAGCGCGGTTCCGGCGCGAGGCGCAGCTCGCCGCGCACCTCTCGCATCCGAACGTGGTCCCCGTCTACGAGTTCGAGACCCGCGAGGGGATCACCTTTCTCATTATGCCGTTCGTCCGCGGGCGCACGCTCCAGGCGATGCTGGTCGAACGGATACGGCTGCCGCTTCCCGAACTGCTGCGGATCCTGACGGCTGTTGGAGCCGCCCTCGATTTTATTCACCCGCGTGGCGTGGTACACCGTGACGTCAAGCCGGCGAACATCCTCATCGAGGACGAGACCGAGCGCGCGTTACTTGCTGACTTCGGAGTGGCACTCGCGGGCTCGGGAGCCGGTTCGCTCACCGGCATCGGAGGGTATGTTGGGACCCCCGCCTACAGTCCACCCGAGCAGCTGGGGAGTGCGGAGAGAGTGGACGGGCGCGCCGACCTCTTCGCGCTCGCGTTGGTCGCCTTCGAGGCCCTGGCGGGGGAGCTGCCGGCCGCCGGTCTCGACCGCGCGGCACTTGCCGCCACGCTACACCAGCGTCGCGGCGACGTGCCCGCAGCTCTGGCCACGGCGCTCGTCGCCCCGCTTGCCGCGGAGCCCCACGAGCGACCTCTCACCGCTGCCGCCTGGCTTGCGAACGTCGGAGAGTCGCGTCGAAGGCACTGGCGGGGTCCGGTCTTGGCCGTGGCCGCCGGCGTGCTGGCGATCGCGGTGGTCGCGATTGCCTTGCGCAGCGTCCACACGCGGCAGGCCACTGAGCGCAGCCTCGCCATGATGCCGTTCACCATGCTCGGGGCGAGCGCGGAGCTCCCCCCGTCACAGCTCCCTGCCTGGTTCCTGCAGCGTCTCGGATCTGTGCCAGAACTGCGCATCATCCCTCCCATCACCGTGGTCTCGTTGACAGGCGGTCACGCGCCGGTCATCAGTGAGGCCGAATCGGTCGCCGCGCAGCTGAATGCAACCTACTTCGTGGAGCCGAGCCTCGAGCTGCAGGGCAAACAGGCGCGGTTAGGTGCACAGGTTTACGACACGAGGAGTGGAAAACTGCTGGCGACGGGACGGCAGGAGGGGTCCTCCGACTCGCTCTCCCAGCTGATGGACGCTGTCTGGGCGCAGGTCCTTCCCGCCGTCCTGCGTCGCAACTTCGCACCGGTCTCGATCGTGACGCTGCCGCGGGGTCTTGCGGCATTGCTCGCGTACGCGAGCGCCGAAGAAGCGTTTCGCCGGGGCGATTACGCCAGCGCGCTGGACGACTACAACCACGTGATCGCCGCCGATTCCACGTTCGCCCTCGCGTACTTCCGGCGGGCACTCGTCATTGCGCAGGTGGATCCGCGCGAGGAGAGCCTGCGGGGAGCGATCGTGGGCGCCCGGCGCCACGAGTCGGGTCTCGCGCCCGCGGACAGTCTCCTGCTTGACGGGTACGGCCTGTTGCTCGATCGTGGCGACGGACGGGGCGCTCTCCAGAGCTTCCAGGCGGCCGCGGACTTGGCCCCAGACGAGCCGCAGACGTGGTTCGTGCTGGGAGAGTTTTACTTCCACTACGGCGCGATATTTGACGAGCACATCAGCGGTGCGGAGGACGCGTTCAATCGAGTGCGCGGCTTGACGCCCAGCTCGGCACCGGCAATCGCCCACCTGATTTCGCTCGCACACTTGCGAGGCGACAAGCACGCCACGGCGCAGCTGATTGCTGAGTACGAGGCGTTCAACACGCAATCGGTTGTCGCGGAAGCGGTCGGAATTGCCGACACGCTCCTCTTGCGGGGGCTTCCGGCGCGCGCAGCCCTGTTGAAAACGCTCGACAACCACAGCTTCACGGCGCTCGAATACCTCGCGTTTCAGGCGCAGGAGTTCGGCACCGCGGTCGAGCGGACGGGACCGGGGCGACAGATAGTGCGTGCGCTCGAGCGGCGCGCGACCACGGATTCGCAGCAGGTGTTGGCGCTGCGTCTCGGAGTCGGGGCCGATCTCGGCGAGGGGTGGACGGACAGCGCGCGCGCCCGTCTCGCCCGCGTTCACACACCGGCAACGGAGCGCGAGCGGGATCGGTGGCTCGTGTTGCTCGCCGCGGTAGGCCGCGACTCGCTCGGCGGGTGGCGCGACGCCGCCGATCGTCTCGGCCGCAGCCCGGGGAGCGGGGAAATGGGGCACTGGATGCTGGCGCGACTTGGTCGCGATCGTGCCAGTCACATGGCGGTCCTCGAGCGGCTCGCGGCAGACAGTTCACCGCTGCCGCTGTCGTTGAAGCTTGATCTCGACGCACGACGCGCGCTTGCGGCCGGCGACACTGTTCTCGCGCTGCAGCTGTGGCACCAGGCCACGGAGCGCTACGCCGTGCTGCGCGTGCCGTTCGGCCTCGTGGCGTCGCTCTGGTGGTTGCGGCTCGACCTGGCGCGCGTTGCGGTGGCGCATGGGGACACAGCGCTGGCGCGGCGCACGTGCGACAGCTTCGCCTCGCTCATCGGGTATGTAGACCTGGTTGTCCGGCCCGAGTCGAAGACACTCTGTGCACATTCGCGCTCTTGAAATCTGCTTGAGGTAGCCGGTCCAGCTTGTCCGCGTCCCAAGCCGCGGAGGCTACCATGTTCGGCCGGTCCCTTTTCCCCTCTGTTTCGCTCGTTCTGGCCATCGGGTTCTTCGCCGTCCCGTCATTGCACGCTCAATCGGCCGTGGCGGTCGATGGGGGTGTCACGACGCTGGGCGACGGCTACGAGTCCATCTCCATTTTCGAAACTGGCGTCCGGTTCGGCTCCCTCAGGCGGAAGCGCGTCAATGCCGACGTCCGCCTCGCGACGGCCCCTCAGGCACTGACGTTGGGTGCGCTC
>Ga0209377_1002517_pt1 | contig 11941 bp, 9 predicted proteins | sample GraSoiAngelo_141_FD_185898 | JGI IMG/M metagenome (GOLD analysis project Ga0209377, IMG submission 185898) | Grasslands soil microbial communities from the Angelo Coastal Reserve, California, USA - 14_0929_12_40cm (SPAdes) (version 2) | ecosystem: Environmental > Terrestrial > Soil > Grasslands ...
CTCCTCCCATTTGGAACTCTCTGACAAAGCTGCAGCAAAGCCGGCACCGACCGGTGACCAGCAAGGCGCTCCCAGTGGTTCGGCACCTACGCCGAAAGACGTAGAGCAGATGCGCTCCAATGTGCGCGACGTCAAAGTTCAATTGATCGAGGATCGCGTCAAAGCCTATATCGTCTTCGATGTACACGGAAAGGACATGACGCTGCAATTGGAGGGCCGCCTCGCCGCGCAAAACGGGTATTTGACATTTGAACCCGTCAGCGGCCAGGTCGGTTCGCTGCCCATTCCTCAATCCACGCTCGAGTCCGCCGTGCGCCGTCTCATGGACTCGCCGGAGAATCGCGAAAAGCTAAAACTTCCTTCGGAGATCGCGGATCTGCGTATCGAGAATGGCGAGGTAGTTGCCAGTTACAAGTGACTGGCGAATGTTTGGCGGGCCTCCCATGCGCACGCGAACGGTTCAGCCGGCCTAGTATCCATTGCTTAGAGGAGAAGAGTAGGGTAACCACGCACAATTGATATCGCGATGGTTTCGTCAAAAACCAGCCCACCACCGCAACCTGGTGAGGAGGCGGTCGAGCGCATCGACCGTCATTTGCGTATCGATCTTGATGCGCCGTAGAGCCCAGGGGCTAGTCCAGCGCGCATTGATGCGCCCGCGCCCGAGCACCGCCGCCTTGTAACCGGCTTGGCGGGCAAGCCTTCGCACTTTGTAATTGTTGTTGTTGTAAGGGTAGGCCAGCGTAACGACGGGTCGCCCGAGTAAAGTCCCCAGTGCAGCGCGCGAGCGCGTCAATTCTACAAGAGCCTCCGCCGCGTACATTCCCGTCAGGGAACGATGCGTACAAGTATGCGAGCCAAAATGAATTCCTCGCGCATGCATGGCCGCGATCTCCGTTGCGCTCAGCAACGGCTCCTGCAACTCGCTGGTATCCCAGAGATTCGTCTTGCCAATGAGGTCCGTGACCAGAAAGACAGTCGCGGTTGCATCGTGGCGGCGAAGGACAGGCCACGCGATATCGTGAGTTGATCGGTAGCCGTCGTCGAAGGTGAGCGCGATGGGTCGGCGCGGCGGCTTGCGGAGCCCCCCGCGAAAATCGAGCCAGTCCTCCAGAGCGATGGGGGTATACCCCCATCGAGAAAGCGCTGTGAGCTGATTCTCAAACTGCTCCGGAAGCACGTAGTTGCCTAGGTACCCCGCCTGTGGCGGGACCAGGTCCACTTTGTGGTACATCAGGATGGGGAGCATCAGCACGGCTGTGCTGCCCTCATTCGGTGGGTTCGCCTTCGCGGGCGCGTATGGCCGGCAAGGAGTGTTGCGGTTGCACCATGGGTATCGATTGGGGACGCGTGGCTTGCCACTCCAATGCATAGAGGTGTGCGAACTTGAGGAGCGCCGCGCAAGCGCTCAGGGAGGCCAACACCAGTCCCCTTTGGCCGTCGCGCCAGCCGGAGTGCAAAACATATTCACGAAAAAAGCGCCACGCAGGAACCACTGTGACGTCCAAGAAGCTCGCCCGGCGGCCGCGGTCGTACAGATCTTGCGCGCCCCACTTGGCATACCTGGTTATTTTCTCGAGGTGATGCGCGAGGTCGCGATAAGACGTATGTTCCAACTGAGCGTGGAGGGTGCCGACATCCCTCACGGGTTCTAGTTCCTCATGCACTCGTTGCTCCACGAACCTCCTCTCCCTTGAGAACAGCCGCACGTGCCAATCATCCACCCATATGCCATGCCGGAGCTCGCCTCCCATATAGAAATTGCGCAAGCTCAGGCGATACGCCTCATGCTTTGGCGCCGCGAGCACGGATTCGATCTCCGCACGGAGCGCTTCCGGAACATGCTCGTCCACATCGAGTGCCAGAACCCAGTGGTTTCGGGCCGCTGCTATGCCTGCATTGCGCTGCCCGGCTATCGTCGCGCCAGTCACCTGCAACACCTTGGCCCCCGAGGTGCGGGCGCGCTCCGGCGTCCCATCTGATGATCCGCCATCGACCACAATCACTTCGTCAGCCCACGCCAGCGCAATAATGCTTTCGTGGATGCGCGCCGCTTCGTTCAGCGTTGGCATCACGACCGTGAGCGGAATAGTTGAAAGATTGCGCGGCCGCTGTTGAGGTCCAGTCACAAACTCTCCGTGCATGAATTTAACCGTACACTTTTTCAGTCCAAGCGACAACCGTGATCTGGGGATTGTACGAGGGGAATTCTGGTTCCGGGACGTGGACTCGAACCACGATACTCAGCTCCAAAGGCTGATGTCCTACCGATTAGACGATCCCGGAACTGCTCTTAGAAGTTTAGCAGAGCCACGCAACTCCGCCCAAGTAAGTCTCTCAGTCGGCGAAATTCACAGTGTTCTTCCCGTAGCTTTTAGTTCCCTGTTCTCTGTACCCTGACCTCTGTTCTTTTGTCTCAATTTTAGTTCCACTTCCACGGCCTGTGCGAGGCAGTCACCCGATTTCCGCAACCTCGCCCATTGTTTCCTTCGCCTGCCAGTACGTGCAACCCCGCCGAGATTCTGCTAAATTGGTAGAGTTGCTTCTGAGGCAGGAGAGGTGGCCGAGCGGTTTAAGGCGCACGCTTGGAAAGCGTGTGTAGGCTAACCCCTACCGTGGGTTCGAATCCCACCCTCTCCGCCATCTCGTTTTCTTAAAACCGGGGGCTCGGAGACGAAAAAAAGGCCAAACGCTGGGGCTTGGCCTCTTTTCGTCCTAGCAGGTAAAGTCTGTCAAAAATGGCAAGAAGCAGCGCCACGTTTTTGTAGGTATTTCTGGTGATATTCTTCCGCGCGATAAAAAGGCCCCGCTGGCGTGATCTCCGTTGCGATCGGTCGCTTAAACTTGCCGCTCGCTTCCAATGCCGCCCGCGACCTCTTAGCAACCACCTCTTGCTCGGGCGAGTGAAAGAAAATCGCCGTGCGGTACTGTGTTCCGAAATCCGGCCCTTGCCGGTTCACCTGCGTGGGATCGTGCGCTTGCCAGAAAACGTTCAGCAACTGTTCGTAGCTTACCTTAGCCGCATCAAACGTCACCTGCACCACTTCCGCGTGTCCCGTTTCATCCGTGCACACATCCTGATAAGTGGGATTTTCCGAGTGGCCGCCGCTATAGCCCGCGGCCGTGTCAATCACTCCCGGAACGCGCTGAAATGCCGCCTCCACTCCCCAGAAGCATCCCGCTCCAAATGTTGCAATCTCTGCCATCGAACCCTCCTCCAGTCCCTTCTCACACTCAACGCAATGATTGGATGCGCAACAGATTCTCTTCGATTCCTCAAAGAAATCTACGAGGGTTTCCGCTTCGCCGGTGCAGCAAGGCCTTTCAACTTATCCTGTGCCAGCCCCCGGTATGGGCTATTCACCGAAGCGGCTTGCGTGAAAGCTTCCTTCGCCTCTGCGTTCCTCTTCAAATTCAGCAGCGCAAATCCCAAGCGATACTGGTTGTGCGCATAACTGACGTCGTCGGCCTTCACCAGCGGCGCGGCCGCCTTCAGATTCTCCACGGCCTGCGCGTTATCCTTTTTCTCAATGTTTACCTGCCCCAGGGCGCTCAGCGCTAAACCCTTCTGCAAGCCTTTTTGTTGCGCCCATTGCTCATCCGTCATGCCTTCCGGTTTTTGTGCCGTCTCCAACAGGGAAGGTACTTTCTTCGCGTAGGTCTCTGCTTTATCCAGTTGTTCCCCTCTTTCGCCGTAATAGTCAGAAAGCAAAAGCAGCATTCCTACATTGTTTGGGTCTTTGGCCAGCAGCCCGTTCGCCACTTCCAGCATTTTCGTGGTGTTCTGCGCTTGTTGGTAGGCCGTAGCCGCGACACCGAGCGCTTGATTCGCGAACGGTGAATCCGGGAAAACTTGGGCGAACTTGACCAGAAGCGCGGCGCGTTTCCCTGCGTCTTTCGCCTGGTAGACCCCGCTGAACACCAATTGCTGGATGTACACGTAATTGTCCTTGTTGGCTTCCAGCGTGCGCCTCTTTTCTTCTTCCCAGGCTGACGCAGCCGTCCCGGCCGGTGCCGCTGCGGCTTTGTATCGTTGCATGATTCCGCCGGCTTTTTCTCCGTAGGACATCAGCCGGTCCACATCGCCTTTTTCCGAAGCAGCGCGGACCATATTCACGGCATTCTGAAAACTGTCCGGGTCCAGCGCAAAGAGTTTCTCTCCGTATTCGAATGCCTTGTCGTAATTCTTCTGCCCCAGGTAGTACTCCACAAAGAGACCGTCCGTCACCAGTGGATAGTCGCCCTGTTTGCCGAGCCCCTCGGCGAATTTTTGAATCAGCGGCAACTTCTGCGCTGGATCAGTCGTCGCGTTGATTTCATTCAATGCGTGATCCACATCCGATCCCGCTTGAATTGGCACATACTTTCCAATCTGCTGTGCCCGCGCGGAATTTGAGCAGGCTCCCAGCAGCATCAGAGCCCCGATCAGCCACCTGGTCCATCGCATACGACACCTCCCGTGACCCGTTGAGGACATGGTCAGCCACTCTGCAAAGAGGAATTGCCTGCATCTTAGTGCCGAGCCCCGCGCCAGGCAAATAGATTTCTTCGCAGCGAAGCCAATGTTGACGCCCTCGACCGTTTCGCGAGAGCATTGACGATTTGCAGAAGGTGCTGGAATGGATCTGGGACTCACAGGCCGTGTCGCGATCGTTGCGGCCGCCAGCAAGGGACTCGGCCGCGCCGTCGCGGAAGAGCTCGCCCATGAAGGCGCCCATGTCGCCATTTGCGCGCGAACGACAGGCATACTGGCGCAAACCGCCACGGATATTCAGAAGTGTTCTGGCCGCGAAGTCTTCCACCGGGCGCTCGATGTCACTGATTCCTCAGCAGTTGGGGCATTCGTCTCCGCGGTCGAAGCCCGCTTCGGCCGCATCGACATTTGTGTTACCAATTCCGGTGGTCCTCCGTCTAATTCCTTTAAGAACACCAAGCCCGAAGACTGGCGCTCCGCTGTGGACCAGCTTCTGATGAGCACCATCTTTTTCGCCAGGGAAACTTTACCGCGTATGCAAAAAAACAGGTGGGGACGTCTGATTACCATCACTTCTTCTGCGGTGAAGCAGCCTGTGGATGGCCTGCTGCTTTCCAATTCCGTGCGCGCCGCCGTCACCGGCCTTGCCCGCACTCTCGCCAATGAGTACGCTGCCGACGGCATCACCGTGAACAATGTTTGTCCCGGCTACACGCGCACCGCACGCCTTGATCATCTCGCTGCCACCATTTCTGCCCGCACCGGCTCCAAGCCCGAGGAAGTCTTTGCCAGTTGGGAACGCGAAATCCCCGCGCGACGCCTCGGTACGCCCCAGGAATTCGCGGCCGTCGTGGCTTTCCTTGCTTCCGAGCGCGCCAGCTACCTCACCGGCACCTCCATCGCTGTTGATGGGGGCCTCATCAGGTCTCTCCTCTAGCCCGCGATGACCTCCTCGACTCGGCGTCTCGAACTCACTCTTTTGGCACAACGTTTTGCCATCTCCCGTCTCGTCGCAGATGCCCTCCTCCCGGCCTGGGCGGACACAAAATTCAAAGGAGAAATGCAGAATGAACAGTCAATCCCTTCGCACCACAAATCGTAGCCGCTTGGCCCTTCTCTCGTACTTCACGGTGCTCGCTCTATTCATCGCCACACGGCAACTCAACGCTGATGAACCCTACGCCCGTACCCGCGATTATGATTTGCAACATTCTCGAATTGCCCTGCGGTTCGATCTCGAGCAGAAAAAAATTCTGGGCGATGTCACCCACTCGGTCTCAGTCCTCCGCGATGGGTCTTCCAAGATCGCGTTTGATTCTGTCGGCCTCATCATTCAAAACGTTACAGTCAACAAGGTCGCTGCGAAGTTTGATACGACCGCCGACAAACTCATCGTGCCTCTTCCGGCTGCCGCCAAGGCAGGGGACAGGTTTGAGATCGCCATTCGCTACGAAGGCAAGCCCTCCAAAGGCATCTACTTCATCCTGCCCGACAAAGACTACCCTGACCGTCCCAAGCAGATCTGGACGCAAGGCGAATCCGAAGACACGCGCTACTATCTTCCCACTTACGACTACCCCAACGATCGCCTCACCACGGAAACCATTCTCACTGTGCCTGCTTCATGGATCACCGTTTCCAATGGCAAGCTCATCGGCGTTTCCGATGCGGGCAAAGGCCTCAAGACGTGGACCTGGCGAGAATCCGTCCCCAGCTCCACCTATCTCCTCACGGTTGTCGCCGGTGAATTCGACGAAGTCAAGGACTCCTGGCGCGGCATCCCCGTCACTTACTACGCCCCGAAGGGTCGCGGCGATCGCCTTCCCGTCAACTACAGCCGCACGCCGGCGATGATCGATCTCTTCAGCAAGAAGCTCGGCGTCGACTATCCGTGGGAAAAATACGCGCAGGTCATGGTCGATGATTTCGTTGCTGGCGGCATGGAGAATTCCAGCGCCACCACCAACACCAGCAGTTCTCTCAATCATCCCAAGATCGCCGCTGAGATTTTCACGGATGAGGACGGCCTCATCTCCCACGAGCTCGGCCACCAGTGGTTTGGTGACCTTGTCACTTGCAAGGACTGGGGCGACGTCTGGCTCAACGAGGGCTTCGCCACGTTTATGGAAAATGTGTGGATGGAAGGGCACTTCGGAAAAGATCAGGCCGATTTCGAGCGTTGGGAAGGTGCGCGCCAGTGGTTCGGAGAATCCAATCTCTTCAACAAACCCATCGTCCGCCACGATTTCGAGGATTCCAGCGAATTCGATGGCAATGCCTACACCAAGGGTGGCTGGGTCCTGCACATGCTCCGTCATCAGCTCGGGGAGGACGCGTTTTACCGCGGCCTCAAGCACTACCTAGAAGCGAACCGCGGCAAAAACGTCGTCACCGCCGATCTGGCGAAGGCCATCGAAGAATCCTCACACACGAACGTCGACCAATTCTTTACCCAATGGCTCTACGGTGCCGGCGCGCCCAAGTTCGACCTGGGTTACGCCTATGATAACGACAAACACCAGGTCGCTTTGACCGTCAAACAAACGCAAAAAGTGGAAGGCCGCGTCGGCATCTTCCGCGTTTCCGTGGATGTCGAAATCACCACGGCTTCTGGCCCGAAGCTTTATCCCATATCCGTTTCAAAGGCAGAACAGGTTTTTACCTTGCCCTCGGACTCCGCTCCGCTCATGGTGCTCTTCGACAAAGGCGGCAATCTCCTCAAGTCCTCCGAATTCCACAAAGAAAAGAAAGAGTGGATTTATCAATTAAAGAATGCTGCGGACCTTGCGGATCGTGCTGATGCCGCCGTCCCTCTTGGAAAAGTCAAGAATGATGAGGAAGTTGTCAGCGCTCTTGGCAGCGCACTTCGTAATGACAAAGCTTGGGGTGTCCGCGCCACCGCTGCCGACGCTCTTGGCCAGATCGGAGGAGCTGCCGCATCCAAGCCGCTCCTTGACGCTCTGAATTCGGCAAGCGAACCTTGGCTCCGCAATCGCATTGTCTCTGCTCTCAGCAATTTCAAGGACGACGCCGCCATCTCAGCGAAGCTCATCTCCATCGCGAAAGACGACAATTCCTATCGTGCGCGCGCCGCTGCGTTGCAAGCCCTCGGCCGCCTCAAGTCATCCGGCGCCTTTGCCGCGCTGGAAGCGGCGGTCTCCGCCGATTCACCCGATGGATACCTTCGCAATGCTGCTCTCCGCTCGCTGGGCACTCTTGGCGACGACAAGGCCGTGCCGCTCCTCCAGCAGTGGTCCGCCCCCGGCAAACCCATTGAATCCCGTACTGCCTCCATTCGCGGCTTGGCCATGCTCCAGAAAGACAACAAGGACATCACCAAACAAATCGCTTCATACCTCACCGAGCCCCATTTCCCGGTTCGCATGTCCGCGATCTTCTCTCTCGGCAGCCGTGGCGACGCCACTGCCATCCCCGCCCTCGAGGCTTTGCTGAAGAGCGGCGACCTCAGCATCGAGATGGCTCCGATGATCAGAGGGCAAATCGCGCGCCTGAAGAAACCCGCTGGCGCAAAACCTGGTCCTCAAGACAGCGAAAGTGAGGAAGGCCCGGCAGGCGCTGCTTTCTCAGAAAAGGCCGCTGACTTCTCCGCGGTTGTGGAGCGTCTTGATAAGCTCGAACACCTCGTCCAGGAAATGAACGAGCGCCTCAAATCCTTCGAGAGTCGCCTGCCGCCACCCAAGCCCTGAGCCACTTATAGGGTCAAAAACCGATCGGGCCCTGAACATCAGGGCCCTTCTCTCTTTTCTTTCCTGAGTCTGCTGCCGTTTTTTTTCTTCTTTGTGGCCTCAGCGTCCCCTTCGCCCTCCGTGCTGATTTTTTCCCCTTCAATTGTTTTTTCTTAGCGATCCGCGAGCAGAATTCTCAAATCCCGCAGATTATTCCCCGTTGGCCCCATCACAATGACGTCGTCAAGCCTTGAAAAAAAAGTATGAGCATCACTCCGGCGAAAAGCGTCAGCCGGATCAAGGCCAAACTTGCGCGACAGGTCGAGTGTCTGCCCGTTCGCCACTGCTCCTGCCGCCGGGCTGTTGCCGTCTATCCCATCCGTGCCAGCACTCAGTACCGCCATCTTTTTCCCCGCTATTTTCTCAACGCAAGCCAGAACAAATGCGGAATTTCTTCCTCCGACGCCATTCCCCGTCACCGGCGAGCTCACCTCCCCGTCCGCAATCAGCGCCACTCGTTGTCCGTGATTTATTTTTTGCAATTCCTCCAATTGTCGCACCAAATACTCCGCCGCTTTGTCCACCGGCCAGTCATCGGTCGCGTTGTCGCAGCACGCGATGAATCCTTCCGCTTCTGCTGCACGGTGCGCAGGATGGAACAGATCGTCCATTCCCAGTAGCAGCGAAAAATGTGCGTTGCGAAATGCTGGGTCGCCAACTTTGGGCGTTTCCGGCATTTTTCCTTCGTCCAGCCAGCGCCTCAGCGTCGCGGGGAACTTTTCGGCCAGGCGATACTCAGCGATGCTGCGATTGGCTTCGACGACGGTTGTGGGATCCGGTAGTGTCGGTCCCGATGCGAGGGCCGACTCCTTCCCAACTGGCACATCAGTCACACCCAGCGTGATCTTCGTCGCTTTGCCCGCCGCAATCGCCAGCCGCCCGCCTTTCACTGCCGAGAGGTGCTTTCGAACCGTATTAATTTCATCGATGCTCGCGCCACAAGTCACCAGCGCGTGATGGGTTTGCTGCACGTCTTCCAGCGTTTGTCGCGCATCCAGCGGCAGCTCCACCAGCGCCGATCCGCCGCCGGAAAGCAGAAAGAACACCAGCGTCTTTCCGTTACACTTCTTCAGCAACGCCAGTATTGCTTCGGCGGCCTTCCAGCTCTCCTCATTCGGCACCGGGTGCCCGGCGGCAAAATATTTCAAGCCCTGTACTTGCTTTTGTGGGAGCGTTGGTGCTGCCACTACTCCTGCAAATCGTATGAACGGCGCCAGCACCTTCGCGAGCCCTTCCACCATTGCATGTGCTGCTTTTCCCGCCGCCACTACTCGTATTTGTTCGTAATCGCGGAGATCAAAGGTCTTCTCGCCGCAGACCAGACGCGTTCTTTCCCGCCGCAACTTTCTCTGCATGGTCACGGGAATATCAATCGCGGCCAGTGTTTCTTGGAAAATCTGACGTGCAAGTTGTTTCAGGTCCGCCATGGAGGGTCCGCTGCGAACTCTTTCTCAGCGTTTCAAAACTTCCGGATTCAGCATGTTGGCAGGCCGCTGCCCTTGGAACAGCGCAACAACGTTTTCCGCCGCCATGCACGCCATCTTCGTCCTTGTCTCCAGCGACGCCGACGCGATGTGCGGCGCCAGCACCACGTTCGCGCGCTTCAGGCCGGGATGAATGAACGGCTCGTTTTCATATACATCCAGCCCCGCGCCCGCGATCTTTCCGCTTTCCAGCGCCGCTACCAGCGCCGCTTCGTCCACCACCGGCCCGCGCGATGTGTTGATCAGGAACGCCGTCGGTTTCATCCGGTGGAACTTGGGCGCATCGAACAGCCTTCTTGTCTCCGGCAGCAGCGGCACGTGCGCGCTGATGAAGTCAGACTCCGCCAGCAGCGCATTCATCTCCCGGAACTCCACCTGCAGGTCTCGCTCCAATTCTACCCGTGCGTGCACCGCGTCCGTGTAGATCACCTTCATCTGAAAACCGCTCGCTCGCCGTGCCACCGCTCTTCCAATCCGCCCGAATCCGACAATTCCCAGCGTCTTTCCCCACACATCCGTTCCCACGAGCTGATCCAAATCCCAGCCCTTCCAGTTCCCGGAGCGCGCTAGTGCCTCGCCTTCCCCCAGCCGCCGCGCCACCGCCATCAGCAATGTCCACGCAAAATCAGCCGTCGTCTCATCTAGCACGCCCGGCGTGTTCGTCGCCACGACCCCGCGCTTCGTGCACGCCGCCACGTCAATATTATCGAATCCCACCGCCACGTTCGCCGCAACCCGCAATTTCGGCGCTGCCCGAAGCAACTCATCATTTATTTTTTCCGTCAACAGGCAGATCAAGCCCTCTTTGTCCTTCACTCGCCGCAGAACTTCTTCGCGCGGTGGCCGTTCAGGCTTGGCCCAATATTCCACATCGCAGCCTTCTTGCAGGATTTGCCTTGCAGCTTCGAACAAGGGATGTGTTGCAAACACTTTCGGCTTGGCCATTTGTCCTCAATCGAAAACTGGGGGAATTCACACTAACACACCCGCTTGGCCCCGGCACAACTTCACGTTGCGCCCGTCCCGGCAATCTGACTATGGTGTCAGGACAGAGGGAGGAAGCGCTGACTTTAATGCGGAGCTTGCCGAAGGATCCTACCGGCTCCTGGTACTCCACTTGACGCCAACTCAACTCGCGCCGTAAGCTCCACACCGCTCCGCGCTCCGCGGTCCCATCCCTGTTTCGCGCGGCCCGGACGCAGCTCCAATCAAAATGAAAACCGTCCTCGCAAGAACCTACGTCGTCTTAAGCGGCTTGATCCTGGTCGTCGTTGGCATCGCCGGCTTCTTTCGCCACGAAATGTTCAATCTCACCTTTCCTCCCACTCACAACTTGTTTCATCTTCTCAGCGGCGCCATCGCTCTCTTCGCCGGTTTCCGCAGGAACGCCAACGGCCCGCGCCTCTTCGGCCTAATTTTTGGTTCCGTCTACACCTTTGTCGCCATCGCAGGCTTTGCCGGTCTGCGCGACCTCGGCCCCATCCAGCTAGGCTTGAACCTGCATTTCAACGTGATCCATCTCGGCGTCGGTTTTCTCACTCTTCTCGCCGGCTTCGCCATTCCCAAGCCGACCCCTCTCTCACCGCGCTCCACAGAAGCAAATCACGCGAACTTCCACTAACCTATCCTTCGATTGTCGGGAGATGCATCCCGTTCCTGAGCTGCGTAAGCTCAGCGCAATTTCTCCGCAAGGTACACAAAGCGAGAGAGCCGGCCCTCTTTGGCGATACGAGCAGCAACTTCAAGGAATTCCTGCTGTCCTTCGTAAGTCTGGTCGCCTTCGATTTCGCGCAACGCCGATTCCCTCGCCGCGCGGGCTGCCTTTCTTCGTTCGGCGACCTCAGCCATATTTCGAGTTAGGTCTTCCGAAACCAGCAAATGCAAACCACATTGCACGATCGTTCGTTCGTCGTAACCAAGCGGAACGAACAGGTAGGAACCCGCCGAACTGCGTATGGAGATTTCTGCGTTCGTCAGCGGACCGGTCACTGTGATGGGGTCGGTAAACAACATCCGTCCCCCCGGCTTCAGCAGTCGGGCCCACTCGGCAATCACCTGTCGCCGGTCGGAAAGATGGTTGATAGAGTCAATGCAGGTGATTGCATCAAACGCGGCGTCGGAGAACGGCAATCGCTCTGCCGCATCCGCAACCTGAAATTCAGCGCGTGGGGACAAGCCCCTCTGAGCTGCGAGCGATCGTGCTGTCGAAACGGCCTGCTCATGAACGTCAATCCCCA
>Ga0209377_1002518_pt1 | contig 11940 bp, 10 predicted proteins | sample GraSoiAngelo_141_FD_185898 | JGI IMG/M metagenome (GOLD analysis project Ga0209377, IMG submission 185898) | Grasslands soil microbial communities from the Angelo Coastal Reserve, California, USA - 14_0929_12_40cm (SPAdes) (version 2) | ecosystem: Environmental > Terrestrial > Soil > Grasslands ...
CTTCACCGACCTCGACGTCGAGTTCATCGTGAAGACGACGCCGTCGTCGCTCGCGAGCTTTCGCGAGGTCACGGCCCGGCGGCCCGGAGGCCGGATGCTGGTCTCGACGGTGGACGCGTGGTGCCGCCAGACCGACTTCGCGCGCTTCGTCGAGGCGGCGTCGCGGCGGCCCGCGGCGGCGACCGTGCTCGCCGTGACGCCGCTCGTCGCCGACGAGAAGCCGGTGCGCGTCCAGGTGGACGCCGGCGGCCGCGTCCTCCGTCTGGGCGGGGCGTCGGGCGACATCGTGACCGCCGGGATGTACCTCGTGTCGGAGCGCGTGCGGACCCTGGTCCCGCCGCCGGGGCTCGGACGGCTCCGCGAGTTCCTGGCCTGGCTCTGCCAGGCAGGGGAGCCGCTCTACGCGGAGGTCATCGAGACCGTCGTGGACGTGGACCGGGCCGACGACGTTGCGATCGCCGAAGCGCTCGCCTTGGCGGGCCGGGTATCATAGGTCCTTTGAGGAGGGCACGCGTGGAGCACTCGTCTTGCTGGGGCATCTTCAGGGAAGTCACGCACTCACCGGGACGGGAGTCGGACGACACCGAGATCCTGCGTCTGACGGGCAAGCAGCTGGAAGCCCGAGGGCTCCAGGTGATTCTCAAGACCCCGGACGAGGTCAACGGCGTGGACGACGTCCCGCCCCGCTTCGTTTTCCTCATGTGCGAGCGGGTCGAGGCGCTCGGGAGGCTCCGCGCGCTCGAGACCCGTGGGGTGCCGCACGTGAACACCCCGCTGGCCGTCCTCAATACCTATCGTGAGCGGATGATCGAGGTGTTCGCCGAGGCGAACGTGCCCTTCATCGAGAGCCGCGTCGTGTCCACGCGGGACCGGCGCGTCGAGACCGCGGCGCCCGTGTGGGTGAAGCGCGCCGACGTCCACAACACCCAGGACGGCGACGTCGTCTTCGCGCCCACGGCCGACGCCCTGCGCGCGGCGCTCGCGGGCCTCGCCGCGCGGGGGATCGCGCGCGCGGTCCTCCAGCCGGACGTGCGGGGCGATCTCGTCAAGTTCTACGGTGTCGGCGTCGGCGCTGGCGCGAACGGCGCGCCGCCGTGGTTTCGCTGGTTCTATCACAAGGAGCAGCGCCTGGCCGGCCACTCGTTCGACAAGGCGCGCCTCGCGCGCCTCGTGCGCAGCGCGGCCGCGGCGCTCGGCCTGGAGGTGTACGGGGGGGACGCGATCATCTCGCCCGCGGGCGCGCCCGTGCTGCTGGACGTGAACGCCTGGCCGAGCTTCGCGCTCTACCGCGACGAGGCGGCGGCGCGCATCGCGTCCCACCTGGCGCTCCGGTTCCTGGACCCCGGCCTGCTGTGAAATGAATAGTGCCATGAGGGACGGAGCCAGGTCGCACCTTGTCTCAGGCCACCCGCGGAGTCTTCCGGGGTCGCGGACCTTCGCTGGAATGGGAAGTGATGTGAGGGACGGAGCCAGGTCGCACCGTGTCTCAGGCCACCCGCGGAGTCTTCCGGGGTCGCGGACCTTCGCTGGAATGGGAAGTGATGTGAGGGACGGAGCCAGGTCGCACCTTGTCTCAGGCCACCCGCGGAGTCTTCCGGGCGCGCGGCCCCCGCTACCATGACCGAGCGGCGGGAGGTCGGTCCGCGGTCGCAGCGCATCGTGGCCCAGGAGCGGCGGCACGTCGCGCCGGGGAGCCAGTCCTTTGCCCTCATGGCCGGGCTGGCGATGGCCCGCGGCACGGGCTCGACCCTCATCGACGAGGACGGCAACGAGTACATCGACTTCATCGCCGGGATCGGGGTCGGGAGCGTCGGCCACTGCCATCCGCACTACGTCGAGGCCCTCAAGCGGCAGGTCGAGCGGCTGACCTTCGGGAGCTTCACCACCGAGACACGGGCCAAGTTCCTCGAGCTGCTCGCCTCGGTCACGCCGGACGGCCTCACGCGCATCCAGATGTTCTCCGGCGGCGCGGAGGCCGTCGAGGCGGCCCTGCGGCTCGGCCGTGCCGCCACCGGCAAGGCAGAGGTCGTCGGGTTTTGGGGCGGGTTCCACGGCAAGACCGCCGGCGTGCTCCCCCTCCTCGGGAGCGAGTTCAAGCACCACCTGGGACCCTTCACGCCGGGCCGGTACCTGTCGCCGTACGCCGACTGCTACCGCTGCCCGCTCAAGCTCCGCTATCCGGACTGTGGGATCGCGTGCGCCGAGTTCCTCCGCGAGGTCATCCGCTACCAGACCGCCGGCGAGGTCGGCGCGATCATCGTCGAGCCCGTCCAGGGCACGGCCGGCAACGTGGTGCCGCCCGAGGGGTTCCTTCGCGCGATCCAGGCGATCGCGCGCGAGCACGGGGCGCTCCTGATCGCCGACGAGATGCTGACGGGATTCGGCCGGACCGGTACCATGTGGGGCTCGGAGCACGACGGCGTGGTTCCGGACATCATGACCGTCGGCAAGGGCATGGGCGGGGGATTTCCGCTCTCCGGCGTGATCGCCACGGACGCGATCGCTGCCAGCAAGCCCTGGTCCAACCCGAGTGCCAGCTCCTCGAGCTATGGCGGCAACCCGCTCGCCTCGGCGGCGGGGCTCGCCGCGCTCGAGATCATCCTCAAAGAGGACCTCGTCACCCACGCCGAGCGCGTCGGCAAGGTCATGCTCACCCGTCTCGAGGCGTTGAAGGAGAAGTACCGGTGCGTGGGCGAGGTGCGCGGCCGCGGGCTGATGCTCGGCATCGAGCTCGTCCGCGACCGGACGACGAAGGAACCGCTCCCGAAGACCGTCACCCAGACGCTCTACCAGGAGTGCCTGCGGCGCGGCCTGGTCGCGATGACGTACTCGCCCTCGATCCGCATCAACCCGCCGCTCGTGATCCGCGAAGAGCAGGCACTGGCCGGGCTCGCGATCCTCGACGAGGCGCTCGGCGCCGCCGTCCGCGAGCACGGGCTCCAGTAGGATGCGGCGCGGCGCGATCATCGGGTTCGGCAACATCGCCATCCAGGGGCACGTGCCCGCCTGGCGCCGCCGGCACGACGTCGAGATCGTCGCCGGGACGGACGCGCGCCCGGCGCAGCGCGCTGCGCTCGCGACACACATGCCCGGTGCGCGATGGTACGACTCCTCCGACGCGCTCCTGGCCGACGCCGGCCTGGACTTCGTGGACATCGCGACGCCGCCGTCGAGTCACGCGCCGCTGATCCGTGGCGCGCTCGCGCGGGGCCTCCACGTGCTCTGCGAGAAGCCGTTGGTCCACTCCCTCGACGAGCTCGGTGCGCTGCGGGCCCTGGCGGAGGAGCACGGACGCGTGCTCCACACGGTCCACAACTGGCATCACGCCCCGATCGTCCGGCGCACGGCCACGCTCGTGCGCGAGGGGGCGATCGGCCAGGTGACGCGGGTCGACTGGCACACGCTTCGTACCCGCCCGGCGGTCGCGGGCGGCGGCGACGGGGAGAACTGGCGGCTCGATCCGCAGATCGCTGGCGGCGGCGTCCTGGCCGATCACGGCTGGCACGTCTTCTACGTCGTCCAGCGCTGGATCGGGGAGGCTCCGCGGTCGGTGAGCGCGCACCTCGAGACGCGGCGGCACACGCGCTGGGCCGTGGAGGACACGGCGACCGTACGGCTCACCTACGCGCACGCGACGGCCGAGATCCTCCTGACGTGGGCCGCCGACGAGCGGCGCAACTGGGCCGCGGTGACGGGCACCGGCGGCACGATCGAGCTCCAGGACGACACGCTCGTGGTCACCCGCGCCGGCGACGGCACGCGCCGCTGGCTCTGCCCGCCGGCGTTGTCCGGCGGCGGGTACCATCCGGACTGGTTCGACGCGGTGGCGGACCAGTTCCTCGCCGAGGTCGCCGGCCAGGCGCCGCGCGGCGCCAACCTCGACGAGGCGTCGCTCTGCGTCGCGCTGGAGAGCTCGGCGCGCGCGTCGAGTCTCGCGGGTGGCCGCGGCGTCGCGCTCAGCGAGGTGTCGGGCTGACGAACGGGCTGCTCCTCGTCATCCCACCCGAGCCGGGCGTGGCCGAGCGCGTCCCGCCGGGGACGCTCGTGGCCGGCCTGCCCCTGCTGCGAAGGATCGTCCTGGCGGGCGCGCGCGCGGGCTTTGTGGACATCCGTGTGCACAAGGCGCTCGCCGGCGCCGAGGACCTGATCGCGGGCACGCGCGCGGCCACGCTCACCGCCGACGAGCCGGACACGCCGCGCGCGTCGCGTCGCATCGTGATCGTGCCGGCGAACATCGTCCCCCAGCCGCGCTGGCTCCGGTCGCTGCTCGAGGCGGAGCTCGACCGGGAGCCGATCTACGTCGATCCGTCGCTGACCGCGGTGATCGAGACCGCGGACGCGGCCGGCATCCTCGCGGCCGCGTCCCGCTGCCGGGGCGCTGGCGAGTTGCTCGCCGAGCTCCGCGGCGCCCGGACGCAGCTCGCGGGCACCTTCGAGCTGACGGGCCGATTCACCTTGACGGCCCGCGGCGACGTGCGGCGCGCGGAAGCCTGGCTCCTGCGTGGGCTCATCAAGCAGCGCGAGGGCTTCATGTCGCGGCATTTCGAGCGGCGAATCTCGCTCGCGCTGACACGGCGGCTCGTCACCACGCGCATCACGCCCGACGCGATGACGCTGGTGAGCGTCGCCGTCGGGCTCGTGGGGGGCGCGTTCTTCCTGTCGGCGTTGCCGGCGTACCAGCTCGCCGGGGCGCTCCTCTTCCTGGCCCACTCGATCCTCGACGGCTGCGACGGCGAGCTGGCGCGACTCAAGCTCGTCGAGTCGCGCCGCGGTGCCATCCTCGACTTCTGGGGCGACAACCTCGTGCACGCCGCGGTGTTCGGGTGCATCGCCGTCGGGTGGACGCTCGCCACCGGGGCGGTGTGGCCGCTCGCCCTCGGGTCCGTGACGATCGCGAGCGGGCTCGGATCCGCGGCGTGCGTCTTCCGCCGGACCATGCTCGACGTCGTGCCGGGCGCCGGCGCTTCGATGACGGATCGCCTCACCGAGGCCTTTACCCACCGGGACTTCATCTACCTGGTGGTCGTGCTGTCGGCCGTCGGCCGGGCCGACGTCTTCCTGGTCCTCGCCTCCATCGGCACGCCGATCTTCCTGCTGCTCCTGTTGTGGACCGGCGCCGCGCGCCGCCAGGCCTGAGGCGTCGTGGCCGGCCTCGTCGACGTCGTGCTCCGCGGGCTGGCGCTGTGCGGCCAGGCGGTGGCCGTCGGCGGCGTCCTGTTCGCGCTGCTGGTCCTGCGACCCGCGGTGCGCGCGCGGCCGCAGCTCCTGCCGCTGCTCGGCCGGAGCCTCGCATTCACCGCGGCGGGCGCGGCGGTCGTGGGCGTGGCGCAGCTCTTCTCGCTCGCCGTCGGCCTGGGCTCGCTGGCCCGCGATGACGGCTGGCCGGTTCGTGACCTCCTCGCCACGAGCTACGTCCGGGCGGCCGCCGTCCGCGTCCTCGCCAGCGTCGGGCTCATCGTGGGCGCTCTCCGCCTCCGCCGCGCGGCGGGCACCGGGCGTGGCTGGCTCGCACTGCTCGGGGTGGCGCTGGCGCTCGCCGCGAGCGCGTCGTGGACGAGTCACGCGGCGGCGCGGCTCGGGTCGCGCGGTCTTCTGCTGGCGCTCGATGGTCTCCACCAGGTCGGGGCGGCGGCGTGGATCGGCGGCCTCGCGCATCTCGTCGTGACGGGGCTCGGGCGGAGCGAGCGCGCGTGGCCGGCGCTGCTGCTCAAGCGCTTCTCGGCGCTCGCGCTCACGTCCGTCGCGACCCTCGTCGCCGCGGGGCTCGCGCTCACGCTCGCCTTCGTCGGTGGGCTCGGCGCGTTCCTCGGCACGGCGTACGGCATCATGGTGCTCACCAAGGTGGCGATCCTCGCCGCCCTCCTCACCCTGGGCGCGATGAACTTCTTCGCGGTGCGCCGGCTCCCGGCCGCGGGCGATGTCGGCTCCGCGCGGCTCCGGCGGCTCGTCGAGGTCGAGTTTGGCCTCGGCCTCACGACCCTCTTCATCGCGGCGTCGCTGACCTCGCTGCCGCCGGCGGTCGACGTCGTCGCCGACCGCGCGACGCTCACCGAGGTCGTCGCGCGACTCACGCCCCGGTGGCCCACGCTCTCGTCGCCGGCGATCGACGAGCTGCCGGTGGACGACCGCGACGCCCCGAGGACCGCCGCGGACCGCGCGTGGTCCGAGTTCAACCACAACGTCGCCGGGCTGTTCGTGCTCGCCATGGGGCTCCTCGCGATCCTCCACGCGGCCGGCCGCGCGCGCTGGGCGCGCCACTGGCCGCTGATCTTCCTCGGGCTCGCCGTTTTTCTCATGATCCGCGACGACCCCGGCGCCTGGCCCCTCGGGCCCCTGGGGTTCTGGGAGAGCTGGGCGTATCCCGCCGTGTTCCAGCACCGCGTGTTCGTCCTGCTGGTCATCGTGTTTGCGGCCTTCGAGTGGATGGTCCGCGCGGGTCGCGTGCGCTCCCGGCGGGCGGCGCTCGTCTTCCCGCTCCTCTGCGCGGTCGGCGGCGGCCTCCTCCTGACGCACTCGCACGCGAGCCTCGGCCTCAAGGAGGAGTTCCTGACGGAGGTGACCCACGCGCCCCTGGGCCTGCTCGGGATGCTCGTCGGCTGGGCCCGCTGGCTCGAGCTCCGACTGCCGTCGGCCGAGGCGCGGATTCCCCGGTGGCTCTGGTCGGGCGCGCTCGCGGCGGTCGGCATCCTGCTGATCCTCTACCGGGAGAGCTGACCTGCGCCACGTCCGCGTGGCCCTGCTCGTGCTCGGCGTGGGCCTGCTCGCCGTCCTCGTGGCGACGAACGACCCGGCGGCAATCCTCGCCTCGATCGTCCAGCTCTCCTGGCGCCTCGCGATCGTGGTCTGCTTCCCGGCGGTCCTCGTCATGGTGTTCGACACGCTCGGCTGGCGGTTCGCGTTCCTCCGCGAGGGCGTCGCCTTCCGCACCCTCCTCGGGGTCCGGCTCGCGGGTGAGGCCTTCAACCTCGCGACGCCGACCGCGGCGCTCGGCGGCGAGGCCGTCAAGGCGTGGCTCCTCCGCGGCCGGGTCCCGCTCGACGCGAGCGTGCCCTCCGTGATTGTCGCGAAGACCACGATCACGATCGCGCAGGGCCTCTTCCTGCTGCTCGGCATCGCGCTGGCCTGGACCAGCGCCCTGCCGGGGTCTCCTCTGCTCTACGGGATGCTCTGGCTCCTCGCGCTCGAGACGGTCGCGCTCGCGGGCTTCGTCCTGGCGCAGACGCGCGGCATGCTCACGTGGGGCGGGCGGCTCGTCGCTCAGCTCGGGGTCGAGCATGGGCATGCCGAGGCGCTCGGGCGCATCGACGACGTGCTCGCGCGTTTCTACCAGACCGCTCCCTGGCGGGCCGTCCTCTCGATCGCCTTCCATCTGGTCGCGTGGCTGCTTGGCTCGCTCGAGGCCTGGCTGAGCTTGAAGTTCCTGGGCGTCCCCATCTCGCTGACGACGGCCACCGTGATCGAGTCGTTCGGCACCGCGATCCGCTTCGCCACGTTCCTGATCCCGGCGAGCCTCGGCGCCCTCGAGGGCGGCTATGTGGTCACGTTCGCCGCGCTCGGCCTCGGATCGACGACGGCAGTCTCGTTCAGCCTGGTGCGCCGGGTGCGCGAGGCCGTATGGGTGGGCCTCGGCCTGCTCGTCTTCGCGCTGGCGCGCCCCGCGGCCCGGCCGCTCGCGGATTCGCCTTCGGCGAGGCGAATTTAAAGCGCGCTGGCCGGCGCCGCGCGTTGCTAGAATTAGCCTCGCCGTGAGCCAGATGCGTCTCGCCGTCGCCTTCCTGGCGCTCCTGCTCATCTCGGTGGGAGCGGCGGGCGCCACGCTGCCCAGGGTGACCCACGACGGCCGGCCCTACGTCGAGCTCAGGCGGCTCGCGGAATCCCTGGATCGCGCCGGGTTCGAGGCGCGCCCGACGAGCATGCGGGCGCGGCTCAGGTTCCCGGGACACGTCGTGACGTTCACCCGCAACTGGTCCCAGATCCTCGTGAACGAGACGCCGGTCGTGCTCGACGCGCCCGTCCGGGTGAGGCGCGGGGTGTGGCTGGTGCCCGAGTCGTTCGTGGGCCGGGTGCTCCCGCGGCTCACCGCCGGCGTGACCGTCGCCGCCGCTCCGGCGGCGCCCAGGGCGCCCGCGCCGGAGGTCGCCCTCGAGGAGCTCCGGTTCCGCTCCTACCCGTCGTTCACCCGCATCGTCGTCGAGACCTCCGGCCCCCTCGCGTACCGCGTCGAAGCGCAGGGCGCGAAGGAGGCGCGGATCCGGCTGATCGGCCTCGCCGCGGGGACGCAGGTCGAGGAGATCCGCGACGGCTTCGTGGGCGAGGTGCGCGTCGAGCGCGCGGGCGGGGACGCCCTCCTGCGCGTCGTCTTCGAGGGCGTGGCGGGCACCGCGCGCGCGAGCACGCTCGCGGACCCGCATCGCCTCGTCCTCGATTTCACGCGTCCGACCGAGACCGGGCCGCAGCAGGAGGAGGTGACTCCGCTCCGCACGCTCGTGCTCGACGCGGGCCACGGCGGCCACGACTCCGGCGCGGTGGGGCCGACCGGCCTCCTGGAGAAGGAGCTCGTGCTCGACGTCACCCGGCGCGCCGCGAAGCTCGCCGAGGAGCGGCTCGGTGTCAAGGTGCTCCTCACGCGGGACGCCGACGCCTTCGTCGCCCTGCGGGACCGCACGAGCTTCGCGAACCGCGCCCGCGCCGACCTGTTCGTGTCGATCCATGCGAACGCGCACCGCCAGGCCATGACCGACGGCGTCGAGACCTACTTCCTCTCGTCCGAGGCGACCGACAGCGAGGCGCGGCAGGTCGCGGCGCAGGAAAACGGCGTCGTCCAGCTCGAGAGCCCCGCGGGGCGCGGCGGGGCCACGAAGGACATCGTGAAGACGATCCTCTGGGATCTCGCCCAGTCCGAGTTCCAGACGGAGTCCTCGCGGCTGGCCGAGATCGTCCACGACTCTATGACGCAGTCGCTCCGCATCGGCAACCGGGGCGTCAAGCAGGCGGCGTTTTACGTCCTGGGCGGCGCGGCGATGCCCGCCATCCTGATCGAGGTCGGTTTCGTCACGAACCCGAAGGAGGAGCGCCGGCTGAAAGATGCGCGTCACCGGGACGAGATCGCGCGAGCCATCGTCGCCGGCCTCGCCGAGTACAAGCGCAACTGGGACCAGCGCGTCCGCGCCGCCGGCGAGCCCGCGCTGACGAAGGCGCGGTAAGCGCCGTGCCCCGCCCCGACGGCCGCGCGCCCGACCAGCTCCGCCCCGTCACCGTCACCCGGGACTTCCTGCTCCACCCCGAGGGCTCGGTGCTGGTCGAGTTCGGCGCGACCAAGGTGATCTGCACGGCGTCGCTCGAGGACAAGGTGCCGCCCTTCATGAAGGGGCAGGGCCAGGGCTGGGTCACGGCGGAGTACGCGATGCTGCCGCGCTCGACCAACACGCGCACGCCCCGCGAGAACCGCGGTCCGAGCGGCCGGTCGCAGGAGATCCAGCGGCTCGTCGGCCGGGCCCTGCGCGCCGTCATCGACCGCGCCAAGCTCGGCGAGCGCACGGTGTGGGTGGACTGCGACGTGATCCAGGCGGACGGCGGCACGCGCACCGCGGCGATCACCGGCGGCTTCGTCGCGGTGGCCGACGCGATCGCGAAGATCCCGGGGCAGGAGCCCTCGGCGGCGATCCGCGACCACGTCGCCGCGATCAGCGTCGGCGTCGTCCAGGGCCAGGCGTTGCTCGACCTCTGCTACGCCGAGGACTCGAGTGCCGAGGTGGACATGAACGTCGTCATGACCGGCGGCGGCGAGTTCGTGGAGGTGCAGGGCACGGCCGAGCAGGTGCCCTTCGGCCGCGCGCGGCTGGACGCGCTCCTCGCCATCGCGGAGGGCGGCATCCGCCGTCTCGTTCGCCTGCAGCGCCGCGCCCTCGACGCGCGTGCCGAGCGCGTCTTCACCCTCTAGGCCGCGGCTCGTCCTCGCGACGCTGAACCGGGCCAAGGCGCGCGAGCTCGCCGGGCTCCTCGGCGACACCCCCTACGAGCTCCACGCGCTCGCCGAGCTGCCGGGCGCGGCGCTTCCCGAGGAGACGGGCGACACCTACCGCGCCAACGCGCTCCTGAAGGCGCGCGCCGCCGCGCGGCTCACCGGGGCGTGCGCGCTCGCCGACGATTCCGGCATCGAGGTGGCGGCGCTCGGGGGCGCGCCCGGCGTGCACTCGGCGCGGTTCGGCGGCCCCGGACTCGACGATGCGGCCCGGTGCGCCCTTCTCCTCGACGCGCTCCGCGGCGTCCCGCCCGAGGCGCGGGCGGCGCGCTTCCGCTGTGTCGTCGCCCTCGTGGATCCGGGGGGCCGGGAGCACACGGCCGAGGGGTTCGTCGACGGCGTGATCACCGACGCGCCGCGCGGGACGAACGGCTTCGGCTACGATCCGCTCTTCCTCTACCCGCCGCTCGGTCGCACCTTCGCGGAGCTCTCGCCCGAGGAGAAGGCGCGCGTGGACCACCGCGGGCGGGCGGTGCGGGCGGCCCGACGCTTTCTGACCGGGTGATATACTTTTCTTCCCGGCGCATTGAGTGTTGCGGGGTGTGGCGCAGCCTGGTAGCGCACCTGCTTTGGGAGCAGGGGGCCGGAGGTTCAAATCCTCTCACCCCGACCACCTTTACAACCCCTGCCGCGCCGCCGTTGTGCGGGTTCGTCTTCTCACGCACGCCTGGCCGGGCCGGAAGACGCGCGCGCGGTTCCTTCTAACGGGATGAGGGGCGGCCCGCTGTCGTCGTCCACCGTGCCGACGATCAAGGATCACTCCAATGTTGGGATTGTTGGTGAGGGTTCACGTTGAATCTGCGTAGAGCCGCTGACTACGATGTGAAACGATGTGGAGAAGCCGTGGTGTCGCCGAGTCCTAGCGTCTCCTTCAGTTCAGGCTTTCATTTCCTGCCGAGGCCAGGACCAGGATCTGTGACCGACTCATGCCCGCTCTTCTCTCCGGATCAGCGAACAGGGTTGCGGAAACGCGCTCGTGAACTCCTCGTTCGCCCAGTCCCGCCCTCGAAAGTACGTGTGCGTGATGTCGCGATCATCCCCGGGCGCGTACGTCATCACTACCAGGGGCGGCAGCAACATCGCCCCAGAGTGGAGATCGAGCAGGGTGTACGCTCCACGCCGCTCATCATTCCACACCAAGTGGACAATCGCGGACTCTTCGCTGCAGATCTGCAGGAGCCGCCTGTCATCCGGAGCCCGCGTCGGGATCTCCGTGTCGCCTACAGCCAGAAGGAGGACCAATAGTGCCATCATGAGTGATACCTGCCTCGTCCCATAGCGAGTGGTGGCGCATAATCAATGCCAGTTGCGGGAGTACAGTGGAATCATAGGTTTGTGGTCGGTCGGCCACGGTGGGCTCCCCTTGCTCGGACAGAACGTTCCCGGCGAAATGGACAAAACGCACCTTTCGTGAAGCGGATGATCAAGAGTTTCTGGAACACTCAGACCCGAACGCTGGCGAGGCGGGCGTTTGGAGGCTTTCTCCCCTGGGAACGCCCTCGGCGTGACCAACCCATGGAACACCACGAGCGCCGAGTGTGGTTCGACGCTCGTTCAACGGTCGCCAGCTCATCACGGGACCCTCACTTCTCGAGCGTCTACTTCCGCTTCGCCCACCGCGCTCGCGCGGCTTCACGAGCGATCTCGGGTGCCTGAGCCCGAGGTTCGAATCCTCTCACCCCGACCACCCGTCGAGCCTACTGCAGGGCGAGCACGGCGGCGCGTAGCTCCGCGATCTGCACCGCCCGCACGGAGGTCTGGCCCACCGTGAGCGCGGGATCGCTATAGGTCGGCGGCGTGCGCGTCGCCACATCGTACGCCTGAGTCAACGCCGTCCGCATCTCCGCCACATGGATCGCCAGGACCTGAGTCACCCCGGGAACGAGCACCGGATCAGCCCACGCGAATGCCGGCAGCGA
>Ga0209377_1002519_pt1 | contig 11937 bp, 7 predicted proteins | sample GraSoiAngelo_141_FD_185898 | JGI IMG/M metagenome (GOLD analysis project Ga0209377, IMG submission 185898) | Grasslands soil microbial communities from the Angelo Coastal Reserve, California, USA - 14_0929_12_40cm (SPAdes) (version 2) | ecosystem: Environmental > Terrestrial > Soil > Grasslands ...
AGATGACTTTTTGCTTTACTTAGATTTGTCCGAAGCCGCCGTCCACCGGGATCTCCGCCCCCGTAATGTACGAGGCGTCCGATGACGCAAGAAAAGCCACAGCGCCGGCAATCTCGTGCGGCTGGCCGATGCGCTTCATCGGCACCTGGCTCACGATACTGTTCGCAAATTCCTCCATCTCCTCTTTCGACAGCCCCGTGCGCGCAAAGCCTTCCGGCGTGTTGATCGGTCCCGGGCTCACGGCGTTCACGCGAATTCCGCGGCCGACCAACTCGGCTGCAATCGAGCGCGTGAACGACCGCAGTGCTGCCTTGGTAGCCGCATACACCGTGCCGTTGACGACCCCTGTTTCGTCGGCCACCGAAGTATTCAAAATGATCGATGCGCCGTCGTTTAGAAAAGGCAGCGCCTTCTGAATCGTAAAGTACGCGCCCTTGGTATTGATGTCGAACAACTCGTCATAAAGCCCTTCGGTCGTTGCGGCGAAGGGCACAAATTTGTAAATCCCCGCATTCACGAACAGCACGTCGATTTTCCCGAACTTTTGTGAAACCTCTGCGTACAATTTATCGACGTCTGCAAGCTTGGCCACGTCGGCCTGCACTGCCAGCACGCCGTTGCCGATGGTCTCCACCGCTTCCTCCAGCGTTTTCTTGTTTCGGCCGGATATGACCACGCGCGCGCCTTCTTCCTGCAGGCGCTTGGCCGCCGCCAGTCCGATGCCGCTGTTTCCTCCCGTGACTACCGCTACCTTTCCTTCCAGTCTCTTCATGTCGGCCTCCCTATCTTTGCCGAATTTTTCTGCCTAGGCTTCCCCTGCGAGCAGCACCCATGCATTGCTACCGGCGCCGAGATTTCGATGTTTAGATGACTATCGAAGCAATCGGTTACAGCTAAACTTCGCGGCACCGTTGGGGCGCGCAAATCAGTTGGTGGGATTTCGCGGGAATTTGAAATACGGCAGCCGCACGCCCTGATCGATGACTTGATCTGCACGGATGCTCACAGGCGCTGAGAACCCTGCGGTTCCGCCGTTGGTCACGTAGTCGTCCTGATCCACGCCGTCGCCGCTGACGCCGAGCCCGCCTACCAGGACGCCGTTGCGAAACAATCCGGCGCTTCCCGGGAAAAAAACGATCCCGCTCTTGTTTGCGTTTGCCGCGCCGCTCTGAAATCCCTGTGTGCAGGGATTCGCCAGATCCATGGTATAGAGAATGAAAAACGGTCCAGCACTCGAACTGTCAATTCCGGGCGGATAGAGTGGCTGCGCGCCAAAACTGATGGTGCGGTTCGTGACGGCAGTGCCCATGGGCACGCCGTTCAAATCCGCCACCGTGCGCGATGAACTGTTAAAGTACACCATGTTGCGCGCCTTCGTCGCCGCCACGTCAATGCTGAATACCGTGGAATCCGGCATGCGCCGCAGACCGATGATGGTTCCGTCCAAATCTGCAACAGCGATGGCCATCCGCGTTTTCGAACCGAGCGGCAAGCGAATCGCCGCGCGCGTAGTGTTCGCTGTCGCTTCCGCGTTGTCTAAAATCTGCTTCACTTCCGCTGCGCTCAATCCGCCCACTGGACCCGGGGCAGAGGTGATCAAATCTCCTTCCGGAGGCTGCCCTTGGCTGTTTGCCGGAGCAATCAAAAAACTTCCCGTGCCCGAAACCGGTCCCGAAGAGAAACCTGCGGGAAGCGAAGTCTGATTCACAAAGGGCAGCGCGATTCCGCCGATGAAAACCACTCCGGGCGCGGCCGGCGTTGGCCTAAAGGTATCTGTGGGCCCAGTTCGCGACGTCGTGGATCCGGTGAATGCTGCGAATTCGGCTACGTTCAAATTACTTGACGATGTCACCGCGCCGATTCCGCCGAGCACCACGTTCTTGTAAAAAATCGGCACGCCGCCCGGATTCACCGCGGTGGCATTCGAATCCATCGTGTCCGCCTTGCCAGTGATCACACCGGGCCCGAATCCTCCGCTCAGCGATAAAGACGGCGGAATTTTGCTTTGAAAGTTTGGATCGTTCACCAACGTGCAGCCGCGATTCGTATTCTCGATGCCATACAAATCAGCGGGCGGCTGATTCATCACGCCGGGCGGAAAATGAATCCCGCTAATGAACCGCACCGTGCGCGATGAAAGAGGCGCCTGATCGTTGCTGAAAAACGCTCCCGTTCGCGCGAGCGCCACGGCCAAGTCATCCGCATCTTGCGTCTGTCCAAAATTTCCAGTTGCCGTCGTAGGAGCATTTTGCGTTCGAAACACACCGAGGACGAACCCCGCGCGGTCCACGACCGCTACAACCATATCCACATTCACGGAATTCACGGCGGCCAGCGCGATGTTTTGCACATCGGAAACTTGCAGCGGCTGAACCACTGGAGCAGGCGGCGGAGAAACCGGCGTGCTGCTTCCACCACCGCATCCGATCAGCAGCATCATCAACGCTGCCGCAATTCCCAGCGCCAGGATGATTCCCAGCGCAAGCGTTATTCTCCTCTTTCGAAACGCGTGCCGCGCATCGATTGGTTTTCGCAGTTTGTGCGTAATTTCCATCGCGGGGATACCTGCGTTCGTATCACAGTCATTCGCCACGGCTCAACGTTTTTGGCCGCTCATTGGCGCGAAGTGGTGAATGCTTCCCTCGCGCTGCCGCGTTATTGAATGTCTCCATCGCTTCGGGAAAACGGTTGCCCCCCGCTCCTCGATATTGTTAGCTAGTGCCGTTCCAACCCAATGGACCAAACACACGAGCGACTGTTTCGGCATGCAATCTGCGCGGCTTGCTGCACTTGCTTCAGCTTCTCTCCCCCGCTTGAAGCGGGGATTTTTCAAGAGCAAGCGCAGCCCACGGTTCAAGATTCCGCGAAGCAAACGCGCGAGCAAGGCCCATCGCAGCGCCTCCCGCGCCAACAGGCGCAGACGACCGCCGCGCTGGATGGTGTGGTGCGCGATGCCGGCTCGCCCCAAAGCATGCTGCCTGTTCCTGCAGCCGTGGTTACGCTGCGCAATGCACAATCCGGCCAATTCTTCAGCGCCTCGACTTCCGCCGAAGGAGTCTTCCGGCTTTTCCCTTTGCCGCCCGGGAAATACGAGTTGCGTGTGGAAGCCCGCGACCATGCTCCATTTGCCGTCGCTGATCTTATGCTTCAGCCGAACGAAGTCGCCACGCTGGAGATTTCTCTGGTGACTTCCGCTGCCGCCGAAGCGCGCTCGCGGCTCCCGCGTCTCCCGGACCTGGGTCCCGCGCCCGGCACGGAGGCGCAGCCTTCGTCCGGCACCTATCGAACCCTTCGGCATCGTCTTGATTCCGATCCCAACTACATCGCCAATGCTTCGCCGGAGACGCTTCCTCCCGTCGCAGACGTTTACAACACGGTTCCGAATCGCTGGGCCTTGGAGCAGCCTGACTACCGGCGCTATTCGCAAAAGGGGGAGTACATTTACACCAAGCCGCGCTGGTACGATCCCTTCAACCGCAACCGCTTCAAAGGCGACGAGCCGATTTGGCCTGAGCGTTTGGGTCAGCAGGTCTTCTTGAACATCACCGCATCCTCGGATTCCTTTTTTGATGGCCGCCGCGTTCCTTCTCCCAGCAACGTCAGCAGCGAGCGTCCTGGCAGTTCCGGCTTTTTTGGCAAAGGCGAACAAGCTTTCCTCGATCAAACGTTTCGCTTTGCCTTGGATCTTTTTCACGGCGACGCTTCCTTCAAGCCGGTGGACTGGCGCATTCGAATCACGCCCGAACTCAGCCTCAATGACCTAAAGGTCCGCGAGCTCGGCATTGTGGGCCCCGATGTCCGCGGCGGCACCAACCGTTTCGACGATCACGTCGGCCTTCAGGAAGCGTTCGTCGAAGTGAAGCTCCACGACCTCGGTCCCAACTACGATTTCGTCTCCGCGCGCGCCGGCATCCAGCAATTCAACGCAGATTTTCGCGGCTTCCTTTTTGTTGACGAGCAACCGGCTCTGCGCGTTTTTGGCAATCTCCACAGCGATCGCATCGAGTACAATCTGGCGTACTTCCACTTCGTCGAAAAGAACACCAACAGTAGCCTCAATACGTTTGACCGCCGCCATCAGCAGGTCGTTCTGGGCAACGTCTATCTGCAGGATTTCTTCTTCCCCGGCTACACCGCGGAATTTGTCGCCGCGTGGAATAAGGACGACCCCAGCCTGCATTACGACGACAACGGCTTCCTCGTCCGGCCCGCGCCCATCGGCAACGTCATCAACCAAAATCCCGGCGCGGGTCCGATTCTTCACGGCATTCGCGTTGGGTATTTCGGCTGGCTCGGCAGCGGCCACATTAGGCGCCTGAATCTCACGCACGCTTTCTATCAAGCGCTGGGCGAAGACACGTTCAATCCGACTGCCGGAGGGCGCGTCACGGTCAACGCGCAAATGGCTGCCGGGGAACTCTCGTACGACAAAGATTGGATGCGCTATCGAGTCTCGGCCTTTTACACTTCCGGCGACGCCAATCCGCGCGATGGGCGCGCTCGCGGGTTCGATTCCATCGTGGACCTCCCAAATTTCGCGGGAGGTCTTTTCAGCTTCTGGAATCGCGAAGGGATCCGCCTTCTGGGCTCCGGCGTTCTTCTCACCACGCCCGGAAGCCTCATCCCCTCGCTTCGGGCCAGCAAAGAGGAAGGCCAAGCGAATTTCGTGAATCCGGGGATTTTTCTCGCCAACGCTGGCGCAGACTTCGAGATCACACCTAAGCTGCGCGGCTTTGCGAATTTCAACTTTCTGCGCTTCGAGCGCACGGAGCCGCTGGAGTTTCTCCTCTTTCAGTCGCCCATCCATCACACCATTGGCGAGGACTTCGGACTCGGTGTGGAATACCGCCCGCCGCTCGCGGAAAACATCGTGGTCACCGGCGGCGCTTCGGTACTGCAACCCGGCCAGGGTTTCAAAGATATCTACACCGGCCGCACGCAGTTCTCGCTTTTTGGTTCGGTGAAGTTTACTTTCTGAGGCACGCAAACCATGCGCCCATGCATCCAAGCCGCCGCCTCTTCTCTGCGCAACCTCGGCGTTCTCTGCGTCTCTGCGTTGTTTTTTTTCTTTGCCCTTCATTCAAGCTCAAAGCCTCTCGCACGCACCCAGCAAGAAGCGGCCTCCTTCCGCGGCGACTCCCAAGAAGAAGCCGATAGAAAATCAGCCGGCTGCATCTCTTGCCACACTTCCACGGACGAAGCCACGATGCATCCCACGAAAACCGTTCGTCTCGGCTGCACGGATTGCCACGGCGGGAACTCTTCGATCGCCATCACGTCCGGAATCGCACCAAATTCTCCCGAATACGACTCCGCCAAGGAAAAAGCGCACGTTCAACCGCGTAATGCGGTTTTCAAGAATCGCCCGAATCTTCCCGAACGCGTCTACACGCTGTGGCTCAAGGAATCGGCCGAATACATCCGGTTCGTCAATCCCGGCGACCTGCGCGTCGCTCCGGAAACCTGTGGCACGCTCGGCTGCCATGCCGCGGAAACTCGCGCCATTTCCACCAGCATGATGACCCACGCTGGATTCCTCTGGGGCGCCGCACTCTACAACAATGGCGAGTATCCTGCGAAGAACACGCGATTCGGCGAGAGTTACAACCGCGAAGGCTTGCCGCAATCCATTAAAACCTCTCCGCGTCCCACAACCGAAGAGACGCGCACGAAAGGAGTGATTCCGGAGCTCGATCCGCTTTACCGCTGGGAAATTTCGCAGCCCGGCAACGTGCTCCGCGTGTTCGAACGCGGGGGCCGCAAGAAAGCCGAAATCGGCAACCCCAGTCGCGAAGAAGATCCCGGCAAGCCGGATGACAAACTGAGCGACCGCGGCTTCGGCACGGAACTGCGGACCGCTCCCGTGTTCCTTGGTTTGCAGAAAACGCGTTTGCTCGACCCGATCCTCTCGCTGCCCGGCACAAACGATCATCCCGGTGACTACCGCGGCAGCGGCTGCAGCGCTTGTCACGTCGTCTATGCCAATGACCGCGATGCGGCGCATTCCGGTGCCCACGCGCAATTTGGCCATTCCGGTTTCAGCACTTCGTCTGATCCGACGATTCCTAAAAGCGAGTCGGGCCATCCCATCAAGCACGCTTTCACGCGCTCCATTCCATCGAGCCAGTGCATGATTTGCCATATCCATCCGGGCACGAACATGGTGGCCACGTATTTCGGACTTACGTGGTGGGACAACGAAATCGATGGCGACAAAATGTATCCGAAAGAGCAGCGCAACCCCACGGAAGAGCAGCGCTACCAATCCTTTCTGCGGAATCCGGAGGGCGCGGCCGCTCGTGGCCTTTGGGACGATGAGAAATTTTTGGAGAACACCGGCAGCGCGGAATTTAACAAGCAATTGAAGACCACACAATTCGCGGATTTCCACGGTCACGGCTGGGTGTTTCGCTTCGTCTTTAACCACGACCGCAAAGGGAACTGGCTGGACAAGGACGGCAAGCCCATCGCGTTCGACGATCCGGACCGCTTCCGCAAGGCGGTCCATCTGGCCGACATCCATCTCGAAAAAGGAATGCAGTGCAACGATTGTCACTTCGCCCAAGACAACCACGGCAATGGAAAAATCTACGGAGAGCCTCGCGCGGCCGTGGAAATCGATTGCACCGATTGCCACGGCACGATTCGAAAGAAAGCCACGCTCGTTACTTCAGGGCCTGCCGCCCCCGAATCCCCTACCCCCGGAGGCGAGCGCGGAAGGCATCTCGGTGCGCTGCGCACGCCGTGGGGCTTGCGGCGCTTCGAATGGCGCGACGACAAGCTCTATCAGCGTTCCATGTCCGAAGAAGACAAAGAATGGGAAATCGTCCAAACGATCGACACGATTACCCCCGCCAATGTCCACTTCAACATGAAATCGCTTCGCGCCAAGCTGCTGAACAAAGACGGCATTGTCCCGTCGCAAATACCCGCCGACGATGCGTCGCTGGCTCACGCCAACAGCAGCATGACTTGCTACTCCTGCCACACATCGTGGACGCCCACGTGTCTTGGGTGCCATTTGCAAATGACCGCCAACGCGCGCAAGCCGATGCTGCACAACGAAGGGCTGCCCACGAAAAATTACACCAGCTACAACTTCCAGGTTCTGCGCGACGATATTTATATGCTCGGCGTCGACGGCACAGTCACCGGTCATCGTATCGCTCCCGCGCGGTCTTCGTGCGCGGTGCTTGTCAGTTCACAGAACGCCAACCGCGAGTGGCTGTACTACACGCAGCAAACCATCTCCGCTCCGGGTTTTTCCGGCCAGGCATTCTCTACTTTCGTGCCGCACACCGTCCGGGCCAGGGAGACCAAACAGTGCAGTGACTGTCACGTTTCCACGCAGAACGACAACAACGCCTGGATGGCCCAGCTTTTGCTCCAAGGCACCAACTTCATGAATTTCATGGGCCGCCATATTTACGTAGCCACTGGCAACAAGGGCTTCGAAGCTGTTGCTGTTGCAGAACATGATGAACCCGAAGCTGTCTACGGCAGCGACCTGCAGCGCATCGCCTATCCCGACAATTACAAAACATTTGTCGATCACGGACGCCAACTGCACGCAGCCGCGGAGCACTCCGGCAATGTTCTCGATATCCAGGCTCGCGGCGAATACGCGTACGCCGCAAATGGCACGGGCGGCCTACGCATCTACGACATCGCCAACATCGACAACAAAGGTTTCTCAGAGAAAATCACCACATCGCCGGTTTCTCCCATCGGCCAGCGCTTTTTCGTTCCCACGAAAAACGCACTGGCGGTTGCTTCGCCCACCACACTGGGAGTCGATCCTCTGCGACAGCAATTGCCCGAGAACGAGGAGCAGCCGGTCCATCTCCTCTACGGCTTCCTCTATGTGGCCGACAAAGAAGAAGGACTCGTCATCATCGGTGACCCGAATCTAAAATCGAAAAGTCCGGGTGTGGGCACGCTCCTCGACGGAAATCCCGCGAACAATTTCCTGAAGCGCGCGCTGGCCTTTAATCCCAATGACCTTCTCAGCGGAGCACGCCGCATCAGCATCGCAGGAAACTACGCTTACATCCTTACGGACAAAAGTCTAGTGGTCGTCGATCTCGACAATCCGCTCGTCCCGCGCGTCACGGCTACGATCGGCGCGCCCGCACTCAACGACCCGCGCGGCATCGCCGTCCAATTCCGCTACGCTTTCGTCGCCGACCGCGACGGCCTCAAAGTTCTCGACGTCACTGATCTCGCGCGACCAAAGCCTGTCGCAAATGCGCTCGTTCCGCTCGAAGATGCCCGCAATGTCTACGTCGCGCGCACTTACGCTTATGTTTCCGGGGGCAAGCAGGGCCTGGCCATCGTCGACGTCGAAAAGCCGGACGCGCCGAGGCTCGATCAACTTTTCACAGCCGGGGGCCAGCTCAACGACGTTAATGATGTGAAGATCGGCATGGTCGCGGCAAGCGCTTTCGCTTTCGTCGCCGACGGCAAAAACGGCCTCCGCGTTCTGCAAATCGTCTCTCCCTGGGACGATCCGGCACACTTTTCCGGCTTCAATCCGCGCCCCATACCAAAGCTTATCGCGACCGCCCGTACGCGTGGCCCCGCGCTCGCCATTTCGAAAGGCATCGACCGCGACCGCGCCGTCGACGAGTCCGGCAACCAGCTCGCGGTCTTCGGCCGCCGCGGCGCGCGACCGCTGAATCGCGCCGAGACGGCTTCCCTGTACCTCCGCAACGGCCAGCTTTACACGGTCACGGACGAGCCTGTCGAGCGACCGCTTGGTATCCCCACGGCTTGGCTGGATCGAATCCGTTCCTGGTTCTTCCCTTCGGCCACCAATGGGGCCCGGTAAGCCCTAGAAACAGGGCTGGCCCATATTTTCTCTTTTTTCGCTTTTCATTCGCTATTTGTAACCCATTCGTATCAGGCAACTTACGGATTCGGTTTCTCTAGGTGGCACACATCTCCTTTCTTTTGTGCCTTTTACGCCCGGGATGCATCTAACTGAGGTATAATGAATCGTTCACATTTTTAACGCATAGCATCCATCAAAATAATTCGTGCGGCTTCCTGGGGAAATGACGCTAAGGTGTTAGTGGAGAGTGGAGCAGGCTTCCCAGAGCAAGTCCACCAAGAAAGCAGCGAGGGGTACTAGTACATGACAAGGCAATATCTACTGGCCAGCGATTTCGACCAGACGCTCAGCTTCAACGACTCTGGGGTCGTGTTGAGCGAGCTTATCGGATTTCACGACTTCCACGACAAGGTCAAGGGCCTTTCGGAGATGAACCTCGTCCAGCAGGGCGCGGAGCTCAGTTATCTCATTCTCCACGACCCGGACTTCCGCCGCGTCCGCCGCGAGCATCTCGTGGAGGCCGGCAAACGCATCCGCTTGAAGAACGACGTGGCGCTTTTCGCGCGCGCTCTCGACAATCTCAGCGAAGGCTATAAATTCCATTTCAACGTGATTTCCGCCGCGCCGCAGGAAATCATCCAGTCGGCGCTCGAAGGCATCGTGCCCGCAGATCACATCTTCGGCACGCGCTTCCGCTACAACGAAGCCAGCGGCGAAGTCGACTCCATCATTCGCGCTTCCGCGGGCTGGGGGAAAATCACCGTGCTCGAGGAGCTTCGCGCGAATCTCGGCATCAGCCACGACCAGATCATTTATATGGGCGACGGCAGCTCCGACTTGCCGGTGATGATGCACGTCAATCAGTACGACGGGCTGACCATTGCGGTGAGCGAAGCGAAGTTCATCACCCGCGTGGCCAAGCGCACCGTACTTAGCGACAACGCCATGAGCGTGCTTGTCCCGGTGCTAGAAAAAGTCATGCAGTGGGACTCCGTGAAAATTCGGCGCTTCTTCGCCTCCTACGGGCTTACTTTGCTCGAATGGGAAAAGGTGCGCACCGACATGCTCACGATCCAAGATTCCGCGGAGCAGGTCGCAGCCGCACCGGCGTCCTAACGCGGCGCCGTCTCATATTGGCTTAATCACGCAAGGGCGGAGTTCGGGTCCGCCCTTCTTTTTTTTTCTCGGCACAAAAATCCAGCTCGGATCTCCAAACCAAGATTTTTGCATCCATTCCTTCGAAAAAATGAATACGTCTTCGGCTCTTCCTAAATCTCGCGGCAAGGGGGATAATTTCTTGTTCACGATCGCACGAAGGGCGATCAATCGATTCATGACCAACGTCAGGACCAAGAAAGGCGTTATCGGCATTCTCACGGGAGGCGGCGACGTTCCCGGTCTCAACCCTGCCATCCGTGCCGTTACCTTCCGCGCTCTTCGCGAAGGTTACCAAGTCATCGGCATTCGCCGCGGCTGGGCCGGACTCGTGGACATGGTTCGCGACAAGAATCACGACAATTCTGACAGCTACCAACTCCTCACCGAAGAAGTCGTCAACCGCGCCGGCCGTACCGGCGGCACGTTTCTCCATTCTTCGCGCACCAACCCCAGCCGCGTCAGCAAATCCAGTCTCCCGGAACACCTCAAAGGCACATCCACCGCGGACACTCAGGACCTCACGCCCGAAGTTTTGAAAAATCTCGACTGGCTGGGCATCGAATACCTCATCCCCATCGGTGGCGATGACACCCTCAGTTACGCCGTGCGTCTTTATCAGGAAGGCTTCAAGGTTGTCGGCATTCCCAAAACCATGGACAACGACGTCCCGGGTACCGATTACTGCATCGGCTTCAGCACTTGCATCACGCGAACCATTCAGCTCACCAACAGTCTGCGTACTTCCGCTGGTTCCCATGAACGATTCATGGTTCTCGAAGTGTTCGGCCGCTACGCCGGCTTTACCGCCATGCTTCCCACGATGGCCGGCGCCGCCAATCGCTGCGTCATCCCCGAACACAAATTCAATATCGAACGGCTCACCGAGCTGCTTAGCGCCGACCGCAAACGCAATCCCAGCCACTATTCGACTGTTTTGGTCTCCGAAGGTGCTATGTTCGAAGGCGGCGAAATGGTTTTCGAAAAGGAAGCCGCCGATGCGTTTGGTCACAAAAAACTGGGTGGCATCGGCGATCTCGTCTCCGAAGAGCTCACCCACATTTCGCCCAAGTACAACAACGGCAAGAAAATCGAGGTCATCAACCAGAAGCTAGGTTACCTCGTACGCTGTGGCGATCCTGACGCGATCGATTCCATCGTTCCCATGGCTTACGGCAATCTCGCGCTCGATCTCATTCTCGGCAAAATTCACGGCCGCCTGGTCGTTCTGAAAAACGGCCGCTACGACAACATGCCCATCGACACCGTCACCTCCACGAAAAAGGTCGTCAACATCAAGGAGCACTACAGCACCGAGCGTCTTCGCCCGCATTACGCCAGCTTCGAAATGAGGCCGCTCTTCATCATGACCAGCGAAATGGGCTGATTCATCGCGCAAATCCAAATCTCTCCCCGGATTCTCTTCTTCGGGCGTGCTCTCACCTCCGCCGGTCTCTCTTGCCAACTTCCCCTGACCGTATATGATGTTTTCAATTTTTCCGAATGGAAGATGTCGAGGAGGCGTTATCCACGTACTCGGAATTGACGTTGGCACTGGCGGCACGCGCGCCATCGTGATTGATCACAGCGGCCGCGCCGTCTCTTCCGCCACCGAAGATCACCAGCCCTTCGCTTCTCCGCACATCGGCTGGGCCGAGCAGCATCCCGAAGACTGGTGGCGCGCCGCCTGCCTCGCCGTTCGCAAAGCGCTCGGCAGCGCGAATCTCACCGGCAAAGACATCGCGTGCGTGGGTTTCTCAGGCCAAATGCACGGCGCAGTCCTTCTTGACCAAAAAGGGAGTGTCGTTCGCCCCGCGCTCATATGGTGTGACGTTCGCACGGAAAAACAATGCCGTGATCTCGCCCGCGCTCTTGGCTTGCAGCGGCTGATCCAACTCACCTGCAATCCTGCCTTGCCGAACTTCACACTCACGAAAGTCCTTTGGGTT
>Ga0209377_1002522_pt1 | contig 11935 bp, 10 predicted proteins | sample GraSoiAngelo_141_FD_185898 | JGI IMG/M metagenome (GOLD analysis project Ga0209377, IMG submission 185898) | Grasslands soil microbial communities from the Angelo Coastal Reserve, California, USA - 14_0929_12_40cm (SPAdes) (version 2) | ecosystem: Environmental > Terrestrial > Soil > Grasslands ...
GGGTTTCTGTGTCAGTCCCTTGGGTATGAATCGCAGCGCCACGCCGTTGTTGCAGTAGCGCAGGCCTGTCGGCTCGGGCCCATCGTCGAAGATGTGGCCGTGATGCCCGCCGCAGCGCACGCAGTGGTATTCGGTGCGCTCCATGAAGAGCTTGCGGTCGGTCGTGGTCCCGAATACGCCGGGTATCGCGGTGAAAAAACTCGGCCATCCGGTGCCGCTGTCGAATTTCATCGCCGAAGTGAAGAGCGGTAGGCTGCAGCCCGCGCAGACAAACACGCCCGGGCGCTTTTCACGGTCGAGCGGGCTCGTCCCGGCCCGCTCGGTGCCTTCGTGGCGCAGTACGTCGTAGGCTGCGGGCGAGAGCCGCTTCTTCCATTCGACGTCCGCGAGCTTGAGCGGCTCGGCGCTCGTCGCGACGTCCGCCCCTTCGGCCAACAGGGCTTTCCAGTTCTTTTGCAGGTCTTCCACTGTCACGGCTCCTTTTTTCGCGGGCTTCTGTCCCCATCCTGCGGCACCGAACCCTGCCAGAGACAGTGCCGTCAAGCCTCTCAACCAGTTGCGACGATCCATTTTCATCACCTCAGTAAGCCCGCAGTATAGACCGCCTTCCGGGCCGGGAATTCCCGCCGGCGCTTACCTGAGTCGTAAGAAGCGGGCCGGCCTTACAATGAGGGACCATGAACGGTCAAGCCATCTGGTTGGCCGCCGGCCTGCGCACGCCGTTCGCCCGCGTGGACGGCCCGCTTGCGCGCCTCGATGCGGTCGAGCTCTCGCTGCCTGTCATCCGGGCGATGACCGGATCGCAGTCCGCCGCGAAGCCGGACCTCGTCGTCTGGGGAACGGTGATTCCCAACCTCGGCTACTCGAACATCGCGCGCGAGGTGCAGATCGAGGCGGGCCTGGATCAAACCATCCCCGCGTTTTCCACGGTGCTCGCCTGCTCGACGAGCATGGTCGCGGCTTTCGAGGCGGCGGGAATGCTCGGGCACGGCGGCAAGGAGCTCGCGCTCGTCGGGGGCGTAGAGAGCATGAGCCGCGTGCAGATCGGGCTTTCGCAGAATTTCTCCGACTGGCTGAGGCGCCTCTCGCAGGCGCGCTCGATAGCGCAGCGCCTTGCGCTGTTCAAGAACCTCCGGGCGCGCGACATCCGCCTGCACATTCTTGCCGTGGCCAACCGCGCCACCGGCAAGAGCATGGGCGAGCACTGCGAGGAAATGGCCAAGACCTGGAGCATTACGCGCGATTCCCAGGACAAGATCGCGCTGGCCAGCCACCAGAAGGCGCTCGCTGGTCAGAAATCCGGGTTCTTCGACGACCTGATCGTTCCCGTCGAAGGCATGTCGCGCGACGGTTTTCCGCGCGCCGACACGAGCCTCGAGCGCCTGGCCAAGCTGCAGCCGGCCTTCGACAGAAAGAGCGGCAAGGGCACGATCACCGCGGGAAACGCCTCGCCGCTCACCGATGGCGCGGCGGGCCTGTGGGTGGCCACCGGCGCGGGGCTCAAGCGCCTGCCCGCTTCCGTCCCGCGCGCGCGCCTCGTCGATTGGGAGGTCGCGGCGGTAAACGTCTTCACCGAGGGATTGCTGATGGCGCCCGCGTACGCCATCCCGCGCATGCTCGCGCGAAACGGCCTCGCCTACCGCGACATCGCGCTGTGGGAGATCCACGAGGCGTTCGCGGCGCAAGTGCTTTGCAACGTCGCGGCGCTGGAGAGCGCCGCCTTCCGGCGCGACAAGGCACGCGTGGAAGCGGAACTCGGCGCGTTTCCCTGGGAACGGCTCAATCCCCACGGGGGCTCGGTGGCGCTCGGCCACCCGTTCGGCGCGACCGGCGCGCGCATCCTTTCGCAGGCGGTGAAGGAGCTCGCCGCGACGCCCGGAGGGAGCCGCGCGGTGGTGAGCATCTGCGCAGACGGGGGACTGGGCACCGTGGCGCTGCTCCAGGCAGAATGACAGCCGAAATGAATTCCGCCGCTGAAAATCTCGTCGAGATCTCGGGCGTCGAATTCTCGTACGGCACCCGGAAGCTCCTGAAGGGCCTGAGCCTCAGGATTCCGCGCGGCAAGCTCGTCGCGATCCTGGGCGCAAGCGGCTCGGGGAAATCGACGCTGCTCCGCCTGATCGGCGGGCAGGCGATGCCGGACCGCGGCACGGTCAAGGTCGCGGGCCAGATCGTCCATGAGCTCGACACGCACGAGCTCTACACGTTGCGCCGCAAGATGGGGATGATGTTCCAGGCGGGAGGGCTTTTCACCGACATCTCGGTGTTCGAGAACATAGCCTTCCCGATGCGCGAGCACACCGAGCTCCCCGAGAGCGTGCTGCGCAGGATCGTGCTGATGAAGCTGCACGCGGTCGGCCTGCGCGGAACGCAGGCCCTGGCGCCGAGCGAGCTCTCCGGCGGGATGGCGCGGCGCGTGGCGCTCGCGCGCGCGATCGCGATGGATCCGATGCTCGCGATGTACGACGAGCCTTTCGGCGGGCTCGACCCCATTTCGATCAACGTGATCGCGAACCTCATCCGCCAGCTGAACGATTCTCTCGGGGCGACCTCCATCGTGGTGAGCTACGACGTGAGCGAAGCCGTGAAGCTCGTCGACCGCGTCTACGTGATCGCCGACGGCGTGGTCGCGGGCGAGGGAACGCCCGAGGAGATGCTCGCTTCCAGGGATCCCTACGTTCACCAGTTCATGCACGCGCAGCCCGACGGGCCGATCCCCTTCCATTATCCCGGGCGGCCGATCGGCGAGGATCTCGGGGTGAGGGGCCCGGCCCGCTAGCGGATGCAGGTCAGTCGATGCTGATGTTCTTCTCGCGGATGATCCTGCCCCACTTCGCCGTCTCGGACTTGATCAGCTCTCCGAACTGCTCCGGGGTGCTCGCGACGATCTCGGCGCTTTGCGTGTCGAACCTCGATTTCACGTCGGGCGAAGACAGAATCTTCGCGAGCGCGCCGTTGAGTTTTTCGATGACCGCGCGCGGCGTGCCGGAGGGGGCGATGGCTCCCACCCAGGACGTCGTCTCGAACCCGGGGTAGAAGTCGGCGATCGTCGGCAGGTCCGGGAATTGCGGCGAGCGCTCGCGTCCGCTGGTGGCGAGGCCGACGAGCTTTCCGGACTTGACGTTCTGCCCGATCGCGCCGCCCGCCTGGATCAGCATCACCTGCACCGTGCCCGAGACGAGATCGTTGATCGCCGGCCCGCCACCCTTGTAGTGCACCGCCTCCACCTGGATCCCCGCGGCATCCTTGAACAGCTCGAAGGCGAGGCGGCTCGAGGACGCGGGGCCGGCCGAGCCGTAGTTCAGCCGCGCGCCGTTCGCCCTGGCGTAGGCGACGAACTCGGGAACGGTCTTCACCTTGAGGCTGGGGTGCACGACCAGGATCTGCGGATAGCGCACCATCAGCATGATCGGCGCGAAGTCCTTCACCACGTCGTAGGGCAGCTCCTTGTAGAGGTGCGGGTTGGAAGCGAAGGTGTCGAAAGTCATCATGATCGCGTAGCCGTCCGCGGGCGCTTTCGCGAGCTGCGCGGTGCCCACGATGCCTCCCGAGGCGACGCGGTTCTCCACCACGAACGGCTGGCCGAGGGTCTCCGCGAGCTTGGGGCTCACCAGCCGCGCCGCGATGTCGGAGGCGCCGCCCGGACTCGACGGGACGTAGACGTGAACGGGCTTCGTGGGGTAGTCCTGAGCCGCGAGCGGCGGGGCCAGCGCGGCGAGCAGTGCCACGGCGGTTGCGCGGATCGGATTCATGGTTGCGGCTATGATACCGCCGTTCAAAACGGATGGACTTTGCCCTTGCGGTTCCCGACTGAAAATTCCTCCGGCGCGCGTGCAGGCATAGGCGCGCCGGTCCCCCGCAAGGAAGACGCGAGGCTGCTCACCGGCAAGGGCTGCTACAGCGACGACGTCAATCTTCCCGGGCAGGCCCATGCGGTCATGGTGCGCTCGCCGCATGCCCACGCGCGCATCGGGCGAATCGATGCGGCCGAAGCGACGGCCCTGCCGGGCGTGCTGGCCGTACTGACCGGCGCGGATTTCCTCGAGGACGGCCTGAAATCCATTCCGCACCGGCCGTTCTCTGTGAGCCCTCCCGACGTCCGCCTGCAAAACCGCGATGGCTCGGAGATCTTCGTCGCGCCCCACTGGCCTTTGCCGACCGACAGGGCGCGATTCGCCGGCGAGGCGGTCGCGATGGTCGTCGCCGAAACGATCCAGCTCGCGCGTGACGCAGCCGAGCGCGTGCGCGTCGACTACGGGCCGCTCGCCTCGGTGACGCGCGCGGCGGAGGCGTCGCGCTCAGGCGCGCCCATTCTGTGGGAAGAGCGCGCCTCCAACGTCAACATCGACGCGGACCTCGGCGACGCGGGAGCGACGGAAGCGGCTTTCGCGCGCGCCGCCCACGTCGTCCGGCTCGAGACCTGGGTGCAGCGCGTCACGGGCGTGCCGATGGAGCCGCGCGCCGCGCTGGCCGCGTACGACCCGGCGGCAAAGCGCTATACGCTGTACGCGGGCAGCGGCGGGGTGGTGCGGCAGAAGCGGGAGCTCGCGTGGATTCTCGGTGTCGACGAGGAAGCGGTGCGCGTGGTGGCCCGCGATACCGGAGGTAATTTCGGCACGCGCAACAGTTTTTTTCCAGAGTTCGCGCTGCTCGCGTGGGCGGCCAGGCGCCTCGGCCGCGCGGTGAAGTGGACCTGCGAGCGAGGCGAGGCGTTTCTCTCCGACTATCAGGGGCGCGACCTGACCGTGGCGGCGGAGCTCGCGCTCGACGCGCAAGGCAATTTTCTCGCGCTACGCTCCTCCAACCTCAGCAACGCCGGGGCGCACTCGGTCTCCCACGTCCCTCTCTCGAAGGGCGCCTCCATCATGACCAGCGTCTACCGCATTCCGGTCGCGCATGTGCGCGCCCGCGCGGTCCTCTCCAACACGCCGCCGACGACGCCTTACCGCAGCGCTGGCAGGCCCGAGGCGATCTTCGTCATCGAGCGGCTGATAGACCTCGCCGCGCGCGAGCACGGCTTCGACCGCGTGGAGCTGCGGCGGCGCAACCTCATCCCGGAATCGGCGATGCCGTACCGGAATCCATTCGGACTCAGCTACGACAGCGGCGCCTACGGCAAGGTGATGTCCGCTGCGCTCGCTCTGGGCGACTGGGAGGGTTTTCCCGCGCGCCGCGACGCGGCGCGCCGACGCGGCCGGCTGCGCGGCATCGGGCTCGCCAACTACGTCGAGGTGACCTCGGGATTTCCGACCGAACGCGCGGAGGTCACGGTACGGCCCGAGGGCCGCGTCGACGCCGTCATCGGCACACTCTCGAGCGGCCAGGGCCACGAGACCAGCTTCGCGCAGCTTCTGGTCGAATGGCTGGGCGTACCCTTCGAGAGCGTGAACCTGATCACCGGCGACACCGACCTCGTCTCCGAGGGCGGCGGCTCGCACTCGGGCCGCTCGATGCGCCTGGCGAGCATCGTTTTCGCCAAGGTGTCGGACACAATAGTGACGAAGGGAGCCGAACTCGCCGCGCATATCCTCGAAGCTGCGCCGGCGGATATCGAATTCGCCGGCGGCCGCTTCTCGGTGAAAGGCACCGACCGCTCGATCGGGATCTTCGAGGTCGCCGCCGCCCAGCCGCTCGCTGCGGCGCACACCGAGACCATCCGCGTCGCCGCATTTCCCTACGGCTGCCAGGTATGCGAGGTGGAAATCGATCCCGACACCGGCGTGGTGGAAATCGCGCGCCTCGCGGCCGTGGACGACATCGGCCGAGCCGTCAACCCGCTCATTCTCCACGGCCAGACTCACGGCGGCATCGCCCAGGGCGCGGGCCAAGCGCTGCTCGAGGAATGCCGTTACGACCCGGAATCCGGACAGATGCTGTCGGCTTCGTTCCTGGACTACGCCATGCCCCGGGCGGATCATTTCCCGCCGTTTTCGACCGAGCTGAGCGAGCTGCCTTCGCCGACGAACCCGCTCGGCGTCCGCGCCGGAGGCGAAGGCGGCACGACGCCCGCGCTCGCTTCGGTCGCGAACGCGATCGTGGACGCGCTCGCGGAATTCGGCGTTAAGCACATCGAGTTGCCGGCGACGCCCGAGCGCGTCTGGCGCGCAATTCGCGCGGCGCGCCGGCCCGCGGGCTGAGGGTGCGGGTTATCATTGCCGTCGGATTGCATCACAGCCCCACGGAGGAATGCGATGAACTGCGAACAGGCTGGAACCGGCATCGGGTCGAAACCGGCAAGAATCTTTTGCGCCTCGGGCGCGGCGCTGCTCTGCGCGATCGCGTCGCCGGTTTTCGCCGCCGACCCGGCCGACACCATACTGGTGAACGGCAAGATCGTCACCGTCGACGAGCGTTTCACGATCGCTCAAGGGCTGGCGATCCGGGGGCAGCGCATCGTGGCCGTCGGCAACAACGCGGACGTGCTCGAGCTTCAGGGCGGCGGCACGAAAGTGATCGACCTCAAGAAACAGACCGTGATCCCGGGACTCATCGACAACCACGCCCATTTCATCCGCGCGCCCGAGCACGACGAGCTGCGGCTGGACGGCGTCGCCTCGCGCAAGCGGGCGCTCGAAATGCTCGCCGCGCGCGCGCGCTCCGCGCGCCCCGGCGAGTGGATCGTGACGCTCGGCGGCTGGTCCGAGGAGCAGTTCACCGACGACCCGCGCGGGTTCCCGCTGGAGGAGCTCGACCGCATCGCTCCCGACAACCCGGTGGTGCTGCAGGCCGTATACAACCAGAGCTATCTCAACAGCGCGGCGCTCAAAGCCGCCGGGATCGACGCCGCCACGCCCGACCCGCGCGGCGGCAGGATCGAGAAGGACGCGAACGGCGCGCCGATCGGCGTCGTGCGGGGGGCGGGCGGCGTCGCCTTCGTCGCGGCGAAGATCCCGCTGCCCGAAGGAGAGCAATGGATCGCGAACGTCCGCAAGTTCGTCGCCGGGCTGAACGCCATGGGGATCACGGCCTGGTACGACGCGGGCGGGCGCGGCATGAGCGAAAAGCACTACGCCGCGTACCAGACCCTCGCCGACCGCGGCGAGCTGAACGCGCGTGCCTTCTGGACCACCATCCGGCAGCCGGCGACGCCGGAGCAGGTCGGCAAGGTGCTCGCCGAGATCCAGCAGCACAGGCCTTTTCAGGGCAACGACTATTTCGACAACATCGGCTGGGGCGAATCCCTCTATCAGCCCGCGACGACCAACCTGCTGCGCAACGATTTCGTCGTCAAGCCCGAGGACATGCGCGAGGTGCGCCGCATCATGCAGGCGATCGCCGAAAACGGAATGTTCCTGAACGCCCACGTCGAGATGGAAAACGCGATCGAGGCCTACCTGGGCGAGCTCGAGGAGCTCAACAAGGTCGAGCCGATCAAGGGTCTGCGCTGGGTTCTCTCGCATCTGGACGAGGTGAGCGATGCGCAGCTCGCGCGCATGAAGCGACTCGGAATGTACGCGGGGCTGCACAGCCGGCCACTCATCCAGGGCGCGCTGATGCACAAGGTGCACGGCGAGCGAGCGTGGGACATGCCGCCGTTCAAGCGCGTCCAGGACAGCGGGATCGTCTGGGGGCTGGGGTCGGACGCGACCGCGGTGACGACGTCCAACCCTTTCTACACCCTCTGGTTCGCCGTGACGGGGCGTATGGTCGGAAGCCGCAAGGTCAACCGCCAGACCATCTCGCGCGAAGAGGCGCTCATCGCGCACACGCGCAGCAACGCTTTCTTCGTTTTCCAGGAAAACAACATCGGCTCGATCCAGCCGGGCAAGTACGCGGACCTGCTGGTGCTCGATCGCGATTACTTCTCGGTACCCGCCCAGCAGATCAAGGACATCAAGCCGCTCATGACGATGGTGGGCGGAAAGATCGTCTACCGCGCCAGATAGACTTCGACTAGACCACCGCCCGGATCGCGGCGCGGAGCTTTTCCGCCATGGTCTCGATCTCGGCCTTGGTCGAGATGAAGGGCGGCGCCATGGCGATGATGTCGCCGGTGAAGCGAAACAGCATGCCGTCCTCCATGGCGCGCTCGAAGACCTTGAGTGCGCGCGCGCCGGGCCTGGCCTGCCCGTTTTCGCGAAGGGGCTCGAGCTCGACCGCCGCGACGAGGCCGATGTTGCGGATGTCCAGGACTCCCGGCTCGCCCTTCAGCGAATGCACGGCGCGCTCGAGCACGGGCTCGAGCTCGCGCACGCGCTTGAAGGTCCCTTCTTCCCCGATCACATCGAGCGTGGCATGCGCCGCGGCCGCGGCCATGGGGTGGCCCGAGTAGGTGTAGCCGTGAAACAGCTCCACCGCAGTCTCTGGGCCGGTCATGAAAGCATCGTAGATCGCGGGTTTCACGATCACCCCGCCCATGGGGATGACGCCGTTGGTGACGATCTTGGCGAAGGTGATCATGTCGGGCATAACGCCGAAGCGTTGCGCGCCGAAGGGTTCGCCGAGCCGCCCGAACCCGGTGATCACCTCGTCGAAGATCAGCAGGATGCCGTGCTTGTCGCAGATCGCGCGCAGCCGCTCGAGATAGCCTGCCGGCGGAACGATCACCCCGGCCGAGCCCTGCATCGGCTCTACGATGACCGCGGCGATCGTCGATGCGTCGTGCAGCGCGACCAGGCGCTCGAGCTCGTCGGCCAAGTGCGCGCCCCATTTCGGCTGGCCGCGTGAGAACGCCATCTCGGCGGCGTTGTAGGTGTGCGGCAGGTGGTCGACGCCCTGCAGGAGGAGCGGCGCGAACATCTTGCGGTTGGGCGCGATGCCGCCGACCGAAATCCCGCCGATTCCCACGCCGTGATAGCCGCGCTCCCTGCCGATCAGGCGCGTGCGCGCAGCCTCGCCCTTCATGCGGTGGTACGCGACCGCGATCTTGAGCGCGCTGTCCACCGCCTCGGAGCCCGAGTTGGCGAAGAAGACCTGGCCCATTCCCGCGGGCGCGAGTTCGACGATTCGCTCGGCGAGGGAGAAGATCTTCGGATGCCCCATCTGGAACGCGGGACTGTAGTCGAGCTCCTTCACCTGCCGCGCAACGGCTTCCGCGATCTTCGGGTGGCCGTGGCCGAGCGGGCAGCACCACATGCCCGAGACGCAGTCGAAGAGGCGAGCGCCCTCGGCGGTCGTGTAGTACGCGCCCTCGGCACGCGCGAGGATTCTCGACCGGGGGTTTTTCTTGAGGTAGCGGTTATGGGTGAAGGGCATCCAGTAGGCCCCGGTCCGAAGGCTCATGGCCTCCTCCATGACTGCAGTTTCGTGCTTCATGAGGCACCTCACACTTTATCCGGCAGAGAGCTTACACTGGCGCCCAGAAATTGGAATGAGCGATGCGGAAAGGGCCGGGCTGGGCGGCCGTCCGGGAGCGCATTAGAAAAGGAGCAAATCCTATGTCTTCCAATATCGTCGTCGTCTTCAACTTCATCATCAGCCAGTGGAGCCTGACGCCGCAGGCGTTCAAGGAGGCGGTGCTCGCGGCTGCCCTGGCCAAGTGCGTGCTCGCGGTGATCTGGTGGACGACGCGCATGCTCGTTTCCAAATTTCCCGCCAATCCTGCGCTCTCGGCCTGGCAGAAAATGCTCGAAACCCGGCCGGCGAAGCTCGTCGTGCTGATTCTCGACATCACGCTGATCGACGTGTTCCTCTTTTTTGCGGGCGTGGCGCTGCTTGACCTGAGTCAAAACTTCTCGGTCTTCTCGCTGTGGAGCGCGATGCTGTTCTCGTTCCTCCTCGTCTACATGGTGATGGTGGCGCACAAGGACATCAAGAAATACTAGTAGGCCCGGCATGCCCCTCTCCCACATCGAGCACTATCTCGTCCTTTCCGACGAAATCGACGCGACGCGCGACTGGTACCGCGACGTGCTCGGCATGCAGGAGGGCTGGCACCCGGACTTCGGTTTTCCCGTCTACTGGATGTACCTCGGCGGCGTGGACGTGGTCCATATAGGCCTGAGCGCGAAGAACGCGGGCGAGAACCAGAAGGCCTACCTCGGGCGCCTCGCGCAGGATGCAGGCGCGGGCACGGGCGCGATCGACCACATCGCCTTCCGCGCGAAGGGACTGAAGCAGACGATGGCGCACCTGCGCCGTCACAAGGTCCGATTCAACGAGCGCCGCGCGAACGGGCAGGCGCTCTACCAGCTGTTCATGTACGACCCGAACGGCATCAAGGTCGAGTTGAATTTCGACGCCACCGAAGCGCAGGGGATCGAGCCCGAGATTACCGCGGAGAAGCTCGCGGCGCGGGAGAAGCGCTAGCGTTCATTGCGACCCGAACGTGCGTCTGATCACTTTTTCCGTGCGCGGCACGGACTCCCCGCGGATTGGCGCGCGAGTCGCGCGCCAGGTGCTCGATCTGGCCGCCGCCGCGGGCGTCGCCGGCGAACCGGCGCCGCCCGTTCGCATGAGGGATCTGCTCGCGGCCGGCGATCAAGCGATGAAGCGCGTGCGCGAGCTGGCGGCTGAAGCGCACGCGGACCGCGAGGGATTCGCGGCGGCCCTGCTCGATGAGCGCGAGATCCGCTACCTGCCGCCCGTCCCGGACGCCGACAAGTTCCTGTGCGCCGGGAAGAACTACCGCACGCACCTCGAAGAGCTGAAGCGGAACGACCTGCTCACCGAGAACCCGCAGGAGCCCACCGCCTTCGTCAAGCTCAATTCCTCCCTCGTCGGCCACAACGCCCGGGTGGCGCGCCCCGACGGCGTGGTGGCCCTGGACTACGAGCCCGAGCTGGTTTTCGTGATCGGCAAGCGAGCGTTGGGGGCCGGCAAGAAGGACGCACTCGACTATGTCGCAGGGGTCACCATCCTCAACGACCTCACCGACCGCGACGCTCAGAAGCGCGAAGTCGCCTCGGGCTCGCGCTTCTGGACCGGGAAGAACATCCCCGGATTCGGGCCGCTGGGGCCGGAGATCGTCACGATGGACGAGATCCCCGATCCCTACGACCTGTGGATGGTGTGCACGGTGAACGGCGAGCAGCGCATGCGCGTCAACACGCGCGACCAGATCTGGAAGCTGCCGGAGATCCTCGAACATTTCTCGCGCCACATCCCGATCGAGCCCGGGGACATGTTCTCGACCGGCGCGCCGGGCGGCGTCGCCGTGGGCAAGCCGAACGCGGCGGAATTGTTCCTGAAGCCCGGCGACGTGGTCGAGTGCTCGATCGAGGGCGTCGCGACGCTGCGCACCTACATCGTCTCACCCGGCGCGGGGCACTAGCCGGGCGTCTTGTGCGCGACGCCCTTGTGGCAGTCGGTGCAGATCGCTCCGCCCGACAGCGCGCCCTTGTGCATCTCCGCCTTGTCCTTGTCGGTGCTTTGCGCGGGGCTGTGGCAGTTGCGGCACTCCTGCGCGCCGTTGCCTTTCATGCGCGCCCACTCGTTCTCGGCCATCTCCTTGCGGTGCGCCTCGTATTTCTCCGGCGTGTCGATCTTGCCGGCAAAGTGGTTCCAGACCTCCTTCGCCGCCTTGACCTTGCGCACCATCTTGGGCACGAACTCGCGCGGCAGGTGGCAGTCGGAGCAGCCGGCGACGAACCCGACGCGGTTGTTGTAGTGCTTTGATTCGCGCCACTCCTTCGCCGCGTCGTTGGCGTGGCAGCTGCTGCAGAACTCGTTGGTGCTGGTGGCGTGCAGGGTGTAGTCGAAGGTCAGCAGTCCGACCACGCCGAGCACGATGCCGGCGACGAGCAGGGTGAAGACCGAGTAGCGCGCGCTGGGCGAAAGGAACGCCCGGCACGCGCGCGACCACCAGCCGCCGCGCGTCTGTATCTCGGCCATGTGACGAGGCTATTTCTGGGACTGCACGTACCCGATCGCCGCCTTGAGCTCGGCGTCGGAGGCCGCGACCTTGGGATGGCCCTTGCCGTCCTTGAGCTTCGCGACGATAGCGGCCGCGTCGCCCTTCTTCGCGGCGATGTCCTTGAACGAGGGACCGACCTTC
>Ga0209377_1002523_pt1 | contig 11934 bp, 10 predicted proteins | sample GraSoiAngelo_141_FD_185898 | JGI IMG/M metagenome (GOLD analysis project Ga0209377, IMG submission 185898) | Grasslands soil microbial communities from the Angelo Coastal Reserve, California, USA - 14_0929_12_40cm (SPAdes) (version 2) | ecosystem: Environmental > Terrestrial > Soil > Grasslands ...
CGATGCGCCGAGAAGCATCAGACCAAAGTCCGATGCCCGAAGGTCCGATTGCCGGACAACGACGTGTCTGGCGGAATGGCCGGCGCAGGAGGGCGATCACGGTCGCATCGGGCAAGGTGGCGACGCTGGGCAAGGGAACGTGTCGATCACGCTCGACCTGGCGCCCGGGTTGCCGTTGGTGTCCGGAGATCGCGTCCAATTGCAGCAGGTCCCTCTGAATCTGGTGGTGAATGCGTTCGATGCCCCGGCCGATGTCGCCGACCGGCCGCGGAAGGTGATCCTGCGCACGCGCACGCTTGGCGGAAGGTTTGTGCAATTGGACGTGGCCGACACCGGTCCCGGGATCGCCCCCGAGAAACTCGAATCGATCTTTCAGCCCTTCGTGACGACCAAGCCGAGCGGGATGGGCATGGGGCTATCGGTGAGTCACTCGATTGTGGGCGCGCACGAGGGCAGGCTCTGGGCGGAAAACGACCCGGAGGGCGGCGCCACCTTCCACATTGTCCTGCCAGCGCTTCCCGACGAGGCGGGGTTTCCCTAGGACGCGGACGCCTCGCCGGCGTGGAGGCGAGACGATACCGGGACCCGCGCGAGAGGAGGTCGCATCAGGCTCTCCTTGGTCGGGACCACGTGCGGCAGCTCCACCACGGCGATTCGCACCTTTCCCTGTTCGGCCAGCATCGAGACGACCGACCGCACGGCGTCCTCCGACATGCCGACGCGCTTGGCGATCTGTCCCGGCGTCAGGCGTCCACCGCCCTCGGTGAGGGCACCCAGCACTGCGTCGTCGATCTCCGCCCACGCGTTCCCCTCGAACGGCCGGCCGTCGATCTCGACGAACACATGGGCCTCCTGCGGCGTTGCGTGCCAGATCACGGTCGCCACGACGCCGCTCTGCGGGTCGAGCCCCTGCCACATCCCGCCGCTCGTGGCGTGGCTCCGATTGTCCTTCGCGATCTCTCGCTTGTACTCCTGGAAACCCCCGTCCCGGAGTGCTTGCACGACGCGGTCGGGATCGGCGACCCAGGCGTGTTCCTCGCTCCGCCAACTCATCAGACCCTGGCGCTCGAGCTCGTTCAGGTGCTGCATGGCACCCCCTTTCAGTCAGGGTTCGTGTTCCACGATCATCACGATCCCCTGTCCGCCGCCGATGCGCAGTGTGGCCAACCAGGCGTCGTGAGGGCCGACGCATCACATCCATGAGCGTGACGACAGTACGGCCCTCACGGTTCGCGCCGTTTCCATCTCGTTACGCGTAGCCTACTGTCGAGGGGCAACGGTTGCCTATCGGCTCTTGGTCTCATTCGCTCCTTGCGAGTCGAAACAATCCGATGACTTTTTGTCTAGCCCTTGACGACGAAGAACGGAGGAGGCAGGCGGAAACGTTCGGTTATTGAACAGACGAGGCGAGCCGCGGCCGCAGTGAGCGGCGACATTACACCGGAGCAATCACAGTGGATCCGGCCACGGCTCAAATGTGCCCGTGCGCAGGATTGTAGGCGTCCACGCGCCCGGTGTGGATCTCACAGAACCAGCCGCGGTCCCGGGAATGCCCCTCAACGTTTCCGGGTGCAGCAATGTTTCATCGCGCCGCACGCGGAATGCCCGCAGATGATGATGTTCTGTACGGAGAGGACGGCCACGGCATACTCGATGCTCGCCGCCACGTCCCACCTAGGGCTAGGCACGCGCGCACTGCAGGAGTTCCGCCCAGCGCTCCGCCGGTATCCCCAGGGCCACATCCACCACCCGTGGGTCGAAGAGTATCCCCGAGCCCTTCCGCAATACGTCGAGCGCTTCAGAGAGGGAACGGGCAGGCCGGTACGGACGAGCGTGCGTCATGGCGTCCAGGGTGTCCACCACGGCGAAGATGCGGCCGGTGAGCGGGATCTCCTCTCCCTTCGTGCCGTGGGGATATCCGGAGCCGTCATACCGTTCGTGATGTGCCACGACCACGTCCAGAGCGGGCGTGAGGAGCGGGACGGTTTCCAGGATTTCCATGCCGGCAACTGGGTGCCGCTCGATCACCGCACGCTCCTCCGACGTCAGAGGCCCGGCCTTGTGGAGGATCGCCTCGGGAGTTCGAATCTCACCGATGTCGTGGAAGAGCGCGCCGAACTCGAGCGCCTCCTGCTGGCTGGTTGTGAGGTCCAGGCGCTCGCCAACTGCGTTGGCGGCGGCGGCCAAACGGCGCAACGATCCCGGCTCACCTGCGCGCGCTTCCAGGGCCCGTTCCACCACCCCCACGATGCTCCGGTTGGAGACGTGGAGGCGCTGGACCATGAGATGAAACACGTCGGCGAGCATGCCGATCTCGGTTCGGGCCGCGATCCGGGCGCGGGCCGTCAAGTCGCCTTCCACCACGCGACCAGCCAGAGCCGAAAGCTGGGCCACGGGGCGGGTGACCAGCTGGGCCAGCAGGACGCCACCGACCAGCGCGACGGGGGCGCTGATGACGAACGCCACGAGAAGGCTCCGTCGGAGATTGGCGAGGGCGATCAGGTACGCATCCGCGCGATGGTCCACATTCAACACCGCCACGGTTTTGCCCTTTCGGTTCACGATCGGGGCGAAGCCCGTGACCCAGGTGCCGCGCTCGTTGGAGTAGATCGGCGTGATAGCCGGCTTCCCCTCCGTCAATACCCGTCGCAGGCTGGGCTGGATCTCCGGCGGCAGTCGGTACTCTTTGCCCACGGGTTCCTGGCCCCGGCTGGTGACGGCGAGCCGCCCGTCTTCGCCCGTGAAAGACGTCAGCGTATACACCGGCTCCTCGAGCTGGTTCGCCTGTTGAATCCGCTGGAGTTGAGCACGGAGTGCTCCGTAGGCCGGTGTGTCGTTCCTGCCCTTCGTCACGACCGCCTGGTGCTGGTCCCCGTCGAGCAGCAGTGCGCCGGCCCGCGCGATGTTGAGCAGGAAGCCACCGATCACCCTTTGGAAGTCCTGCTTCAGCTCCCGGTGCTCCAGATATCCGGTCAGCAGGATGCCGAGCGTCGTGAGGGCCAGAAACGTCACGGCCAGGCGGGACGCCAGCCGCCGCCAGAGGGGCAGGCCCTCACGCGCGACGACCATCGTTGTCGGTGCTTCCATCTCAGTCGTTCCGCCGACCACCCACCACCAGTTCCGAGACGTCGCGCTGGAAGAACATCTCCACGGTCCAGTCGAAGACCGCACGCAGCCGCGCCGCCAGAGTGGGCAGCTTGAACATGTAGACGATCTTCCACATCACCCAGGCGGGAACGCCGCCCAGTTTCAGACCGAGCAGATCGGCCACCGCAGTGTGCCGGCTCAACGGCACCATCTCGGCGTGCTCTCGAATGGCAAAGGAGCGCTTGGGCCGTCCGGTCAGCTCCGATTCGATCACCGCAGCGAGCGCGCGTCCCTGTCGCACGGCGACCTGGGCCGTGGCGACGTAGGTCCCACCCGTGTGGGGGTTCACCTGGGCGGCGTTGTCTCCCAGCGCGTACACGCCGGGAAATTCCTCGACCTCGAAGTAGCCGTTCACCTTCACGCGGCCATCCTTGGTCTTCCGCACGGGGAGGTTGGCGACGAGCGGGCTCACCCGGGTACCGGCGGTCCAGATGACGCTGCCGCTGGCGATGAATCGCCCGTCCTGGAGCGTCAGGCCTTCGGCAGACACCTTGGCCGCGCGAGCCGGTAAGAAGTGAATGCCTCGCTTGAGGAGCTCCTTCTTGGCGTACGCCGCGAGTCGCGTGGCCGTTTGCGGCAGCACCGCAGTGCTCACCAGGACGAGACGCACGGCACTTCGCGGGATCGCCGAATAGTGGCGGAGCAGGATCCCCCGCGTCAGCTCCTCGAGAGCGGCCACCAGCTCCGTTCCAGCGTGGCCCGCTCCGACCACGACGAAGGTGAGCAGGCGCCGCCGCTCCATCGGATCGTCGGTCAGAGCCGCAGCCTCGAATTGATCGATCACGTGGTTCCGAACTCGGTAGGCGTCTCCGACCGCCTTGAAGCCAAGCGCGTACTCTTCCACTCCCGGGGCCGTGGTCGTGTCAGGCGCGACGCCCAGGGCGAGCACCAGCATGTCGTAGGGGATCTCCTGATGCCCCGGGGATCGGCGGTGGCATGCGGTGACGCGGCGTCGGTCCAGATCGATCGCCTCGACGGTCATCTCCCCGAATTCCACCCCGAGCTTCGCGCAGAGCAGGGGACGGATCGGGTAGATCACGTGATGAGCCTCCACGGCTCCCGTCGTCGCCTCGGCCAGCAGGGGCGTGAACAGGTAGAAGTTCTGGTCACTGATCAACGTGATGTGAACCGGCAGAACTCCGGCGCACCGCCTCGCGAGCTCGTGGGCCGTCGAGACGCCGGCGAATCCCCCACCGAGGATCACGACGCGGGGAGCCAGCGAGGTGGAGCGGGTCGTCACGACCCGCTTCACCGGTGCTCGGGTCACCGGCATGACGTGCGGCACCACAGTGTGCCAGTCCTTCGTCAATCGCACGACGCGCTCTGATCCTCGACCGTCGAGCCGCTCATGTCCACGGGGACCGGTTCTCTCCAGCATGGACGAGCGTGCAGGTCCTCCAGCGTGGCCAGGACGCGGCTGGGCTCGCCCCAATCGCTCCACTGCACGCCGAACACCGGCAGTACGGCGAGGACGGACGGTCTTGCCGTCAGCACGTCCCGGGAGAAGTTCGTTTCAGGAAGCCCGTCATAGAGGGCGTCCAGTGCGGCCTCCTCCGCCGGCGAGCCGAGGGCGGGGCGTATGTCTCCCGAGATCAGGCGGGTGAGCGGTCGCAGCCGGGTGCCGTCTCCGCCGGCGAGGATGATGCCCCAGCGCCCGCCGCGCTCGGGATGGCCGACGTTCATCAGCGCTCCGGACGTTTCGGTTCTCGGCCGCGAGCGAGAGCGTGCATTCGCCGCGGAGACTAGCTTCACCTCCGCGAGGACTGCAATACGACCAACGTCCCATGACGATGCTGGCGCAATGGCTCTATCGTTTGGACCAAGGTCTGATTTCTGCGGCGGGTTTTGGCCATGAATCGGAAGGAGACGACACCGTGATGGTCACATCGATCTCTCGAGACCTGGCGCGGGCGACGCTGGCGGTGCTGTTCATCGCGGGAATGATCGTCGCGAGCTTCTGGGTTTTGCGCCCGTTTCTTCCCGCGGTGGTCTGGGCGACCATGATCGTGGTCGCAACCTGGCCCCTGATGCTGCGCGTCCAGTCGGCGCTGTGGGGCCGGCGCGGGTTGGCCGTGGCCGTGATGACAATGGTATTACTGCTCGGCCTGATCGTGCCGCTCGCGCTCGCCCTGACCACGATCGTGGCGCACTCGCAGGAAATCGCCAGTGGTGCGCAGTGGCTCGCCACGTGGTCCGTGCCGCCGCCTCCCGACTGGGTGGAGCGGCTGCCCCTCGTCGGTTCGCGGCTCGCCGTGAGATGGAAGGAAGTCTCCGCCATCGACGCGGGAGATTTCTCCGCGCGCCTGGCGCCCTATACCCGGCAGATCATCGGCTGGATCCTCGGCACGGTGGGCACGATCGGAATGGTGCTGGTGCAGTTTCTTCTGGTCGTCCTCATCGCGGCCTTCCTCTTTGCGACAGGTGAGGCGACGGCCGACGGCGTGCGTCGCTTCGCTCGACGCCTGGCGGGAGCGCGGGGTGAACACTCTGCCCGGCTCGCCGCGCAGGCCATTCGGAGCGTGGCGCTCGGCATCATCGTCACGGCGCTGGTCCAGGCATGCCTGGCCGGGATCGGCCTCGCCGTCTGCGGTGTGCCGTTCGCCGCGGCCCTGACCGCGCTCGTGTTCGCGCTCTGCATCGCGCAGATCGGGCCCTTGCTCGTGATGATTCCCGCCGTGGTCTGGACGTACTGGTCAGGCAGCGCTGGATGGGGCAGTGCGTTACTCGTCTGGACTCTCTTCGTGGTCACGATCGACAACGTGGTACGCCCGGTCCTCATCAAAAAGGGTGCCGACCTGCCGCTGTGGCTCGTATTCAGCGGCGTGGTCGGCGGTCTTCTCGCGTTCGGCATCGTCGGCCTGTTCGTCGGGCCCGTGGTGCTCGCCGTCAGCTATTCACTCCTCGCGGACTGGGTCAACACGGCGGAGTCAGCGACGGCTTCACACGATTCCGGCCGCCGGCGGGTCCCGGTCGCCTGAGCCGTCAGAGTTCCGTTCATCGGCTTTCGTGCGGAAGGAGTACTATCGAGGGCGCCACGTGGGTGGCCCAGGAGGATCGGTGATGAGGAGCCGCGTGCTCGCCGTGCTGGCCGTCGTCGTTCTGATCATCAGCATCGCCCTCCCGGTACACGCCGCCCAGGGGGGGCGCGGGGGCGGGGGCCACATGGGTGGGGGTCACGGCGGCCACATGAACGGCCACTCCTCCCACCACCATCACGGTGGATGCTGCTGGTGGGGCGGTGCCGCCGTCTTTGGTGCCTTCGCGTTCGGTGCCGCTCTGACGTATCCGTACTGGGCGTATCCATATTATGGATATCCGTATTACGCGTATCCGTACCCTGCCTATGCAGCACCGCAGCCGGCGGTCGTGTATCAACAGCAGCCCGTCTCCGCGCAGCCGACCGGGTTCGCGCCCCCGGCGGGTTACCGACAGACGATGGTCCAGCGCGAGGTCGTGTACCCGCATGGAAAGTACGTGCTGTATGGCGACGGCGTGACGCAAGCCTGGCAGTGGGTGTGGGTGCCCGCCGCGGTTCCATCCCCGCAGTAGCCACGATTCCACCGAGCGCGCTGGCCTCAGCGACCGGCGCGGTCGAGCTCCGGGGAGAGCTGACGAGGCTCGCGAAGCTCCGGCGCGGTCTGTAGCAACGTGCGCGCGTAGGCCCGGGCAGCTCCCCGAGCGCCACGGTCGCGGCTGATCGAGACGAAGGACACGGTCAGCGAGGATGCGGAGATTCACCTGCGCCTCGGCGCGGTCGGCATTGATCTCCTGAGCCCGACGGTAATCGCCGAGCCCGCGGTCGAGCGAGGCCCGCCGCTCCATCCACGACGATACCAACGGCGACGACATACGACGTTGGTCCAATACCCGCCTACGGTGGCACCTGCTCGCTGACCACGAGTAGGACTATCGTCCCATAGCGGCACTCACTGCCTGCGAATAGCTTCCCCCTGCGTGAAACCGTACCCTGTGCCGGCAAAAGGCTGCGGCCCTGAAGCGTTTGCAGGAGCTGGAGAGCCTCTCGCCGCCGCGGAATTGATCTCTCGCTGGACTCAAACCGCGCCCGTCCCCAAGGCGGGCGCGACCAACTTTCAGAAGGGGCGCGTCATCGCGCCTGGCATCCGAGAGGTCGACATGAGAGAGTTATGGCACTGGCTCAAGCACGAGTTTCATGAGGTGCTGCCGCCGACAATTTTCTTTCTCATCGCTTTTCACATCGTCGTCATCGACCGGAGGCTGATGCTCCGCGAGTACGGTCTCCCCCTGTCCTCGATCGTCGGCGCGACGGTGGGGGCACTGCTCATCGCGAAGGTCGTACTGATCACCGACAAGTTTCCCTTCATCAATCGCTTCCCGGGCAAGCCGCTGATCTACAACGTTGCCTGGAAGACGGCGATCTACATGGCCGCGGCCGCACTCATTCACTATCTGGAGCACCTCGTGCCGGTCTGGTGGCGCACGGGAGACCTGGCCACGGCGAATCGTCATCTCGCGACCGAGATCGTCTGGCCACACTTCTGGGCCGTTCAGCTCTGGCTGATCGTCCTGCTCTTCGTCTACTGCTCGCTGCGGGAGATGGTCCGTGCCATCGGCCGCGAGAAAGTCGTCGACTTATTCTTCGGACGCAGCGCCGCCCGAGTTCTCGAGCGCATATAGAACTAAGGTCCCATTTAGGGGTTCAACATGGATGGTTTGAAATGCATCTGACATGATCCGAGGATGGAAGCTGGTCGTCTTGACTGCCGCGCTCGCCTGCCTGGCGGCGGGTTGCTCGACCGCCACCACGACGGCCTCCTTCACAGCCACGAACGCCTCCACCGCGACTAGCTCCTCCGAAGGACAGCCCGGACTTCGCGTCGATCAATTGCCAAACGGGCTGACCCTCGTCGTCCAGGATCACCGAGCGGCGGACATCGTCGCGGTCTATCTGTGGGTGGCCACGGGCGTGCGCTACGAGAGCCCGACCACGCTCGGTCACGCCCACTTCCAGGAGCACATGCTGTTCAAGGGCACGGACACGTTCGGCCCCGGGTACATCGATCGCACCGTCGAGGGGACGGGTGGACGCTCCAACGCGTTCACGACGTTCGACTACACGACCTTCCAGGTCCTCGTGCCCAGCGAGGCGACAGGCAAGGCCATCCAGCTGCTCGACGACATGGCGTTCCGCTCCAAGTTCGATCCCAAGGAAGTGGACGCCGAGCGGCAGGTCATCTTCGAAGAATCCCGCATCGAGACCGATAACCCGAGGACCGCCATCGTTCGGCAGCTCCACGGCCTGGTGTTCGGGGACCATCCGTACGGCAGGCCCGTGCTCGGGACGCCGGCCACCATGAACGCGGCGACCCAGGCAAACTTGAAAGAGTTCAATCGCCGGTACTACACGCCGGAGAACATGGTCCTCTCGGTGGTCGGCCCGGTGGACGCGAGTGCCGTGCGGGCCATGGTCGACCGCACCTTCGGTGTTCGCCCACGAACGAGCTACACACCGCCTCCGGTCCCGCCACTGGCCCCGATCAAGGAGGTCGTTCGGCGCACGGTGGAGCGGCCGGAGCAGCAGGCGCATCTCGTTCTGGGCTGGCAGGCGCCAAGCCTCGCCGAATCCGACAGCCTGGCGCTCGATCTCGTCGCCACGATCCTGGCGGGCAGCGAGAGCTCACGGATGGCCAGGACGCTCCGTGACGGCGAGCGAATCGTCACCCGCGTCGCCATGAACAACTCCACGCTGAAGCTCACGGGCATCATCTACGTCCAGGCGCAGCTCGAAGCGGGTGATGTCGAGAAAGTCGAGCGACGCATCCTCGAAGAGATCACGCGCCTGCAGCAGGAGGGACCGACCGAGGAGGAGCGGGAGCTCGCGGTCACCAAGGCGGAGTCGGAGCACGCTCTTGCCTACGAGACGTCGGATGGCGTGGCCTCCGCCTACGGTATCGCGATGACGACCGCCAAGCTCGACGATGAGCTTCGCTACATCGAGCGTCTGCGGACGATCAGTCGCGAGCAGATCCGGGATGCCGCGCGCAAGTATCTGCCCGTGACCGCCTTCGCGCGCATCGCGTTCGTGCCGGGGAAGCCGAAATGATTCGCCAGGCCCTCGTTCTCGTGACCCTTCTGGCCCTGCTGGTTCCGCCGGTGGCTTCGGCCGAAACGGTGGGTGTCACCCGGACCCGTCTGCCCAACGGCATGACCGTGGTCGTCCGAGAGAATCCAGTCGCGCCCCTCGTTGCCTATTCGCTCCTGGTGAAGATGGGCACGCGCACCGAGACGCCGGACAACGCCGGCATCTCGAACATGCTGCAGCTCATGCTGGTACGCGGCACCGAGAAGATGAACGGTGAAGAGATTGCCGCGGCCGCCGACCGGATGGGCGGCAGCATCGACGCCTACGGCGACGCCGACTACTCCGAGATCGCCGCCATTGCGCTTTCACGCCACTGGCAGGCGATGCTCGAGATGGTCGGCGACGTCGCGCTCCGCCCGACCATGCCCGATGGCACCGTGGGCGCAGTGCGCGACTTCCTCGTTCGCCAGATCAGGAACCGCGGCGACAAGCCTTTCGACGTCGCGTCCGACCGGATGCGCGCCGCGCTCTTCGGCTCCAATCCCTACGCCTGGGATCCGCTCGGCCGTCGCGAGAGCGTGGAGAAGCTGAATCGAGACGCCCTCCTGGCGTACTACCGGCGACAGTATTTGCCCGGTCAGATGGTGCTCGCCATCAGCGGCGACGTGAAGAGCGCTGCCGTGCTCGCGCAGGTCGAGCGCATCTTCGGCGCGCTAGCCCCGGGGAAGGCCGAGACGCCGGCGCTGCTCCCACCGCCGTTGATGGCGGCCACGCGACAGGTGTTCACGGTGCCGGGAGCGCAGGCGCAAATCTTCATGGGCGCGCTCGCGCCGCCCTTCACCGATCCCGACTACCCCGCGCTGAAGGTCATGACGGCAATCCTGGGCGGGGGGATGGCCTCGCGCTTGTTCTCCGACCTGCGCGACAAGCAGGCGCTGGCATATACGACGGGGGCGCAGTACCCCGCGCGCGTGGACACGGGCGCCGTCGTGAGCATTCTGGGGACGGCGCCGGCAAACGTGGCCAAGGCCGAGGCCGCGCTCAAGGAGCAGCTGATGCGTATCCAGAACGAGCCGGCGTCGGAGGAGGAGGTGGCCGTCGCGCGCTCCTACGTGGTCGGCAGCCAGGCGATGGACCGTCGCACGAACGCGCGCCAGGCCTGGTATCTGGCCGCCGCCGAGCTGGCCGGCGTCGGCCATCAGTACTTCGACATCTACGCGACCAACGTGAAGAAGGTCACACCCGCCGACGTGCAACGCGTCGCCCGGCGGTATCTCGCCGTGATGCGGACGATCATCGTTCAGCCGCAGTGATTCGCGACACATTCAACCGAAATCGATTCGGGATCGAGGAGACGCTGGCATGCGAGTAACCCGAACAGTCGTTCTCACGGCGTTGGTCGTCATGTCGGTTCCCGTCGCGGTCGGCGCCCAGACCCTCGGCGAAGTCTTCCGCAAGGTGACGCCGTCCGTCGTGGTGATCCGGGCCACCGGGCACGAGGTGAGCGCGAGCGGTCAAAAGCAGTTCGCCGAGACGGGCTCCGGCGTGCTCATCTCCACGGACGGCAAGGTCATGACGGCGGCCCACGTGGTGCATACGATGGACGCGATCACCGTGGAGTTGGGGGGCGAGTCGGTGGCGGCGAAAGTGATCGCCTCGGAGCCCGCGGCCGACCTCTCGCTCCTGCAGGTCGAGCGAGTGCCGGCAGCCGCGCGCGTGGCGAAGATGGCCAACTCGGACACCATGCAGGTCGGTGACGCCGTGATCATCGTCGGGGCGCCCTACGGGCTCAGCTATTCCCTGAGCACGGGCATCATCAGCGCCCGCTGGGCGCCCAATACCGTCTACCGCACCATGCCGCTGGCCGAGTTCTTCCAGACCACGGCCACGATCAATACGGGAAACTCCGGTGGGCCGATGTTCAACATGGCCGGCGACGTCATCGGCATCGTGAGCCACAACATCTCCAAGTCCGGCGGCAGCGAGGGCCTCGGGTTCGTGGTCACGCTGAACACCGCCCGGCAGCTCTTGCTCGAGAAGAAGTCGTTCTGGAGCGGCCTCGAAGGCCAGTTCCTGCCCGATAACGTGGCTGACCTGCTGAATCTGCCCGCGAACGCGACCGGCTACATCGTCAAGAACGTGGCCAAGGGCTCGCCGGGCGAAGACATCGGCCTCCGCGGCGGGACCAGGGTGGTGGTCATCGATGGCCAGGAGTTCGCCCTGGGGGGCGATATCGTTCTCGAAGCGCTGGGACATCCCATGAAGCCGGCCAATACAGGGAAGATTCGTGAAGAGTTGTCGAAACTCCACTCCGGAGACTCGTTCCAGGTGACCGTCCTGCGCGCAGGGCGAATCATGCAGTTGACCGGGAAGGTGCCCTAAGCAGGCACAGGCGTACGGATCTCAGTCCACGATCTCGAAGCGGCCGCCCGCGTTCTCCACGACGGTGAACCCACGGCCCTGGAGCTCCTGCTTCGCGGTCGGCGACAGCGTCCCCGTCACCCAGAGCTCGAACTTGCCGTTGAACCCGTCGGGCCGGTAGTTCGCCTTGAGATGCTGGCTGAGCTTGTCGGCGTTCGCCGTCCATACCCCGTAGTCCAGCGCGAACGGGATCAGAGCCGTCCCGCTCCGCGTCTGCGCTACCGTCAGCGCCTCGATCATCGTGATTGCCGTGATCGGCCCCTGCGTCTCGTGATACCCGCGCATGAGCTGCGCCATGTTGACGA
>Ga0209377_1002525_pt1 | contig 11932 bp, 9 predicted proteins | sample GraSoiAngelo_141_FD_185898 | JGI IMG/M metagenome (GOLD analysis project Ga0209377, IMG submission 185898) | Grasslands soil microbial communities from the Angelo Coastal Reserve, California, USA - 14_0929_12_40cm (SPAdes) (version 2) | ecosystem: Environmental > Terrestrial > Soil > Grasslands ...
CCCGAAGATTTGAGAAAGAAAGTCATCCAGATGGTGGCGGACCAGGGCGGGCTGTACGGTTACCGCGTGGACACGCTCGGGCCGGGGAATTCGCCGCGGCTGCTTTATCGGGTGTACGCGAAAGATGGCCACGACGAACTGGTGCGCGGTGCGGTCTTCAGCGAACTGGATACGCGCGCGCTGCGCGCGAACGTGATCGCCGCAGGGAACGATCCGCTGGTGAGCAACCGGCTGAGTGGCGTGCCAACCACGGTCATTAGCCCGTCGCTGCTTTTCGACGAGCTGGAAGTGAAGCGCGCGGACACGAGCAAGGACAAATTGCCGGATTATCCCCCTCCACCCATTCACAAGTGACTGGCGGCTTGTACCTTGTGAATGAGGACGCGGAGCTTGGCAGAAGCCCTCGGCCAGATTGTTTATAAAATGTAAATTACGACGATTCCTCCCATGACGCTGCGCGAAAGACTGGAATGGCTGAGCCGGATGACGCTGCTGGTGTTTATTCTGGCGTCGGCAGCGTTTCTGAGCGCGATCACGGCGATGCGCATTGCGATTCACGGGCGGGAAGTGACCATGCCGAACCTGGTGGGGACAAATGTTTCCGAGGCGAGCAAGATGCTGCTTTCGCGCGGGCTGATGCTGCGCGTGGCTGACCGAATCTACAGCGACCAACCGATCAACGTGGTGGTGCGGCAAACGCCACCCGCGGGCCTGCTGATGAAAGTGTCGCAGCAAGCGCACGTGGTGCTGAGCCTGGGGCAACGGCAATTGCAGATTCCGCTGTTGGAAGGAAATTCGTTGCGGGCCTCGCGAATCGAATTGCTGCGTCTGGGCTTGCAGGTTGGCGAAGTCTCCGGCGTGACGATGGCGGAGCAGACGGTGGATACCATTGTGATCCAAAATCCGAGGCCGGGCGTGGGTGCGGCGACGCCGCGCGTGGACGTGCTGATTTCGCAAGGGCCACGCGAGACTGCGTACGTGATGCCGCACCTGGTGGGAATGAATGAGATCGACGCGCAGCACCGGCTAGACGTGACGCAATTGCGGCGCAAGGTGAATTACGTTTCGGCGCCGCAATGGCCGCACGGCGCGGTCATTGATCAGTCGCCGCTAGCAGGAGCGCGCCTTCCCGCCACCGCGACGATTGAGTTGACGGTGGCGAATTAAAGAAGCCGACACTTGAATGCGGCTCGGCGCGTGTGATTGGCTGCGAACGGTCACTTCTCGGCCAGGTATTTTTTTGCTTCCGACAATTCCGGCCGCTCCGAATCGGCGTAGCTGCAGAGGGTCACGAGCTTTTCGTAATAGGCACGGGCTTTTTGCGGATCGCCTGCCCGCAGGGCAGCCTTCGCGGCACCGTAGAAGCCACGGTACCGGTTTCGTGCCGAGTCCAGCGAGAGTTCAAATTCCTTGAGGGCCTGCGCGGGCTCGTTCATCGCAAGAAGCAGATCTCCCAAGAGTTCCCTCATTGGCCAGAGCCGGTTCTCCATGGCCACGTCCTTTTGGCTGGCGTCCTCCTGGTCCGCCGCAGAGCGCATCAGTTTTAGGGCTTCGTCCTTCTTGCCCTCTGCAAACGCCACCCAGGCGGCAGCCGCGCTCCGCTGAATCTCCACTTGCTGCGCCCAGTAATCCTGCTTGGCCTGAACCAATTGTTCCTTGATTCGCTGCAATTGCTCCATGTTTTGGCGGGCGCTGTCCAGACCGCCGCTTCGGGCGGAACCCATGGCCCGAGCAAAGTAGGTGATGGCGTCGGCGGCGGGAGTAGTGGGCGCCGGTTGGAGCGCGGCCGCCTCCTTCCATGCTCCGCGCTCAATCGCGTAGCGCGCCGGGATTGCCGCGAGGGCGGTGTAGGGAGCAAGGATTGGTCCCGTGGGATTCGCGGCGCCGATCGCGGCCTGATCTTTTCGAAGCTCGATACTCCGATCCAGTCCGCGCTTCGCCTCCGCATCTTGCGCTCCTTGCAGATAGGCATAAACCATGAAGTCCAGCGCGTGCGCGTAACCCGGAGCAACGGATAAGGCCGCTTGATTGGCTTTGATCGAGTCTTGCCACATGCCGAGCATGGAATAAATGTGAGCGGGCATGTGGAGCGCATGGGGTACGGAAGGGGCAGCCTCGCCGTACCGCCGTGCGGCAGGAAGTCCGCGATCCGCGAGCGGCGGGAAGTCATAGGTATGAATCAGATAGTGGAGAGCGCCGGGATGATCCGGCTGCGCCGCGAGCTCCTTCTCGAGAATCGCGGCGGCTTTTAATTGCCTCGTGTAATTCTTATCAGCGGGGAGAACGGTGATGGCTTCGTCTATAGCAAGGGCATAGAAGATTGCGGCCTCAGGATCGTCAGGATAACGAAGGTACATGTGCTCCATGGACTTCTCGTACGCCAGCACGCGGGTCTGATGGTCGAGCTTCTCCCAGTCTTTGTAATAATTTCCCATTGCCGCAATGTAGTCCCGCTCTCGTTCCGTTTTTGCGGCGATGGCCCTGGCCTTTTCAATAACTTCCCAACCGTCTTTGAGAGCGGCGTGGTCAGGCGGGCCAGCGAGAGGATTTGCGCGCCGGCTCATGGCGATTCCCCAATAGGCCATAGCGCAGGTCGCGTCGGTCTTCGCCACCTCGGCGAAGGCATTGAGCCCCTGCGAATACCAGAAAGAGTGCAGCATGGCGACGGCGCGGTCAAATTGCTGCTGAGCGGCAGGAGTACACGACACAGGAAAATGGACTATGCCCAGCTTTTCGGGGTCCGCGGGGTTGTCTTGAGCAGTCAGCACTGGTATGGAAGAGATCACCAGCAGGATTAGAGCCAGAATCATGCGCGTCATCGCATACCCCGTGTTGAAAGTTGTCGCCCGAGATGGAAGTAAATGATGGTGATTCTAGCACCGTTGCCACTTAAAGGAACGGATGCAGAACGATCTAAGGCTGACTATGGCCCGCGGCTCTATCCAAATAATGCGTTTCGCCTGCTGCCACGAGCCGCTGCGCCGCAGCTTCGGGTGTGAGATCACGCTGCGGCGAGCCGAGAAGTTCGTAGCCCACCATAAATTTCCGCACCGTGGCGGAGCGCAGCAGGGGCGGAAAAAAGTGGGCATGCAGATGCCACGCTTCGTGGGATTCACCGTCCGTCGGGCTTTGATGGAAGCCCATGGAATAAGGGAAAGCGGTTTCGAACAGATTGTCATAACGAATGGTGATGCGGCGAAGGATGTCGCCCAAGAGATCGCACTCTTCCCCGCTCAATTGGTTGAGCGAACCGATATGGCGTTTGCTGAGAACAAGCGTTTCGAACGGCCACACTGCCCAGAATGGCACGACCACGGCGAACGCTTCGTTTTGGCAAACGACGCGCTCGTTTCGCTGAAGCTCCAAATGCAAGTAATCGCACAGCAGGCACGAATGTTTTTCCGCGCGGTAGTAGCGGAAGGATTCGTTTTCGCGCGCCGGAAGATTCGGCAGCGAAGCGGTTGCCCAGATTTGGCAATGCGGGTGCGGGTTGCTGGCGCCCATCAATTCGCCGCGGTTTTCGAAAATCTGGATATGGCGAATCCACGAATTGTGCGCGAGCGCAGAAAACTGATCGGCCCAAGCGTCAATCACTCCCCGCAATTCGCGAAGGCTCATCCGCGGGACGGTGAGATCATGCCGCGGCGAAAAACACAGGACGCGGCAGATTCCACGCTCTGCTTGTCCCACAAGCAGCCCGTGTTGCTCGTGTTGCAGCGGCTCAGCCTCAGGCAAGAGCGCTGGGTAGTCGTTGTCGAATGTGTAGGTTTCCACGTATTGGGGCGTTTGTTTTCCATTGGCACGCTTATTTCCGGGGCACAAATAGCAATTCGGATCATACGTGACAGCGGGAGCTGCCGGCACTTTTTCCATTTTCCCCAGCCATGGCCGCCGCGTCCGGTGAGGAGAAACCAGGACCCACTCGCTCAACAGCGGATTGAAGCGCTTGTGGGGAATGGAGAGCAGCTTTTCAAAATTCATGATGAAGGTCGAAGCGTGTGAATCTTAGCAGCTTCTCGCGATTCCCTGCCCGCTTATTCTGCTTCAGTTACGGCCTTGCTCGAACCGACTTCGACCTGCCGTGCACCGTCGGCCGCAGGAGTGACGTAGATTTCAGGCCTCAGCCCAGTCCGGGCGAGATACTCCACGGCTACGTTCTGCCGGAAAGCATCCACGGCAGCGGACTCCACCAAATTGATGGTGCAGCCGCCAAATCCGCCTCCGGTCATTCGCGCGCCAATGACGCCGGGCTGCGCGCCTGCAATTTCCGTCATCGCGTCCAGCTCTTTGCAGCTCACTTCATAGTCGTCGCGCAGGCTGCGGTGCGACTCCCGCATCAACGGTCCCAGAGCGCGAACGTCTCCTGCTTCGAGTGCGCGCACAGCGCCTTTGACACGTTCGTTCTCGGTGACGACATGGCGGCAACGCGAAAACACTTTTGAATCCAAAAGTCTGCGGTGCTTTTCCAATTGTGCGGGCGTGACGTCGCGAAGCGCGCGAATCCCCTGCAGAACTGCGCACAGCGTTCGAACGCCCTCTTCGCACTCCGCCCGGCGCGTATTGTATTCGCTCGAACCCAGTTCGTGTTTAACCATTGTGTTGCAGACCACGAGTTGGATTCTAGACGGGAGCTTCACCAGTTTAAATTCGAGAGAGCGGCAATCGAGCAGGAGCGCGTGTGAAGCGCGGCCATGACAGGACACAAATTGATCCATAATGCCAACACGTGCGCCGACGAACTCGTTCTCGGCACTCTGACAGAATTGTGCAAGCTCGATGCGATCGATGGCATTTCCGCTTTGATGCAGGAGGGCAAAAGCCACAGCAACCTCGATGGCCGCCGATGAGCTTAGACCGGCACCGAGCGGAACTTCGCCGTTGATCAGAATACTGACGCCACGCAGCTGCTTCCCTCCACGTTCAAGCGCCCAGGCAACACCCAGCGGATAGTTAGCCCAATGATTCTTGCTGTCGGGGCATAGCGAATCGAGGCTTGCTTCGACCGTTTCCTTGAAATTTTCGGAGTGGATTACAAGTTTTCGGTCGCTGCGCGGGGCGGCGGCTAACCAGCAATAGAATTCAATCGCTGCTGGCAGAACAAAGCCATCGTTGTAGTCGGTATGCTCGCCGATGAGGTTCACGCGGCCCGGCGCCCGGTAAACGCTGGCCGCTGTTCCAAAGCGCGCTCGAAAATCTTCCAGAAGCTGGAGAGGCTTTTCCACGCGCCGTATTATTCCAGATTCGCTTTGAGCGGAGTTGAAGATATTGAGGATATTGTGGTGTCTAAAGACTTTTCTCGATGGCTCGCAGAACGGCTCACGGCGTGACGGCAAAGGCATCGTTGGAACCGGAGGAGGAACAATTCCCCGCTAACACTCCTGCGCGTCAGCTTTTGTGCCAGTGTACGTCCCACTTCAAATACCGCGTCGTTGCTTCATGCACCGCCGGCGCTACTCTCGAGAAATTTGCCGCCACATGGTGCTCGAATCCACGCTCGCAGATGAACCGCAGCAGTTTCTGCAGGCCGGGAATGCGCACCACACCCGCCCCCCCAAATGTCTCCAGGGGATCGTCCGTAAACTCGCCTTCCCCCACGTAGCCCGACATCTTTCCTTCGCGGTCGTTTGTCGAAAAGCGCGCGAAGCTCATCGGCCCGCTTTTCACGCGTCCCACGCACGTCCCAAACGTGTTCTCCTTGCCCACCGTTCCCGCGATGATTTCCTGAAAATCCATGCGTACGTCGCTGAAGAAATGTTTCGGCAGATTGCTGCAGTGGAAGCACACCGCTTTGTCCGGATCGTCCGCATAATTATTGTTCCAGTCGAGCAGCGCGCTCGGCGTTTGCGACGCCAGCTGCAGCGCGTGCATTCCGATCCACTTCGCAAGCGCTCGACAGGCCCTGGTCGCTCATCATGCTCATCACCGTGCACGGTACCACGCCGAAATATTCCTCCAGCGAAGTCCAGCACTGAATCGCGCTGATGGTCACCTCCGTCTCGTGCATCCAGTTGTGGATCACCGCGCCCAACTTGGCCATTTTGACCAGCGCCGCTTCCGGGATGCTGTTCGTCGAAACGTACGCGCGAATGGCCCTGAGTCTTTCCACCACTGGCGCGTCGTTGTCCTTCAGCCGCCCGATTCTCCCCATCACCTCGGAGAGGTCGAGTGTCTCCACCGAGATTCCCGCCGACTCGAGAATTTTTTCGCTATACCGCACTGTGTTGAACGCCGCCGGCCGCGCCCCAATCGCTCCAATCCGGAGTTTCTTCAGGCCCTTGACTACCCGGCACACCGCCAGAAACCAGTCCAGGTCGTTTCGAAAATGCGCAGAATCCAGCGCTTCGGTATGGAATGTGGTCAGCGAGTAGGGGATTCCATATTGAGCGAGGTTGTTGCACGCGGACATTTTTCCGCAGAAACTGTCGCGCCTGTCCCGGATGGTCATCTTCGAGGGTGTGTCTGGCGTCGCCTGTATCAGTACCGGCACCCCCAGGTTCGCCATCCGCAGTGTCTCGGCAATCGCGCGCTCATCACCAAAATTCGGCAGCGTCACTACGACGCCATCCATCTCTTCCCGGTGTTTCTTAAAAAGTTCTGCGCAGCGGACAGCATCCTGGCGCGTTTCCACCGCGCCGTATTTCGTCTCGCTCTCCCCAAGCGCGATGGGCTTGATGCTCTTCGCCGTTAGCGCCGCGATAATCTCCTGCCGGCCCGACCGGGCGAGATGATCCGGGAAAAACCCACGGTTCCCGACAATGACACCGAGCACTGCCGCTGAGTTCGAAGGCTGCTTCATGGCTCCACGTAGAGGCAAATCCTGCAAGCGCTTGCATGGCAGAGATTACTGCCCTTTCTCCAACCTTGTCAAGCGCGCTTTGCCCCTCTCCTTTTCTCGCCGCGCCTGGTTTCTGCGCAGTCTAACCGAAGTCTAACCGAACCGTTACTTCCCGTCTGCCTGAAATCTCCCTCCTCTCGGCCAATGTTTACTCTGGACCCTTCCATCCCCGGGGGCGCTCACGGGACAAAATTTAGATAGAATGTTCCCGCTTGTAAGTCGAGGTGCTCCTAATGGGCAAAAGGCACTCGCTGGCCATGAATCTCGACGCTGTCGCCCAAAAAGCGGCGGTTTCCACATCCACTGTTTCTCGCGTTCTCAACAATCTCGAGGTGGTCAAGAGCTCCACTCGCTCCCGCGTGCTGAAGGCTGCCGAGGAACTCAACTATCATCCCAATCTCCACGCTCGTTCTCTCGCGCGCGGCAAGAGCCGCATCCTCGGCATCATCGTTTCCAATATGGAGAATCCTTTTTTTCTGGACATCTACCGCACGCTCGAATCCGACGCTCACGCCCGCGGCCTCGAAGTCGTCGTCGCCAATACCGACTATCAATCCGCGCAGCTCGTTGCTAGCGTACAGCTCATGATCGGTCTTCGCGTCGCGGGCCTAGCTGTCATTGTTTCAGAAATGGAAGAGCACCTGATCCAGACGGTGGCCAACAGCCGCATTCCTGCTGCTTTCTATGACGTCGGAACTCCGCAGAAGAACATCACCAACATTCGTGTGGACTACCGCAAGGGCACCAAGAAGACCGTCAGCTATCTCAGCTCGCTCGGCCATCGCCGCATGGCTTTCATCGGACACCATTCCACTCTTGGCCCCATCAGCGAACGCCGAAAAACATTCCTCGAATCCGTGCACCGCTGCTCCTCCACTGCGGAAGCCAAGATCTTCGCCGGGCCCGACGGCCTCGATGGCGGCCGCCAAGCCGCGCGCGAACTGCTTGAGTCCGGCTTTCGCCCCACTGCCATTCTTTGCGTCAACGATTTCATGGCCGTGGGCGTCATGCGCGAGCTGCGCGAAGAAGGCCTTCAGATTCCCCGCGATGTTTCCGTCACCGGCTTTGACAATATCAAGCTCGCCGAATTCTGCTCCCCGCCGCTCACCACCGTCCACATTCCTCGCGAAGAAATCGGCCACATCATTTTTGACAACGTTCTCGGCAACGGCCGCGAAAAGCACGACACCGGCCGCGAAATCGTTATCGATCCCGAACTCGTCATCCGCGATTCCACGGGTCTCGCCGCCAAAACCTAGCAGTATTTTGGTGTATCTTCAGGCCGGGCGGCTGGCGATGGCGAACTCTTACGCGAAAACCGTCCAATCGCAGCGGCCGGGCCTACTTCCATACGCGCACGAGCACCACGCCGTGCCGCGGCACATGCGCCGTGTATTCGCCACTAAACGTTCCGAGGTCCTTGTGCAACCACAGGTCCCGAACATGCACGTTACCGTTGAACCCCAAATCCTTGAAATTCACTTTCACTGGATACGCACCGGCCCGACTGAAAAAACCGACCGCCACGCTGCCGTCCGCCAGCGGCTTGGCCCAAACTTCCAGCGGGCCTTCCGCCGACACGCGGTGCCCTTGTACTCCCTTCGGATCCTGGTTCACGGCAATGGCCTCCCTGTTCAAAAGAATCGCCAAGTCTGCGGGAGTCACTTTCGTCAAGTCGTTGCCCGCCAGCAGTGGCGCGGCCAGCAGGCACCACACCGTCATGTGCGTGATGTATTCGTCGCGGCTCATGCCTCCGTTGCCGATTTCCAGCATGTCCGGATCATTCCAATGCCCTGGCCCCGCGAACAGTTCCAGCCCCGCCTGGCCAAAGCCAATCCTTGTCATGGACTCATATCTGTCTTCAATGTCGTCAGTCGTCCGCCACAAATTGCCGCCCACATCTTTACCCCATCTCCACACCAGCTTCCAGCCGTATTGGCACAAACTGTAGACAATTGGTCTCCCGGTTCGCTGCAAGGCGTCGCGCATCTTTTTGTAAACATCACGGATTTGGCTGACGGGATAGACCTCGGACGCACTGCACCAATCGTATTTCAGATAATCGACTCCCCACGCCGCATACGTCTGTGCATCCTGTTCTTCATGTTGATAACTGCCCTCGAATCCTGCGCAAGTCTTCGGCCCGGGCGAGGAATAAATTCCGAATTTCAGGCCTTTCTCGTGCACATAATCGGCGAGCGCTTTCATATCGCCGAAATTTTCATTGGGGCGAATATCTCCCTGGTCATCGCGAGCCCCCTGCCAGCAATCATCGACATTCACGTAAATGTATCCCGCCTCTTTCATGCCGGTTTTGGTGATGGCATCCGCCGCGCCACGCACGTCGGCGGCAGTAACTTTGCATGCAAAATGGTTCCAGCTATTCCAGCCCATTGGCGGAGTTTGTGCGATAGAGGATTGTGCGCGAGCGCTGGAAATCGAAAAGAACAGCAAGGCGAGAGTAGCAGCGAGAATCCGCATGCTCATCCTAAGACCCCCTCGAAAAGTTTTGTCCGCTTGCGCGGACTTCCGTCACGCATCAACATTTATTGCTTTTCTACGGAGAATTTGTAGAGCGTCATCGCGTGGTAGTGCTCGCCCGGCCGGAGAACCGGGGACGGGAATTTCGGCTGATTGGGAGAATTGGGGTAATACTGGGTTTCCAGGCAGAACGCGCTGCGCCGGGTGTAAGCGATGCCGCCCTTTCCTTTCGTGGTGCCGTCCAGAAAATTTCCAGTATACAATTGCATGCCCGGCAGCGTTGTCCAAACCTCCAGGACACGCCCGGATTTGCGTTCAACAACTCGCGCGACAGGGGTTCCGCCACTGGGTTTTTCCCAACTTCGCAAGACAAAATTGTGGTCGTAGCCGCCGCCTAGCTTGATTTGTTCATCGTCCGAATCAATGCGCCCGCCGATTGCAGTCGGCTTGCGAAAATCAAACGGCGTGCCCGCGACGTCGCGAAGCTCTCCAGTAGGAATGAGGCTGGAATCCACTGGCGTGAATTTGTCCGCCTCGATCTGAAGAATATGGCCGAGAATGTCGCCTGAGCCCGGCCCGGCTAAATTGAAGTAGGAATGATTGGTCAGGTTCACGACCGTTTTCTTGTCCGTCGTCGCGGAGTATTCAATTCGCAGTTTATTGCTGTCCATGAGCATGTAGGTCACGGTAACCTTCAAATTGCCGGGAAAACCTTCTTCGCCATCCTTGCTGAGGTAGGAGAGTTCCAGCGACTGGTCGTACTTCCCCGGAATCGCCTTGGCAGTCCACACCTTTTTATTAAAGCCCTTAATTCCGCCGTGCAGGCTGTTTTCACCGTTATTCTTCGCCAGCGTATAGGTCTTGCCGTCCAGGATGAATTGCGCATGAGCGATGCGGTTGGCGTAGCGGCCCACGATCGCGCCGAGATAAGCCTTGTCGTTCTCGTAGCCTTCAAGCGAATCGTAGCCGAGCACCACGTCACCGAGCTTGCCGTTGCGGTCCGAAACTTTCAGAGAAACAACGGCACCACCGTACGTGGTGATAGCGACCTCCACGCCATTTTTGTTCTTGAGCAAATAGAGATCCACCGGCTCGCCATCGGGCGTCTTGCCGAACGACGATTTCGTGATGGAACCTGATTTTGTGGCCGCACCGTTGGCCGTCATCATGGTCATAAGAATGGCTCCCGTGATTGTAATCCAGAGCGGCAATCGCTTCATTTGGAATCCCCCACTCACTCATCTTGCTCAATGCAATATCTCGCAGTGCCAGTCTCTACCTGCGCATGCGCTCTTTCGCCCGCCGGATGATTTCTGCCATGACCTCGCGATGCTTCTCAAACGTGTCATCCACCACGGTAATGGTGGGTATCTGTTCCTCTCTTAGGTTGAGCGTCTTCGGGTTGAACTGACCGAAGCCGGATTCGTGCACGCCGCTGCTGCCGCGTCCCGGCGCGGTAAGGCTGAGATGCTGAAACGCGCGGACATATTTTTTCATGGCCGGAGGATATCCTCCACAGTGAAAAATGTGGAACAGGGGAATAAAACTCATTAGCGCATCGTATGGCATTTCACCACATGCGAGAACGCCAGGAAATCTTTGGCGCAAGCCTTCGACGAGGAGGCGCGTGCCCTCGTGCATGTCGGCCTTGGTATTGTTCTCCCAGCCCCCGGCGATGTCGAGGAAATAAGCGTCGGCATGATAATTCGAAAGGATATCGGTGATTCGAGCCGAGAGCCAATTGCGCCAGGAAGGCACGCCGAGATTCAGATAGGCGCCATTGCCCTCGTTGTGGCGGTCGTTGTCCCAGTCCACCCAATTCAAATTGAAAGAGTCGCCGTCGATTTGATCAGTGGTAGCGTCAGCAAAGTTCTTGAATTCGGGAAGCAGCTTGTTCGCGGCGTTCATGCCGAACATGGGCATGAAATGGAATCCAAGGTTGTGGCCCTGGTCGATCAGCGTTCGGAAGCCTTGCTCGCCGCCGAGACGGGGATCGGGCTTGTAAATCGGATAGTTCCAGTAGTAGCGACCATCCCACGCGGGGAGAAACACGAGAACTTGCCTACCGGGAATTTGCCTTGCCACCCACTCGAGAGTCTTCAAGGATTTTGCAAAGTCGTTGAAGATATATCCGGTCCAATGCATTCCGTGAAGCGAAACGACAAGCGCGATCTCGCGGAACCAAGCGGGCACGTCAGTGCGGCTTTCCCAATCCGGAATGGAGAACGCTTTCTCAACATGCTCGAAGTGCGGGCGGTAGGCGGCTTCGACGCTGTCCGCGCGGCCAACACGCCATCTGGGGCTCTCAATGCGATTGCTTTTTGACCAGCCTTCGCGCTCGTGAATGAGCTCGACACGGTAGCCCTTCTCTCCAGGTTGGAGATAAAACCGGCTCGCGCGCACTTCTTTGAGAAGTGTGGAAAGGAAAAAGAAGTCCTTCTCCCCCGACTGGATGACAAGAACAGGAGAATCCATCCCTGCGGCAACAAACAAAGATCCGCCACCGAAGGGATAGCCAAAGAGCAGCTCGTTATCCTGGGGATCAAAGAATCCTCCGCCGGCCACGGAAATTTTTCCGTGAGGCACGCCGCGAAGAATCGCGGTGATGGATTTGAT